>Ga0209640_10003076_pt1 | contig 14602 bp, 12 predicted proteins | sample RifCSP10_1_FD_184018 | JGI IMG/M metagenome (GOLD analysis project Ga0209640, IMG submission 184018) | Soil microbial communities from Rifle, Colorado - Rifle CSP2_sed 10_1 (SPAdes) (version 2) | ecosystem: Environmental > Terrestrial > Deep subsurface > Rock core/Sediment | place: Rifle...
GCACCGCCCCGGCGGGTCCCTTTGAGGCCCACCTCGTCGATGAGTCGCCCGGCCGCGGCGCCCGGCGGGTTCTTGAAGACGCAGCCGGCGTTGCGGCCACCGGGTTGGCTCTTCACCCGCTGCTGGGTCAGCTCGCGCGTCTCCTTCTCCAGGGCCGCCGGGTCGTCGGGACGCAAGGCCACGGTGAGCGAGGCCACCGCCGAGCCTTCGGGGATGGACGAGCCGCGATAGTGGAACGTCCACCCCTGGGGCGGGGCGGTGCGCTCGCCGGACTCGTCGTAGACCACGATCTCCTTCATCACGTCGCTGATCGAGAAGCCGTAGGCCCCCGCGTTCATGACCGCGGCCCCGCCCACCGAGCCCGGGATCCCCACCGCGCTTTCGAGGCCGCGCCAGCCGGCACGCCCGCAGCGGACGACGGTGCGGATGAGGTTGGCGCCGCCTTCCGCCGTCACTTCCCCGCCCTCGCCCACGTCGACCCTCTTCATGTCCTCGGTGTTCACCACCAGCTCGTCGAGCCCCTCGTCGACGACCACGAGGTTCGAGCCCCCGCCCAGGATCCGATGGGGCACGTCGATCTCGCGCCGGAGGCGAAGCGTCGTCTGAAGCTCCTGGGGCGACCGCGGAAACGCCATGACCGCGGCCGGTCCCCCCACTCCCATGGAGGTATGGCGGGAGAGGGGCTCGCTCTCGCGGAACGGCACCCCCGCGTCGCGCAAGGCTTCGATCATCCGAGCGTCCATGTCCGTCGCGCTCCCTCCCCGCGCGTCTTATCCGCGTTCCCGACCGCCCTCAACGGACCGCCCTCCGTGGTTCCGGGCTCCGGGAGCGGACGAGCTCCTCTCCGGCGGTCCACACGCTCCCCGCACCGAGGGTGAGCACAACGTCGCCTTCGCGCGCTTCCTCGAGCAGGCGCGTCGCGGCCGACTTGAGGTCGCCGGCATAGGCGGCGTGCCGATGGCCGTGTCCCGCGATGGCCTGCGCCAGCGCCTCCGCGGTGACCCCCGGCAGGGCTTCCTCTCCCGCCCCGTAGACGTCGGTGACGAGGAGCACGTCGGCCTGGTGGAACGCGCGGCAGAAGTCGTCCCACAAGGCCTGGGTCCGGGTGAAGCGGTGCGGCTGGAAGAGGACCACCGTGCGCCGGGATCCCGCGCGGAGCCGCAGCGCCTCGAGCGTCACCCGGATCTCCGCGGGGTGGTGCCCGTAGTCGTCGACCACGAGGCCCCCGCCCGCCTCGCCCCGCACCTGGAAGCGGCGGTCGACGCCGGTGAACGACTCGAGCCCGGCCTTCACCTGGTCGAAGCTCAAGTCGAGGTCGAGGCCCACCGCCACCGCGGCCAGGGAGTTGACGACGTTGTGGGCGCCGGGGACGGCCAGCGCGACGGGGCCGAGCGGCTTGCCGCCCCAGGTCGCGGTGTAGGCCGAGCCCAGCGGCCCCACCTCGAGATCGCGCGCGGAGACCTGGGCCTGGGGCGAAAGCCCGTAGGTGATCACGCGCCGTTCCACCCGGGGCAGGATGTCCTGCACCGGGGCGTCGTCCAGGCACAGGACCGCGGCGCCGTAGAAGGGCACCTTGTTCACGAAGCCCAGGAACGCGCCCTTCACGTCGTCGAGGTCCTTGTAGGTGTCGAGGTGCTCGCGGTCGATGTTCGTCACCACCGCCAGGGTCGGGCTGAGCTTCAGGAACGAGCGGTCCGACTCGTCCGCCTCCGCGACCATGAAGTCGCCCTTGCCCAGACGCGCGCCCGAGCCCAGCACTCCCAGGCGCCCGCCCACCACCACCGTCGGGTCGAGCCCGCCCTTGTCGAGCACGAGCGCCACCATGGAGGTGGTGGTGGTCTTGCCGTGGCTGCCCGCCACCGCCACCCCGTACTTGAGCCGCATCAGCTCGGCGAGCATCTCGGCCCGGGGGATCACGGGAATGCCCACCCGCCGGGCCTCGACCACTTCGGGGTTGTCGGGGCGCACCGCGGTCGAGGTCACGACCACGTGGGCGCCCTCGAGATGCGCGGCGGCGTGGCCTTCGGCGAAGCGCGCGCCCAGGGCCACGATGCGATCCGTGACGGGTGAGCGCTTCAAGTCCGACCCGGAGACGGTGTAGCCCAGGTTCAAGAGCACTTCGGCGATGCCGCTCATGCCCGAGCCGCCCATCCCCACGAAGTGCACGTGCTGGATCTTCCTAAACACCCTCGGCCTCCCCGTCCAGGAGGTCCGCGACACGCGCGGCCGCGTCGGGGCGGGCCAGGCGTCCCGCCGCTTCTGCCATGGGTGAGAGGCGCCCGGGCTCGTCGATCAGCTCGCGAAGGACGCGCGCCAGGGTTGCGCCCGTGAGGTCCTTCTCCTCGATCACGCGGGCGGCCCCCGCCGCCTCCAGGGCGCGGGCGTTCCGGAGCTGGTGGTCGTCGGCGGCGAGGGCGAAAGGAACGAGGACCGCGGCCTTGGCGGCGGCGCAGAGCTCGGCGCAGGTCGTGGCGCCGCTGCGCGCGAGCACGAGATCGGCGGCGGCGAAGCGAAGGGGCATGTCGTCCAGGAAAGGAAGGACCTCGGCTTCACGGGCGGCCGCGGCGTAGGCGGTGGCCACCTCGGCCCGCTGCGCTTCACCCGTCTGGTGGACGATGCGCAGGCGGTCCTCGCCCGGCAGCTGCGGAAGGGCTTCGACCAGGGCCCGGTTCAGCGCCCGGGAGCCCTGGCTTCCGCCGAAGGCGAGCAGGGTCAAGGGGGAGCGATGCTCCTTCCGGGCGGGCCCGAAGAAGTCCTTGCGGACGGGGTTGCCCGTCACCACTCCCTTCCCCCGAAACGCGGGCCTCGTCTCTTCGTACGCGCAGGCGGCGCGGCGGACGAAGGGCCGCAGGACGCGGTTCGTGAACCCCGGACGAGCGTTCGGCTCGAGGATCACCGTGCGCACTCCGAGGAAGGAGGCGAGGAGCACGATCGGCCCGCCTGCGTAGCCGCCCACCCCGAGCACCGCTTCGGGCCGAAGGCGCCGGAGAAGCCCGAGACCGCGGAGAAAGGCGCGGGGCAGCGCGAGAAGGCCGCGGAGCATGCGCGCGAAGCCCACCGCGTTGAGGGGAAGGATCGGGAGCAGCTCCAGGCGATAGCCGGCGGCGGGGACGAGCCGTGACTCGAGGCCGCGGGGCGTGCCCACGAAGACCACCTGCGCGCCGGGATGGCGGGCCGAGAGCTCGTCGGCCACGGCGAGGCCGGGGAAGAGATGCCCCCCGGTGCCGCCGGCCGCGATGAAGAAGACGCGCGCCATCTAATCCGCATGCTGGGAAACGTTCAGGATCAGGCCCACCGAAAGGAGGGTGAAGAGGAGAGACGAGCCGCCGGCGCTGATGAAGGGCAGGGGGATCCCCTTGGTGGGGAGGAGGCCCAGGACCACGCTGATGTTGATGAAGGCCTGGAGGACGATGGCGAGGGTCAAGCCCGCGGCCAGGAACATGCCGAAGGCGTCGGGGGCCTTGAACGCGGCGCGGAGCCCCCGCCAGAGGAGGAACAGGAAGGCGATCACCACCGCCGCCGCGCCGATGAGGCCCAGCTCCTCTCCGACCACGGCGTAGATGAAGTCGCTGTAGGGATAGGGCAGGTAGAACTGCTTCTGGCGTCCCTCCATGAAGCCGACCCCGGAGATGCCGCCCGTGCCCACGGCGATCATGCTCTGGATGATCTGGTAGCCCGTGCCGCGCGCGTCCGCCCAGGGGTTGAAGTAGGTCACGATGCGAGCCAGGCGGTACTGGGCGCCGGTGACGGCCAGGTAGAGGAGCACGCTCGCGGGCAGGGCGAGGGCGGCGAAGTACCTGAGGCGCACCCCCGCCAGGAAGAGCATGACCGCGGCCGTGACCACGAGGATGGCGGCGCTGCCGAGGTCGGGCTGCACGAAGACGAGGAACGCGAACCAGCCGAGGAGCAGCAGCACCGGGAAGAGCGAGGTCAGGAACTCGTTGATCCTCTCCCCGCGACGCTCGAGATGGGTGGCGAGGAAGAGGATGAGGGTGAGCTTCGCGAGCTCGGCGGGCTGGAAGGACAACGGACCGAGCCGGATCCAGCGGTGGGCCTCGTTCACCGGCTTCAGGAAGAGGACGACGATGAGGAGCAGGGTGGTGACCACGACCGCGCCGTAGACGAAGGTGGGGGTCCGGAGCTTGCGATAGTCGACGCGCAGGGCCACCGACATGGCGACGAGGCCGACCGCCGCCCAGAGGGCCTGCTTGACCAGGAAGTAGTAGGCGTTGCCGTGCCGTTCCTGGGCCAGGACCGAGGACGCGCTCCACACCATCACCAGCCCGAAGCCGAGCAGGGCCGCGGTCACCGCGAAGAGGCCGAGGTCGGAGGAGAGCTTCCTACCCACGGGTTGGCACTCCTCGAAGTCGTCCCACTTCGTCCTTGAAGGCGCGGCCCCGGGCCGCGTAGTCCTGGAACATGTCGAACGACGAACAGGCGGGGGCGAGAAGCACGGTGTCGCCGGATGCGGCCAGGGCCCGGGCCCGGCTCACCGCCTCCGCCAGCGACTCGCAGGCGTGGACGGGCACCACGTCGTGGAGGGCCGAGTCGATGCGGTCCTTCGCCTCGCCGATGGCGAGCACCGCCTTGCCGCGCCCGCGAAGCGCGGGAGCGAGATGGGAGAAGTCCCCGCCCTTCCAGCGCCCGCCCAGGATCAGGAGGATCGGGCCGTCGAAGGACTCCAGGCTCTTGCGGGCGGCCAGGATGTTGGTGGCCTTCGAGTCGTTGAAGTACCGCACGCCGTCGAGGGTGGCCACCTCCTCGAGCACGTGCTCCGCGCCCCGGAACGCGGCCACCGCCCGCGCGATGGCTCCCGCCGACGTGCCCATCGTCCGCGCGGCGGCGGCCGCGGCCAGGAGGTCTCCGGCGAGATGCGGGCCGGGCAGGCGCACCGCGGAAAGTCCAAAGAGCACTTCGGTTTCGCCCTCCCGTCGCAGCCGGGCCTCCCCGGACGCGAAGAACGCGGCGTCCCCTCGAGGTTCGGGCGGACCCGACGGGTGGAAGAAGAGCGGCCGCGAGCGCGCCCGGCGACCGAGGGCCAGCACCTGCGGGTCGTCCGCGTTCACCACCGCCCAGTCCTGCGCCCCCTGGTTTTCGAAGATGCGCGCCTTGGCCGCCGCGTACGCCTCGAGCGAAGGGTGGCGGTCGAGATGGTCCTCCGACAGGTTCAAGAACACGGCCACGTCGGGCCGGAAGGTCCGGATGCCTTCGAGCTGGAAGCTCGAGACCTCGACCGCGAAGCGGGTGAGGGGGGTGGATCCTTCCACCAGGCCGACCAGAGCCTCGCCGATGTTGCCGCCCACCCGCACGTCTCCCCCGTCCTCGGCCAGCATGGCGCCGAGGGCGGCGGTGGTGGTGGACTTGCCCTTGGTGCCGGTGACGGCGGCGAGCCGGCCCCGGAGATGGCGAAACGCGAGCTCGATCTCCGCGATCACTGGGACCCCGGCCGCGCGCGCGGCCCGGAGCTCGGGGATGTCGGCCGGCACTCCCGGGGACACCACGACCTCGGCCGCGGTGGTGAAGGTCGAAACCCGGTGCCCACCCAGCTCCAGCCGCACGCCTAGAGGCTCGAGAATGCTCACCTCCGCTTGAAGCTCGGCCGCCGACTTACGATCCGTGGCCACGACCGGCGTCCCCCGGCGCGCGAGGAAGGCGGCCGCGCTCGTCCCCGACCTCGCGAGACCGACCACCACGACGGGCTTCCCCTCCACAGCCACGGCGTCTTCACCGTTTCTCGTGCTCGGGCGACGTGGGTCGAGCGATCAGGGTCATTCGGGTCACCGCAGCTTCAGGGTCGCGAGGGAGAAAAGGGCGAAGGAGAAGGCCACGATCCAGAAACGGATGATGATCTGCGGCTCCTTCCAGCCCACGAGCTCGAAGTGATGGTGGAGGGGGGCCATGCGGAAGATCCGCTTCCCCCGCAGCTTGAACGAGGCCACCTGCAACACGACCGAGAAGGCCTCGACCATGAAGAGGCCGCCCACGAAGAAGAGGAGCAGCTCCTGCTTGATCAGGATCGCGACCGTGCCGAGCGCGCCCCCGAGGGCCAGGCTGCCCACGTCGCCCATGAAGACCTGGGCCGGGTAGCAGTTCCACCAGAGAAAGCCCATCGAGGCGCCGACCATGGCCCCGCAGAAGACGGTCAGCTCCCCGGCGCCGGGACGGTGCAGGAGGTCGAGGTAGTCGGCGAAGCGCGCGTGGCTCGAGACGTAGGCGAGGCCGGTGAAGGCGGCGGCGGCGATGAGGGTGGTGCCGATGGCGAGGCCGTCGAGGCCGTCGGTCAGGTTCACGGCGTTGCTCGCGAGGGTCAAGAGCAGCACCGCGAACACGATGTAGAAGAGGCCCAGGTCCGGCACCACCTGCTTGAAGAAGGGGAAGACGAGGCGGGTCGAGTATTCGCGGGGGTCGGTGAGGGAGAGGAGGAACACCGTCGTCCCCACCGTGGCCCCGATCGATATCTGGCAGAGGAGCTTCACGCGGGCGGTGAGCCCCAGGTTCCGCTTCCGCACGACCTTGATGTAGTCGTCGGCGAAGCCCACCGCGCCGAAGGCCAGGGTGGAGAGCATCACGATCCGCACGTTGCGGTTGGTCAGGTCCGCCCAGAGCAGGGTCGGAGTGAGGATGCCGACGAGGATCAAGACCCCGCCCATGGTGGGGGTGCCGGCCTTCGCCTTGTGGGCTTGCGGGCCCTCCTCGCGGATGTATTGCCCGACCTGCAGGAGGCGCAGGCGCTCGATCATCCAGGGCCCGAGCACCAGGACCAGAAGGAGGGCGGTGAGGGTCGCCACCGCGGTGCGGAACGTGATGTACCGGACGACGTTGAGGCCGGACACCTCGTGGCGGAAGGCGTAGAGCAGGTGGAACAGCATCAGCTCTCGCCTTGTCCGAAGCGGGCCACGATCGCGTCCACCACCTTCTCCAGTCGCACGCCGCGGGACCCCTTCACGAGCACGGCGTCGCCGCGGTTCAGGAGCTCGACCGCGTCCACCGCCGCGTTCGCGTCGGCGAAGGCCACGAGGCTCGCCTCCGCCATCCCCGCGCGGCGCGCTCCCGCCAGGAGCTCCTGGGCGAGCGGGCCCACCCCGACCAGGAGGTCGGCGCGCCCGACCGCGCGCTCGCCCGCGGCCCGATGGAGGTCGGGGCCCGCCGGGCCCAGCTCGAGCATGTCGCCGAGGACGGCCACGCGCCGCCGGGGCCCAGCCAGGGACAGCGCCTGGAGCGCGGCCTCGAGGGCGTCGGGGCTCGAGTTGTAGCAGTCGTCGATGAGGGTGATGCCCTGGTCGAGCCGCCGGACGTCGCCGCGGTGGCGAACCGCCCGCAGCGCGGTGGCGGCGGTGGCGATGGCCTCGGGCGACACCCCGAGGGCATGGGCCACGGCGGCGGCGGCCAGGAAGTCCATCACGAAGTGGGGCCCGGCCAGGGGCAGGGCGACGTCCAGGGAACGTCCCTCCACGCGAAGGTCGAAACGCATGCCAAAGGGCGTGCCGCGCCAGTTTTCGGCGGCCACGTCGTGCCTCCGGTCCCGGCCAAACCAGATGACCCGGGCGCGCAGCCGCTCGCCGATGGGCCGCAGCCGCGGGTCGTCGCCGTTGAGGACGGCGAGCCCCCCCGAGCGAAGTCCCTCGAACACCTCGGCCTTGGCGCGGGCGATCGCCTCCACCGACCCGAAGAACTCGAGGTGGGCGGGGCCGACGTTGGTGACGACGGCCACGTCGGGCTCGGCGATTCGCGAGAGGGTCCGAAGCTCGCCCGGCGCCGACATGCCGAGCTCGAGCACGGCGAAGGCGTGCTCGGCGCCGAGGCGCAGGAGGCTCAACGGAAGGCCGTAGCGGTTGTTGAGGTTCCCCTCGGTCTTGAGCACGGCGCCCCGCGTGGCGAGGAGCGCGGCGGCCATCTCCTTGGTCGTGGTCTTGCCGGCGGAGCCGGTGATCACGGTCACGGGTATGGACGTGGCCCGCCGCGCGTGGCGAGCGAGGTCGGCGAGGGCCTGCGTGGTGTCGGAAACGCGCACGAGGGGCAGGCCCGCCGGGGTGTCGGCCTCGCGATGCACGACCGCGGCGGAAGCCCCCCGGACCGCCACGTCGTGGAGGAAGTCGTGCCCGTCGAAATGGGGGCCGTGGATGGCGAAGAAGACCTGGCCCGGACCGAGGGTTCGGGAGTCGATCGAGACTCCGGCCAGGAACGGGAACCCCGGGGGGGTGGTCACGGCGCGGCCGCCCGTCGCCGCGATCAGGTCCGCCCAGGTGAGGGCCAGGGGTGCGGCCACCGCGATGCCCGTCACGCCCTTCCCCCCCGGACCGAGAGGGGCCGGAGGATCTCGCGCACCACCTGCCGGTCGTCGAAGGGGACGGTGCGGTCGCGCAGGGTCTGGCTCGTCTCGTGGCCCTTCCCCGCGATGACCACCGCCGCGCCCGCTCGCGCCATCTCCAAGGCACGGGCGATGGCTTCGCGACGGTCGACGATGGACAGGACTTCCGCGCCACGACCGGGGGGCATGCCCCGACGCACCTCTTCGATGATGGCCTCCGGGGGCTCGCTCCGGGGGTTGTCGGAGGTGACGATGGCCACGTCCGAGAGGCGAGCGGCGACCGCGCCCATGAGGGGGCGCTTGGTCCGGTCGCGGTCGCCCCCGCAGCCGAAGACGGTGATGACCCTCCGGGGTCCCAGCTCGCGCACGGTCTCCAGCAGGTTCTTGAGCGCGTCGTCGGTGTGGGCGTAGTCGACGATGACCGTGAAATCCTGCCCCGCGTTCACGCGCTCGAGCCGTCCCGGCACCCCCGCGAGGGCGCCGAGACCGGCCGCGGCCACCTCTTTCGGGATCCCGAGGGCGAGAGCCGCTCCGAGGGCCGCGAGCAGGTTGGAGACGTTGAACCGGCCCAGCAGCGGCGAGTGAATGGCGACCGAACCCAGAGGAGTGTGGGCCGTGAACCGGCTGCCCTCGAGGGACAGGCGTACGTTCGTGGCGCGGATGTCGGCCGCCCGCTCGAGCCCGAAGGTCCAGACCGGCGCCCGCGACGTGGCGATGAGGTCGGGCGCGCGGTCGTCGTCGGCGTTGATGACGGCCCGGCCGTCTTCGCGAAGTTGTTCGCTGAAGAGCCGGCGCTTCGCCTCGAAGTAGCGGTCCATGTCCCCGTGGAAGTCGAGGTGGTCCCGGGTCAGGTTGGTGAAGACCGCCACCTCGAAGCGGCACCCGTAGACTCTCCGCAGCTCCAGGGAATGGGAGGAGACCTCGAGCACCGCGCGACGGCAGCCCGCCTCCACCATCTCCCGGAGCATCGTCTGGAGGTCCGACGACTCCGGGGTCGTGCGCACGGCCGTGGTCAGGCGGTCGGCGATGCGGTAGTGGACCGTGCCCACGAGGCCGACCTTCTCGCCCGCCGCCTGCAGGGCCGCGTCGATGAGGTAGGTGGTCGTGGTCTTGCCGTTCGTGCCCGTCACCCCGACGAGGCCGAGCTTCTCCGCGGGATCGCCGTTTCTGGCCGTGGAGAGGACGGCCAGGGCCACCCGCGCGTCCGCGACCTGGACCCAGGCGCCCCCGGGTCGAGGCGGAAGCTCGGAGACGACGGCGGCGGCGCCCTTCTTCCGGGCCTGCTCCACGAACTGGTTCCCGTCGGTGGCGAGGCCGCGGATGGCCACGAAGAGCGAGCCCGCGCCCACGCGGCGGGAGTCGTGGGTCACCTCCGCAACCTCGGCCGAAGGGTCGCCGGTGGTCCGCGCGTCGGGCAGCCGCGCCAGGAGCGCCTCCAGCTTCAAGGCCTGGCCCCCGGCCCCTTGCGGTCCAGGGTGAGCACGCCGGTCATGCCCGCTTCGATCTCGGAGCCCGGGTCCGGGCTCTGCACCACCACGCGCCCCGAACCCCGGAGCTCCACGATGAGGCCGCGCCGCGCGGCGGCCAGGGCCGCTTCGCGGGCCGACTGGCCGCGGAGGTCGGGCATGAGGCCCGGCTCCGCCTCCGGGGGCGCCGCGGCCGGCGCGGGCTCCGGCCGGTAGGCGGCGGGGGTGAGGGCCACCGGCGCGTCCGTCATCACGCGGAGGACGCGGTCGGGGTCGTCCGAAGGCACCGCGCGATGCCGGAGCGCGTGCTCCGCGATGCGGGCGAAGACCGGGGCGGCGATGTCTCCCCCCTGGTTGCGCAAGCTGCGGGGACCGTCGAGCGAAACGAGCACCACGAAGGCCGGGTGGCGCACGGGCACGAAGCCCACGAACGACGCGACGTGATCGACCATCGAGTAGCGCCCCGAGGCCTCGACCTTCTGGGCGGTGCCGGTCTTGCCCGCGACCGCGTAGCCGGGGATGGAGGCGTGGCGGCCCGTCCCTTCGCGGACCACGGTGGTGAGGACGTCGGTCAGCACCTCCACCGCCTGGGGCTCGAGCACGCGTCGCACCACGACCGGCTTCGTCTCCTTGATCACGTCTCCCGAGGGGCTTTCGATCTGCTTCACGACCTGCGGCTTCATCAGGTAGCCGCCGTTGGCCACCGCGGCCGCGGCCATCGTCATCTGCAGGGCGGTCACCCCGACCTCCTGCCCGAAGGACAGCGAGGCCAGGGAGATGGCGCTCCACTTGCTGACCGGCCGGAGCAGGCCGCTCGACTCCCCCGGCAACTCGACCCCGGTGGGGACGCCGAAGCCGAAGTCGCGCATGTAGCGGTTGAAGTTGTCCCGGCCGATCCGCTGCGCCACCCGGATCATCCCGATGTCACTCGACTTGGCCACCGCCATGCGGAAGGAGAGCTTGTCGAAGACCGCGTGGTCGTTGATGTGGACGCCCGCGATGTCGATCCCGCCGTTGCCACAGTCGAGGACCTCCTCCGTCTCGACCGCCTTCTCCTGGATCCCGGCGGCGGCGGTGACGATCTTGAAGATGCTGCCCGGCTCGTAGGCGTCGCTCGTCGCGCGGTTGCGCCAGCGCGCGCTCGGGTACGATCCGAAGCGGTTGGGGTTGAAGGTGGGCCAGTTGGCCATGGCCAGCACTTCCCCGGTCCAGGGATCGACCACCACCGCCACCCCCGCCTGCGACTGGCTGTCCACGACCGCCCGCTCCAGCTCGCGCTCGGCCACGTGCTGGATGGACTCGTCCAGGGTCAAGACCACGGTCTGCCCGTCGGTGGACGGACGCTTGGTCTGGCCCACGGGCCGGCGACGGGCGTCCGTCTGGACCACGACCTTGGCCGCCCGCCCCTGGATGAGGTCTTCGAAGGCGTATTCGATCCCGCTCATCCCGGTGTTGTCGAGGCCCACGTAGCCGAGGACCTGGCTCATGAGCTCGCGCTGCGGGTAGTAGCGGCGGGTCTCGTTCAGAAACCCCACCCCGTCGAGCTGCAGCTCGCGCACCGCGCGGGCGGTGCCGGGATCGACCTTGCGCTTGACCCACACGAAGGCGCGGCTCTTCTGGAGGTGGGTGGCGAGCTCGCGGCGGCCGGCGGCGTCGAGTCCGAGCACGCGGCCCAGGGCGGCGGCGGTAGGGGCCGGGTCTTCGATGTCCTGGGGAACCGCGTAGATGCTCTCCGCCTCCACGGACACCGCCAAGGGCCGGCGGTTGCGGTCCAGGATGGGCCCGCGCCGGGGATCGAGGTTGATGGTGCGCTCGCTCTGGCGGGCGCTCTGCTTCTCGTAGAACGAGCGCTGCAGCACCTGGAGGTCGACGAGGCGGAGGCCGATGACCAGGCCCCAGAGGCTGACCGCCAGGGCGAGGAGCATGAGCCGGAGATGGACCATGCGCTCGCGGGGAGCGGGTCCCGGGCCCGGTGAAAGCGGATGCGCTCGTTTCATCCCTAGTTCGTTTGCGCTCCTTCCCGCGGAGCCGGGGTGGGCTTGCCGCTGGCGAGACGCGCGCCCTCGGGCAGGGGGGCGTGCGTCTCCACCACCACCTGCTTTTCGGGAGGAGGGGTGGAAAGGCCGAGGTCGCGGGTGGCGATGGTCTCCACCCGCTTCAGGTTCTCGAGGGCGGCCTTCTCGAGGCGGAGCTTGCGGTTCTCCTCGACCAGCCGGTCTCGCTCGCGCGAGGCCTGCTCGGTCGCGATCCCGGTGCGGCGGAGCTGGAGGTGCGGCCAGGCGTAGAGCAGGATGCCGCCCACGAGCACGCCCATGAGGAGCAGGAGCCACCAGAGGTCGCGGTTGGCCCGGGGGTCGACCTCGCGCACCACCCGCGAGTTGTCGATCGATTTGAAGCTGAGGCCGAAGGCGTCGCCACGCATTCAGGCCGCCTCGCGCTCGAGGCCGCGCAGGCGCGCGCTGCGCGCCCGGGGATTGCGCCGCACCTCTTCCCCGCTCGGCCGCAGGGGCTTCTTGGTCAGCCGGCGGAAGCCCTCCTTCTCCAGACCCCGGAAGGCCTGTTTGACCTCGCGGTCCTCGAGGCTGTGGAACGCGATGACGGCGAGGCGGCCCCGCGGGGCCAGGCAGCGGGCGAGGGCGGCGACCGCTTCCCCGAGGCCTTGAAGCTCCCGGTTGACGCGGATGCGGAGCGCCTGGAACGTTCGGGTAGCGGGATTGAGGCCGGGCCGAGGACGGCCGGCCGCGCGCCGCACGATCGCGGCGAGCTCGCTGGTGGTGCGGATGCGTGAGGTCCTTCGCGCGGAGACGATGGCGCGGGCGATCCGCCGCGAGGAGGGCTCTTCGCCGAAACGGTAGATCAGGTCGGCCAGGTCGGGCTCGGGCAGGCGGTTCACCACGTCGGCCGCGGTCTCGCCCCCGGTCTGGTCCATCCGCATGTCGAGCGGGCCGTCCACCTGGAAGCTGAAGCCGCGTTCGGGATCGTCGAGCTGGGCCGAGCTCAGGCCCAGGTCGAGCAGGATGCCGTCGGGACGCTCCGCCTCCAGGCGGGCGGGAAGCTCGCGGTAGTCGGCGTGGACGAGCCGCGCGCGGTCTGCGTAGGGCCGCAGCCGGGCCGTGGCCGCGGCCACCGCCTCGGGATCGCGATCGGAAGCCAGCAGCCGGCCGTCGGGAGCGCTGCGGCGCAGGATCTCCTCGGCGTGGCCGCCCTGGCCCACGGTCCCGTCGACGTAGAAGGCCCCGGCCCTCACCGCGAGAAGCTCCAGCGTCTCCGCGAGCAGGACGGGCTCGTGTGCGGCCACATCAGATCCCGAACTCCGAGAGGGCACGTCCATCCTCGTCGGTGAAGGGCTCCTTCTTGAACAGGCGCTCGTGAAGGCGCTTCTGGTTCCACACCGCGAGGTGGTTCTGGAGGCCCAGCACGCTCACTTCTCCGGTCATGGCCGCGGACTCGCGCAGGAGCTGGGGCAGGAGCACGCGGCCCTGCTTGTCCATCGACACCACCTGGCCGAAGAAGTTCACGCGATCGAGAAAGCGGAGCTTCGAAGGGTTCGTCGTGGGCACGGCGGCGAGCTTGCGCTCGATCTCGAGCCAGACCGCCATCGGATAGAGCCGCGCGAACTCCCCCGTGATGCTGGTGACGAACAGCTCGAGTCCGTACTGGGACTCGATGAACGTACGAAAGCCGTTCGGGACCTTGAGGCGGCCCTTGTCGTCGATGCGTGCTGGATGGTTGCCCCGAAGCATCGCTCGCTCGTGCTGCATCCGCCACGGACCTCGCTTCTCCGCTCCGGGCGGAAACGCGTGCCCACTTTTATCCACAAAAAACCACCTGGAGTCTAGAACTCCGCCAGAGACGCTGTCAAGCCGAAACTGAAACTAACGGCTGGGTTTCCCCTGTGGATGGGGAGCCTGGGAAGGGGCCTCGGAGAGGGGGTTCGCCGGGTGGCCGGAGAGGGGCCACGGGAGGTCGAGGCCGGCGTCGTCGAGCAGGCGTTCGGACTCCCGGAGAAACGAGTCCCAGCCCTCGGGCGCCCAGATCTCGAATCGGGCGAGGGCGCCGATCACCACCGCCTCCCGCGCCAGGCCCGCGGCCAGGCGCAGCGAGGCGGGCAGGAGGATGCGGCCCTGCACGTCCAGGTCGCAGTCGACGGCCCGGCTCGCGAGAACGCGCGTCAGGGCCTTGACCTGTCGGTTGAAGGCGGGCAGCGCGGCGAGCTGCCCCTCGAGGCGCGCCCATTCCTGGGGCGCATAGGCGGCGAGGCACTGGTCGAGGACGGTCACCACCACCCGGTCGGCGCCCTCCGTGAGGAGCGCCCGCCGGAACGGAGCCGGCACCGGCAGCCGCCCCTTTCCATCGATGCGGTGGCGGTAAGTCCCTTTGAACACAGCGTGCTGGGAGTATTCCACACTTTCTTCCACTTTTCCACACCCGAACTGCTGAGAAGAGTCCGAAAGCCGCTCTTCTCAGCAGCGGCCGTTGTGAACACTCCCAAGAAAACCGTCGGGTAGGAGGCCTCTGTTACTTCCCTCCGTCGCGCGAGCGAAGCGAAGCCGTGACCTTCCGAAAAAGGTGAGAAGCTCAGGTTCGGGCAAATCGGCGATGAGGGTCTCCGCGACGCAAGCCTACCTCGACGCCCGGTCACGGCTCGGGATCAAGTTCGGCCTCGAGACGATGCGGGCGCTCGTCCTGGCCCTGGGCCACCCGGAGCGGAGCTTCGCGAGCCTGCTCGTGGCGGGCACGAACGGCAAGGGCTCCGTCGCCGCCTACGTGGACGCGGCCCTGGGCGCCGCCGGCCTCCGCTCGGGCCGATACACCTCGCCCCACCTGG
>Ga0209640_10003077_pt1 | contig 14596 bp, 15 predicted proteins | sample RifCSP10_1_FD_184018 | JGI IMG/M metagenome (GOLD analysis project Ga0209640, IMG submission 184018) | Soil microbial communities from Rifle, Colorado - Rifle CSP2_sed 10_1 (SPAdes) (version 2) | ecosystem: Environmental > Terrestrial > Deep subsurface > Rock core/Sediment | place: Rifle...
CTCCCGTCGGCTCGTCCGCCAGCAGCAGCGCCGGCTTCATCGTGAGCGCGCGCGCCACGGCGACGCGCTGCTGTTCCCCACCAGACATCATGCCGGGCCGATGCTTCAAACGATCGGACAGCTCGACGCGCGCCAGCAGCTCCGTGGCGCGCTGGCGGGCCTCGGATCGCGGCCGCCGCGCGATGCGCATCGGCATCTCGACGTTCTCGGTCGCGTCGAATTCCGGCAGCAGGTGATGGAACTGGAAGACGAAGCCCACGTTCCGGTTTCGGAACCGGACGAGTGCGAGATCGTCGAGACCCCGCAGGTCGGTGTCGGCCACGACGATGCGGCCGGAATCCGGACGATCGAGCCCCCCGAGCAGATGCAGCAACGTGCTCTTCCCCACGCCGGAGGCGCCGACGATGGCGACCATCTCGCCGTGCGTCACGGCCAGATCCAGATCGCGCAGCACGTGAATGCGCTCGGTACCGAGCTGATAGGCCTTGTTGAGGCCCTGTACGTCTACGAAGGCCACGTCACTCGAACCTCAGCGCCTGGACGGGATCGAGCCTCGATGCCTGTCGCGAGGGATAGATCGTCGCCAGGAAACAGATCGCAATCGTCGCCAGGATGACCACCGCGAGATCGAAGGGCTCGACGACGAACGGCACGTGAGAGACCTGATAGACGTCCATGGGGATCTGAATCAGCTCGTAGGTGTCGAGCACCCAGCAGAGGCTCAGTCCGCAGATGACGCCCGCAGTCGTCCCGACGACGCCGATGATGAGACCCTGCACCATGAATATCGACATCACCCGTGCGGACGAGGTGCCCATCGTCTTGAGGATGGCGATGTCCCGGCCCTTCTGTTTGACCAGAAGAATCAGCGAGGAAATGATGTTGAGCGCCCCCACCATGACGATGAGCCCGATGGTGATCGAGATGGCCATCTTCTCGAGCCACAAGGCTGAGAAGAGCGACCGGTTCAGCTCGGACCAGTCTTCGCTGACGTACTCCGGACCGAGCTGTCGAGGAATGGATCGGGCGATGTCTCCAGCGGCCCAGATGTCGGCCACCCGGAGCTGAATCAGGTCGGGCACATCCTTCGAGAACAGCCGCTTGGCCAGGTCCAGCGCGACGAATCCGTAGCCGGAGTCGTACTCGTACAGGCCGAGCTGGTAGATGCCCGCCACGCGGAGACGACGTGGAAACGGGATGCGACCCATCGGCGACCCGATACCGGTCGGCGTCAGCAGCGAGACGTGATCACCCACGCCGACGCCCAGTTGCTGCGCGAGATCGGCACCGAGGAGAATCCCCGGCCGCTCGTCACCATGACCTGTGAGACCGGACAGGCTTCCCTTCTTGATCGTCCGCTCGATGTCGGTGACTTGCGTCTCGAGAACGGGATCGACCCCTTTGAGCGTGATGAAGGCGGGGTCGGCCCGGTCGGAGGAGACGATCGCCTTTCCGACGACTGCCGGTCCGGCGCCGGCGACGCCGGGCAGCAAGCGGAGGCGAGCGACGTCAGCCTGATAGTCGTCCAGGCCTCCAGGCTTCCAGACGTAGACGTGCGCCGTCGAACCGAGAATCCGGCTTCGCAGTTCTCCCTGCAATCCCGTCATCAGCGCCAGCGCGACGACCAGCGCCGTCACGCCCACGGCCACGCCTATCGTCGAAAACAGCGAGACCCGAGAAATCGAAGACTGCTGGCGACGGGCCAGCAAGTACCGGAGAGCGATGAACAACTCGAACGACACGCTGCCGACCACTTATATCAGGAACGATAGCGCCGTGCGCCTCCCGGGGAGTACCCAGACCGCAGTGACAACAGTCGGCCTAATGGCCGACTTGTCAATTCGCCTCCTTCAGATCAGGCGATTCCGGGCCCGAAATGTTGGCACGCATCGCGCTATGGCTCAGACGGACCGTGGCTCACAAACCGATTCGAACAGACACCGTCACACCTTTTCGCCGGCGCGGAACCGTGAAGCAGGACGTGCACGTCGCCGAGGACGCGACGTTGGAGTTCGCCACTGAGGCGCAACCGGCCGCCGTCGTCGCGAAACCGACGATGTTCGTCACGCCTCCCGAATTCCGCCGCCACCGGGTGTGGCAGTGGATCGCCCTGACACTCGCCGGGCTGATGGCCATCGCTGCCGTCGCAGGCACCATCGGGCTCGCGCTCCGGCCCGCAACGCCGGTCGCCGCCAGCGGGTCGATCCGTGTGGATTCGGATCCGCAGGGCGCCGAGGTCCGCATCGATGGAGAGGCCCGCGGGACGACGCCCCTCGTGCTCACCCTGCCCGTGGGCACCTACAACGTGACGGTGCACCACGGATCGCGAGTCGAGCAACTGCCCGTCGAGATCGCGAGCGGCGCCGACAAGGCGTATCACGTGACGTGGGCCGATCCTGCACGTCGGGCGACCCCTCGCTGACCGGTCCCTACCCACCCTGACGCGGTCGCATCAGCGGGAACAGAATCACGTCTCGAATCGAGGTGCTGTTGGTCAGCACCATCACGAGGCGGTCGATGCCAATGCCCTCCCCGCCGGTCGGGGGCAGGCCGTACTCGAGCGCATGGATGTAGTCCTCGTCCATGCCGTGCGCTTCATCGTCGCCGCTCCGCTCGCGAACCTGCTGCTCGAATCTGCGCCGCTGCTCGACCGGGTCGTTCAGCTCACTGAAGGCGTTGGCCACCTCGAACCCACCGATGTAAAGCTCGAAGCGCTCGACGGTCTCGGGATCGTCCGCTTTCTGCTTGGACAGCGGGGACACCTCGGTAGGAAAGTCGTACACGAACACCGGTTGCACGAGGTCCGCTTCGCACAGCGTTTCGAAGATGGACGCCGTGATTCGCCCCGGCCCGCTCGACGGGGGCACCTCGATGCCCAGACGGGCCGCCAGCGCCGCGGCGGTCTGGCGCGATCGCAGGTCCAGCTCCGTGACCTCCATTCCGAGACGGTGGGACGCCGCCGATCGGGCGCCTTCGCGCAGCGACAGGCGCCGGAACGGGGACGCGAAGGAGACGGTGTGTTCGCCGAAGGTCACCGTGTCGGTCCCGGTCGCGGCCCGCGCCACCTCCTGCAGCATGGCCTCGGTCAGCGTCATGAGGTCGTTGTAGTCCGCATAGCTCCAGTAGAACTCGAGCATCGTGAACTCGGGGTTGTGCTGCGTCGAGATCCCCTCGTTCCGGAAGTTGCGATTGATCTCGAACACCTTCTCGATGCCGCCGACGGTGAGCCGCTTGAGGTACAGCTCGGGGGCGATGCGCATGTAGAGACGCATGTCGAGCGCGTTGTGGTGCGTGACGAACGGCCGAGCCACTGCGCCGCCCGCCATCGGCTGCATCATGGGCGTCTCGACTTCGAGAAACCCGCGGGCGACGAGGAACTCCCGCGCGGCCGCGACGACGCGGCTGCGCACCTCGAAGACCCGCCGCGAATCGGGGTTGACGATCAAGTCCAGATACCGCTGCCGGTAGCGGATCTCCACGTCCTGGAGACCGTGCCACTTCTCGGGCAGCGGCAGCAGGCACTTCGACAGGAACTGGACGCCCGACGCATAGACACTGAGCTCGTTCGTCTTGGTTCGAAAGAGCCGCCCTTCCACGCCGACCCAGTCGCCGATGTCGAGCAGCTTGAAGACCCGGAAGTCGAGCTCGGGCACCGAGTCCTGGCGGACGTACACCTGAACGCGCGCGCGGCCGTCGGACAGCTGCAGGAAATTGGCCTTCCCGAAGCTGCGGATGGCGAGGATGCGGCCGGCCGTTCTGGTCCTGATCGAGGCCGCCTCGAGCGCGTCGGCACCCTTCCCTCCGTGCTCGTCCACCACACTGGCAATCGAGACGGTGTCCTCGAAGCGGCGGGGGTACGGATCCACGCCGAGCTTCTTCAGCTCCTCGAGATTGGCACGGCGCTGCGCGACCTGATCGGATTCCTCTTGACTCATTCGCGTCCGAGTGTCCGGCGGATGGCGTCGAGCATGCCGTTGATGAAGCGCGCCGACTCGTCGGCGCTGAAGGACTTCGCCAGTTCGAGCGCCTCGTTGATGACGACTTTGCCGGGCGTGTCGGCCTCATGCAGCAGCTCGTACACCGCGAGGCGCAGAATCAGGCGGTCGACGACGTTCATCCGCTCGAGCCGCCAGTGCTCGGCGGCCTCGATGATAAGCGGATCCAGCTCGTTCGTCCCCGTCGCCACGCCCGTGGCCAGCCGTTCCGCAAACGCGCGAAGCGCGTCGCCGATCCGCGAGCTGGCGGGTCCGTCAGTCCAGAACGTCCGACAGACCTCGTCGATGGGCATGCGCCCAATCTCCCACTGATACAACATCTGGAGCGCCGCCTCACGGGCCCGATGCCGCGACTCTGGGCGCGCGGCCTGGGCCGGACGGCGCTCGGCGTCAGTCATCATGGCCGCCCTCGTCCAGGCAACGGCCGAGCGTGGCCATGTCCACCGCCGCCGCCGCAGCTTCGCGGCCCTTGTTGTCGGCGTCGTCGGCCGCGCGCGCCGCGGCCTGCTCCTCGGTCAGCGTCGTCAGGACCCCGAAGGTCACGGGCACGCCCGTTTCCGCGGCAGCGGCCATGATGCCGTGCGAGACGGCCGAGGCGATGTACTCGAAGTGCATCGTGTCGCCCTTGATGAGACAACCGAGACAGACCACGGCGTCGAAGCGTCCCGTCTTCGCCAGGCGCCGCGCGGCAAACGGAATCTCGAACGCGCCAGGGACGCGTACGACGGTCACGTCACCGCTGTCGACGCCGGCCTCGGCGAGCGCGGCACGCGCCCCGTGGAGAAGTCCTTCGGTGATCCCGGCGTTGAATCGCGACACGACGATCGCAAAGCGGCAACCCGTTGCTCGCGTCGAACCCTGCAACTCCATCACTGCGGTCTTCGGCCCAGGGCCCGGATCATACTCCACGCCCAACACGCACCCAGACCAATCATCGAGCCGATCGCGTCGGCGTACCAGTCCGTCATGTCCGGGAATCGCCCGGGTACGAGCCCCTGATGCCACTCGTCGAACGCACCGTACCCGACGCTGATGGCCAGGGCGCCCAACGCAATCGAGATCGTGACTCGGCGCCCGAGCCCGCCACCAACAGCGCGCACCGACAACACGCCGAGCACGAGATAGGCCAGCACGTGGCCGCTCTTGTCCGACACACCCTCGGGCAGCGGCGCGCTCGGCAGTCCCGAGACGAGGAAGATCAGTCCCATGTACACGACGACCGGGGCCCACAGGGACAGGCGGCGCGTGAGACTGGTCCTTGCGACCACCAGGCCGGATGTCAAAGCGGCAGCGGATAGAGCAGCCAGCCGATGAGGATGCCGGCGCCGACGAATCCCCCGAACAGCCTCGCGCCAAGTGCGATCTGCTGCTTCGGCTCATCGCGCGCCAGCACGGCGAAGACGATCGACACGGCCGCCGAGAAGACCAGCATGAGGCCGATGTGGCTCGTCACTTGCGCCCCTTGGCGATGTCGAACACGTCCAGTACGACGAGCATGTTGAGGAGGCCGGCCACGATCACGAACGTGTTGCCGTATTCGTAGGTGATCGCCACGACCCGGCCGGCGCCGGCGCCGAGCGCTTTGGCGACGAGGTACGGCCCCCCGATACCCAGATCGGCGATTGCGGCCAGCACGACCAGCGGCTGCGTGATCTCGAAGGGAAACAGGCGGCCCTCCAGCCACAAGCCGAATGCAAACATCAGAGTCAGGGCGGCGAGAAACACGACGCCTTTCTGGCGGCGGCCCAGCCACAGATGGCCTGCCCCGGGGATCAACCAGGCAACGGCGCAGATCAGATAGATGGCGGAGGGGGATTGGGCGCGATCGGCTGCGGCGGCACGCATTCGCCGTAGTGTACCGTAGCCAACGCACCGGCCACCACGAGACCCACGACACCCCCGAGCGGCAGGGCCGCGAGAGCGCGGGTCAGGTTGGAGGGAGCCCACAGGCCCGCGACCTCGAGCAGCCACGTCAACAGAGTCGGCAGAGCGGCCAGGACGGCCAGGCGGCGGGCGTTCTGCGTGGTCGCGACCGCCCTGCCGAGCGGGCCTGTCCGGGCACTCAGCCACAGTCGACCGGCCGCGCCAATCGAGACGCCCGCGTAGAGCCCCAGGCACCTGGCACAGACCGGCAACTGAAACCCGGCAAGGTGGAAAGACCGTTCAGGGATCTGATGGCAGACGAAGGACCCCACGGCGTAAAGGACGGCGGCTGCGTATCCGGGCAGGTAAGGCGCGCCGACGAGGAGGATCAGCCACACGGTCGCGGCGGCCGCGAGGAGCGAAGGCCACACGGGCGCTATGTTAGTCGGCTTTGGGCTCTGGGCCCGCGGTCGCTACCTGGCGCGGGCGGACAGATACCCCGTGCGCGTGCGCGTGCGGACGCCGGGTTTGTCCGTGACCTGCACGATCACACGCCGATAGGCGCCGTCACGCTTGGGGTTCTTCGACGTGTAGCCGAGCGCATACTGGGTCGCCAGCTCCTCGGCGATCGTCGTGTAGACGCCGGCTAGCTCCGTAATGTCGTTTGGAAAGAATGCCTTCGCCCCTGTTTCCTGAGCCAGGGCCTTCATCCCGTAGTCGGACTGGGAGAAGTACCGCCGTCCGCTTCGCTCCGCGCGAGCGATGTCCGCTTTCGATCGCAGGGAGATCGTGTAGATCGCCATCCCCGACTGCTTCGCCAGCTCCATCACGTCATCGTAGGAGACGAGGCTCGCGGTGTCGGCGCCATCCGACAGCACGACGATGGCCTGCCGGCGGACATCACCGCTCTTCCGACGCTCGGCTACCATCTCCTTGATGGCGAGATACGTCCCGTTGTACAGCGCCGTACCGCCGCTAGCCCTCGTCGAGCGAATGGCGTGACGAGCCGCGTCGAGGTCCCCACCGAGCGGGAAGACCACGTTCGTGGCGTCCTTGATGTCGACGACGATGACGCGGTCGCTCGCCCTCAGCGTGGCCACGAACCCGATGGCGGCCTCTTGTGCGACGTCGAGCTCGTCCGTCATGCTCGCGGAGGTGTCAAGCAGAATCGCCAGGTCCAGAGGAATCTCGGATGCGCCGAAGAACGACACGTCCTGCTGGACGCCGTCCTCGTAGACGGCGAAGTCGGTCGGGGCCAGGCCGCTCACCAACCGCTCCGCGCCATCCGTGACAACGACGTTCAGGGCGACCAGATCGACGGCGCCCCGAAACGTGGTCGACGGCACCTGAGCGTGGGCCGCGACCGCCGCCGCCAGAGACGCAACGAGGAGACAGACGCGCTTCACCACAGACTCCTCCAAGACGGCCAGTGTGCCAGTCTGCGATTACAGCTTTGCAAAGCACGTTCCCGTTCAGTGCGTGTGACGCTCGGCTCGGCCACCCTCGGCGTCCCGTGAATCGGCTCGTGTTGATCCGGCGCATCGACGGCGATCCGCGAGGGCCGCTGCAATCATCGAGAGGCCGCCTGGGCAACAGGGAGCGTCAACGAGCTGGCGCTCGCGACGGAAATTGTGCTTTCGACTACACTCTGCTGCGCGGACGTGAGGCTCGCCTGCACGTCTCCGTTCCTGCCCCGGGTAGCCCATACGACGTTCAGCTATAAAGGTGAACGCTACGTTGCCGAAAATACCGGTCGAGCGGACTGTCCGGCTTCCCGTCCCTGCGTCCGGGCCTTCATTTCTCCATGGCTCGTCTCCATATGTCTGAGCTGATCGACCTCGTTCGCGGCTGCACGTTCGACGACTTCCTCTTCACACCTCAGTACAGTGTCGTCGAGCGTCGCGATCCCGCTTCAATCGACCTGTCGTGCCGGCTGTCGGAGCACCTTCACCTGAAGCGGCCGATCGTGTCGGCCAACATGGACACGATTACCCGCGCAGAGATGGCCATCGCCATCGCCGAAGAGGGCGGCATCGGCATCATCGATCGGGGATTCCGCTCCGGAGACATCGAGCCGCAGGTGCGCGAAGTCGAGCGGGTCAAACGGCGCCAGCACGGGATCATCGCCGACCCCTACACCATCCGCCCGGACGCGCCGCTGACGGAGGCGGTCGAGGTCATGCGCCGGACCGGTGTCGGCACACTGGTCGTCGTGGACGAGGTGCGCCGAATCCTTGGCCTGCTGACGACCCGCGACCTGAGGTTCGCGGACCTGTCGGCGACGGCCGCCTCGCGGATGACGCCGCGCGACCGCCTGGTCGTGAAAGAGGGCGCCATCGATGCCTCCGCTGCCGAGGACGTGATGCGGGCGCACAAGATCAAGAAGCTCCCGCTCGTCGACCACGACGGCCGGCTCATTGGCCTGGTGACCGCCAAGGACCTCATGAAGCAGCGGCAGCTCCCCTTCGCCACGCGCGATACGCACGGGCGGCTTCGTGTCGGCGCGGCGATCGGCGCCAAGGGCGACTACCTGGAGCGCGCGGCGGAGCTTGTGCGCGCCGGCGCCGACGTGATCGTCGTCGACATCGCACACGCGCATTCGGCCGTCATGTCCCGCGCCATCGACGCCTTTCGCGAGCGGTTCGACGGAGTCGAGCTCATCGCCGGCAACGTCGCCACCCCCGACGGCGTGCGGTTCCTCGTCGAGCGCGGCGTCAACGGCATCAAGGTCGGCATCGGCCCCGGTGGCGGCTGCACGACCCGCCTGAACACGAATTTCGGCGTACCGCAGGTCGAGGCGCTCGTGGCCTGCCGGGCCGCGGCCGGCCCGCGCGTGCCGCTCATCGCCGATGGCGGCATCAAGCGGGACGGCGCGATCGTGCAGGCGCTGCTCTTCGGCGGCGACACGGTCATGCTGGGCGGCGTTCTGGCGGGAACGCTCGAAACGCCCGGGGACACCGTCCAGAAACCAGTCGTGATTCCCGAGTCGCACAAGACGGTTAAAGTGGCGTTCAAGGTCTTCCGAGGAATGGCGTCACTGCAGGCGATCGTCGATCGGCTGGACGTCGAGGACGCCGAGTCTGCGGACGTCGAAGCACTGGGCGCGGAGGGAACCGAGATCAGCGTGCCCGCGCGAGGATCGGTGCGGCCGATCGTGCGCGACATGCTGAAGCACCTCTGCTCGGCCATCAGCTACGGCGGGGCGAGCAGCCTGGCGGAGCTCCAGGATATGTTTCGACGCGACCCGCGGCGTTACACGATCCGTCTGTCTGGGCCGGCGCGACGCGAGTCGTTCGATCGCTGAGCGGGGCCCCCAATCAGCCGAGCACCTTCGCCGCCATTGCCTTGACGTCGGCCTCCGGTCGCGCGCCGTAGTGGCTGATCACCTCGGCGGCCAGCACGCAGCCCAGCCTGCCGCAGGTCCCCAGATCGCGGCCCAGCGTGTACGCATGCAGGAAGCCCGCCGCGTACGCGTCGCCGGCGCCGGTCGTGTCGACGACGCGCACGCCCTTCACGGCGTCGATTACGTGCACGTCACGGCCGTTGACAACCACGGAGCCCTTCTCGCTTCGGGTCAGCGCCGCGATCTCGGTATGGCCGCGAACGTGCTGCAGGGCGTCGTCGAAGCTCTGCACCTGATAGAGCGAGAGAATCTCGCTCTCGTTGGCGAAGAGGATGTCCACGTGGTTCTCGACCAGCTCCAGGAACTCGTCGCGGAACCGGGCCACGCAGAAGGCATCGGAGAGCGTGAGCGAGACCTTCACGCCGGACCGCTCGGCCTTGATGGCGGCCTCGCGCATCGCCTTCTTGGCGCGGGGCTGGTCCCAGAGATACCCCTCCAGGTACACGACCTTGGACGAGGTGATGTAGTCCATGTTGATGTCCTCGGGCCCGAGCTGAGTCGTCGCGCCGAGAAACGTCTGCATGGTGCGCTGGGCATCGGGCGTCACGAAGATCAGGCAGCGGGCCGTCGACAGCCCCTCGGTGAGCCGCGGTGTATCGTAGGTCACGCCCACCGCGCGAATGTCGTGCGTGAACACGTCGCCGAGCTGGTCGTCGGCGACCTTGCCGATGTAGGCCGCACGTCCCCCGAGGGCCGCGATCCCGGCAACGGTGTTGGCCGCCGACCCGCCAGACGCTTCGACGCCCGGGCCCATGATGTCGTACAGGCGCTCCGCGGTGACCGCGTCGATGAGCGACATCCCGCCCTTCGGCAGGTTGTGATCCACCAGCAGGGAGTCATCGGCTTTGGCCAGCACGTCGACAATGGCGTTGCCGATCGCAGTCACATCGAACCGTCGGTTGGTCATCAGGGCCCTCGGTCAGCTGTCGGTTGAGGTCGCGGTACACAATCGTACCGGTCCCGGTCAGTTTCATCACACTGCGCTGTCTACACGGTCTGCAGGTACTTGCCGACGAGCGGCGCCAGGTCCTTTTTGACCTGCACCGGTATCGCCTCCGGCCTCGTGATGAGCGCGTACTTGAGCGCGGAGGCGCACTCGCACGAACGCTCGTAGGGGAGGCCCGCGACCGCCCCCGCGATGATCTGCTGAGCGGTCACCGCGTTATGTATCAGGTTCGCTATCACCATGTCCACGGTCACGGAGTCGTGATCCGGGTGCCAGCAGTCGTAGTCGGTGACGAGCGCGATGGTCGTGTAGCAGATTTCGGCTTCGCGGGCGAGCTTGGCCTCCTGGAGGTTCGTCATCCCGATGATGTCCGCGCCCCACGACCGATACAGCCTCGACTCGGCCAGCGTCGAGAACTGCGGCCCTTCCATGCATACGTAGGTGCCGCCCATATGGACCGTCGCTCCTGCGCTCACGCCGCTCTTGTTCACCACACCGCTCAGAATCCGGCAGAACGGATGCGCGAACCCGACGTGCGCCGCCAACCCGCGTCCGAAGAACGTGCTGATCCGGCCCCTGGTGCGATCGATGAACTGATCGGGGATGACGATGTCGAGAGGCTTGTAGTCCTCCTTGAGACTTCCGACGGCGCTCGCGGAGAGGATGTACTCGACGCCGAGCATCTTCATGCCGAAGATGTTCGCGCGAAAGTTGAGCTCGGAGGGCAGCAGCCGATGTCCCATGCCGTGCCTGGCGAGAAACGCCACCCGCTTGCCTCTCAGCGTGCCCAGCAGATACGGACCTGACGGGTCGCCGAAAGGCGTCGTGAGCGAGACTTCGCTCCGGTCGCTCACCTCGGACATGTCGTACAGGCCGCTGCCGCCAATGAGTCCAATACGAACGGTCTCCATCGGTCTCCAGTCTCCGGTCTCCAGTCTCCGGTCTACCCAGCTACCCAGCCACCAAGCCACCTAGTCTAGCGACCCAGCTACCTCGCCACCCACATCAGAGCACCTGTTCCACGAACCGCTTCCCATCCCTCTCACGAATATATCCGGCCGCCACTTTCGGATCGTGCTCGAAGAAGATCAAGTATTCGCCCTCGATCGCCTCTCGAATGAATCGCTTCTTGAACGCGAGCGTGTCCATCGGGAACAGGTCGTACCCCATGATCCAGGGGTCCTGCAGGTGCGCCGTCGTCGGGATCATGTCCGCAACGAATACCCCGGTCCGGCCGCCCGACTCGACGTACACAATCTGGTGCTGCCCCGTATGTCCGCCGGTGCGAACGACGCGCACACCCGGCTTGATCTCGCCGTCGCCCGGGAAGAAGTCCACGACGCCGGCCTCCTTCAGCGGCACGAAGTCTTCCTGGAGGTAGCTGGCGCGGTTGCGCTCGTGCGGGTGGGTGGCGTCCTCCCACTCGGCCGCGCGAATGAAATGGCGGGCCCTGGCAAACCTCGGTCGAAGCGAGCCGCCCGACTGCGCAGTCGCGCCGCCGAAGTGATCGAAGTGCAGGTGGGTGGCGACCGCGAAGTCGATCGAATCCGACGTCAGCCCGGCGTCGGCCAACGCGTGTTCGAGGTGGCGTGTACGGTCGAGGGCGTAGATGTCGACCTGTTTCGACCTCATCTTGTCCCCCGCGCCACAGTCGATGATCATCCGCCCCCACGAGGCCTCGACGAGCAGCGGGCGCATCGCCAACTGGATGCGGTTGCGCTCGTCGGGCGGCGCAAGCCTCTCCCACAATGGACGCGGCACCACGCCAAACATTGCGCCGCCATCGAGCCTGAACGGGCCGTCGTGAAGGGTCGTCAGCTGCAGTTCCCCGAACGCCAGCTTCCCGACGGAGAGATTCAGATCCAGCGCGGCGCGCTGTTTCAGCTCCACCAGTACTCCGTGCGCGGCCGACGGGTGAATGAACACGATCAGCGACCCTTCGGCGCCGGGCCGCGGCTCCTGGTTCACGAGGCGCACGCCCCGCGCCTTGAGCTGCGCCACCGCGGCGCGCAGGTCCTCGACGCGGAGCGTGACATGGTGGATTCCCGGCCCGTGTTTGGCGACGTACGCCGCAATCGCGGAATCAGGCGCGGTGGCTTCCAGCAACTCCAGCGTGGGCCCGCCGACGGAAATCGCGTGGGCCCGCACCCGTTCGGTCGGGACGTCCTCCGGCGCGTGGACGTCCAGGCCCAGTGCTTCCCGGTAGAACGCCAGCGCCTGCTGGATGTCCTGAACGGCTATCCCAATGTGGTCGAGGACGGCCTTCATCGCGCGTCGGGATCCGGGATGTGGGGACTGGGGACTGGGGGCTCGGGACCGGGGACTGGGGACTCAAGACTGGGGACTGGGGACTGGGGATTCGACACTCGGGGCTCTGGGCTCGACATCTGCGAGCCGGGAAGCACGCGACTCATGATTTCGGCGACTGCCGAGTATGGATCACATTCCCTGGCGTCGACAGCCTCGACGAGCCGGTCGAACGTGCCCGCGGGAAGCGACGCGTCGACGTGACCGAGAAAGAGTCTCGCCAGCAGATCGCGAAGACGCGAGGCGTGCCGTTCACGACGGCGCGACCTCTGGTGCTCGGCGGCCCACGTCCGGAACCGGCCGATCTCGGCCCACAACAGATCGACGCCCGCGCCCGTCAGAGCCTGGGTTTTCAGAATCGGCGGCGTCCAATCGGACGGGCCGTAGGTGTGCAGCGCGAGGCTCGCCCCCACGGCCTGCACCACACGATCGGCGCCTTCCCGGTCGGCCTTGTTCACGACGAAGATGTCGCCGATCTCCATCACGCCAGCCTTGATCGCCTGCATGTCGTCCCCTGTGCCCGGCACCAGGAGGACAACCGAGATGTCGGCGGTCGAGACGATCTCGACCTCGTCCTGACCGACGCCGACCGTCTCGATCAGCACGATGTCCATGCCGGCGGCGTCGAGCACGAGCGCGGCATCGCCCGTCGCCCGCGCGAGCCCGCCAAGATGCCCGCGCGTGGCCATGCTGCGGATGAAAACACCTCGATCGCCCGCGTGCGTGCTCATCCGCACGCGGTCGCCCAGCACGGCGCCACCCGTGAAGGGACTCGTGGGATCGACGGCGATGACACCAACCGTGTGTCCGGAGCGGCGAATCTCGAAGATCAGTCTGTCGACGAGCGTGCTCTTCCCCGTCCCTGGCGCGCCAGTCACGCCGATCAGATAGGCGCGGCCCGTCCGCGGGTAAATCCGGCCGATGAGATCGCGGCCCGCGGAATGCTCCGCCTCGACGAGCGAAATAGCTCGGGCGATGGCGCGCGGATCGCCGTCAAGCACCCGCACCGAGAGCGAAGTAATGGGGTCGGGAGTCATTTCTTGAGGACACCGCCGGACACGTGTTTGATAAGTGTCCTCAAGAAATGACTCCCGACCCCATTACAGAGTCGTCAGTAACTGGCGTGCGATCACGAGGCGCTGAATCTCGCTCGTGCCCTCGCCGATTGTCGTGAGCTTGACGTCGCGGAAGTACTTCTCGGCCGGGTAGTCCTTGACGAAGCCGTAGCCGCCGTGAATCTGCACGCCGTCCTCACTGACGCGGACGGCAATCTCGCTCGAGTAGAGCTTCGCCATCGCCGCTTCGAGGGTCGTGCGGCGGCCTTCGTCCTTCATCGCAGCGGCCCGGTACGTCAACAGCCGGGCGCCTTCGATCCGAAGTGCGGCATCGACGAGCTTGGCGCGGATGCTCTGAAAGGCGCCGATCGGCTGCCCGAACTGCCTCCGCTCGAACGCGTAGGTGCGTGCGGCCTCGTAAGCGCCCTGGGCAAGCCCCACTGCGAGCGCCGCGATCCCGATGCGCCCGGCATCGAGGACCTGCAGGGCGTTCACGAACCCCTGTCCCTCGGCCCCCAGCATCTGCCGGGCCGGCACGCGGCACTGCTCGAAGATCACCTCGCTCGTTTCGCTGGCGCGCATCCCGAGCTTGTCCTCCTTCTTGCCGGCGCGAAACCCCGGCGTGCCCCGTTCGACGATGAAGACCGAGATGCCGCGGCTGCCCTTCACGCGACTGGTGACCGCCATCACGACCATGACGTCTCCGCTGCGGCCGTGCGTGATGAACTGCTTGGAGCCGTTGAGTACCCAGTGGTCCCCCTCCCGCGTTGCCGTCGTGCGCATCGCCGCCGCATCGCTCCCGGAGGCCGCCTCGGTGAGGCCCCATGCAGCCAGCTGCCGGCCCGCGGCCAGTGGGACCAGGTACGTTCGCTTCTGCTCCTCGGTGCCGAACAGGAAGATGTGCGCGGCGCCCAGGCCGTTGTGGGCCGCCACCGACAGGCACACGGACGGATCGACTCGCGCCAGCTCTTCGATGCAGATGCAGTAGTCCACGGTGGACATCGCTGCCCCGCCGTACTGCTCGGGA
>Ga0209640_10003081_pt1 | contig 14586 bp, 10 predicted proteins | sample RifCSP10_1_FD_184018 | JGI IMG/M metagenome (GOLD analysis project Ga0209640, IMG submission 184018) | Soil microbial communities from Rifle, Colorado - Rifle CSP2_sed 10_1 (SPAdes) (version 2) | ecosystem: Environmental > Terrestrial > Deep subsurface > Rock core/Sediment | place: Rifle...
CCCCACGGCCTTGTCCGCGAGGGTCGCGGCCGCCGTCTGCTCCGAGACCGGCGTCGAGATCGCCCACTGGTTGTTGTTGCAGAAGAGGACGACCGGCGCCTTCATGACGCCGGCGAAGGTCGCGCCCTCGTGGAACGAGCCCTCCGAGGTCGCGCCGTCGCCGAAGTAGCAGATCGCGACCCGGTCCTCGCCCTTCAGCCGCGAGCCCCAGGCGAAGCCGACTGCGTGGGGCACGTGCGTCCCGATCGGGACGCAGATCGAGGCGACGCCGTAGTCGTACGGGTTCCACCACCCGCTCGGATGGCCGCGCCACCACTGCAGGACGGTGGAGACGGGGATCCCGCGGAGCAGCCCGATCGCGGACTCGCGGTAGCTCGGGAAGATCCAGTCGCGCACCTCGAGCGCGAACGCGGATCCCGCCTGCATGGCCTCGTGGTTCCAGTAGACGGCGTACGTGCCGATCCTCCCCTGCCGGTGGTACACGACCGACCGCTCGTCGTACGTCCTGAGGAGGACGAGATTCCGATACAGCGCGACCAGCTCGTCGGCCCCGAGCCCTTCGACCTCCGCGTCGGGAACGGCCTCGCCGTCGCCGATGATTCGGCGCAGGCCTCCCTCGGCCGGCAGCACCTGGCTCATCGGCACGGATTCTAGTTCCAGGGGTCGCCCCTCCTCAGACGAGGACGATGACGGCGTCGCGCTCCGCCTCGTAGACCGCCTCGAGCACGTCGCCTGCGTCCTCGCCGTCCACCTGGAGCGGCAGCGGCCGGTCGCAGCGGACGACGAGCCGGTCGAGGTCTCTGGCGTGGAGCACCTCGTGATCTCGCTCGAGACCTCGACCGCGCAGCGCGTGGAGCAGCATCCGCGGGAAGTCGTGCGCCCGCAGACGCACCGGTGCGAGCACGGCGAGCCCGTCGTCGAAGCTCGCACCGGGAACGAGATCGAGGGCCAGCGCCCCCGCGTACGTGTACGGCGAGCAGTTGGCGACGAGGGCGAAGGCCGCACGACCCATCCCCTCCACCTCGAGCTGCGGCTCGAACCTCGCCTGCGACTCGGCGAGGGCGCCGAGCGCCACGCGCATGAACGCGAGGTCACCCGGGCGGCGGCCATCGGGCCTCCGGCCGAGCTCGTCCACGCGCCGCACGAGCTCCGCGTCGAATCCGATCCCCGCGCTGAACCCGAAGCGCCGTCCGTTCACGCGGCCGAGCCCGATGCGACGCGTCCTTCCGAGCGCGACACGCACCGCCGCCTGGACGGGGTTGCGCGGGAGCCCGAGCGCCCGCGGCAGCACGCTCGTGCCTCCGCCGGGGAGGAAGCCGAGCGGGAGGTCGCGCTGCACGCCGTTCAGCACCTCGTTGTAGGTGCCGTCCCCGCCCAGCACGTACATCGCTTCCACGTCCCCCGGCTCGCGGGCGATCTCGCGGGCCCCGCCCGGGGCCGTAGTCAGTCGCGTCTCCGTGCCGGACGGCAGGGCCGCTTGCACTGCAGCCAGCCGGTGCTCGTCGACACCGGAGGCGAACGGATTCACGATCAGCAGCCGGCTCACGGTGGCGTCCTCATGGGTGCATCATGGAGATGGAATGAGTCATCCGACGAAGTTCTGGCACCAGCTCGAGGACGGGCGCGTGCAGTGCGACGTCTGCCCGCGTGAATGTCGGCTGCACGAAGGGCAGCGCGGGTTCTGCTTCGTTCGCGCCTGCGAGGACGGCGAGATCGTCCTCACGACCTACGGACGCTCGAGCGGCTTCTGCGTCGACCCGATCGAGAAGAAGCCGCTGAACCACTTCCTGCCCGGAACCCCGGTGCTCTCTTTCGGGACGGCCGGCTGCAACCTCGGCTGCAAGTTCTGCCAGAACTGGGACATCTCCAAGTCACGGGAGATCGACACGCTCGCCGACGCGGCCTCTCCGGAGACGATCGCCGAGACGGCGCTCGATCTCGGGTGCAGGAGCGTCGCGTTCACGTACAACGACCCGATCATCTTCCTCGAGTACGCCGTAGACGTCGCCGACGCCTGCCGCGCACGCGGGCTGAAGGCTGTCGCCGTAACCGCCGGCTATGTCAGCCCGGGCGCGCGCGAGGAGCTCTTCTCGCACATGGACGCGGCCAACGTCGATCTCAAGGGCTTCACGGACGCCTTCTACGCGAAGACCTGTGCAGGCCATCTCCGGCCGGTTCTCGACACGCTCGAATACCTCGTGCACGAGACCCCCGTCTGGACGGAGGTGACCACGCTGCTCATCCCCGGGCTGAACGACTCGGACGAGGAGATCGACGCCGAGACCCGCTGGTACGTCGACCATCTCGGCCCCGAGGTGCCGCTCCACTTCAGCGCCTTCCATCCGGACTGGAAGATGCGCGACCGGCCACCGACGCCGCCGGCGACGCTCACGAGGGCCCGCGAGATCGCGCTCGCGAACGGGTTCCGCTACGTGTACACGGGGAACGTCCACGACCCCGAGGGACAGAGCACGTATTGCCACGCGTGCGGAGCGCTGCTCGTCGAGCGCGACTGGTACGAGCTCGGCGCCTGGAACCTCGCCAACGGACACTGCGCGAGCTGCGGCGAGCCCTGCGCCGGCGTCTTCGAGGAGCGCCCGGGCACGTGGGGCTCGAGACGGCTTCCCGTCCGCATCGCCGCGTGATCAGGCAGCCTGCGGCCGCGGGGCTCTTCTACCCCGCCGACCGCGACGTGCTGGCCGCCCGCGTGGACTCCCTGCTCGACGAGGCCGGCCGGCGCCCGGATGGAGACGTGCGCGGTCTCGTCGCACCGCACGCGGGGTACGAGTACTCCGGCCGGGTTGCGGCCTCGGCCTTCGCGATCGCTCCCGACGTGGCCGAGGTCGTCGTGCTGCTCGGGCCGTCGCACTTCGTCCCGCTGACCGGCCTCGCCGTGTCCGGAGCGCAGGCATGGGCGACGCCGCTGGGCGACGTCGCCGTCAGCTCCCGGCTCCGGTCGGCCGCTCTCGGGGCAGGCGCCGTCGTGGACGACGAGCCCCACGCTCCCGACCACGCGCTCGAGGTCGAGCTGCCCTTCCTCCAGCGGGCGTGCGGCGAACTCGAGATCCTCCCGGTGGCGGTCGGGCGCACCGACCCGGTGGACGTCGCCCGCCTGCTCGAGGCGCTGGACGCGCTCGTCGTGGTCTCGACCGACCTCAGCCACTACCTCGACGACGCCGCGGCGCGGCGGATCGACCGGGAGACGGCTGCGGCCGTCGTGCGGCGCGACCCGGACGCGATCGGCGACCGCGCGGCGTGCGGCGTCTTCGCGCTTCGTGGCCTGCTGGAGCACGCCGGGCGCGCCAACCTGGCGGTCGAGCTCCTCGATCTCCGCACGTCGGCCGACGCAACGGGCGACCGCGACCGCGTCGTCGGCTACGGAGCGTTCGCTGCCCGCGCCGTCGCATAGCCCCCGTTCGAGCGAAGGCATGTCCACGGCAACCAGGAGCGCCGCGACCATCGAGTCGGGCCGGAGTGCAGCTCCCGCGATGTGGTTAATATGACACCACTCTGAGAGGTGTCACATGACGAACACCCGAGCAGTCACTGCAAGGATCCGCACGCCGGCATGGTGGCGATGACACGCGTCGCCCGTGATGCGCCGCGCATCGTCGCCGCGCTCCTCGTCTCCGGGCTCTTCCTCCTGCCGCTCGTGTACATGCTCTCCGGGTCGTTGCGGAAGGCGGGGCTCCCTCCTCCGCGTACACCCGAGCTCGTGCCGGCCGAGCCGACCGTCGCCAACTACGAGCGCGCGTTCGAGCTGGTCGACCTCGGCCGGTACACGCTCAACTCCGCGCTCGTCGTCGCCCTCGCAGTCCCGCTGACCCTTCTCTTCGCGTCGTGGGCCGGCTTCGCGATGGCTCGTCTCCCGCAGCGAGCCCGGGTCGCGCTCGTAGCGCTCTCCCTCGTGTCGCTGATGGTGCCCGTCACCGCGCTGCTCGTCCCCCGCTTCGCGATGTTCTCCTGGCTCGGGCTCACGAACACCTACGTGCCTCTCGTGGCGCCCGCGCTCATCGGCACGTCGCCGTTCTACGTCCTCCTCTTCTACTGGGCGTTTCGGCGACTGCCGGCCGAGCTCTACGAGGCGTGCCGGCTGGAGGGCCTGTCGCCGCTCGCCGTCTGGTGGCGGATCGCGCTGCCGCTGGTGCGCCCGGTGACCGTCGCCGTGGGCATCCTGGCGGCGGTCTTCACGTGGAGCAACGTCCTCGATCCGCTGATCTACCTCTTCGACGAGGACCTCTTCACGTTGCCCCTCGGCCTCAAGGCGCTCGCCCAGCTCGACCGCCAGGATTTCCCCGTGCTGCTCGCCGCGGCCGTCACCGCGTCGGCTCCGGTGATCATCGCGTTCTTGTACGTCCAGCGGTTCTTCCTCCAGGAGCGAGGGACGCGCGGGTGGCTCGGGCGATGAGAGACCCGTGCTCCTTACGACTGGTCGATCAGGACCAGCGTGAGCCTGACGGCGTCGCAGTCGGGGATCCCGTTGACGCGCCACTTGCCGCGGTAGCCGTTGCCGGTGAACGGCGCTTCCGACTCCGTGCCCTCGGCGTCGCCGATGCCGACTCGGTAGCCGCGGTCCGGGAGCGCGTCGTTGAAGAAGGCCTCCGCCTCCTGCAGGTCGCCGGGTACGGCGCCGATGAGGACGAGCTGGCCCGCGAACGGGCTCTCGGCCGAGGTGAGCACCGTGCCTGAGGGGAGCGGGAAGTCCGTCGGGAAGCCCTCGGGTAACGAGACGCCGGCGCTCGCGTTCGCGCAGGCCGGCAGGCTCCGCGGTGCGTCGTCGACGCCGGCTGCGGGCGCTCCGCCGTCGCTGCCGCCGCAGGCGGCTCCGGAGAGCGCGAGGGCGGCGGCGAGAGCGAGGACGGCGCGCATGCTCCTCCATCTTCGCAAGCGATGGGCCGTCCTCGCGCTCCTGCTACCGCTCGCGCTTCTTGGACCCTCGTGCTCCGGCGACAGCGTGTCCGGCGAGATCAAGTTCCTCGTCTTCGGCGACCCGGCCGAGCTCCGCGCGTTCCGAAGCGTCGCCGCGGAGTTCCGCACCGTCGAGCCGGACATCACGGTCACGCTCGTCGAGGCCAGCGACCGCGACGACCTGATCGCGCGGCTCTCGACGTCGTTCGCCGGCAGGCAGCCACCGGACCTCTTCCTCATCAACTACCGCTTCTTCGGGCAGTTCGCGGTTCGGGACGTGCTCGAGCCGGTTCAGAGTCGGCTCGACGGCTCCGATGCATTCGACGAGGACGACTTCTACGCGCAGGCGCTCGACGCCTTCCGCGTCGACGGCGAGCTCGTCTGCCTGCCGCAGAACGTCTCGAGCCTCGTCGTGTACTACAACCGCGATCTCGTCCGGAAAGCGGGGGTCGAGGAGCCGCGTCCCGGGTGGACCTGGAACGAGATGGTCGAGAAGGCGATCCGCCTCACACGCGACGAGGACGGCGACGGGAACGTCGACCAGTACGGCCTCGGGGTCGAGCCCACTCTCATCCGCATCGCACCGTTCGTGTGGTCGAACGGCGGCGAGCTCCTCGACGACGAGCATCCCACTCGCTTCACCCTCGACATGCCCAAGGCGGACGAGGCACTGCGCAAGTTCTTCGAGCTTCGTCAGCTCCACCTGGTCGTTCCCACCGAGGAAGAGATCGAGTCCGAGGACGACGAGTCACGGTTCCTGAACGGCCGCACGGCCATGGTGCTCCTCTCTCGTCGGGCGACTCCCACCTTCCGGACGATCACGGACTTCGACTGGGACGTCGCCGCCTTGCCCCGTCACCATGAGCCCGCGGGCATCCTCCACTCCGATGCCTACTGCCTGACGCGCGCGTCGAAGGAGAAGGACGCGGCCTGGCGCTTCATGGAGTTCGCGCTCGGCCCGGACGGGCAGCGGATCACGGCGCAGAGCGGACGTACGGTCCCTTCGCTGATCGAGGTCTCGCGGTCGGAGGCGTTCCTCGACCCCGACGCGAAGCCGGCGAGCTCGCACGTCTTCCTCGACACGATCCCGTTCATCCGCCGGGTTCCGAGCATCTCGACCTGGCCCGAGATCGAGGACGCCGCGGAGGGAATCCTGGAGGGGGGCCTGTACGAGAACGTTCCGAGCTCCGAGGTGGCCAGGCAGCTCGACGAACGCACCCGCGAGATGTTCGCGCGCGCGGAGCGCTGATGGCCGGCCTCTCCTATGCGGGCGTCCGCAAGGACTACGGCGAGATCCAGGCGCTCCGGGGGCTCGACCTCGAGGTCGCGGACGGAGAGTTCCTCGCTCTCGTCGGACCGTCCGGCTCCGGGAAGAGCACGGCCCTGCGGCTCGCCGCGGGGCTCGAGGAGGTGACCGCGGGCACCGTCCACATCGGATCGCGTGACGTCACTCGGCTCACACCCGCGGCGCGGAACGTCTCCATGGTGTTCCAGAGCTACGCGCTCTTCCCCCACCTCACCGTGTCCGAGAACATCGGGTTCGGGCTGCGCGCGCGCGGCGTGCGTCGCCAGGACGCGGCCCGTGCCGTCGAGGAGGCCGCCCGGCTGACCGGATGCGACGCCCTGCTCGACCGGAAGCCGCACGAGCTCTCGGGCGGGGAGCGACAGCGCGTCGCGCTCGCCCGTGCGCTCGCCCGCCATCCCGACGTCTACCTCCTCGACGAGCCGCTCTCGAACCTCGACGCTCAGCTCCGCGTGGACACGAGAGCCGAGCTCAAGCGCCTCCACCGCTCGCTCGGAACGACGATGGTGTACGTGACGCACGACCAGGTCGAGGCGCTCACCCTCGGGACGCGTGTGGCCGTGATCGACGGCGGCGTCCTCCAGCAGGTCGGAAGCCCCGAAGAGATCTACGCGCGGCCGGCGAACCGCTTCGTCGCGCGCTTCGTCGGGAGCCCGTCGATGAACCTTCTGCCGGCCACGCTCGAGGGCGACGCGCTCCGAGCCGGACCGTTTCGATTCGAGCCCTCGGCGCTCGGGATCGCCGCGCGACGCCTCGAGATCGGCGTGCGTGCGGAGCACCTCGAGGTCGCCCGCGACGGCGACGGCGTTCCGGCGACGGTCGAGGTCGTCGAGACCGCCGGAAGCGAGACCCTGGTCTACGTGCTCGCGTCGGACACGAGCCTCGTCGCCCGCGTCTCCCCCGAGCTCGACCTCGAGGTCGGAGCGCTCGTCCGCCTGAGCGTCGCTTCCCGGAACCTGTATGCCTTCGACGCCGAGACGGGCGCCACGCTCGCAGGCCTCCGCCGCTGATGCGCGACCGCGACACGCGGCAGCTCACGCTGATGCTCGCGCCGTACCTGCTCGGGATCGGCGTGCTGATCGCGCTTCCGGCCGCCGTCACGTTCGCGCTCGCGCTCACGGAGTACGACCTCATCCGCTCGCCTCGCTTCGTCGGCCTCGGGAACTTCCGCGAGCTCTGGGACGACGAGGTGTTCCGGATCTCGCTCCGGAACTCGCTCATGTTCATCGCCTTCGCCGTCCCGTTGCGCCTGCTCGGCGCCCTCGCCCTCGCGCTGCTCCTGCACCGCCGCTTCCGCGGCGTCGGCGCGTCCCGCACGGCGGCATACCTCCCCTCGGTCGTGCCCGACGTCGCCTACGCGCTGCTCTGGCTGTGGATCTTCAACCCGCTGTACGGCCCGCTCAACCTCCTGCTCGACGCGCTCGGAGGCCCGACGCCTCGCTGGATGACGGATCCGCGTGCCGCCCAGTGGGCGATCATCGTGATGAGCCTCTTCGTGATCGGCGAGGGCTTCCTGGTCGCTCTCGCGACCCGCCAGAGCCTTCCCGCCGAGCTGTACGAGATCGCCGCGCTCGAGAGCGCCAGGCCCTGGTACGTCTTCGGGAGGGTCACGCTGCCGCTGATGGCGCCGACGCTCCTGCTGCTCCTCTTCCGCGACACGATCTTCAGCTTTCAGGCCACCTTCGTCCCTGCGCTGATCGTGACCGAGGGCGGCCCTCCTCCATACGCGACCACGTACCTCCCCGTGTTCGCGTACCAGAACGCCTTCGAGTACCTGCGCTACGGCTACGCGGCGGCCGCCACGCTCGTGATGTTCGCCGTGACTGCCCTCATCGTGTACGTCCAGTACCGCATCGTGCGGCGCTGGCGGCACGCGTTCGTGGTCTGACGCGCGCTACTCCTCGGCGATCGGGCCGAGGTCGTATCCCTTGAACTTCATCCGCTCGGCCGCCTCCGCGATCTGCTCCACGGACCGGTTCGTCGCGATCCTCGCGTTGAAGTCCTCGATCGTCCGCTCGTCGCCGCGCTCCGCAGCGTTCCTGAGACGGTCGAGGTCGTCGGCGTAGGCGCGCAACCCCTCGACGATGTCCGCGTGCTCGGCCACGACGTCCTCGGGCGGCCGCACGTCCTCGAGCTCGTCCGCGGCGTCCCGCAGCGCCTCCTGGGCGTCCTCCACTCGAGAGGCGAGCTCCTCGAGCGAGGGGACGTTCGTCCGCGCGAACGCCTCCTGCACCTCGGCGTACGCCGTGCGCACTTGGTCCTCGTACTCCGCCTTGGACAGCATGTCGTCCCCGCCGCACGCGGCCGCCACCGCCGCGCAGATGGCGAGGAGAGCGGCGAGCTGTCGGGCGCTGGTCGTCATCGCGGGGGGCGAGGGAGGCCGGGGAAACCCCGGCCTCCCTCCTCCTGCTACGAGACTACTTCGTGTGCACCTGGAGGTTGCCCTTCGTGAGCGTCCCCTGGCGCGTGCCGCCCGAGGTCAGGTCGAGCCGGTAGGTGTCGCTCTTCCCCGGCTCGCCGTTGTCCTCGACTCTGATCTCGAACATGACGGCCACGCCGTTGTTCGTTCCGGTGCCCGTGATCGTCGCCGTGCGGCCGGAGCAGGTCACCGAGGTGATGGTCTTCGAGTTGAAGTCCGTGTCCGAGTCGCGGTAGGCGTTCTGGCCCTTCGGCGGCAGCGACCCGTGGGCGTTGAGCGTGAACTTGCCGGAGGCGATCGACCCGCCGCCGGTGACCTTGCAGGCGGCCCCGCCGCCCCCGCCGCCCCCGCCGGAGGGGATCACGAAGTCCATCGCCGGCGTGTTGTCGAGCGGGTACAGGAACGACTGCAGGGCCTGCACCGCCGAGACGGTGTTCCCGAGCGAGAACGCCGTTCCGTCGTAGAGCCGTGAGCCGGCCGTCGCCGGGACCTCGCTCGGCCGCTGCTGGTGGCCTTCCGGCCCGCCCAGGGCGCGGAGCAGGAAGCGCGGCACGCTCATCCGGATCGTGCCGGTCGTCTGGTTCGCATCGCCCTGGATCGGCTGGTCGCCGGGGTAGAGGACGCACTTCTCACTCGCGCTCGAGCCCGGTCCTGCCGGAGCGCACGGGACAGCTCCGGTCGTGTAGTCGTTGAACCCGAAGGTGAATCCCTGGCCTGGGCTCCAGCGGGCGCTCGCCGCCGCGTCCTGGTACCCGTTCGTGAAGCGCCAGATCCAGAGCAGGGACTGCGACTGAGTCCGTGCCGCCGTGGTCGCGAGCGACGTGTCCGTGAGGTCGGCGACCTTGAGCGTGACCGTGAAGCCCCCGTCCGTGACCTGGGAGCCGTCCGTGAGGTCGAGCTCCGGCCCGATCGCCGCCGACAGGAAGTCGCCTGCCGGCTCGTTGGTCGTCAGCGGGTCGGGCGGGACGGTCGGGCCGCCGAGGATCGAGTACGAGGACAGCGCGTCGTCCGTCTGGTCGACGGACGACGACCTCAGAGGCGAGCGGGTGGAGATCAGGTCGATCGTCCCGCCGCCCAGGCTCGGGCCGGCGATCTGCGTCACGACCATCGGGGTGGCGACGTGGCCGAGGTCCTCGTCCGGCTTCTTGTTCGAGCGGTTGAAGGTGACGTAGATCCGCTTGTCGACCGGGTTGTAGTCGAGGGCGAAGAAGTCCGCCATCGAGCGGTCGCCGGGCGGAACCGACAGGTCGCACCCGAGGCCGTTCAGGCAGATCGAGTCGTAGTGGAAGGGATGCGTCGTCGCCTTCACCTGGCTGAAGGTCGCGTCCGGCGCGGTTGCGTTCAGCGACTGGTTCACGTAGATGTGCCAGGTGGCGTCGAAGGTGCCGACGTTCGGGTTGCCGTCGGTCTCGGTGCCGGCGAAGACGACGGCCACGCGCCCCGGCTCGCCCCCCGCGGTCACCCACTGGAACACGGTCGAGCGCACCGCGTCCCGGTCGACCTGCACCGGCGCGCCGAAGAGATCGGCGCGGACCGGCGGCAGCGCCGTCGACGTCGCCGGATCCGGGCAGGCCGGGCTCGCGCCGGTCAGCTTCGCGGCGCTCGTGGAGATCATGTAGGTGTGGAACTTCGCGTTCTCGCCGTAGACGAGGTAGATGTTCCCGGCCATGTCGTGGTCGGCGGTGACGAAGAGCGTCGTCGTCCCCGGCGCGACCGCGCCGCCGCAGTTCCGCCACGTGAAGCCCTTGTCGGTCGAGAAGGAGATGTTGATCTGGTTCCCCGTCGGTGCGCCGCGGTCCCAGGGGAAGTAGACGAGGCCGTTGGGCAGCCCCGCCATGGGCTCGATGTAGCGGATCGGGCCCGGGAAGCGCGGGTTGCGCGCCGCCCGCTCGGCGAACGGGCCGTAGGTCAGACCTCCGTCGGTCGAGCGCTGGACGACGACGTTGCGAGGCTGCTGCTGGTTGTAGATGAGCAGCACCTCCTGCTCGCCGACGAAGGTCATCCACTGCCGGTCGGCGCCGCCGCCCTCGTCGGTGACGAGGTTGCCGAACGGGCCTCCGGTCGCGAGGCTCTTGCCGTTGTTCGGCGAGGTCGAGGTGACGAAGCCCGTCAGCGGCCCCAGCCCGGTGTAGGCGTACTGGTAGTTGCCGCGGCTGTTCAGCTCGGTCCCGAAGGCGAGCCCGCAGTCGCCGCCACCCCCAGCGCCCTGCTGGCCGCGCGGCGGCGTGCCGAGGAGGTGGAACTGGTCGCCGCCCTGGTTCGGGGGCGACACCTGGGCGTAGTCGGACGCGTTCGAGAAGCCGGTCGGCCCGCAGTCGTAGACGTTGCCCGCCTTGTCGATCTCGATCAGCGGCTCGGCCTGGTCGCGCTGGTTGTCGGATGCGACCGAGGCGGAGAACTCGAGCCCCTGGGCGGGCGCCGAGGGAAGCGACGGCTCGGAGGTGCGGGTCGTGGTGGTGATCTCGAGCTTGCCGTTGTACGTGACCGGCGTGGCGGCCGCGAAGGGACAGGCGAGGACCGTGTACGTCCCCGCGGGCAGGCTGTTCGCGTTGACCGTCTCGATGTTCGTGCCGCCGTCGCTCGAGTCGACCTCCTCTCCCTGGGGGTCGAGCACCGTGAGGATCTCGTCGTGAGTGGTCGCGTTCGGCCAGGTGATCGTGAACTTGAACGCCGCGTCGACCGCGTCGTACGTCCCGGCCGGCACGGTGATCGCAATGTCGTGCTGATCCGAGAACGCCTCGAAGCCGGCGCAGCTGCTCGTCGCGTTGGCCCCCGGCAGGATCTCGCCCGTCCACTCGGCGGTCACGGTCACTCCGGCCGTCGACGGAACGGTCACCGAGCTCGAAGGCGGGGTCGAGGCGACGCTCGCTCCGGCCAGGAGCAGGGAGGCGGCTGCCAGCACGCCGGCCAGCAGCACCTTCAGCAAGCGGAAGACCTTCGCACGGGCGAAGGCGTAGAGCGGGAACCGACGCGGCTGCATCATGACCTCCTCGAGTCCGACACGCGAGACCCGATCACGCGAGTGCGCGAATCAGGATGACACCCCTTTGAGTGGTGCACATGGCCACAATATCGCACCACTTATCGGGGTGTCAACCCTGCCGCGCGAAGACCACGCGCTGGCTGAAGCGGGCCGGGGACGCCGGCACGACGGCGTCAGTCGACCACCGGCCGTCAGGCCGGGCGCTCGGAGCAACCGCAGCCGCCCCGGACGGCGCTCCCGCCGGTTGCGGCGCGGAGAAGTCCGCCGCCCTTCGCGGCTCTCACCCGTCCCGATCGGGCCGCTCAGCGTCGTGCCACCCGATCGACCCTCGAGGTCTGCTGTCACCCGGAGGGGCCGGCTCGCGGCCGGCCCCTCCTGATGACTCACGTGGTTACTGAGCGGTTGCCGTCGGGGTACGCATCCGGTCGCTCAGCCGCCGGGTGAGAGCTCGACCGCGTTGGAGACGACGCCGCCCGCCAGGGCCGTGTACTCGGTCGTGCCGAGCAGGCCGGAGGCGAGCACGCCCGCGGCACCCGACACGCCGGTGACGGCCGTCATCGCGCCCGCGCCGACAGCTCCGGCCCACCGAAGAGTGACCTCCGCGCCGGCGACCGGGTCGCCGTTCCCGTCGAGCACCCTGACGGTGAAGAGCGGCGCCTGCCCGAAGGGCGCGCTCGTCGCCAGCACCGGATCGAGGATCACGGTTGCCGGCTGCCCGCCTCCGCTGGATGCCGTCCCGGCCCGCCGCACCTGGATGTTCCCGCCGCCGAGCACGTCGGAGACCGCGTGGTCAGCGGTGCGGTATCCGCAGCCCGAGAGGCATTCGAGGTAGAAGCGATCTGCGGCCGCCGCCCCCTCGCCGTCGTCGTCGACGCAGACGCGGAAGCTGGCGCCGCCGCTCCCGTTGAACCTCCCGGTGCCGCGGAGCTCGAGGGCGGTCGGGCCGTCCTCGATCGTCCCGCACTCCTCCGTCACGGCGCCGATCTCCGTGAGCGTGTCGACGTGGATCTTCGCCGCCGCGGCCTTGTCGTTCAGCTGCAGGCTGCCGTGGACGCCCTCGCCCGTGTCGGTCGCCGTGAAGCCGAAGTTGATCTTCCCGCCCTCGGCCTGATCGAGCCAACCGCCTCCCGTGGCCTTGTCGCCGTCGGGGAGGTCGACGCCGAGCGGCCGCGGTGGTGGCGGCAGCGTCACCTTCCAGATGTCGATCGCGTTCCTGCCGGCAGTGCCGAGCCCGAAGTCGCCGGTCGCACCCCAATAGGTGAAGGTGCCGTCGCCGTTCTTCTGCATCTTGAAGACGGCGGACGTCCAGGTGTTCGCGTTCGGCGGGATGAAGAAGCCCGCCTCCGTGAACTCGACCGTGCCGTTCGGGTGCTCGACGAAGTCGACCACCTGCGTGCCCTGCGAGTACCAGCCCATGAAGATCCGGTTCTGGCCCGGGATCTGATGGAAGACGTGCGAGGTGCAGAGGTCGGCCTGCGGCTGCGTCCGGATCGGCGCGCGGTAGATCGCCTTGCCGCCCGACGGCGTCAGGGCGTACGAGCTGTGTGCCGCCGCGGCGGCCGCCGCGCTCGGGTCGACGCCTGCGGGCGTGGTCGTGAGCAGGCTGTCCACCCGGTAGGCGTGGATGCCGCCGTTGCCGAACGGGTTGTCCGCCGGCGAGGGGACGCAGCTCGCCCCGGGCGGGAGCACGCCGCCGCCGCGCTCGTCGGTGACGAGCAGGAGCCGCCCCGAGCCGGAGAGCTCGGCCTCGTGGCTGACCTCGACGTCCTGAGTCGAGTCGAACGGCGCGACCTGCGTCGCTGCGGGCCGGCCCATGTGGAAGGCGGACCCGATGTGCTCGACGCCGATCAGCGAGTCGGCGGTGTAGCTGGCGAGGTCGAGGTCGTTGCCCGGCGCAGCCGGGTCGCGGTCGACGCAGTCGGTCACCTTCGCGCCGGTCACGCCGAGACTGGGGGCGGTGGTCCGGCTGTCCCGGACCACGCACGGGAGCGGCGTGCCCCTCGGCCTGTCGTCGAGGTAGTTGTCCGGCGTGCCCCTGTCGTCGAAGGCGCCGCTCAAGTCGAAGAGGATCGACGCGTTGATGCTCGCGCAGGCGAGCCGGTCGTCCGGGTAGATCTCGAGCTCGTGGCAGCCGCCGAGGATGTCGAGCGTGTGCCCGAGGGCGATGAGCGCGCTCGGGTACCGGTAGCGGTAGACCTCGGGGCGGCAGAGCACGCGCTTGGTCGCGGCGCTCGTCCCCGCCGGGAAGTTCATGCACGACGAGAGGTCGACCACCTCGAACCCGTCGAGGTTCAGCCCGTTCGCCCGCGTGCACGAGGTGTCGTCCGCGTTGCACGTCGCCGTCACCGAGTCCGAGGTGACGCTGAAGGCGATGTGCGGCCGCTTCGGGTCGACGTTGACCGTGTGCGACTGGCCGATGTGGCTGATCAGGTGGATCTCGACCGGGTCGGCGAGGTCGGTGATGTCGATGATCTCGAGGCCCCCGCGCGGGTTGCCGCTCGTGCCTGCCGTGCCCTGGTCGTGGCAGCGCCCGCCGGCGTCGGTGGCGTCGATCAGGAGCTGCGGGTCGCTGCGGTCGGCCGCCGCGACGAATGTGTTGAAGATGACGTCGCCCTTCGGCGTCGCCTCGACGTCGTGCTGGAGGCCGAGCGCCGCGCTCGGGTCGCTCACGCACGAGGCCGAGGGATGGTTGGAGACGACCGCCGGCGCGCCGGGCGACGGAAGCGCCAGGACCTGGCCGCCCTCCGTCAGCCGGACGATCGTCTGGCCGCCGCCGTTCGGGCCGTTCGCGAGCGTGCCGACCGCCGCGTAGATCTCCCCGTTCTTCTCGAGGAAGTCGAGGTCGGTGTGCGGGTTCCCGGTCGGGATGGTCGCGATGTGCTCCCAGACGGCGCCCGGGCCTCCGGCTAGCACCGTGCCGCCGGGCGCGGTCGGAGCGTCGAGCGGCGGCGCCGGGTGGTCGAGCTCGTGGGC
>Ga0209640_10003082_pt1 | contig 14584 bp, 19 predicted proteins | sample RifCSP10_1_FD_184018 | JGI IMG/M metagenome (GOLD analysis project Ga0209640, IMG submission 184018) | Soil microbial communities from Rifle, Colorado - Rifle CSP2_sed 10_1 (SPAdes) (version 2) | ecosystem: Environmental > Terrestrial > Deep subsurface > Rock core/Sediment | place: Rifle...
TGAAAAGCCTTGCGAAGGTTTCCATTCAATGCGAAGGTACTGGAAGACTAACCTTCGCAAGGCTATTTACAAGTCAGGACACCAAGGTTCACACAAAGAACGCAAAGAAAATTTTTTTAAAAATCTTCGTGCCCTTGGTGTTAATCCTTAGTGCCCTTAGTGTTAAAGTTTCTAATTCCAACCAGGAGAGACCCATGCAAGACCTTACCGAACAAATCTTAGAACTCGTCCGCCTGGCCGCCACCGACCTGCCGGCGGACGTGGAGGCGGGGCTGCGCCGCGCCGTCGAAGACGAGCAGCCCGGTTCGGCGGCCCGCAACGCCCTGGAGACCATCTTGAAGAACGTCGAGATGGCCCGCCAGGAGTCCACCCCCATCTGCCAGGATACCGGCACGCCCATTTTCTACGTCTATTATCCGCTGGGCTGGAGCACCCGCAAATTGAAGGAGCAGATCCGCCAGGCCGTCGCCCGGGCCACTGCCCTCTCTTACCTGCGCCCCAATTCGGTCAACGCCCTCACCGGAAAGAACACGGGAAATAACCTCGGCGACGAACATTTCCCCTCCATCCACTTTGAAGAGGTGGAAGGCGATACCCTGGCCGTCGAACTGATGCTCAAGGGCGGCGGCTGCGAGAACGTCGGCGCCCAATACTCGCTGCCCAACAGCGACCTCGGCGCCGGTCGTGACCTGGCCGGGGTGCGCAGGGTCGTCCTGGACGCCGTCTACAAAGCCCAGGGCAAGGGCTGCGCGCCGGGCATCCTGGGGGTGGCCATCGGCGGCGACCGCGGCTCCTCGTATTACGGCTCCAAGGAAGCCCTCTACCGCCAGCTGGACGATACCAACCCGGATCCGGAACTGGCCGCCCTTGAGGGGACCCTCACCGCCGAGGCCAACCAGCTCGGCATCGGCCCCATGGGCTTCGGCGGCCAGACTACCCTGCTGGGGACCAAGATCCAGGGACTGCACCGCCTGCCCGCCAGCTATTTCGTGTCCGTCTCTTACATGTGCTGGGCCTTTCGCCGCCGCCGCATGGCGGTCCGCGCTGGCCAGGTAAGCTACGCCTGAAAGGAGGCCTGCAATGCGAAAATTGAACATTCCCTTTAGCGACGAAGATATCCGCGCCTTGAAGGTCGGCGATCCGGTGGCCATCTCCGGCGTGATGCTCACCGGCCGCGACGCCGCCCACAAGTGGATGGTGGAGACCTTCGTCCGGGGGACACGCGCGCCCCAGGGCGATGACCTGCAAGTCTACGAGGCCATCCGGCCCTTGCTGAAGGGCGGCGCCATTTACCACTGCGGGCCGGTGGTCGCCGGCCTGGACACCGGCGATTACCGCTTCGTCGCCGCCGGCCCCACCACCAGCACGCGCGAAGAGCCCTACCAGGGCGACGTCATGCGCCACTTCAACGTCAAGGGCGTTGTCGGCAAAGGCGGCATGGGCCCGCCGACCCTGGCGGCCTGCAGCGAGGTGCCCGGCGTCTACCTGCACGCCATCGGCGGCGCGGCCTCCCTCATCGCCCAATCGGTGCAGCGCGTCCTGGCTGTCTACAAGCTGGAATTCGGCGTCCCCGAGGCCATGTGGGTTATCGAAGTCAAGGATTTCCCCGCCGTCGTGACCATGGACTCCCACGGCGGCAGCCTGCACGCCGAGATCGCCGCCCGCTCCAAATCCGCTCTGGAAGCCCTGCTCTAAGCATCTTCTCGGTTGCTTGATGATCTTTATAATGATTATGGCCGTATTTGTAGGGGCGGGTCTGTGCAGGCATTGTACCTTCGAAAACGGCCTCCACTCCTGGCTCCGAACCATTGCTAATCAAGGAGAAGACCCGCCCGGTCCTGCTTGACGGATTATTTATATAAATTTCAGAGAGCAACCAGTAATCTCCGATCCTCATGTACCTCTTCTTGATCCCATTGTTTTTGTCGTTCGCGTTCAACCTCGCCAGCGCGTTTACCGCGGCTTACTCCTGTCACCTCGGCGCCTGGGGCGGGCAACTCCTCAGCATTGTTCTCCGCAATGTGCTGGGCCTACCCTTGTTAGCGGTGGCCTTCGTGCTTGCCGCACGCCTGCCCGCGCCTCGCCTGCTGCCGGCTTATGGGCTGATAGGCGCCGCGGGATGGTTGTTGCTCCTCGCCGGAGCCCTGCTCATCATTTGGGCGCTGCTGGCCCTGCGCTGGACTGCCGCAGCGCCGTCCGTCGGCGACATCCTGGTACGTCGCGGACCCTATGCCTTTGTACGGCATCCCCTCGATGATGGTGTGTTTCTTGAGTTAGCCGGAGCACCTTTGCTGCGGCCGGCCTGGCCTGTTATGCTGAGTTGTCTTCTCACCGCCGGCTGGGTCATGCTTCAGGCGCGTGCCGAGGAAATGGACTTGCGGCAGCGCATCTCCGCATATCGTGATTACGCGGAACAGGTGCCCCGCTTTATTCCGCACGGATACTCCAAATGGAAGACAAGATCACAGATACACCAATAACCATCCGCCCTTACAAGCCAGAAGACCTCGCCTCATGTCGGGCGCTCTGGGTGGAATTAACGGAGTGGCATCGCCATATTTATCAAAGTCCCGGTATAGGCGGCGCCGATCCATCCCTCCATTTCGACGAGCACCTCAATCGGGTAGGCCCGGAACATATTTGGGTCGCCGAAGTAAGCGGACAGGTCGTCGGGCTGGCAGGGCTGATTCCCGGTGAAGGGGAAGCGGAGTTGGAACCGTTGGTGGTCAGCGCGCCATACCGTGGCCTGGGCATCGGGCGACAGCTCGCTGAATCGGTCATAAAAGCAGCACGCACACGTGGCGTGGGACAGCTGCGGGTACGACCTGTAGCCCGCAATGAGCTGGCTATCCGATTCTTCCATGGATTGGGATTCGACATCCTGGGCCAGATCGAGCTGTTCATGGATTTCGGCCCTGTGGAGCGCCAGGTATGGCAGCTGGGAGAGCGAATGGCGGGCAGAGACTTCAAAGTATGATAAGTACCTTCCCGGTTGCTCCAAGCAACCCAAAGGGTTGCCAGCGACCGGGAAGATACTCGCAGCTCCCCAGCTCCCCACCTCCCAAGCTGCGTTCTTACGCAGCCGCTCCCCAGCAGCATTTTCCGCTGCCGCTCACAGCGCCGTCCTCGGCGCCTCTCCCTCAGCGCTCGTCCGCGCTCGTCCGCGTCCCATCCACGGCCTCCAAAGCAATCAGGCGCTCAATGCTGAAGACTGACGGCTGATATACTGAGTCGTCAAGGGTTTTGAACCTTAACAAATCGATCTGAACGAATTTCAACTTGAGCCGGCCAACCATCCGCGGCCATAGGGGTTCCGGATAGCGGCATGTTCTGGCGTTCAATCGTCTCCATCGCCTGGCGGTAGTCCATCTCCACGGTAGCATCCAAAACACGAGCGTAAATCATGGTGGTGGTCAGCTTCTCGTGCCCCAACAGCTTCTGAATGCGAGCAATCTCCATTCCGGCATTGAGTAAGCGCGTGGCCAATGTGTGCCGCAAGCGGTGGGGATGGACTTTAGGGATGCCAGCCGCCTGACCGAGAGCAGCCACGCAGCGGTACAGCCACTCGTAGTAAATGGGCTCACCATTGGCCCGCACAAACAAGGGCGCCGTTCTGGGGCGAGCTGTAGGCCCCAGGTAGCGGGCGAGACCGGTTTGGGCTATCTGGGAAAGATAAACCACCCGATCACGCAGCCCTTTGCCGCCTCGGACAAACAAACGTCCGCCGGACAAGTCCAGATCCTGCAGGCACAGATCCAGGCATTCACAGGCGCGCAAGCCGGTATGAGCCAAGACAAAAAAGCAAGCATTCTCGAGTTGAACGGTCCGATCCGGACTTTCCAGGCGGCTGCGGACAAAAGCTTCTAGTTGCTGGCTTTCTTCGAGTGTCAGGTGGCGAGGCAGGTTTTCGGGGTTGGGAAGCGGACGCAAGCGGAAGACGCTGGCATCCACGGCTTGCCCCTGGTCGGCCTGCTCTCGTAAAAGGCTCAGGACCAGAGCCAAAGGATTGTTGATGCTGGTGGGCTTCTTCCCGGCTTTGGTCTGCTGGGCTTGAAACGCCTGTAAGTCGGTCAGGGTCAATTCTCCCACCCTTTGGATCGGACGCTGATCCAGCTGCCAGGTCCAGAACTGGCGCAAGAAGTTCAGTTGTCGTTCGGCGTGGCGCTTACGTCGCTGCGGCTTCCAGGTCAGCCAACGCCGCTGGATGAACTCCAGGCTGGCTTGGCGGATTGCGCAAGGCAGTTGCAGCGCCCATTGCTCCCAAGCAGGGGTCTGCGGGGTTGGGGCATCCGGGACTGGTGGCGGGGAGATCAGCATCGCATCTGCCGGTAGGCTGGGTGGCGCCAGGGGTTCTTGCTCCAGACGCTGCATGGTCTCCTGGTAGATCTGACGCAGTTGTGGGTCTGCTCCCGCAGTATAGATTTGGGTAGTCGTAATCTGAGCATGACCCAGGATCTTCCCCAGGCTGGGCAGGGGCATCCCGGCTTCGGTTACCTGGCGGCTGAAGGTATGGCGGAGTTGGTGGGGAGTCAAATCCACCCCCACCCGCTGACCGTACTGATGCAGCAACCACTCGATCCCATTGGCTGCCAGTGGGGCGCCTCGCTCGTTGAGGAACACGAACTCGTGCCCACTCTCCGGGCGTTCGGCCAGCCAGGCCTGTAGGACGGCATAGGCATCAGGGCTCAAGTACACGATGCGTTCTTTGCGCCCTTTGCCACACACACGCAGTTGGGCCGCTTTCCCTGGTTGCGCAGCCAGAAGCAAGTCTTCTCGTTTCAAGCTCGTCACTTCACCCACGCGCAACCCGGCACGCAACATGAGCGCAAACCAGGCCCGATCTCGCATGGAGGGGATGCCTTGCCAGACCAGCTCGACCTCTCGGTCGCTCAGATCCCGGGGAAGGGATCGAGGCTGTTTGCCGGCATGACGCTTGAAGCGCACCGGGTTGGGCCAGCTCAGATCCCCGCTTTCCTCGGCCAAAAAGTCGAAGAAGGTCTTCAAGGCAGCTACCCGTCGTTTGATCGTAGCCGGTTTCAGGCCCTTGTGGCGTTGTTGATCGACAAACGCATCAATATCGTGCATACTTACTTCCCGCCACGGTTTCGAACAGTGGCTGATGAACTGGCGCAGATCGCTGAGATAGTCGATCGAGGTCCGGCGATTGGGAAAACGCCGTTTGAGGTATTCTTCGAACTTGTGCAGATCATCTTGTTTGTCCATGGGTTAGCCTCTTGCGGTCTTGCCTTAGTATAACCCTTGAAGCTAACTCAATATAACCGCTGACCGCTGACTGCTCTTTCCTGACAGAACTGCAAGCTGATATGCGCCGCAGCAGGCTTGACAGGCAAGCAATAAAATGCAACAATCTAGCCACTCGTAAATCCCCACCGCGAGGACCATTGAACTGGACTAGCTGAAAGCGGAGGCGCCCCATGGAAGATAACACCCACGAAATACTGACGGTAGAGGAAGCTGCGGAATTGCTGCGCATCCCGCGCTCGTCGGTGTATACCTTATCGCAGCGCGGGAAACTCCCGGCGCAGAAAGTCGGCCGGCACTGGCGCTTTCACCGCCCTACACTCATTGCCTGGATTGCCAGGCGGGCTTCATCCGAAAGCGGCTTCATCCGAAGCATCGAAGAGGCCGGGTAGATAAGCAGTACCCCTCGTTCACACGGTCTGCAATTTGCCGCCTTCATCCTCCCAACGTCGGAGGCCGTCCGGCTCAACTTTACCTTTCGGCCGCTTGTCGGCGTTGTTGGTCTTTGCAACCATTTGAAATGGCTCGTGCCCGTTTGAGGCAGACCCTGGAAATACCTTTCCTTCTTCTTGTTTTCCCTTTGGTTCTTGAGAATCCATCAAATTGCCTCTCTTGGAATCTTCTCTAACATGATGAATTTTTCGTTTTTATTCTGGAACCCGCTTTGTATCGCAGGTTGGATCCAGGGGAACATCGCGGGGTTGATAGCCCGCTCACTCTCCGTTTGTTTCATATCTTCAACGGGTTCAACCGGGAACAATATGTCATCCGGGCAATAGGGATATGGCGGCGTCCAATCCTCTCTCGGAGCAATGAAGCAGGAAAGATCAAAATCACTATACCTGGCTGCCTCGGCGCTATCGATTTTAAGAAATCCAGAGCTCTTGGTTAAAAAGCGAATGGCGCTCATGGGAATAGCGACGAGCCTTTCAGGCAATCGGTCCTCGCCATACGTCAAGAATTTGGGATCTCGCGGCGAGTTTGAATATCGCCCCCGAACCACCATCGCAACCACGCGCCGGTTATTTGGATTGATGATCACCCTTTGGACAATTCCCAAGAGCCCGTCGCGAAAATAGATCTGCTCTCCGATAACAGGTTGTAAAAAGCGCGGGTCTTCTGCATCCAAATCAACCCCGGGGGCCCGCACGGAATTGATCACGCCGCGAACCCCAGGGATGTTGGCCGCATATTTCTCTGCCAATCTGCGCACGCTTGCACTGCCCACTTCGCCATGCAGCCCAACAACCCCATTCTGCGCTCCCGTGAAGAATTTGACCCCATACACATGCTCGATCTTTCCCAACGCTTCGGCTACTTCCCGGATGATTTTGTCATCTGGAACCAGATAGCTCTTTACCCCCATTACACCGGGGATCGTTCGAGCTGCAGCTTCAGCTCGCTGTTGATTGCTTGCGCTGATGACGTGGCCACTCAGGAAAACGACGCCATCTTTTACATCAACATTGATCTCCCAATAATCCGTACTGCGCAGCACGTCAATATTCAATAAGGCGCGGTCCACTTTTTCCGCGATGGATGCATCTGCTTTATCTGCCTTGTGATGCACGTTCTGCTCTTCTATCGATAACCAGGATCGATCGTCGCACCTGGAAAATTCTGCGAGACTTGCCTGGGTCGTTTGTACTGCTAACATAAGTTCTCCTTGTCCAGCTCTTGGATTTCCTCGGTGCAAGGCTCTATACATTTGCCCAATATTCATCGGCCTCTTTTTCCATTGCCGACAGGCGTGTGTAGTAATCCGGAAACTCTTTGAGATGCGCCAAAGCGATTTTTCCAGTGATCAAAGCATCATCATTGGTTACGTTTGTTTGTGTATCTCTGGCGCCGTGCTCAAGCTCCACTTCAAGCCCGATCTGGAACTGTTCAACACCAAACGCTTGCCAATCGATACCTAAAGCATCACCAATTTGCTTCGCCTCAGCGAGGCTAAACCGTTTCTCCGTACGCATGGGGGATCTCCTTCTAAATCGAAAAATCTTCTGATTTCTGGTTGGGTTTGTCTTTATCCGGCTCTTTGTCGGCCCGATATTGGATCTGGAGCTGGGTAATCATCCGGCTATGTTTCCCGTTGGTCTTGTCCGGATCATCCAGGGTGACTATGCCCCAATGGGGGCGTTTCTTGCCGCGTATCATTTGTTTTTCGCAAAATCATCTCGCATGGGGTAACTCCTTAAATACTGTACCGGTTTTCCAACCGCGTTGAGTTTCCCTCCCTCCCCGTAGGACATGCTATGTCATCTCCCACCACCACAGCCGACCCTGTGCGGGGGGCATTCCTGACCTCATTCATCATTCCTTCTGTAACGCCCTCTACCGCCTATCATGCGCAATATGATGATCAACAGTATCGCTCCGGCGAAAGCAACCAGGATCGACACCACGCTGATCCCCGACATCGTGTCACCAATATTGAAGAAGTAGAAAGCGATCCAGCCTCCCAACAAACCGCCAAGCACGCCGATGATGATGTCACCAATCACACCATAGCCGCCCCCCCGCATGACCTGTCCGGCCAAAAATCCGGCGATCAAACCAACGATAATCCAGGATAGTATTCCCATAATAATCCTCCATATAATCTAACATCCCCATATCATAGCCTGTTTACTTCTCGGACGAACACCACAGACGTTCCGCGGTCAGTCCAAGAAACCCTGGACAACCGCATTCCCAGATTCAACGACGGCGGACAAATCACAGCACAAACCCGTCCATAAGCGCCCCCAGAATTCCCCAGGCGATGCCCAGGATAGCCAACAAAACATACATGTCGCGGGGGGTAGTGCGGTGCGCCCCCCGGCGGCTGGGAACGATATCTTCAGACAATCCCTTTCTATTTATTCTATGGATTTACCTGTGGGCTTTGGAAATCCCATTCATAATTTCTACCGAAATTAGAACTCGCCACCACCGGGCGGCATGGCCGGGCTCGAATTCTTCTCCGGCACGTCAGTGATCAGCGCATCGGTGGTCAGGATCATCGCTGCGATGCTGGCCGCATTTTCGACGGCGCTGCGGGTGACCTTGGCCGGGTCGATGATGCCGCTCTTGACCATGTCTTCGTACTTACCGCTCATGACATTAAAGCCAATGTTTTTGTTATCCTTTTCCTTCGCCATGCGGCGGACCGTGTCAATGACGACGGCGCCTTCCTGGCCGGCGTTGCTGGCGATACGACGCATCGGCTCTTCGAGTGCACGGCGCATAATGGTGATACCGGTCTGGATGTCAGGTTCTTCTGACGTGACATCGACCAACGACGCAATCGCGTTGATCAACGCCACACCCCCACCGGGCACAATGCCTTCCTCGACCGCGGCGCGGGTCGCGCTCAGCGCGTCTTCGACGCGATGCTTCTTTTCCTTCAATTCGGTCTCGGTCGCCGCGCCGACGCGGATAATTGCCACGCCCCCTAGCAACTTCGCCAAACGCTCCTGCAGCTTCTCTTTGTCGTAGTCGCTGGTCGTGTTCTCAATCTCGACTTTGATCTGTTCGATGCGGCCCTTGATTGCCTGCCGGTCGCCTTTGCCTTCAACGATGGTCGTATTGTCCTTATCGGACTGAATCTTGGCAGCCTGGCCGAGATCATCAATCGTTACCGACTCGAGCTTGCGGCCCAGTTCTTCGGTGATGACGGTGCCGCCGGTCAATATGGCGATGTCTTGCAGTACAGCCTTGCGGCGATCGCCGAAACCGGGCGCTTTAACGGCCAGCAAGTTGAACGTGCCGCGCAGCTTGTTGATCACGAGCGTTGCCAGCGCTTCGCCGGCGACATCTTCGGCCACCACGACCAGATCGCGCTTGCCGTTCTGGAGCAGTTCCTCCATTAGCGGCACAATGTCGGTCGCGGCGCTGATCTTCTTGTCATGAACCAGGACGTACGGATTCTCGATGACGGCTTCCATCCCTTCCGTGTTGGTGACGAAATAGGCGCTGATATAACCGCGGTCGAACTTCATCCCTTCCACATACTCAGTCTCGAATTCGAGGCCTTTGCTTTCCTCAACCGTGACGACGCCGTCCTTGCCGACCTTCTCCATCACTTCGGCGATCAAGTCGCCGATTTCCTTGTCCGCCGCCGAGATAGAGGCCACGTTCGCGATATCCTGTTTATCGACGATGGGGGTGCTCATCGCCTTGATCGATCCTACCGCTGCATCGGTCGCCAGCTCGAGGCCGCGCTTAATCAGCATTGGATTCGCACCCGCAGCTACGTTCTTCAAGCCTTCGTGGACGATCGACTGCGCGAGCACGGTCGCCGTCGTCGTGCCATCTCCGGCTACATCATTGGTCTTGGTGGCTGCTTCCTTAAGCAGTTGGGCCCCCATATTCTCATACGGGTCCTTCAGTTCGATTTCCATCGCCACGGTCACGCCGTCGTGAGTTATAGTCGGCGCACCGTACCTCTTGTCGAGCGCCACATTGCGTCCTTTGGGACCTAATGTCGTTGCCACTGCGTGGGCGAGAATATCGACGCCGCGCTTCAAAGCTTGCTGTGCTTCTGTCTTGAATACAAGTTGCTTTGCCATGCTGAATCCCTTCTACTTCTCAACAATCGCCAGAATATCGCTCTCCTTGAGGATGAGCAACTTCCTGTCATCGATTTTGATTTCGGTGCCGGCAAACCTGGCATACAGCACCACATCGGCGGCCTTGACATCCATCTCGATGCGTTTGCCATCGTCATCGATGCGGCCCGGACCAGCCGCCAATACGGTGCCTTTCTGCGGTTTCTCTTTGGCCGTCTCAGGCAGAATAATACCGCTGGCCGTCTTCTCCTCTTTTTCCTGCGGTTCGACGACTAACCGGTCACTCAGCGGCCTCAGATTCAACTTCTTACTGGTCATTCCTCAGGCCTCCTAATGAAATTTTTTGATTCACAGACAAAATGTTCTCCTTACGTCTCCCGAAAACCGGGATTTAAATACCTGTCCGCGCATTTCCTTCCCCTTGCCATCGAAAACATCCTTGTTCATCCGTAACCCTCTTGAACCCCTTGGATAAAAAGCTGCCCCAATTTTTCGCCGGCGCTCGGGACAGCCTAGTGCGCCGGATCTTGAAACTGCTTCTCCTCCTGTAAAACCATTAAGGGATTGGATGAGGCGGTGATGCGGTCAAGACGGAGGCATAATTCATTCTATAACCAAAGTCTCTAAGACACATCCACCGGTCAGGGGATATTTTGCTACCTAGTTGGGGGAGATTAAAATAGATTGAGCTCAGGTGGCCCACCTTCAGCGGTGATTGGCTGGGACGATTGAATTGGCTCGGGAAGGTCAGCCGATAGGGAAGCGGCCGGCAGACCGGCTTGCAGAACGGGCTCAGCTTTCTCAATCAGATCGGTGAGCCGCTCCATGCTACTGGACACCAATGCCAGAGGCGGTTCATCCATTGCCCTTATGGCCTCCCACACGCGTTCTTGCCGCTCTTTGAGGTCTGAAACCTGGGCCGCAGCCCCTGAAACCGCCCGGCGGCTGACCAGGCGGCTCCACAGGATTTGGCATACGACTGATAAAGGTGGCGCTACGATGATGCCGACAAGGCCAAAAGCGTCTGCCAGGGCAATGAGCAGAACTACGGTCAGAATGGGATTGTCCCATCTGCGCTTGAAAAGCCGTGGCTTGACCCATACTCCCAAGGCAATCAAGACGACAAGCGCATAGAGAGCCGTAACCAGGCCAAGCTGCACACTGGTCAACAGCCCTACCAGAAGCACTGGAATGACCGCCAAGACAATCCCAACCATAGGTATAAAGCATGCCAGCGCGCCAGCCAGCGCCAAGAGAGCTGGGAATGGGGACCCGAGCAGCCAGTAACCAAGGCCTAATAGCAGCCCGGCCAGGAGACTTTGGATTACCTCGCCGCGAATGTAAGCGCCGATGTCAGGCTCGACTGTCCGCCAGACGTCACGCGCCTGTTTGCGCTGGCCAGATGGAAGCAGCGAGAGCCAGAGTCGTTCAAAATGAATTTGATTAGTGCTCCAATAGATGCTCAAGAACAGAATGATGAGTCCACCGCCGACGACGCCACCAATGCCCTGCGTGAAGCCGAGTATGGCCGGCAGCACGAGCTGCCCCTGGTCGCCGGTAACTGCTTCGAAGAGCTTACTCGGCGGTGGCAGCCGCGCAACCAGCGCCTGTTGGAACGAGCTGCCCTCCAACCATATCGGCAGCCTCCACTCATCCTGCACCGACACAGTCTGGGCCAACTGCCGAATATCATGGATAGCGCTCTCACCGGTCAGGAAGAGGAAGAAGCCGAAACCTCCCAGTGCCACCAGGTAGAGTAATATCCAGGCCACTCGCACCAACAAGCCTCGCCCAACCAGGCGGTTAACCAATGGGCGCAGCGCTGCCGCAAGCGTTAGCGAGATCAACACGTAAACGACGACAATGCGGAACTGCCACAGCACCACCAGCGCCAGCAACGTGGTCATAACCGCCATACCGAACCCTACCAGTTGCTTCGTCATGGTGCACCTGAAGTATTGACCTGGGCCAGCAGAGAATCAAGGTCGGTTGTAATGGCCTCAATCTCATCCATCACCTGATCGGTTTGCTTGACCCACCGGTCCGAGCCCCCTTTGTTGAGCCGCGCCTGCTTGCGCAGGTCTTGGGCCAGGTCCTGCGCTTCATAGCGCAGCCGGCTGGCGTAATCGCGGCCAGCCGAGACTTCAGGCTCCATCGCTCCTGGATGAAAGACGAAGCGATCGAGTAAGAGTTGAATAATGGCCGCTATGGGAATTGCCATCAGCGCGCCAGCAATGCCGAACAAAGAGCTAAAGGCAAAAATCGCCAGCAGGGAGACGAACGGATTGACCCCCACCGCCTTCCGCATGACGCGCGGCACCAGCACGCTGTTTTCTATCTGCTGAATAACAAGCGTGGCGACGATCACCCAGACCAACTTGGAAGGCGCGATGGATAAGGCAATTACCGCCGCAGGAATGGCGCCAAGCAGCGGCCCAATCATCGGTACGGCTTCCATCACCCCTGCTACGAGCGCCAGCACCAGGGCATTGGGCAAGCCGATGAGCAGATAGGCAACCAGCGCCATGATGCCGATGACCAGGCAAAGCACGCCTTGTCCGGCAATGTAGAAACCAACCTTGGTTTCCATGGCCGAAATCAGTTCGCTAATGCTCTCGCGCTGGCCCCTTGGAACCAGCAGCAACAATGACTGAATGGTTCGCGGCCCATCGAGCGTCCAGTGAAAGGCCAATAGCAGAATAGCTGTGGCTATAAGGATGACCTTAGCCGCTGATGCCACGTAACCCAACGCTTGCCCTGCTGAAGCCAGCATCTGCTCTCCTGTTTGCTGTATCGGCTCCAGGCCTGGCAGTGTCGCTGGGAGGAACTCACTTAAGCGCACAATCAATTGATTGGGATAATTAACCATCCACTCACGCAGGCTTTGGTAATAGCCCGGCACTGCGGCAGCAATCGTTGTACCTTGCTCGACAATCAACGGGAATAACAATAGCACGAAGCTGATGAGCAGGGCCAGCAGCAGCAGGTAGACAAGAATGACCCCCGCCATCCGGGGCACCCCGCGCGAATACAGCCAGGCTACGACTGGCCTGATCACTGTGCCGATAACAATGGCGATAAACAAGATGAAAACGACCTGGCTAAAGCGATAGAGAAGCCAGAAGCTGAAGGCGACAGAAACGAGGACGAGAGTCGCCCACATGACGCGCCGAAATGTCCATCGATACGGTTGTGAAGGTGCTTGGAGCGCCATGCTTTCCCTGAATTGCTAATAGCCGCCCGGACGGTTGTCCGGGTGGCTATATTGACCTAACGGCCCAGCAAGATGAAGACGCCGGCCGCGATGGCGAGGATCGCCAAAATCACGCCCAGGCCACCGAGAGCAGGGATAAATGCCGCCAGGCCTGAGACGATGAGCCAGATGGCCAGTAACAGCATACCTATATTCCTGGTGATTTTCATAGATGTAACCCTTTCCTTTTTCTAAGCGCCACCTCACCTGTTCATGATCTCACGATACGATACATACAATACATACAGTATCGGATAGCCGGTCTGCGGAAGCCAGATCACCACACACCGGTCTTGGGTTGTACATCTGCGCACAGAGGGACTCCTTTCTAAGCAAGAGCCTTGATAGTAGACTACTCGCTCCAGCTGACACACGCCAGGCAGACCCACCACTGTCAGTCTCCTCGGAAACATCGATGAGAGAACTCATCTCTCCATGGCAAATAGGCCAGTTGTTCCGCACAGCTCTGTGATAGGGTTGTATCGGCACAACCAGCCTCGTTGCCAGGTTAATCTTTTGATCACAACACAAGAAGGTCGAGCGAAACCGTCAGCGGGTGAGCCCTCCCCGGCGGAAGAGATTGACGACAAACAACAGGAGGACGGCACCTCCCAGCGTCACCAGCATGGTCGGAAGGGTGACCGCATCGTTGATCGTCCCGACCCCAAAAATGGGGGAAAGGAACCACCCGGCCACGAACGCGCCAACAATGCCCACCACGATATCGAGCAGTAAGCCCTGTTGCGAATTCGTCCGCATGATCCTGCTGGCTATGTAGCCGACGATCGCGCCAGCGATGAGATAGATGATGATGTTCATTTGTACTCTCCTTTATATGAAGGTTTTAGATACACGGGTAACCCGTGTTTGCAAGATTGTCTCCCTTTCTCGATGGAGAAGGGGCGACATCACAGCCAGGTTAATAAGTCCAGCCTTCAGCCCGCCGCTGGAACACGGCTCTCCTCCTTGAGAGCAAACGCGGCCTGGATCAGCCGGTGGTGTCATCCGAGACGAATACTCGCTACCGCGTCTCGCAGGCGTGCAGCCACTTGATCGGATGTCTCGCTTTTACTGATAAACGCATCCGCTCCGGCCGATAACGCGGCCTGTTCACGGGAATTCAGATGGCTGATGAGCACAATGACAACAGCAGCCGGGCAAGCCTCGCGCAGTTCTGCCAGGTCTGCGCCAGACGTGGCCGCGACCAGCTCCCAATCGACCATCAACATGTCGGGGTTGGTGGCGGGAGCCTGGGCCAACGCAGTATCCCAGTCAGCAGCTTCACCAACCACCTTCATTTCGAGATCTTGCAATATAAGGCGGAAGGCCATACGTTCATCGGATAGTGAGTCAGCCAAATAGACACGTTTCATAGATTTATTGTATAACAAACACCCTCCGGCCGCATCCATCCGCCGGGGGGTGTTTGTCTCCCCCAGTTGGGGGATAATCGGGAGGCAGCGACCCGGGCTGGCTGTCAGGCAACCAGTCCGCTGCGTAAAGCCAACGCCACAGC
>Ga0209640_10003083_pt1 | contig 14584 bp, 12 predicted proteins | sample RifCSP10_1_FD_184018 | JGI IMG/M metagenome (GOLD analysis project Ga0209640, IMG submission 184018) | Soil microbial communities from Rifle, Colorado - Rifle CSP2_sed 10_1 (SPAdes) (version 2) | ecosystem: Environmental > Terrestrial > Deep subsurface > Rock core/Sediment | place: Rifle...
ACGCTGATCCCGCCAAAGAAGACGCGATGCTGGCTGACGTTTTCTTCGTCGGTCAGCGTAGGAGTGTAGATCGGGACAAGCAGAACGTCGTGTCCTTGTTTCAACAGTTCGGCCGCCAGCGCGTTGTCCCGAAAGCAGCTGCCGCAGTACATACCCGCCGCGCCAGCCGTGATCGACAGGATTCTCAAAAGACTCCCGACCCCATGACAGACGTGTTAGGCGGCCTGGAAGGCTCGGGCGCGGAACAGGAACTCGACGATGTTCCCTTCGTGCGGCTGGCGCCAGTTGAGTTGGGTCGTCGGAACGCGTCCGAAGTTCAGCCGGTCCACATGCACCGCGTCGAGCAGACGCTGACGGAGCGCCTCGTTGCACGTAATCGCCGTGCACACGAGCGTCGGGCCGATCGCCTCGATCATCTTCGCCTCGGGGCACTCCACGACCGTCACGAAGGGAAACATGAACTCCTTCTTGGCGACGGCCGGTTCTGGCGAGTCGGCGTGGATGACCGTGGGGAGCAGGTAGTCGGACTTCCCGTGCTTGACGAGGCGCCCGACGTCCCGGTACTTCGCCGTGACGTCGGTCACACCCGGCGCCTTCACATCGGCATCGATCGACTGCGAGATGGCCTCGGCCACACCCGGCACCGTGAACGCCGCGAGCAGCGCCCCGGGGTCCTCCGGTGGGAGCGGCTGGATGGCCGCCAGGCGTTGGCCGATGGCGTCGGCCATCTCACGCGTATGCCGGCTCGCCCAGATGCCAGAACAGTTGATGCAGCTGCGACCGCTGTTGAGGAAGACGCTCTCGACCATCATGTCGAGGTAGTCCTCCCAGCGATCGACCTGGTCGTCGCCAAAGATGATCTTCGAGAAGCCAGGCCCGTGGGCCTGCACGCGCGGATTGCCCCGGTACCGGTCCACGGTCGGTGTCCCGCCAAACACGAGGCTCCGTGCGCAGGCATCGAGCACGGCGGCCCCAACGTCGGCCCCGCCCGGGTAGATCGAGATGGCGGCGCGCGGAATGCCGGCCTCGAAAAAGGCCGATGCCATCCGGTACGGCGTCCAGGGCTCCTGCGGGCCAGGCTTCAGCACCAGGCCGATCTGCATGGGAATGATTGGCAGCCACAGCGTGTGCACACCGGGCGAATTGGAGGGAAGCACGAGGCCGAGCACCGGGCTCTGCGCCTGGTAGCTGATGGGCACGCCTCGCTCTTCCCCGTGCCCGGTCGAGAGCACGTCGAGCGACAAGCCGCGCGTCAGTGAGTCGAGGATGCTCCGCATCTCGCCGAGCACAAACGCATTCTTCTTCATGTTCGCGCGGCACATGTGCTCCGGCAGCCCCGTGCTCGCCGACTGCGCGTGGACGAACTCGTCGGCAGTCTGCGTCCCATCGCCCATCGGTAGCGTCGCGCTCATGTAGAGCTCGCCGGCGCGCCCGACCCTCTCGATGAGGTCATCAATTGGGATCTCGCGCAGGACGTCTCGCGCCCGCTGGGCCTTGCGCGCGTCGCGCTGGATGAGTCCCCCATTCGCGCGGCTCACGCGCGCGATGGGCTCTCCGGTTGAAAAGTGCACGACCTCGTCCACCTCCATGCAGGTGTACGGCTCGCCCCAACGCAGAACGGGCAGTTGTAACATCTCGCCTCAATCGTCAATCGTTGATTAGTGATTTAGCGATCTGTGATTCGTCGTTGATTATCGATTCGTGATTGATGATTCGTTCCTCGTTCCGGCGAGTGCCGGCTCGGACGAACCAACGAACGATGCACCTAATCACCAATCAACAATCACCAATCAACAACGAATCAATACTCAAAGATCAAAGATCAATAATTGTTGATTAGTCAGTACACCCCGACCGTCGTCGTGGAGGCAAACGCCCGGTAGGGCCTGACCCCACTGACCCCGTCCCACGGATACCGCTCGTAGGGCGGTTCGCGCTCGCCTTCGTCGCGCTCCAGGAAGCCAGGCATGAAGAACTCCTTCGTCAGCGTCGTCAACTTCACGCGCCCCGTCTGGCCGTAATCCACCGGCTTGTGCGGATCGTCGAAGTCCACGACTTCAACGACTGCCCTCGGCTGGGGAGCGTAGTAGGCGATCTTGTAGCTGTTGTGCGGACCCGACGGGGCGCTCGCCGCCAGCCCCATCAGCGTGTTGCCGTAGGTGGGCGTCATGTAGGCGCCGTCGAGCAGTTCTTCGTGCGCGAAGCGGTTCCACTGTGGGGTGAACTCGGTCCCGCCGGAGAAGATGCCGGTGATCCCGACCTTCCGAATCGAGGTGCCCATCGATTCGAGCCGAAGCGCCAGCGCCTCGAGCAGCTTTGGCGTGGTGAACAGACACTTGATGTCGTGGCCCGCCTCCAGCACCGTGACCGCCTGATCGATCACGTGGTCCTTGTAGGCCTGCAGGTGCTCACTCCACCCCTTCTTGATCAGCTTGATGACCCAGCGCGGGTCCAGGTCGACACAGAACGAGATGCCGCCACGGTGCTGCGCCAGGTGCTCGACCGCCAGCCGCAGCCGGCGCGGGCCCGATGGCCCGAGCATCAGCCAGTTGGATCCTTTCGGAAAGTGTTCGTCGGGCAGCGTTGTGCTGAAGACCTCGTAGTCGATACGGAAGTCCTCGCAGTTGATGCGCGTCTTGGGCGTGCCCGTCGTCCCGCCCGTCTCGAAGACGTAGACCGGCTTGCCGGCCAATCCTCTGGGCACCCAGCGCTGCACGGGTCCACCGCGTAGCCACTCGTCTTCGAACAAGCCCAACAGACGGAGGTCGGCGAAACCGGAAACCTTGTCTCGCGGGTCCCATCCGAGCTTGCTCGCATAGTCGAGCCAAAACGGGCTGCCCGAAGACGGATCGAAATGCCACGCGACCACTTCGCGAACCCAGTTGTCGAGCGCCGCGCGGGCCGTCTGCACCTGCAGCGGCGCCGCCCCAACGAGTGCAACCTGAGATGCCTGCATACGATCCGAAGTATACCCAAGGCTCAGGGCTCACGGCAGGGAAGCACTGAGTCGCACGGTCCGCACGCGGCTCTCAGCGCTCCAGCCCGCCGAGGAAACCGAGGTGGATGCAGACGACTCGCAGTATAGTCTTGGCCCGGGAGGTGTCATGGGAACGAGTGAGTCTGAGTCGGTCGCGCCAGCGCTGACGCCGCTGCAATGGACGATCTGCGGGGTTGCGGCGCTGGGCTTCGCGTTCGACACCTACGAGCTGCTCATGCTGCCGCTCATCGTCCGGCCGGCACTCGCCGAGTTGCTCGGCGTGGAGCCAAACAGCCTGGCCGTCAACTCCTGGGTCGGCACCATGCAGTACGTGCCCGCGGTTGCCGGGGGCATCTTCGGGCTGCTCGGCGGGTACCTCACGGACCTCCTCGGGCGGCGGCGCGTGCTCGTGTGGAGCATCCTGCTCTACGGGTTTTCCGCGTTTGCAGCTGGATACGCCACGACCGTTGGGTGGCTCCTCTTCTTTCGCTGTTGCACATTCGTGGGCGTCTGCGTGGAGTTTGTGGCGGCGGTTGCCTGGCTGTCGGAACTCTTCAACGATCCCGCGCAGCGCGAGCGCGTCGTGGGCTACACACAGGCGTTTGGATCGTTTGGCGGCGTGATGGTGACCGGGGCCTACTATTTGATTGTGACCTACGGCGGGTCGCTGCCAGAGATTCGCGGCGGCCACGAAGCGTGGCGCTACACGCTCATGTCCGGTGTGATCCCCGCCATACCGCTGATGCTCATCAGGCCGTTCCTTCCAGAATCACCAGCCTGGCAGGAAAGGAAACGGGCGGGCACGCTCAGGCGACCGAGCTTCGCGGCCCTGTTCACGCCGGAATTCCGCAGGACGACGATCGTGACGTCGGTGATGATGGCGGCGGTGTACGCGACCGCCTTCGGCGCGATCCAGCAGATGCCCCGTATCGTGCCGGGCCTCGAGGGTGTGCGCGACCTGGAGCGAACGGCGCAGGAGCAGGCCATCAGCGGCGTACAGATGTTTCAGGAGATGGGTGGCCTTGCAGGACGAATCGCACTCGCGTACCTGGCCGCCATCATCATCAGCCGGCGCAAGCTTCTTCGGACCTTTCAGATTCCGGGCCTCGTCTTGTTGCCGCTGGTCTTCTTCCTGGTTCCAACCGTCGGGGTGTCGCTGGCCCAGTGGGGCATCTTCTTCGTCGGTCTGCTGACGATCTCGCAGATGAGCTTCTGGGGGAACTACCTCCCGCGGGTCTACCCGACTCACCTCCGCGGCACGGGAGAGAGTTTTGCCGCCAACGTCGGGGGCCGAATGGTCGGCACCTTCGCAGCGCTGGTGACCGTGCAACTCGTGAGCCTGATGCCCGGCGGCACGGTACCGATCAGGCTGGCCTATGCGTCGGCCATCGTTGGTACCGCTGCGTACGTGATCGGCGTCGTGGCCAGCTTCTGGCTGCCCGAGCCGCAGAAGACCGACCTGCCCGACTGAGGGTTTTAGGAGGTTCTATCAAAACCGCCCTGCTCGGATCGATCTCGATCGCCGCGGTGAGCACGCTCGGCGATGTCGTCTGGGCCACCTGGATCCCGCAGCATCGTCCGGTCTACGGCCTGACGCACGGCACGCTGCTCTTTCTCGCGGTCGGGCTCTTCCTGGGCGTCCTCACCCGCCGGCTGGCGCTCGGCGCAGCCATCGGCGCCGCGATTGGATTTCTCGCGGCAGGCAGCTTCTACGTCCTTGCCCCGCTGGCCGGCTACTCGGTGATGTTTCTGTCCTGGTTCGGGACCTGGATTGCCCTGGCCTTCGCGTATGCGTGGCTCGGTGGCGGCGGGCCCTCAACCAGGGCCGTGGTGCTGCGCGGCCTCGCCGCCGCCACCGCCTCCGGACTGGCGTTCTACCTCGTGTCCGGGATCTGGATGCCTTTCAATCCCACCGGCTGGGACTACGCCTGGCATTTCTGTGCGTGGACCTTCGCGTATTTCCCAGGATTCGCCGCGCTGCTGATGCGGGGGAGGTCCTGATCCCGGCTCGCCCGAGGGCGTGACCGGCACGATGCGAAGATGATGTGAGCAAGGAGCGCCGATGACCTGGACGGAGATCGTGGTGCGGCACGGCCCGCCGCTGGGCGCGACGTTGTTGCTGCTCGGCACGGTCATGCGGGGGCCCACGTGGTTACCGGAATGGTTCTCGTTTCGCCGGGTCGTGCGGTTGAACCGAGAGTTCAGTGCGCGGATGCGTGCGGCCGGCGACCTGGTCGCAGCCAGCCGAGCGGAGGCGCGGCTGGCGGATCACGTGGAGCGATTGCAGCGCTACGGCGCGCTGCTCAGCGTGGTCGGCGGCGTGCTGCTCGCGGCGTCGCTGATCGTTGCCGTGGTGACAGGACGGTATTGAGGGCTCATCAGTAAACGGCGCGGCTGGCCACCGTGCCTTTGCTGTGCAGGGCGAATCGAGCGTCTGGCGTCGTGTCCGTCGTCATCAGCCGTGTCACATACTCCCCCACCGCCGGTCCGTGCTTGAAGCCGTGACCTGACCCGCCGCCAACAAGCCAGACGTTCTCGTGGTTTGGATGGCGATCGATGAGAAAGTCGCCCGTGGAGGTGTTCTCGTACTGGCACACGCGACTCTCGACGACGGGCGCGTCGCCGAGAGTCGGACATCGACGCCGGAGCCACGCGCGAGCTGTGTCGATGCTCTCGCGATCGATCGTCCGGTCGCCGGTGTCCGGATCGAATCGAGCGCCGTGCGTATCGATCCCGACCTTGAGGCCGCGGTTCTCGAGATCGGGGATCCCGTAAACGCCAGAGGTGAAATCAATCCAGGCCGGCGTGTGTGTCGCCGTGAATCGGTCATCGCCTGCCGTCGTGCCGAAATACATCACCACCTGTCGTGTGGGTGTGATTCGCGGGCCGAGCAGTTCAGGAAACACCGCCGGCAGCCAGGCGCCACAGGCGAACACGAAGAGCGTGCCGGGTAGCTCCGTCCCATCCATCAAACTGAGGGCTGACACTCGTCCGGGCGCCGATGGTTTCCACGCCCGTCCTCGTCGGACGCGCACGCCCTTGCGCGAGAGCTCGGCGGTCAGCGCCTGAACCGACCGCCTGGCCATCACGACACCGGCCTCGGGTTCGAGCAGCGCCAGTCCAACACCCTCAGCGCCAAGATGGGGATAACGGGAGCCGAGGGCAGCAGCGTCGAGTACCTCGACCGCGTAGTGTCCACGTTGCAGCGTCGCGAGTGTGTCGGTCGCGTACGCGTCGTTGGAGGGCGCCATCCACAGCACGCCACACGGGTGCCACAGGGGCAAGGCCGAGTCGTTTCGCTCCTCGAGCTCGCGCCACTGCTCGCGTGACCGCCGGGCGAAGCGAGAGTAGATCTCGTCCGGCCCGTACCCACAGCGCAGGATGCGCGACTCGTCGCCGGAACTCGACCGCGAGTTGCCGGGCCCGTACGCATCGACGAGCGTCACCCGGGCGCCAGCTTCTGCCAGGTGATGGGCCGTCCACGCCCCGAACGCGCCAGCCCCGACCACCACCACGTCAGACACAGGCATCGATTGTAGAGCCGGCCCAGCTCCTACCTCGCCTCGCCGCGGCCTGCCCGGCCCAGCGCCCAAAGCCGTGAGTCGTCTTGAGCCGTAAGCCTCGAGCCCTGAGCCTTCCTAACGCTTCATCACTGCGCTGACGTCCGTCGGGTTGACGAGGTCCGGAACCGTCCAGCCGTCGAGGTTGTACTCAGCCATGCACTGCTCGGCGAAGCCCTTCATGCGCGCGGTCGCGCCCGTGGCTTCCGACACCATCAGCACCTCGAACCGGATGCTGTCCTGATTGCCGAAGTAGTGCCGCTCGTACAGCTCGTGCCGGCCGCCGAACTCGGTGCCGATCGCATCCCAGATGAGCTTCATCAGCTTCACACGGTCTACCGCGGAATAGCCGTTCGAGCCGCGCACGAACTGGTCGAGATACGGGCGCAGCTCCGGCACCTTGAACTCGAGCGCGCTCGACGGCAGATAGATCAGCGCGCTCGCGAGCGTGTTCTCGATGATCTCCTTCACCTTGGGATACGCCGTGCTGGCCGCAATCCGGTACGCCAGGCCGTAGTCGAAGTTCGGCAGGACGTACCCCTCGGTCCACGGCACGGGCGTGCGCGCCATCGCATCGCTCAGCGCCCAGAACAGGTTGCGCCAGGCCAGCACCTCCCCGACCTGCGCCTGCACCCCGCGGAAGTCTTTCACCCCGGTCGCCTCGACCGCCTTGAGGAGCAGCCCAGCCAGAAAGTCCATCTTGACCGCGAGCCGCGTGCACCCCTGGAGCATGGCCCGGTTGAGAAACCCCGAGCGCGGGAAGAAGTCGTTGACCCGGGCAATGTCGCCGTACGCCAGCACGTCTTCCCACGGCACGAGCACCTTGTCGAACACAATGATCGAGTCGTTCTCGTCCATGCGACTCGACAACGGGTAGTCGTACGGCGTCCCCACCGTCGCCGCCGTCATCTCGTAGGACGGCCGGCACAGAAGCTTGAGGCCCTTCGCATTGGTCGGCACCATGCACACGAAGGCGAACGGCTTCGTCTTGATCGGCAGCGCGCCGTTGTTGGCGATGAAGTTGTAGTGCGTGAGCGTTGACGTGGTCGCGACGACCTTCGCCCCGCTGATGACGAGGCCGGCGTCGGTCTCCTTCTCGACGTGCATGTACACGTCTTTGACTTCATCGAGCGGGCGATCGCGGTCAACCGGTGGGTTGACGATGGCGTGGTTGACGAAGGTGACCTCTTCCTGGGCACGCGCGTACCAACGCTTCGCGTTCTCCTCGTAGGGCGCATACGCCGCGGGGTTCGCCCCCATGGTGGCCAGAAACGCGGCCTTGTAGTCGGGTGTGCGCCCAATCCAGCCGTAGGAGATCCGTGCCGTCTCGGCAATCGCGTCGCGCGCAGCCACGAGCTCGTCGACGTTTCGCGAAGCCCGGTAGTACCGGTGCGTGTAGCCGCCGCTGCCCGTGTCGGTCTCGGTGGTCAAGACAGCCTTGCGCACTGGATCGTGGAGCGCGTCGTAGAACCGCGCGATCATCCGGACCGTGTTGCGAAACGCGGGATGCGTGGTGACGTCTTTGACACGCTCGCCGTAGATCCAGATCTCGCGGCCATCGCGGACGCTTTCCAGATACTCCGCGCCTGTCAATGGGCGGGAACGGGACATGTGAACTCTCCTTCGCTCGCGCGGGCTGAAGCCCACGCTCTACGATGCGGCTTCCTCGCGCTCCTTCGCGCCTTCTCGCGCGGGCTGAAGCCCACGCTCTACTGGCTGTCCTACATCAACACTTCGTGGCTCGCGGGAGCGCTCCGCACCAAGGCTCTGTCTGCATTCTGAATTCTGCATTCTGAATTCCGTATTGTCACGGCCTGAACAGGCGATTCACCTTCACGATGAGCGCCCGGGTAGACAGGCCCGGGAATCCAGCCATCCGCGTGTCCCGGTCTTCGTTGTAGACGATGAAGAGTTCGCTGCCGGGTTGGTATTCCCAGCGGAGGCGGACGTTGGCCGAGGCGGAGCCCGTTCCCGAGTTGTACTGCACCAGCGCGCTGGCGAACATCAGGGGCGTGAGGGTGTAGGTCATACGCGAGCCGACCAGGTGGGTCGTGAATGACCCTTCGACGAGCTCCGCCCGGTTCAGCGAGTAGGTCGGCTCAACCGAGAGCTGCGAGGAGACATTCAGCCGGCCGCGCGAGACGCCAATGGTCGTCTTGTGGCCGCTATAGAACGAGCCGTACTCGGCCGTGAAGGTTCCCGAAAACTTCCGCTGCTGCCCCACTTGAAGCGTCGTCCGTACGCTATTCGTGTTGTAGCCCCCCACCGGGATCCGCACACCCGAAATCACGAATGGGACGGGCACGAATTCGTAGTTGTCCGCCACACGCACGCGGAACTGGTCGCTCGTCTGGAACTCGACGCCGAATTCACCGCTGAGATCACGCCAATCGACGCGCCCCGCGAAGTTTTCGATGTAGTCCATCGTGCCGGTGTATGAGTACTTGCGCACCACGCGGCTTTGTCGTGGACGTGGGCTGAACCTGAGCAGCCCAAGTGACTTGCGGATGTCGCTCCGCCGCAGGTAGCCGACTTCCGGGTTGAATCCGGCGCCCACGGCGAGGTGCTCGGCCTGCACGCCGTATCGGTCACCGGCGTAGTCGAGCTGCGCCCGGTAGCTGTCCTCATTGTTCGACACGTCGTCCGTCTGCGTGCGCGCCCAGTAGCTGTTGATGGTGAGGTTCTCGTAGAAACCGAACGTCGCATCGGCGCCATACACCGTGTTCCGTCCCACGCCGTTTTGCGCCACCGACCGCTCCGTGAACATGAGGCCGACGTTGCTTCTGCCCAGGATGTCCCGCCGAACCCGCACGACCGAGAAATTCGTCGGCTGCTGTCCTGAGACCGGACCGAACGGCGTCCGAATCTCGGGCCCCTCATCGGTCTGCATGTTCAAGACGCCGAGCGTGAATCTCCCGACGCGTCCCGTCAGTCGCCCACCGGCCTCAATGGGCACCCCCTGACCGCGATCCAAGCCAACCCGCCGGCTGTAGAAGAGGATGGGCGCGTCGCCGACGACCGCTTGGACTCCCCCGGCGGCCACGCCACCGAACGCGAACGTGCCCTGGTTCTCCAGGAAGAATTCCCGCTTCTCAGGGAAGAACAGGCTGAAACGCGTCAGGTTGACCTGCTGTTCGTCGGCCTCGACTTGCGCAAAATCCGTGTTGTAGGTGAAGTCAGCCGTCAAGTTCCGCGTGACCCCGTACTTCGCGTCGATCCCGACGTCGCCCGACGGGTCGTTGATGACCTGCGGGTTGGCGGTCTTGTTGGTCGCCACGTCGCCAATCACGTAGGGCTTGATCTCGAGATTGCGCGAACGCGTCGGCGCCTCCAGCCCTATGAGGGTCGCTGCCCCCGAAACCTGGAATGTGGCCATCATGCCCCGCGCGGCCGAAAGGCGGGTGATGAACGACACCTCGTTCTTCGATCGGTTCGTTCTGCGAGCGTTGAAACCCCAGACCTGTTCGCGGCCAGCGCCATATCGCAGCGACTTGAATGGCACGGCCGCCTCGACCGTCCACCCGCCGTCGAACCGTCCGGTCTTGACGCTCCAGATCGGGTTGAAGTCGATGTTGCTCCGTTCGTTGGTCACCTGACCGTCCATCCGGGCACCGAGCGGGTTGGTCTCGAAGAGCATCGCGTTGCGCCGGTCGTAGAAGGTGTCCAACAAGAACGCGATGTTGTCGTTTCCCATGACGATGTTCGTGGCGTCTCGTCGCATCTCGTTGGCAACCAGGCGATCCGGCTCGGTCTCCCAGTTCCGAAACGACACGTACACGTTGTCCTCGTCAAAGCTCACCCACAGCTCGGTCTTTTCCGTGGCCGGCGCGCCGCCCTGCGGCTCCACCTGAATGAAGTCTGAAATGGACGGCGAGGAGTAGAGCGCTTCGTCCAGCTGCCCGTCGATTCGGAGGGGTTCGGTCAGTCGAATTGCGCGGAGCGTGGCCTGACCGGAGGCGTCTCGCGTGATGACCGCCGGGGCGATCGGCGGGGGCGGGCCAGAACCCGCGATCGCTCTCGGAGCCGCGGCTGACGATGGCGCGGACTGAGCCGCCGCGCTCACCGTTCCCACCAGGCAACTCACCACGACTGCTGCGCCGAACCGTAACAGTCTCACGTCTTCCGGCCGACCCTGGCCGGCCTCCTGCCACTCGCGCGGGACACCTTGGACAAACGCTTACCGAACAGCGCGTCGACGGCTCGCTCGGCCCACTCTTCGCCCGGCTCGACCCACGTGGGCTCCACCCACGCCAGGAACCCTCGCGCCTCGACGAGTGAGATCAACAGATCGGCGGCCGCGTCGAGATCCGGGTGGGTCAGGCCGTGGGCCTTGCGCGCCTTCTCGAGCCAGCCGAGGAGGTTCTCACGTGCCCTGCGCGGGTGCGGTCTGTCCAACCACTGCGAAGCCCTGACGCCGCCGGCCCGCATCGTTGCGAGCCTGGGCGCCGCTTCGAGCAACAGCCGTTCGATATGGAGGAGGATCCCGATCAGTTGAGGCCGCAGCGCCCCGGGCTCCGGTCCCTGGGAGAAATCCGGAGGAGTCTCCGAGATGAGGGCCCTGGTGACGAGGTTCTCCTTCGTGCCGAAGCGTTTGAGGACCGCGGGCCCAGAAATGCCCAGCCGCTCCCCAATCGTCGTCACGGCCACCGACGGCCCGTGCGCGAGCAGACAGGCCCTCGCCGCGTCGATGATTTGCTCGTCGGAGACGGTTCTGGGCCGCATGAGTTAGTTACTTATCATCAACTAACTTGGACCGCAAGTCTCGCGGCCTGCCGACCTCAACGCCGCGGGGCGAGCGGGCCCTGCAGACCGGACTGCCGGAGGCCGGCAGCCACGAATCGTGTGTCTCGATCCGATCAAGTCACAAGTATCATTAGCTGTGAATCTTGTATCATAACCGGGTAATGTTACGTATGGACGCAAAGGTTCGAGCTTACTTAGTGGGGATCGGGCGTCGAGGGGGCCGGAAGAGTCGGCGGCGCCTCGATCCCGAGACGGCGCGCGAGATGGTGCGCCTCCGAGAAGCGCGCCGGGCGTTTGGACGGTTCCACACTCAGTGCTTCTGGTCCTGCGACCCGGAATACATCATTTCCCGACGTGATGTGCCCTGGGTAGCCGAGCAGTTGATGAAATTCGGCGGCCGGAGCGGCTGGGACCTGGGTGCACGACTATGCCGCTGACGCGTTATCAGGAAGAGGTGGCACGACTGCTGTCGGCCAACCGGAGCTTCGACAGCTACCTCGCCGGCGGTGCCGCCATTCATCTCGAGCCACAGACCAGGCGCTACAGCAACGACCTCGACTACTTTCACGACTCGGTCGAGCGTGTGGCCACGGCGTTCGCAGACGACACGCGGCAGCTCGGCGAAGCCGGGCATGACGTGACCGTGGAGATACGGCTGCCCGGCTACATCCGGGCAGGTGTCGCCCGTGGCGGCGTACACACCAAAGTGGAGTGGGCACACGACTCGGCGTGGCGGTTCATGCCAACCATCCGCAGCGACGTGGTCGGCTACATGCTCCACCCGATCGATCTGGCCATCAACAAGCTGCTGGCGCTGGTCGGGCGCGACGAACCGCGAGACTTTCTGGACATCCTCGACCTCCACACCCGCACCCTGCCAATCGGCGCCCTGTGCTGGGCTGCCGCTGGGAAGGATCCGGGCTTCACACCGTTCTCCTTGATGGAGATGCTGCACCGGAGGGGCCGGTATCACCCCGAGGACTTCGAGCGCCTCAATCTTGTCGAGCCCGTTGACCTTCGCGTCCTCAAGAACCAGTGGCTGGGTGCCCTCTCGGACGCGGACGCGTTCGTGCGTAGTCGGCCTCCGGGTGAAGTCGGGTGCCTGTACTACTCACCGAGTCTCGCGCGGTTCGTGGCACCCGGACCAACCGGGCCGGCGGACGCCGTTCCGCACTACGGTCGTCCGGGCGGAGTACTCCCGCGTGTTCTCGACGACACGGCTTGACGCCGGCCTATAATCCGACAGCCTCACCGAGGGCCCGGGCCGGGAAGTGTGAGTCAAGGAGAGCTGGTCATGAGAGAGAAGCAGGCTGGACCGTTCCTCGTCGCATTGATCGCGGCCGTGTTATCGGCGGCGTGCGGTGGAGGAGCGCCGGGCACGGACGGCCTTCGCGAGTCCTTCGCCAACCAACTCGCCGCGAATCCTGCCGTCAATGACGTCAAGCAAGACGGCGACGAGATCACCTTCTCCGGTCCGGCGGCCGAAGGCGGAGTCGGCATGTGGCGCATCACGATCGATTCCGCGATGGTCGAGCCGAACAACGATCAGGCGCTCCCCTACAAGGGAACGGTGACCTCGTCCTGGTACTCCGGCGGACAGATCGTCCGGCAGTCGGGTCGCGAGTCCAACCTGCCGCTGGAACTCACGAGCAACGGCCTGGGTCAGTCCTGCTGGGCACTTTGGAACAGCGCCTCCTCGCAGTGGGAGTGGGAATGAGCCACGTCGCGATACGCTCGATCCGGTTGCCCTTCTGGTCCTGATGGGATTCCTTGCAGGCTACATCACATCGGCCCGGCGAGCCCCGAATCGCGCTCGGCCCCGTCCTCGTTCTGGATCGACAGGAATCCCGGCAGCCCCACGGTGTTCGTCTTCGCGCTGCCGCAAATCGGCGGGCGCCGATGAACCGACCGCGATAGAATGGCCGGGCAACAACTGGAGTCTGGAGTCCATACCGATGACGACCACGAAAGAGTACGACGACATTCCCGGCACGTTCGTGTTCGACGCAGACCGCTCGCGGCGGGGCTACCACGTCAACATGTTCTGCATGTCGCTGATGAAGGCGGAGAACCGCAAGGCGTTCAAGGACAACGAGCCGAAATACCTCGACCGGTTCCCCATGACGAAGGATCAGCGTACGGCCATCCTGAAGCGCGATTACAACCGGATCCTCGAGCTCGGCGGCAACATCTACTTCGCCGCCAAGCTCGGTGCCACCGACGGCCACTCGTTCCAGCACCTGGCGGCGGTCATGACCGGCTCGACCCAGCAGGACTACGCCGCGATGATGCTCGCCGGCGGCCGCTCGATCGACGGCAACCGCAGCAAGTCGGCTGCGACGCGGCAGGGCGCAGCGTCTTCGAAGCGCAGCAGCACCTCACGGTCGAAGGCTCGGAGCAAAGGAGCGACACGTCGTGGCTAGGATCATCGCGGGCGTCACCTCGTCGCATGTGCCGGCCATCGGCGCGGCCATCGACAACAAGAAGACCCAGGAGCCGTACTGGCAGCGCGTGTTCTCGGGGTTCGACCAAGCCAAGGCGTGGATGGCGAAGGTGAAGCCCGATGTGCTCATCGTCGCCTACAACGACCATGCTTCGGCGTTCTCTGTGGAAATCATCCCGACGTTCGCGCTCGGGTGCGCGGCCGAGTTCCCCCCCGCCGATGAAGGCTGGGGTCCGCGACCGGTTCCGGTCGTCAAGGGACATCCCAAGCTCGCGTCGCACATCGCCCAGTCGGTGATCCTCGACGAATTCGATCTCACCATCGTCAACAAGATGGAGGTCGATCACGGGCTGACCGTGCCCCTGAACCTGCTGTTCGGTTCGCCGAAGCAGTGGCCGTGCCCGGTGATTCCGCTGGCCGTCAATGTGGTGCAGTATCCGCCACCCACCGGGCACCGGTGCTTCATGCTCGGCCGGGCAATCCGCAAGGCTGTCGAGTCGTACCCGGAGGACCTGCGCGTGGTTGTCTTCGGCACCGGCGGCATGTCGCACCAGATTAGTGGTCCTCGCGCGGGCCTCATCAATAGCACGTTCGACAAGGCCTTCCTCGACAACCTCAGCGCGAATCCGGACAAGCTCGTCCGCCTTCGCCACGTCGAATACATGCGCGAGGCGGGCGCCGAAGGGATCGAGCTCGTGATGTGGCTCGTAATGCGCGGCGCGCTCGACGAGACGGTCGATGAGGTCTACCGCTTCTACACCGTCCCCGCATCGAACACCGCGGTCGGGCACATCATTCTCGAAAACAGGCGGAAGACTGTCCGCAAGACGAAGCGCCCGGCGCGCGCTACGGCGCGGCGGG
>Ga0209640_10003084_pt1 | contig 14582 bp, 14 predicted proteins | sample RifCSP10_1_FD_184018 | JGI IMG/M metagenome (GOLD analysis project Ga0209640, IMG submission 184018) | Soil microbial communities from Rifle, Colorado - Rifle CSP2_sed 10_1 (SPAdes) (version 2) | ecosystem: Environmental > Terrestrial > Deep subsurface > Rock core/Sediment | place: Rifle...
AACCCGGCGACGTCGCCGCCCGGGCCAACCTGTGCACCCTCGACGCGGACGGCGTCATCACCGACCGACGCGCCGGTCGCCTGCCCGACGAGGAGGCCGAAGCCCTCGTCGAGCGACTCGGGCAGCAGGTCGACATCGACGGCGTCGACGTCTTCTTCCGACACGAGCGCGAACACCGCGTGCTCGTCGTGCTGCGGGGGGCGGATCTCGACCCGGGAGTCTCGGACACCGATCCCCAGAAAGAGGGGCACAGGCCGCTGCCGGCGCAAGCGCTCGCCCCGGCCGCGAAGCGAACCGCGGAACTCGTCAACGAACTCGACGCGCAGATTCGCACGACGCTCGCCGGAGAGCGACGCGGCAACGCCCTGCTGCTTCGGGGGTTCGACACGCTGCGCGAACTGCCCTCGTTTGGTGACCGCTACGGCCTCCGGGCGGCCGCCGTCGCGATCTATCCCATGTACCGAGGCATCGCCGCGATCCTCGGCATGGACGTTCTCGGCCGGCCGGCTTCAATCGCCGAACAGATCGAGATCATGCGTGAGGCGTGGGATCGCCACGACTACTTCTTCGTGCACCACAAGTACACCGACTCCGCCGGAGAAGACGGCGATCGCCCGCGAAAGATCGCCGCGATCGAGAGCCTCGACGCCGCGCTCCCCGAGATCCGCGCCCTCGGTCCGGACGTGATCGTCGTGTCCGGAGACCACGCGACCCCGACCCAGATGGCGGCGCACTCCTGGCACCCCGTGCCCGCCGTGCTGTGGTCGCCGCGGTGCGGGCGCGACGACGTCGACCGCTTCGGGGAACGGTGGTGCCGGGCGGGAGGCCTGGGGCTGCGCCCCACGGCGACGCTCATGCCGATCATGCTCGCCAACGCCGGCCGCCTCGCCAAGTACGGGGCCTGAGCGCCCTCCCCTTCCTTGCCGTCCGCCGGTGAGGTGGACGAATCGGGCAAACTGAGTGCCCGCTCCGCGGCGCGAGCACCTCGTCGTCGGAACGGCCGCGCCGACCCGTCTGACAGGGTGATGCCCACCTGTGTTCTCATCGAACCCGCACCAACCCGGGTGATGGACGATCTTGAGCTCGTCGACCGCGCAGCCGCGGGCGACGCCTCGGCGTTCGAGACCCTCGTACGCCGTCACACCGACGCCGCGTGGCGGATGGCGCGTTCGATGCTGCGCGACGACTTCGCGGCCGAGGAGGCCGTCCAGGACACGTTCCTCAAGGCATACCGGAACCTCCACACGTTCCGGGGTGACGCCAAGGTCAGCACCTGGCTCTTGTCGATTTGCCACCGGTGCTGCATCGACCGGCTGCGCCTGAAGCGCCACAACGTGGTTTCGCTCGACGAAGCCGGCCGCGAACCTCGCACCGAGGACCGCACCGACCTCAAGCTCGCCGTCGACGAGGCGATGGCCGCGCTTCCCGCCGACGAGCGCGACGCGTTCACCCTCGTCGAAATCGTCGGCCACAGCCGTGAGGGTGCCGCCGAGATCGCCGGGGTGCCCGCGTCGACGATGCGCTCACGCGTCTCACGAGCGCGCGAAAAGCTGGCCAAGGCCCTCGGCGACGCCCGGCACGAAGCGAGCGGGGAATGACCGCCGCGGAAGGTCGGGGCGGCATGCGGCACTCGGCGTGCCGGCGTGCGCTCATCGAGGGCGACCTCCACCCCGAGGTCGCCGAGCACCTTGAGGCGTGCGAACGCTGCCGAGGTTTCGCCCGTGACCTCGGACAACTCGCGGAGTACGCGCAGGCGATGGCGCCGGGGCCTGCACCCGAGGGGCTCGCCGATCGAGTGATCGCCCACGTCGGGCAAGCAGGCGGCTCGGCCGCCGATCCCGACGCCGTCATCACCCCCGTCGACCTCGATCGCGAACGCGCCGCTCGTCGCTCACCGCTCACCCAGCGGCCCGTGGTCGCGGTGCTGTCGATCGCCGCGGTCGCCGCGCTCGTCCTCGGCGCCCTCGCGGTGCTCCCTCGCTCGGCGGACGACGGCACGCAAGTCGCTGACGACGGCGACCGTTCAGCCACCATCGATCCGCTGCTCGCCGCTGCTCGCGAGACCATCGACACCCGCACGGCACGGGTGCGTCTCTCCGGAACTGCTCACGCCACCATCACACCGCCTGACACCCTCGCCTTCCCCGAGGTCCAACTCCCCGCCGTCCCCACCGAAGCGCTCACGCCGCCGCCGTTCCAGCCGCCTCCAGAACCCGACTACTCGCAGATTCCCCCCGACCAGCAAGAGGAGACGCGCCGTCAATACGAGGAGTACGTCGAAGAATCGCGCCGTCAATACGAGGAGTACGCCGCGACCGCCGAGGCGATGTACGAAGAGCAGTACCGGCGCATGCAGTCCGACGCCGCCTCGGTCTTCGCCCAGATCGAAATCCCCGACCAGTACTCGTTCGACATGACCATCGAAGGCACCGGTGCCGTCGAGTTCCCCGACCGCATGCGGGTCGACGGTGAGATGAAGGTGGAGACCAGCGAACCCGGCGCACTTCCGCTCGACCCGTCGGCCCCCTTCGGCGTCGCCGTCGACGGCGATCGCACCCTGATGCGATCGCCCGATGGCTCGTGGATCGAGGTTCCGGGCGCGGCCGGTCCGCTTTCTCTCCTTCTCGCCGACCCCAATGGCGTGGCGCGGTTGCTCGAGGGCGCCAAAGGAGAGGTTGACGATCTCGGCGTCGAGACGATCGAGGGCGTCGACGTCCGGCACTATCGCTTCCGCGTGAAGGCCAGCCTCGTCGCCGCCTCGCCGAGGATCGACGGCGATCCCTCCAGGGACGCCTCCGACGCCGACGCCGAGGTCACCGCCGAGGCGTGGATCGGTGTCGACGACGACATCGTCTACAAGATGACGGTCCGATCGTCGTCGTCCTACGACGGCGGAGGCGGCTTCACCAGCAGGGTCGAGAGCGCCATGACCCTCGAGCTGTTCGACTTCGGTGCGACCGTCGCGGTCGAGATTCCCGAGACGACCGCCTCCTCCTCCGCACCACTCGGACCCTCAGCCCTCCTCGCCCCGTACACGAGCGATATGGCCGCGGGATTCTTCTACGCGCCACCGGCCGAGACGACGCCGCCGACGTTTGTGTACCCGGCGCCCACCTTCTCCTCGCCTCCTGCGCCGCCACCGTCGTTCCAATCGCCAGAGTCGCCGCCCACGAGCGAGGGATAACCTCCTGCGCGTGAGCGCACCTGATGAGCCGATGGACGCGGCGAGCCCGCCGTCCGAGCAGCTCGTCGTGCACATGAGCGACTCCGACGCGCTCATGTGGAACATCGAGAAGGATCCGATGCTCCGCTCGACGATCACGGCGATCGCCGTTCTCGACCGGGCACCCGACTGGGACCGCCTCGTGGGCGTCATCGACCGGGCGACGCGCATGATCCCGCAACTGCGCCAGCGCGTCGTCGTCCCACCGCTCCGGGTCGGCCCACCCCGCTGGACGTTCGACGCCAACTTCGACCTCGAGTACCACCTCCGTCGAGTGCGGGCGCCCGAACCCGCGACGCTCGACACGCTCCTCCACATCGCCGAGGGCATCGGGATGGCCGGCTTCGACCGCGCGCGGCCGTTGTGGGAGTTCGTCCTCGTCGAGGGGCTCGGCCTGGGCGAACCCACCGCATCGGGCGGTCGCTCGAAGCGGCGCGACGGCGCCGCACTGATCCAAAAGGTGCACCACTCGATCACCGACGGCGTCGGCGGCATCAGGCTCGCCATGCACCTCCTCGACCTCGAACCCGACCCGCCCGATCGTGAGCCCGCCCCGGACGCTCCCCCGGCCGAAGAGCCAAGCTTTTTCGACCTCATCGCCGAGGCCGCCGCCCACAACCAACGACGGGCTCGGAACGCCGTGGCGCGCTCGACGGTCGGACTCACGGGCGCGGCGCTCAGCGCGTTCTCGGCGCCTGACGCGGCGGTGGCGCGAGCGATCCGCTCCGCCCGGTCGGTCGCCCGGATCCTGGCGCCGGTCAACGAGCCGCTCTCCCCCATCATGCGGGGCCGCAGCCTGTCGTCCCGCTACGCCGCGGTGAGCGTCGGCCTCGACGAGTTGAAGGCCGCCGCCAAGGCGGTGGACGGCACCCTCAACGACGCCTTCGTGGCCGCCGTCGGTGGAGGCCTGCGCCGCTACCACGAAGCCCACGGCGCGGCGATCGACGACCTGCGCATGACGATGCCGATCAACATCCGCGTCGAGGACGACCCCACGGCGGGCAACCGCTTCGTCCCGGCGCGATTCCCGGTTCCCGTCGCCATCGTCGATCCGGTGGAGCGCATGCGCCAGGTCGGGCGCCTCGTCCGCGAGTGGCGCTCCGAGCCCGCTCTGGCCCTGACCGACACGCTGGCCGGGATCCTCAACCGTCTCCCGACGTCAGTGACCACCCGGGTGTTCGGCGGCATGCTGAAGGGGGTCGACTTCGTCACCAGCAACGTGCCCGGCGTGCCGTTCCCCGTCTACCTCGCGGGGTCGGAGGTGACCGCCCAATACGCCTTCGGCCCGCTGTCGGGTGCCGCCACCAACCTGGTGCTGGTGTCGCACTGCGGGACGTGTTACGTCGGCGTCAACGTCGACGCGTCCGCCATCCCCGATCGCGACCGTTTCGTGGCGTGCATCCAAGCCGGGTTCGACGAGGTCGTCGCCGTGGGAACTGCCTAGCTCAGGTACCGACCGGGGGGATCAGGAGTCCCCACCCGGACCCGCGTTGTCGCCGTCTGGATGGTTGGTCTCGTCCTCATCATCCGCGTGGTCGCACTTGTCGTCGTCGGACTGTCCGGGGGCATCCTCGTTGCCGTTGTTCTCGGATGACGCCTCCGCCGAGACCGCCTCGCCGTGCAGGCACCCTTCGAGGCTGTCGTCGCGAGCAACGCTCGACACGGTTTGGCCGTGGTTGTCAGGGTGGTCGCCGTCCGGGTGGTTGGTCTCGTCCACGTCGGTACCGACGTTGTGGTTGTCGTCCTTGTCCTTGCCTTTACCGCTCTCGTCGTCGTCAGGATCCGGGAGGTCGAGGCCGACGTGGCGCACCGTTTCGGAAACGACGCTCTGAGCCGAGTTCGGCAGGACGTTGACAGCGGCAAGTCCCAGGACGAACGCCAACAACAGTGCGCTGCCTGTCGCGAGCCAACGGGGCGTGAGTGCGGGCATCGGATTCCTCCTCAACGTGGCGCGTTCGCGGACACCAGCCCACCCTCCGGGCGTCGCCGCACCCGAGGCCTTCTCGGCCGCCGCCGAACGCATCGCCGCGAGATGCCGCTGCGCGACGTGCTCCTCAGGTGGACGCGAGAACGCACGACGCATGGCCTCATGGACGGCGTCGTCGTGGAGGGCCGGGTCGTCGCCCGCTCCCTCGTTGGTTCCGATGTTCTCGTGTGCCCGGTGTTCGTCCATTCCGTTGGGAGTGATCGCTCAGCTCCCCTCGGAGGAAACGGGTGCGGACCGTGAATCGGCGGAAGGGGGTGCACCTTCGGCAGGTTCATCCCGTTGCTGACCTTCTGGGCTGTCCGGGTACGCCCGCTGGCGTTCGAGGAGCCGACCCAGGCTGGCGAGGGCCCGGCGTTGCATCGTCTTGATCGCCCCGGGCCGCTTGCGAAGGATGCGCGCCACCTCGGCAACGGGGAGATCGGCAACGACGCGCAACATGAGCACCGCGCGTTGTTCCTCGGTCAGCTGCTCCATGAGCGCGAGCATGTCCTCGTCAGCGGTGCCGGCGACGGCTTCGGATTCGGCGCCCCGGGCCACCGACCCGACCGTCTCGCCCATCACGTCGGGCTCGACGAGGGTCTCAGGCCGGCGGCCTGAGCGCCGTCGGGCGTCGACAAGGCGGCGATGGGCGATCGTGAGCACCCACGACCGGAACTTCGTTTCGCCACCCCGGAACCGATCCACATTGCGCACCACGGCCACGAAGGTCTCCGACGTGAGGTCCTCGGGATCGCGGGCGCCCCGGGCGCGCAGGTACCCGAGCACGAGGGGAGCAAGGTCCCGATACAGAGCGGCGAGGGCGTCGGCGTCGCCTCGCTGGGCCGCGTCCAGCACGTCGTCGAAGCGGTCGCCGAGCGCCATCCACTCAGCCAAGCACGGAGCGAGTGTGCCCGCGGCACCGGGACCCCTAACCTGCGCGTCGGTGTCCCGACCCTTCGTGATCATCGCCGCGGTTGTCATCGTCGCCGCAGGAGTCATCGCCGTCGTGCAGCGTGACAGTGATCCGCGTCCGAGCCGCGAGGCGGGCATCGCCGCGAGCACGAGTCCTCGGGCGACCTCTTCGACGTCTGGCGTCACGCCGCGCGAGTCGGCCGCCGACATCGTCGCGCGAGCGGAGTCCGCCGATGTTCCCGGCGACGTGGTCGACGTCGTTCGCGCCAGCGAGGGAGCCATCCGCGATCCCCGCACTCCCGCCGCCGACCTGCCGATGTGGGCCCGCGCCCAACAGATCGTCTATCGAGAGCTCGCTCGGCACCCCGAGTGGGACGGCGAAGTCAGCGCAGCGCTCGGAGGTGAACTCGCGGTGATCGCTTCCGGCCACGCCGGCGCCTTCCGAGAACTGTGGGCGCTCACCGATCCTCGCGACGAGCTGCCCGAGTGGGAGATCGTGGCGCCACCCCCCGCCGAGGAGCTGCTCGGGTACTACCGGGCCGCGGAAGCCGAGTTCGGCGTGGGTTGGGAGTATCTCGCGGCGATCCACCTCGTCGAAACCCGGATGGGCCGCATCCGAGGACTGAGCACCGCAGGCGCTCGGGGTCCGATGCAGTTCATCCCCTCGACGTGGGAGGCGTACGGAGAGGGCGACATCGACGACCCCAACGACGCCATCGCGGCCGCCGCCCGCTATCTCATCGCGGCCGGTGCTCCGACCGACATGCAACGAGCCCTGTTCGCGTACAACCACAGCGACCATTACGTTGCCGCCGTCCAGACGTATGCCGCGTTCATGCGGGCCGACGAGCGGGCGTACCTCGGCTACTACCACTGGGAGGTCTATTACCGACTCAAGACGGGAGACGTCGTTCTCCCGGTCGGCTGGACCAAGGCCGACGGGTCCCCGTAGACCTGTCGATCAGGAAGGCCGATCAAGCCGGGACCGATCGCGAAGGAAGGAACACCCATGGTCGAACAGATCGCCGGTGCCGACGTCGAGGCGTACCTCGTGGAGCTGTCGCAGGCCCAGCATCGAAGCGACGTCCTCGACGAGATGGAGGCGCGCGCCCGGGAGCACGGCTTCCCCATCGTCGGGCCCGCTGTCGGACGGTTTCTCGAAGCGGCGGCCCGGGCGGTCGGGGCGCGTCGAGTGATGGAACTTGGTTCGGGATACGGCTACTCCGCCTACTGGTTCGCGCGGGCGATCGGCGACGGCGGCACGGTGATCTGCACGGACGGCAGCGCCGACAACGCCCGGGATGCCGAGGACTACCTCACGCGCGCCGGGGTGTGGGATCGCATCGACTACAGAGTCGGTGACGCGCTCGCCGGCATGGCGGACACGAGCGGCGACTTCGACGTCGTCTACTGCGACGTCGACAAGGACGGCTACCCCGACTGTTTCCGCGCCGGCGCCGACCGGCTGCGGGTCGGCGGGGTCTACCTGTGCGACAACACGCTCTGGCGAGGGCTCGCGGCCACAGGGGAACCCGACCCGAACTTCCCCGGGTGGGTCGAGGCGATTCGCGAACACAACCGGCTCGTCACGAACGACGCCCGCTTCGTGTCGCAGATCGTGCCGATCCGTGACGGCGTGATGATGGCGGTGAAGGTCGCCGCGTAGACGACCTTCACCGCCATCACTCTCGGATCAGGCGCAGCAGTCGGACGCCGCGGCCGGGTCGCCGCAGGAGTCGTCGGCGCAGGTCTCGCCGGCGTCCTTGACGTCTTCGAGGACGGTGTAGACCTCCCACTTGAGGTCGTCGGGTGCGGTCGCCCACACCTTGTCCTGGACCGCATAGCAACAGGTCGTCGCGCGCTCCTCGTCGGTGGCAACGCCCTCGCCGTTCAATCGACGCTGGGTGGCGTCGACGTCGTCGGTGTTGGCGACCTCCACCCCGAGGTGGTTGATCGTGCCGCCGTGCTTGCTCTGGAACAGCACCAACTTGAGCGGCGGGTCGGCGATGGCGAAGTTCGCATAGCCGGGCTCACGCTTGCGGGGCTCGGTGGCAAACAGTCGGGTGTAGAAGTCGACGGCCTCGTCGAGGTCGCTGACGTTCAGGGCCAGTTGGACGCGTGATGGAGTCATGGCACCATCCTTGTCATATACATTGAGATCTGTCAATATAGAAGTTCATCAATATTTTGGAGCACCCGAGCCGCCCGCACGGGACCAAGGGAGACCGCCATGGAGACCATCGCCTGTTGCTCGGTTGTCGACAGCCCACTCTCCGATGCCGAGGCGGAGGCCACCGCCCGGGTGTTCAAAGCCCTGTCCGACCCGGCGAGGGTCAAGCTGATCTCGCTCGTCGCCGCCAGCGCCACGGGCGAGGCGTGCGTCTGCGAGCTCGTGATCCCGCTCGGCCTGTCCCAACCCACCGTGAGCCACCACCTCAAGGTGCTCGTCGACGCCGGCCTCCTCGATCGGGAGAAGCGGGGAACGTGGGCGTGGTTCAGCCTGCGCCGAGACGCCCTCGAAGCGGCAGGACGGGCCCTGCTCGGGTAACAAAGGGGCATGGGACTTCTTCACGATCGACCCCTCGCCGCCGTCCTCGCGGTCGTCACCCTTCTCGGGGTCGGTGCCTGCGGCGGCAGCGGCGGCGACGACAAGGTCTCGACCAAGGGCGCGACGTCGACCACCACGTCCGAATCCGGCGGGGCCGCCGATGGCGAAGTCGATGCCGGTGGATCGGGATCGGGCCAGGGAGGGGCCGGCGGCTCCGGGTCCGCGGGCGCTCAGGGCGGCGGGTCGGGGGCCGGCGGGTCGGGTGAAGGCACCCCCGCACCCCCGCCGCCGACGGCGTCGGGCGCCGCGCAGCCGGCCCGCGCCGGCACCTACACCTATGACGTCGAGGGCACCGTCACCCAGACCGGTCCGCTCGGGCGAACCGGGCCGCTCCCCACCCCCCAGACCCTCACGGTCGAAGCCGCCGACGGCGGCCGTCAGCGGTCGGTGCTCGACGCCCGTGACCCGGACGGCGAGGGCACGATCACCACGACCGTCCTCGTCTACCGCGACGACGGGGTCTACCTCGAGTCGCTCAAGACCCAGAACAGGGTGAGCGGCGTGACCGTCACCTATGAGTTCATCCCTGACTCGCCCCAGCTGATCGCGCCAACGGGAGCCGACGTGGGGTTCCACACCGAGTTCTCGATCACGAGCACCAACGGCGGCATCCGGACGACCACCACCATCGATGCCCTCTCGCGAGAGACGATCACGGTCGGCGGCACCGAGGTCGACACGGTGAAGGTCCGCATGCACACCGTCCTCGAAGGCGACGCCAACGGCGAAACGACGTCGACGATCAACGTCGACCCGCGGACCACGCTCTCGCTCGTCGATCACACGGTGGCTGACGTCGACACCGCGTTCGGCGGCTTCAAGACCAACGGCACGTCGACGATCCGAAGCCTGACCCCCGCGTAGCCAACGAGGTCAGGGCTTCGCGCGCAGGCCTTTGATCTGCGTGTCGAGCAAGCGCTCCACGAGCGCACTCGCGTCGCCCCACGGGAACCACGGCTTGGAGATCATCGCGGACGTGAACCCGTGGACGACGACCCACAGGCGCGTGGCGACGTCGAAGGCCGTTCCCGCGGATGGCGGTATAGCGCCGGCGTCGATGCAGCGCTGGACGGCGGCGACCGCGCGGCCGAAGCCCCCGACCTCCAACAACGTGTCGACATCGACGTCCGAGGGCACGTCCAACGGGTGGCCCATGAAAATGATGCGGTACTCCTCGGGGTGCCGGAGGCCGAACCGCACATAGGCGCGGCCCACCGCGCGCAACTCCTCGATCGGATCCTCCACGCCCCGAACCGCGCGCGCCAACCACCGGTCGAGGGCCTCGAAGTGGCGGACGCAGACCGAGAAGATCAGCTCGGTGCGGTCGACGAAGTGCAGGTAGATGGCCGCAGGCGTGCAACCAACCCGCGCCGCCACGGCTCGCATCGTCACGGCCTCCGCGTTCCCGGTCTCTCGCAGGATCGCGTCCGAGGCAGCAAGGATCTCGTCGCGTAGGCGGTTTCCATCTCCCTTGGCGGCCGGGGAACGTCGCGCTGGCGACCGGGTCGACGCCCGCGTCATCGACCCGCGGCTCGCAAGGGCCGTTCGCGTACGCGTTCGTGCGGCGGTTTGCGGCCCGGACCCTTGGCCTGGTCTCGATTGCGTGCGTTCCCGGGGACACCGGCGCGTGGCTGATCGCGCAGATCGAGGACTGCGTCCGGCGCGCCGACGGGGGCTACCTCGCGTTCGGTCAGGCCGAATCGGTCGTAGAACCGCGCGAGCGGACCAGGCGCCCACCAGTTGCCGCGACCCGCGAGCCGCATGAAGGCGGGAACGAGGGTCGCCCGCAAGATCGTGGCGTCCATGATCACGCCGAGGGCCATCCCGAGTCCGAACAGCTTGATGAACGTCACCTTCGACGTGAGCTGAGCGATGAACACGACCGCGATCAGCGCCGCCGCCGCGGTCACGATGCGACCCGTGCGTTCGAGCCCGACCGCCACCGCGCGTTCGTTGTCCAGGGTCGTGTCGTACTCCTCTTTGATGCGTGACAGCAGGAAGACCTCGTAGTCCATCGAGAGGCCGAAGGCGATGCAGAACATCAGGATCGGCGTCGCGACGTCGATGTAGCCAACCGGCGTGAAGTTCAAGAGTCCCGCCAGATGGCCATCCTGGAAGATCCACACCATGGCGCCGAAGGTCGCGGTGAGGCTGAGCATGTTGAGCACCAGCGCCTTGATCGGCACCAGCACGCTTCCGACCATGAGGAAGAGGACGAGGAAGGTCGTGAGGGCGATGATCACCAAGGCGAGGGGCATTCGCGAGAACAGGGAAGCCTTGGCATCGACGAGACGCGCCGACGTGCCGCCGACCAGTACCTCGAACGGCGCCTCGGTCGACCGCACGTCCTTGACGAGGTGCTCGCCTTCTCCACTGATCGGCTCCACCGTCGGCACGACCGATAGCCACGTGGCCGTCGGCCGCGCAAAGCGGTCGACAACCGGCGAGGGAGCGACCTTTACGCCGCGGATGTAGATCCCCGTCTCGGCGTCGACCCGCCCCACGCCGCGAACGCTGGACAGCGAGGTGGCATATCCATCGACGGCGGCGGCGCGCTGGTCCGGTGCCGGTGCATCGCGAACGACGACCGACAGGGCGGCGGCCTCGTCGGTGGGGAACTCCTCGCGAATGACGTCGTGCACTTGGCGCGAGGGCGCCGACTTTGGAAGCACGCGGTCGTCCGGAAGACCGAGGCGGATGTGGAGGAAGGGCGACCCGAGGAACAGCAACACGGCGACGGCGGAGACCCCGATCAAGACGGGGCGCCGCATCACCGCGACGGCGAGCCGGTGCCAGAACCCCTCGCCGACCTCTTTGGGTTGCGCGGCGCGGATCGCCCAACGGTCGATACGCGAGCCGAGCATCGCCAACACCGCCGGGAGAACGACCACCGCCGAGACGCCGGCGATGAGCACGACGGGGATCCCCGCATAGGCGAACGACCGGAGGAACGCGAGCGGGAACACCAAGAGCGCCGACATCGACACGGCGACCGTCAGCGCGCTGTAGATCACGGTACGGCCCGCGGTCTGCACGGCCCGCACGACGGCGTCGTCCGAAGTAGCGCCGCGGTGCAACTCCTCGCGGAACCGAGAAACGATGAAGAGGCTGTAGTCAATGGCGAGGCCCAGGCCGAGGGCCGTCGTCATGTTGAGCGAGAAGATCGAGACCTGCGTCAGCTCGGCGATGACCCGAAGCACAAGGAACGTACCGATGATGGCGAGGATCCCGACCATCAGCGGCAGCGAGGCGGCGATGATCCCTCCGAAGATCAGGACGAGGAGCAGCAGGGTGATCGGGAGGGCCAGCGCCTCGGCTTTCGTGAGGTCGCCTTCGATCTGCTTGCCGACCTCGGCGAAGACCTGGCCGAACCCTCCGACGCCGACCTCGACGACGTCCCCGTCGCGTCCATAGATCGGGGTCAAGCGCTCCACGGCCGCGTCGACTTCGTCCTCGTCACCGTCAACCCGCGCGATGACAAGGGCTCTCGTCCCGTCGGCGCTGCGAAGCGGCGGCGCGTTGCCGAGGGTCCAGTACGAGATGACATCCGTCGTCTCGGGCTCAGCGGCCAGCCGCTCGGTGATGTCGAGTCCCACGGCCGCCACCGCCGGATCGTCGACGGTGCCGGCCCGCGCCGTCACGACGAGGAGGAAGTTGGGGTCCGCCGTGCCGAACAGGTCCTCGCGGACGTCATCAGCCCGGACGGACTCCGCTGAGTCGTCTTGGAAGCCGCCAGAAGAAAGGTGCTGCGCCACGCCGCCGCCGATGGCGCCGGCAGCGACGAAACCCACGGCCGCCGCGATCACGACCGCGCGCCGACGTCGCACGAGCATCTTCCCGAGCCGTTCCAACATCCTGGTGCCCCCGTCTGCGAGTTCAGATCCGGCGATCAGTTAACGGTGTTCAGTGACGGTCAGACAATGGGTTCGTGACGGAAGTCACCTGCGATGATCCTCCGCGTGTCGGCGGTCCAACTCATCCTCGCCGCCGCGGCCCTCGCGGTCGGCGGCACGCTCCAGGGAGCCATCGGATTCGGGTCGATGCTCGTCGCCGCGCCGATCCTCATCTTGATCGAGCCCCAACTGGTACCCGCCCCCGCGTCGGTCGCCGCCACCGTGCTCGTCGCCCTGATCGCCTTCCGGGATCGGGCCTCGGTCGACCGGGTCGGGGTCGCGTGGGTGCTCGCGGGGCGGGTGCCCGGCACCGTCGCTGGAGGGCTCGTCGTTGCCGTGCTGGCTCAGCGCCATCTCGAAGTCGCCTTCGGGCTGATCCTCTTGGTCGAGGTGGCGATCAGCGTGCGACATCCGCACCTCGCGCGCACGCCAGCCGTCCTCCTCGGCGTCGGTGCCCTCTCGGGGGTCATGGGAACCACGACATCCGTCGGCGGTCCTCCGCTCGCGTTGGTGTATCAACACGAGGACGGCCCCACCCTCCGGGGGACGCTGAACGCCATCTTCTTGGTCGGAAGCATCCTGTCGCTGGCAACGCTCGCCGCAGTCGGCGAACTCGGAACACGGGAGTGGCAATGGGGACTCGCCATCAGCCCCGGCATCGTCGTCGGGTTCGCGCTGTCACGCCACGTGATCCCTCATGTCGACGAGCGGAGTCTCCGCCCCGCCGTCCTCGGCATCGCCGCGCTGTCGGCGGTCGCGGTGCTGGTTCGCGCCGCGCTCTAACCACCGGTGCACGCCGTCCCGCGAAGGGTTACCCTCCCGTTTCGTGTCCGGGCCGGAGCCGAAAGTTGAGGCGTGGCGAGCACTCCTCGAAGCGCACGCCGCAGTGCTCGACCATCTCTCCGCCGAGCTCGAGATGGAAACCAGTCTTCCGGTCACCTTCTATGACGTGCTGTTGCACCTCAACGAAGCCCCGGGACGCCAGCTCCCGATGCATGAGCTCGCGGCGCGGGTCCTGATCTCGAAGAGCGGGCTCACTCGCCTCGTCGATCGCATGACGGCCGAGGGGCTCGTCGAGCGCCGGCGCGGCGACGACGATCGCCGCGTGGTCTATGCGGGCCTCACCGAATCGGGACGGACGCGACTGGTCGGGGCGGCGCCGGTCCACCTGAGGGGGATCGACGAACACTTCGGCCGCCACCTCAACGAGGTAGAGGCCGACACGCTCCGGACGCTGCTCCGGCGGGTGGCCGATGCCAACGGAGCGAAAGGCAATGGCGTCCGTTCGCCACGCACCTAGTGTCGCGTCAGGCAACGTTTGCTTCGTTGGTGGCGTCACTCAGAGCCGGCGTTCGGGGGCACCCGTAATGGGTGACAGCGGTTCGGTAGTCTCGTCCTGGGTCGTGACTGGCGCTGAGGTGGAATAACCACCGGGGAGCGACCTGGCAGGGTAACTCTCCTGTCGTCACGAGCCGTGCGCCTGGGCGATTCCTCGACCCAAGGAGCGCTCATGGTCCACTCGGAAGCTCGCCTCATGGACGGCACGCGTCTCGCCGCTCAGGTCCTGGCTGATGTGGCGTCCGCCGCCGAAACCTTCGCCGCCCGGTCGCTGCGTCGCCCGTGCCTCGCCGCGGTCCTTGTCGGAGAGGATCCAGCTTCGGTGACGTACGTGAAGATGAAGCAGTCCCGGTCGGCCCGGGCCGGCATCGACTCGCGTCTTGTACACCTTCCCGAGAGCGCCTCAACAACCGAGTTAGTCGACGCGATTGCCAAGCTGTCTGAGGATCCCGGCGTTGATGGGATCCTGCTCCAGCATCCGGTCCCAGGTCAGATCGATGAGCGAGCAGCGTTCGAGGCGATCCCGCCGTCCAAGGACGTCGACGGCGTCACCATGCACTCCTTAGCGGCGATGGCCTTCGGGCTGCCCGGCTTCGCCTCCTGTACGCCCGCGGGCATCCTCCAGCTCCTCGACGCCTACAA
>Ga0209640_10003085_pt1 | contig 14582 bp, 16 predicted proteins | sample RifCSP10_1_FD_184018 | JGI IMG/M metagenome (GOLD analysis project Ga0209640, IMG submission 184018) | Soil microbial communities from Rifle, Colorado - Rifle CSP2_sed 10_1 (SPAdes) (version 2) | ecosystem: Environmental > Terrestrial > Deep subsurface > Rock core/Sediment | place: Rifle...
TTCGCCAGCGGGAAATATCCGATTATTTCGCACCGCTAGCGGTGATTTACTTTAATACATATGACGGGGAAGTTCTCTGGGGCGTCAGCGCCCAGATCACGCTCAATTTATTGCAGGCGCTCCGCCTGTATTAATTAATGGCGTCCCAATCCCCAGGGATTGGGACGCAACATCTCCTTAAAAAGAGGCCCGCAGGGATTAGTCCTCTTCTTCCTCCTTTTCCCTTCTGGTCCGCTCGATAACCTCCGGTTCGCCGCCTTCGAGCATTTCTTCCTCGACCTCAACCTCTGCTTCGAGCTCTGGCTCTTCGGCCAGCAGCGTGACGACTACGATCACGTCATCTGGCTCCGCATAAAGGGTGACGCCTTCGGGCAGAATGAGGTCGCGCACGTATATCGCATCACCAATATTCTCCAACCGGGTTACATCCACATCGATGTGGTCGGGAAGCTCACGGGGCAGCGCTTCCATATCCAGCTGTTCGACATTGGTTACAAGAAGGCCGCCCAGCTCTTCCGTTGCCGGGGCTTCACCCACCAGTCGGATGGCTACCTGTGACCGCACTTTCTCCCTGAGGGATACGGTCTGGAAGTCAACGTGGGTAACCGTTCCCAAGATCACATCGCGCTGTTTCTCGCGCACAAGCGCAAAAAACTCGTCTCCGTCCAATTGAATTTGGATCAATGCGGAGGGCGATAAGCCCTCAAGGATCTTGCTGGCCTCCCGCTGGTCCAGCATGATGGGAATTGTGGCTACCTGCTTGCCATACATTATCGCCGGCAGTTTTCCAGCGCGCCGCAGCGCCTTAACCTGTTTGCCGATTACGTCTCGGCGGGCTGCTTGAACTACAATCTGTTCCATTATTTCCTTCCTCGGAGCGCCTCTCACTCAGTCCATGGACTGAGTTACCTTCACTCCACCGGTATATTCCGGCAGGGCCGGATTCAAGTCGGTCCATCACCAGGCAAAAAAATGCGTCTCCGCCTGGAGACGTCCACGAGTCGGCTAGATTCTAGCCGTTTTGAAAATTTTCGTCAATAGTTGGAAAATGACTGGTATGCTATAATCTCGATATTGCAACCCGTTAGCAATGGCGATATGATCATGACTGCGATCACAATTTCACGGCAGCTGGGAAGCCTAGGCGATGAGGTCGGGCAAGCAGTTGCCGGACGCCTCAATTTTGGACTGGTTAGCCGGGAGGTGATCAATCAAGCCGCTTCCCGTGCTCATGCGCCTGAGGTTGCCCTGGCGACGATCGACGATTTGGGCTTGTTGGATATCCGGCCCTCCCAGAAAGATCGTCGAGCCTACCAACAGGCGGTAAAGAAAGTCATGCAGGAATTGGCCGAGGCGGGGAAAATCGTGATTATTGGGCGCGCCGGCCAGGTTATCCTGAAAGATCATCCCAATGTGCTGCATGTAAAAGTGATTGCACCAGCGGAATTACGGGCGGAGAGGCTGGCTCTCCAACAGGAGATTTCCATCGAAAGCGCCCGGGCCCAGATCGAGGCCAGCGACAACGCTCGGAGAAATTACCTTCGCCGTTATTATCGCGTTCGCTGGGACGATCCTGATCTCTACGATCTGATCGTGAATACCACCCGGCTTGACCCCGAAGAAGCGGCTTGTCTCATCTGCCAGGCGCTCTCGCAATGCGTCCAGGTTGAACAATGAATCAGACAATCGAAGCGAGAACCAGGAATTGAGTAAATCTCGAAAGAATCATCACCCCAAATTTATTCATCCATCCGAGGAGACATTCGCCCGCATTCTAGATTATTATGGAATCGAGTGGGAATATGAACCCCGCACCTTCCCTTTGGCATGGGACGAGGAGGGAAATGTTAGCGAAGCATTTGCGCCTGATTTTTATCTTCCCGAGCAGGATCTCTATATAGAATTAACTACACTTCGTCCTGAATTGACTAACCGGAAAAATCGCAAGATGCGCCGAATGCAGGAGCTCTATCCTTCTATAAATGTAAAGCTTTTTAAGCGCCGAGACATCCGCAATCTCATGGTCAAATACGGCCTCGATCAGCAAGCGCAGAGGATTGCCGGCACAGAAGCGCAGGAAGACCAGTGATCGAAGACTCGAGCAACCGGTCTGAAGAACTCAGGGCAAATATCCGCGAGATCTTGTTTTCGACTGAGCAGATCGAGGAGCGCGTCCGAGCGATGGGGGCGGAAATATCAATGGACTATGCCGGTCGTAACCCCTTGCTCGTAGGAGTGCTTAAAGGGGTTTTATTCTTCATGGCGGATTTACTGCGGTCAATTAGCATCCCAGTAGAAGTGGATTTCATGGCAGTATCCAGTTATTCTCCTGAAGCGCGCGAAAGGGGATTGGTCCGGCTGGTGAAAGACCTGGAGACGCCGCTTGTCGAGAGGCACGTTCTATTCGTGGAGGACGTAGTTGACACCGGTCTGACGTTGAACTACTTGCTCCAGAACCTACGCTCCAGGAAGCCATCCAGTTTAGAAGTTTGTACACTGTTCAATAAAAGCCAGCACCGCCTGATTAACATCCCAATAAAATATGAGGGATTTGAGCTGCCAGATCTTTTCGTGGTGGGCTATGGATTGGATTATCGCGAACGCTACCGGAACCTGCCGTTCGTCGGTTTATTGAAACCGGAGGCATTTCAGAGCGGTTCTAAAAACATATTTGAATAATGCCACAAAGCGCTCCCCTGGATGAGGAGCGCTTGATGTTAAATTAGAGGGGCCCCGAGTAACCGGGAGGTACCGTCATCGGCTCATGCCTTCAACCCAAATCTGGCGACCCTAGGGGGGCTTCCCTCCTGGAAGTATCTTCCAAGAAATGCCAAACTGCTCGGGCTAAGCAGTCACCTTGACGAGTTCACCATCCAATTCCTCAGAGCTCCCTCGCCGACGGAAATCATCTATTGATGAATTTCCGATTGGTAGCTTTACTATACAGAAATTTTGGATGAAAGTCAAGTAGTTTTTCTTAAAATATTTCAGTTGGTCTCCCGGCCTGATTTCTATGATAAACTTCCGGCGAATCTGACTTCTATCCAAACGGATGTTATCCTGAGAGGAATTAGCTGAGTTCCCTCCATGAGTTTCAAACGCGGCTTCATATTTTCTTTAATAGCCATTGGCTCCACCGCAATTGCATTTGTGTCGGGTTACTATATCCACGCCACGCAAAATCCAGGACTGGAACGATTTCCAATTTTGGATCAGGCTTATAGGATCCTTCTGAATCACGCTTTAGAAGAGCCCCCGTCACCCCCTACCCTGGAATACGGCATGATCCAGGGAATGATTCAGGCTTATGGTGATCCCTATACAATATTCGTCGAGCCAGCTCAGCACGAACTGGAGTCAAACTCCCTGGCGGGCAAATTTGGTGGAATCGGCGTGGACTTAAGCAGAGATCAAAACGGCCACCTGGTTCTATTTCCCATTCCGAACAGCCCGGCCGAAAAAGCGGGGATTCTCGAAGGAGACCGGCTTATCGCCGTAGAAGCTCTGGAGATTAGTCCTGAGACACCCCTGGAGACCGTTCAAGCTGGGATTCGCGGTCCGGAGGGAGAGGCGGTTCGATTGGTTATCGCTCATCCGCCCGATTTCGAGCCCGTGGAAATCAGAATCAAGCGGGAATCGATCCCATTACCGTCGGTTACCTGGCACCTGGATCCCGATAGACCGCAGCTCGGTGTGATCCAAATCAATGTTATCACAGCCAGCACACCGAACGAAATCCAGGAAGCAGTCGATGACCTGCAAGCGCGCGGTGGAACCCATTTTGTACTGGATTTGCGAGACAATGGAGGTGGCCTCCTGTCCACGGGTGTAGAGACTGCCCGTCTTTTCCTGCGTGAGGGAATGATCATCCAGCAACAGTACCGGGGACAGGGAGTAGAGAGTTTCAATGTAGAGGAACCAGGACCGCTCGCTGACATTCCTCTGGCAGTCTTGGTAAACCACGGCACCGCCAGCGCAGCCGAAATCATCGCTGGAGCGCTCCAGGCGCAGCAGCGGGCTCGGCTGGTAGGCTCACCCACCTTCGGTAAATATACCATTCAGCTCGTCTTCGACTTAAAGGATGGATCCAGCCTGCACGTTACTGCGGGACGCTGGTGGATCCCGGAGCTGAACCCTACCGGTGATGGCGCCGGTCTGCGACCGGACGTACCGATTGCAGAAGAGGAGATCAATCTGGATTCCGCCCTGGCAGCCGCCAGCGAGATGCTCCTCGGAGGACAATAACAACCGGGATCAAAGAATCCTCTATGTTAGAATCGAATTATGAGCGTTAAGGTCGTCGCAACAAACCGAAAAGCAAAACACGATTACGATATACTCGATACCTATGAAGCAGGAATTGTTCTGCGAGGCAGCGAGATCAAATCCATTCGAGCAGGCAACATCAGCTTGAAGGAGGCCTATGTCAACATTGAAGATGGACGGGAAGCCTGGCTGATTTCCGCGCACGTAGCGCCATATGACCGCGCCAGTCATTTCAACCATGATCCAAATCGACCACGCAAATTGCTTCTACATGGCTCAGAGATCCGCCGCCTGTGGGATGAGGTTCGCCAAAAGGGGGTAACCATAATCCCGCTCCGAGTTTACCTTAAGAACGGAATGGCAAAAGTTGAGATTGCCATGGCAAAAGGCAAAAAGCTCTACGACAAGCGCGCGGCGATTGCTAAACGGGATGCCGAACGCGAGATTGAACGCCAGCTGCGCCAACGAGGATATTAATGCCGCCAACGACAATCATGGGGATCAACCAATTATCCCCGCCAGAAAAACGGGAGATCTACGCGCGACTAATTCCCCGCGCGCTGCTCGATCATTTTCATCTCAGCCCGTATCATATTGATATCGAGGGCAATGATTTGTTGGAACTTGAGGCCCCGTCGGATAGCCCCAGCGCGGAGATGTCCCTGTACCATAGAATCGGATTTCCCGACCCAGTCCTATACGGTCACATGACCGACACTGTGAACGGGCAGATCCATATCCTGCTCTATATCCTAAACGATCCAAATTCTCCACGGTTCGACGTCGACAGAATGCCAGACGGCAGAGCCACCAAGTTCGGAACGCAGCTGCGCAACATCCAGGCCGAGGAAGCCGCGCTAAAAGCCGGGCTGGCTCCCGGGCAGACCCGGTTTGGGCTAAGGTTGCTCTCTGACGCAATCCACTCTTTCGAGCACTTTATTAAGAGTATTGACCACGACCTCTACTTCGTTGAGCCGCTTTATTACCACAATGCGGTGATCTTTGAACGGTACGGCTTCGCTTACCAGAAAGGTCGCCGCTTGATGGAGCGCATTCACACCGGATTTGCTCCCGGCGGCGACCTGCTTCCGCTCCTGGATGGATCGACACCTTTTCGCCAACCCGGAGCGAGCGAAAGTATCCGCCTGCGCTCCTGGGCCATCCATGATGGGATATTGGGCGAACAATTCGACAATGTCACCATGTACAAACGCGTCGACCAGTCCGCCGGGGTGGTAACCTGTCCGGACTGTAGCTGGTAACGAAAAAGTCCTGTGAAATGATCCAGATCAACGGGAATCAGCTAACCATCGAACAAGTTGCTACTATCGCTCGCCTTGGTGAGGAGGTTGAATTGTCGCCAGGCGCACGCCAGCGCATGAGAGAGTCCTGGAGATGGGTTGAAGACCTGGTGGCCAACGACAAGGCAGTTTATGGGATAAACACGGGCTTCGGCGTCTTCGCCGACCAGCGCATCTCAAAAAAAGATTCTAGAGCCTTAAGCCGCAACCTGATTCTTAGCCATGCGGTGGCAACCGGACCCGAGCTGTCCATAGAGGTCGTGCGCGCCGCCATGCTGATCCGGGCCAATACTTTGGCCAGCGGATATTCGGGAGTCAGACCGGAGATTGTTGAAACCCTGCTCGAAATGCTTAATCGAGGCGTAACACCGCTGGTCCCGTCACAGGGATCATTAGGTTCCTCGGGAGACCTGGCACCCCTGTCGCATTTGGCCATGGTTTTTTCAACCGACCCGAAGGATTTGGATGCCGAATCAGGACTGGCGCATTACGGTTGGCCAAACGGTTCAAAAATGAGCGGCAAAGCCGCCATGGAAATGGCCGGCCTACCAAGGCTGATCCTCGGTCCGAAAGAGGGGTTAGCCCTGACGAATGGCGCCACTTTTTCCGCGGCCATTGCCGCATTAGCCGTCTTCGATGCCGAAAACCTGATGAGAGTCGCCGAAGTATCGCTGGCAATGAGCCTGGAGGCATTGTTGGGGGTATCTGCGGCTTTCGATGAACGTCTACACGCACTTCGCCGGCAACCTGGTCAAATGGAAGTCGCCGCCAGGGTTCGCCAGCTAACCCAAGGGAGCACATTCCTCGACTCCGCCGGAAGAATCCAGGATGCCTATTCGCTGCGCTGCGCACCCCAGGTGCAGGGTGCTGCTCGGGATGCCGTTAAGTTCGTTTGGGACGTAGTAAGCCGGGAGATCAACGCAGTTACCGACAATCCGCTCTTGTTCGGTCCGGAAGAGGCCATTTCCGGCGGGAACTTCCATGGAGAGCCGGTCGGGCTGGCAATAGATTTCCTCGGTATGGCTATCGCTGAAGTAGCGGCGATATCAGAGAGGCGAGTTTTCCGGCTCACCGACGGGCAGCTCAACGCTGGCTTGCCGCCGATGCTGGTCGATTCATTTGAGGCGGCGGGATTGAATTCCGGAATGATGATGCCACAATACACCGCAGCTTCTCTGGTATTGGAAAACCAGACCCTGGCGAATCCCGATTCCGTGCATTCGCTGTCTACTTCCGCCGAGCAAGAAGACCATAATGCCAACTCAATGACGGCGGCGCGACACACCCGGCAGTTGATTGAGAACGCGGCTCACGTGCTGGCGATCGAGGCTTATTGCGCGGCGCGGGCTTTGGATCTGCGTATGCGCCAACTGCCAGAAGCAAAACTTGGCAAAGGGACATTTCAGGCATATCAAACGATACGAGCTGCCGTTCCTTACCGCGCCGGAGACGCGTGGTGGGGACCGGAAATCGAAATTGTACACAATATGATTTCGAGGGGAGAATTTGTCACAGGAATTTTCCAATCTCCCCCCGCCTATTGACGAACATTCTCTATTCTGATAAAATTTATCACAAATGCTGGCCGAGCGAATTATTCTTATTGAGGAAAACTTATGTTAATTGATCAAACCCAGACTGACCAGATCACGATTACTCCCGCTGCGGCAAGCGCCGTACGCGAACTCCTCGAAAAGCGCCAATTAGATGGATATGCGCTGCGGGTATTTGTATCCGGCGGCGGCTGTTCTGGATACCAATACGGCATGGCGCTTGAAGGTAACATCCGCGACACGGATCACGTGTACGAGCAACATGAGGTGAAGGTTGTAATCGACGAAATCTCGATTGATTATCTCAATGGCGCAACGGTCGATTTCGTGGATGAGCTGATGGGCAGCGGTTTCAAGATAGAAAATCCCAACGCAGTTGCCTCCTGTGGTTGTGGCAGCTCCTTCCGCACAAAAGAGGAAGCGGGCAGCGCCCACGGCGGCGGCTGCGGCTGCCATTAGAACTATGATAACCAGAGACCGGTGCAAATACCGGTCTCTTTTTTTAATTCATGGGGGAAAGATATGATATGCCCCTGTAGTTACTAGCGTCCGCGTAAGAGCGAAATCAAGGTACCAAAAAGACCGATTACTCCCAAACCGATGATCACGATTCCCATAGGCACTCCGACATTTGCCGTAGAAGTCTCCACGTCCTCATAGGTCGGAATAACCAGGGGCGGAGGCGGGGTAAAGGTGGGCAGCCTGGTAGGAGGAATTTCATGCACAAATTGAGCTGCCAAAGTCGGATCGATCGTCGGGGTTGTGCGAGGAGTTGGCGTGGGTGGGGGTTCGATCACGGGCAGGCTCCCGACAACATCGACCAGCGGGGAGTAAACCCAGGCGACGCCACCCGCCACGCCCGGATAAGCAATTTGAACCCAATCTCCCCCCACGGTGCGCCCCAGGGCCGGTACCTGTTGTCCAACGATAAGCACGCCAACAGTATCATACTCGGTGCTTGGTCCCGCGCGCACATTCACCTGGTCCTGATCAGCATCCCGCTTGACGATGGCCATCGGTCCCGACGGTGTACCTGTCACAGTCGGAACAGACACCGTTGGAATTTGAGCTGGCCTGTTTGCGCTTACGTTGGTTACAGAGATCAGAAGAACCACGAACACCAGCAGGAAGCCATAGAAGAAGATTTTTATTTTCATCATAACTTTTCGCTATAAAAACTTTTGCCGAAAGTAGTTGCCAGTGGCAGCGCCCCATATTGCTGCCGGGCTACGCTTGCCAGTAGGGCAGGGGCGATTATAATCTAAATTAACTACAATGAGGCAACGGATGCGGATCGGAGCATTTCATGGAACGGCGAATATATCACGGAACCCTCAATCCAGAAGACCTGGCGCGCGCTTTGATCGCCCACTTTAATCGAGCAAACCTGGTTGCCCAAAAAATGGCATCAGGGGAGAAAGTAATGGTGCAGATCACCACGCGAGAACGGCCGGCGTCTGGAGGACAGACGGCGCTAACGGTCACGCTGCACGGCGTGGAGGATAGTCTGGCGGTGCAGGTAAGCAAACAGGCCTGGCTGGGTGTCGCCGCCAGCCTGGGCGTCACGGCCCTGGCGGCGTTGCGCAACCCTTACAGCCTTTTGAGCCGGCTGGACGACCTGGCGCAGGATATCGAAAATCTCAGCTTGCGAGAAGAAATTTGGGAAGTGGTCGACAATGTTGCCCGGCTGCGCGGCGCGACGTTAGAGCTCTCGGATCGCTTGCGGCGAATGGTTTGCGAGTATTGTGAAACTGCCAATCCAGTCGGCGAACCGAGCTGCATCGCTTGCGGCGCGCCATTGGGAGATATCCAGCCTTCCACTTGTCCCAGCTGTGGTTTTGTGGTCAAATCCAATGAAAAGATTTGCCCGAACTGCAGCCAGGCGCTGTGACCATCAACTCGAGATTACATAAAAGCAACCGGTAGATTTTTATGCCACAACCGGTCGTTTTTTTGTTCAGAAATTGAATACAGATTATGGAGCTTGTAACAAGGTCAGTGCAGTCTGTATGACCGGGAGGAGATCCAGCTCCTCTTTTGGGGAATGAGGCGCAAAAGGCATGGAGCTCTGACCATTCAAACGCGCTTGCAAGCGGGCCGAGAGGCGTTCCAAAGTTGGAAGAGCGTCAAGAAAACCCACCCGGCCAATCATGCGCCCAGCGTGCTTACGAATCTCGATGGCAACTTTTCGATCGGAAAGAATATCTCCCAGGTGATTTCCCGCATACGGGCAGGCGTTTAACAGGACGGCAATATGTTTCTCCAGGGAAGGATCAGCGACCAACGCCTGCAAGAGCGCGAAGGTATGCCGGGTTCGCATTTGCGCTAAATAGCCGGTGAGAGTTTGCCTGACATTCTCCGGGGCTGGCAGACCATCTCTATGCACGCTGAGAACTTCACCAAGCGTCTTTACAATCTTGGTTCTGAAGGGGATATCCGGATCGCAAAGTCGGGTTGCGAATAAATAACCCACCAGCGGGGAATACCGGGGGGCCTCCAGCTCGACCAGCTGATCTAGAGCATCCCAGCGCACGCCGGCATCCTTTGAGATTAGACCTTCAGCAGCGGTCCAGACCGCAGGAAAAAATTCAAGTCTTGCGGCACTTTCTTCAAGATCAATTAGCAGCGGCTGAGGCGGGGATATCGCGGGTCTGTCTTTTGACATAGCGAAAGTATACCGCAAAACTAATCGTAACCGGATTTTGGATGTACAATATCCGCACTTAGCGTATCGAAGTTGTGGACGTTCAGCCAATAATCGCATAAGATCAAGGGGAGTGATTCGGTTGCCGATGAATACAACAGGAGGAAAAGAATGATCGTGATTACTGGGGCATCCGGTTACGTGGGCAGTCATATCACGAAACGTTTGGTAGAGATGGGCCGCCCGGTTCAAGCCATAGTTCACAACCTTCAGCGGGCGGAGAATAAAGGAACGCTGTCGGGACTGGCCGTCAAATGGGTAGAAGCCGATGTAACCAGACCAGAGACCTTAGCGCCGGTTTTTGAGGACGCCTCCTGCGTCATCCACACCGTTGCCATTGCAATTGAGAAAGGCAAGCTGAGCTACGAGGAGGTCAATTATCAAGGCACGGTAAACGTGGTTGAAGCAGCAAAAAAAGCTGGCGTTCGCCGGCTCATCAATATGTCTCAGCTTGGCGCCGATCCAAATTTGCCGTATCGATTTCTGGCTTCTAAAGGAAAAGCGCAGGAATATGTAGCGCAATCGGGCCTGGATTGGACGGCTATTCGTCCTTCGGTCATCTGGGGACCTGAGGATGAATTTGCCAACATCTTTGCCCGGCTCGTACCGTTGTCGCCGGTCATTTATCCAATCGTTGGGGATCAGGATTCCAGGTTTCAACCGGTTTGGGTGGAAGATGTGACAACTTGCGTGGTTAAATCGATGGATGATTCGCAGACGATAGGCCAAGAATACGAACTTGGCGGTCCAGAAGTTCTGACCCTGGAAGAAATCGAACGCCGAACGCTGAAAGCCGTGGGTGCCAGGCGCCTCATGATCCGGTTTCCCATGCCGGTCCTCAGGCTGATTGTGGCGCTCATGGAAACCGTACTGCCTAACCCACCCGTCACCCGCAGCCTCCTGGAGCTGCTCGCCGTAAGTAACGTCCCCAGCGATAACGCCATTTACCGGTTTGTTTCCGATCCGCGCCCTTTCACGGCAGAAAACGCGGCTCCCTACATGCGGCAATTCACGGTGAAAGAAACCCTGGCGAAGTTCTTTGGCAGGTAGATAAAAAAGGAGCAAGTTATGAAAATCGGTATTGTTGGCAGCGGCATGGTCGGCGCAACGGCTGCCTACGCGATGGTGATGCGGGGCGTAGGCCGGCAGATCGTTCTCGTCGATCTAAATAAGGAGCGCGCTCAGGCAGAAGCGGACGATCTTCTGCATGCGGTTCCTTTCGCGCACCCGCTGCAGATAAGCGCAGGGGAGTATGAAGATCTAGACGGCAGCCGGGTGATAATTATCGCAGCGGGCGTCGGCCAGAAACCTGGGGAGACTCGCTTGCAGCTGCTCAGCCGCAACGCGAAAGTATTCGAACAGGTCATCCCAAGCGTGCTCCAGCACGCGCCCGAAGCCATTTTGATCATCGCGACCAACCCGGTTGACGTGATGACCCACCTGGCTGCCCGGTTTGCTGCTGAGCTGGGAGTACCTTCCAGCCGGGTAATTGGCTCCGGCACCACCCTTGATACAGCCCGATTTCGAGCATTATTGGGCCGCGATCTAAGAATCGACCCCCAGCACATCCACGCCTTTGTATTGGGCGAGCACGGTGATTCCGAGGTGCTGACATGGTCTCTCGTCACGGTAGCCGGTATGTCATTGGATGAATTCTGCAATAGAAGCGAGACCTCCTTTTGCGACGAGGATTCTGAAATCATCGATGATCAGGTCCGCTATGCGGCATACCATATTATCGAGGGAAAAGGAGCTACGTATTATGGTGTAGGCAGCGCAATTAGCCGCCTGGTTGAAGTCATCCTGCGCGACCAACGTTCGATCCTTACTGTCTGTACGCCGGTTGATGAAGTTGCCGGCGTACAGAACATTACCCTCTCGTTGCCGAATCTGGTAGGAGGCCAGGGCATTATCACGACTTTCCATCCGAAACTCAACGAGAACGAGCAGCGCGCCCTCCACCGAAGTGCAAGAATAATCCGCGACGCTCTGGATGAGCTGGAAGTGTGAGAAGAGGTAGATGGGGATTTATGAACAATTCAACAAACCGGTATATTCGACTGCAGAATCTCTCCAAAGGCTTTCAAGAAGGTCGAGTCAACAGAGAAGTCTTGAATGACGCCTCCGCCACGATTAACAAGGGCGAGTTCATCGCCGTTTTGGGCAGGAGCGGCAGTGGAAAGAGCACCTTACTCAACCTAATCAGCGGTATTGACCAAGCGGATCATGGATCTGTGTACCTGGACGGCCAGGATCTAACCGCTCTTAATGATCACGAGCGAACTATTTTTCGCCGGCACCACATCGGCTTCATCTTCCAATTCTTCAACCTGATCCCGACTTTGACCGTCCTGGAGAACGTCATGCTGCCCCTCGAGCTCAACGGCACGCCTCCGGCCGAGGCAGAAGGCAGGGCTAAGGCTTGCATTTCCGAGGTGGGGTTACAGGGGCGGGAGGCAACTTTTCCTGATCGCTTGTCGGGCGGGGAGCAGCAGCGGGTTGCAATCGCCAGGGCGCTGGTCCACGAACCTGCCCTGATCCTGGCGGATGAACCTACCGGCAATCTTGACGAGAAGACCGGGAGACAAGTTATGCAGCTTCTAGACCGGCTGACCCGGCAAACTGGGAAAAATCTCATCCTGGTTACTCACAGCGCCGAAGCCGCCTCCTTTGCCGATAGAATCCTCTTCATGCGCGACGGGAAACTGGTAGAAAAGACATCCTAGCATATCTAATATTAGAGACGGGCCATTGAAAACGTGATAAGATGAAATCACCAACAGCGCCTCACGGAGGAAACCAATGCTCACCGTTGAAAAGGTCGATACCCAAGCCAAATCCCAGGTAGACCGCTTCGTTCGCCTTCCTTTCCGGCTTTACAAAGATCATCCACAATGGGTACCTCCACTGCTCGTCGACGCAAAACTGAATTTAAACAAGCAGAAGCATCCCTTCTTTGAACATTCCGACGGCGATTTCTTCATCGCTGTTCGAAATGGAGAAGATGTGGGGAGGATTGCGGCCCTGGAAAACCACAGCTTTAATCGATATCACGGCGTGCGCGTGGCGCAATTCTATTATTTTGATTGCGAAGACGACCAGGAAATTGCCAATGCGCTATTTGAACAGGTGTTTGAATGGGCTAAATCCCGCGACCTCAACAGGGTTGTGGGCCCAAAAGGTCTTGGTCCCCTGGATGGGTATGGTCTACTGGTGGAGGGGTATGAACACCGGCAGATGATGACGATGATGAACTACAATTATCCCTACTATCCTCGTCTGGTAGAAAAGCTCGGTTTTGAAAAAGAGGTGGACTTTGTCTCCTGCTATCTGCACGCGGATGAATTCCATTTAGACGAACGCATACACCGCATCGCTCGCCGAATCCAGGAGCGCGGCACGTTGAGGGTAAAAAAATTTAAGAACAAGCGAGATTTAAGAGCCTGGGCAGGGCGCATCGGGAAAGCTTACAACGATACCTTTGTTAATAATTGGGAATACTACCCATTAAGCGAACGCGAGGTCAAGTTCGTCCTGGATAACATCCTCTTCGTCGCGGATCCACGCTTAATCAAGATTATCACCCATGAAGATGATGTGGTTGGTTTCTTGCTCGGATTTCCCGATGTTTCGGCAGCGCTCCAAAGAGCGCGCGGCCGTTTGTTGCCTTTTGGAATTTTTGATCTGCTCTTAGAAATGCGCAGAACAAATTGGATCGCTGCCAATGGCGCCGGAGTCCTGCCCGAATTTCAGGGGCGAGGTGGCAACGCGTTGCTGTATTCGGAGATGGAAAATACCCTCCGGGACTATAATTTTGAGCACGCCGATCTCACTCAGGTCGCAGAATCCGCCGTCCAAATGCGCCGCGACCTGGAGAATTTGGGTGGGAAACCATACAAGAACCATCGCGTCTATGCCAGGGATATTTGATCCTGATTCAAGCATCAGCAAATTTCTCCCATCTCCTGGATATTCATTTGACCTTTGTGCAAAACCTTGCGAAGGTTGGATTTCTGGGATCAATGCATCGGCGTAAAACCTTCGCAAGGTTCTGTAAACCCGTTTTGCACCAAAAACTAATTCGTTTATGAACGGAGCGATTATCTATCGAATCGGATGGCGCTATTTGCTCCGCCATCCCTGGCAAAGCATTTTGATGGTGCTTGGTATTACTCTGGGAGTGGCCGTTGCCGTTGCCATCGATCTGGCTAACGCCAGCGCCAGCCAGGCCTTCGATTTGAGCACGGAAGCTGTGGTCGGCAAAGCCACTCACCAGATTGTTGGCGGCCCCAATAAAATCGACGAATCGATTTATGCCCTACTCAAGCGAGAAGAGATCGAGGTGGCAGCGGCACCCGTCATCTCAGAGTTCGGGCGCTCCCCTGAACTGGGAAATCGAACGATGCAGTTGCTGGGTGTAGACCCATTTTCGGAGACTCCCTTTCGCAGTTACTTCGGAGGTGAAAATGGCTTCCCAGTCGAACAGCTGACTTCCTTTCTCACCCAGCCAGGAGCAGCGCTAATCTCTGCGGATTTGGCAGAACAATTCGGTTTTGACCACTGTGACAGCTCGGACCAGGCGAACATTAGCTCCGCCAACGGATGCAAAATCACCATCGAGGTTGCCGGGCAAAGTCAAGCGGCTTTCATCTCCGGGTTGTTGAAACCGGATGACCCGTTGAGTAAACGCGCCGTGGAGAACCTGGTGCTCATGGATATCTCCACCGCTCAGGAGATTACCGGTCAAGTGGGCCTGTT
>Ga0209640_10003086_pt1 | contig 14574 bp, 11 predicted proteins | sample RifCSP10_1_FD_184018 | JGI IMG/M metagenome (GOLD analysis project Ga0209640, IMG submission 184018) | Soil microbial communities from Rifle, Colorado - Rifle CSP2_sed 10_1 (SPAdes) (version 2) | ecosystem: Environmental > Terrestrial > Deep subsurface > Rock core/Sediment | place: Rifle...
AGGTTGAATGCTGCAGTCGCATCGAGCAAGGCCCAGTCGCTCATGCTCGCCGAGAGCTTGCGCAGGTCGCCGGACAGCGACTTGCCGATGCCGCGGTAGTCGAAAGTGAGCACGCTGAAGCCGCGCTCGGCGAGGTAGGCGGCAAACCTGGCGTAGTAGTCCTGCGGCACGCCGGCCGCCGCCATCACCAGCGCGGCGCGGCCGCCGGCGGCGCGCGGCCGGAACAGCGTCGCCGCGAGCGCGTAGCCGTCGCGCGCCGCGAGCCGGAAGGGCTCGATCATTTCCATGAATGCCACAGCATGAAGGCCCCGCCCACCAGGATCAGCGCTTCCATGAAGAGGAGGTGCAGGTGCGCGTGCAGGCGGCTCACCAGCCAGGCGGCGAGCGCGCTGCCGGGAATCGTGGCGACGCCGATGACCACGCCGGTGGAGAAGGTCGCGGCGTCGAGCAGGTCGAAGCGCTGGAACAGCGCCGCCTTGCAAAGGTCGAGCGCGATGGTGACCAGCGCATCGGTGGCGAGCACCGCGGGACCGGTCAGTCCCGCGCCCAGCAGCAGGGACACCAGGATTACTCCGGTACCGGTCGCGACTCCCGAGGCCAGGCCGAATACGCCGGCGCCCGCGACAATGCCGGTTTTTCCGAGAATTATTTTTCTGGAATGCAAGAACCTCCGCACCGGCACAGAGGCCATCACCACCAGCCCCAGCAGCGTGCCGAGCGCGCGCGCGTCGAGCACGGTGTAGATCCAGGTGCCGAGCACGAGGAAGGGCAGCGAAGCCGCGAGCACCAGCGCGAGCGCGCGGCGGTCGAGGCTCGCGCGGTAGAACCAGAAGCGCCCGGCATTGATGATGACCCCGGCAACCGCCAGCACCGGCACCACCGCCTTGACGCCGATCAGCGGCGTGAGCGCCGCGGTGAGGATGATCCCGGTGCCGAAGCCGCCCATGCCGCCGATCACCGCCGCGCCGAGGCCGAGCGCAGCGACTGCCGCGAGCGTGGGCGCGTCGAGCAGCAAGCTAGCTGCGCGGCACCGGGCGCGGACGCCCGCCGGGGTCGATGGCGACGTAGGTGAGCGTCGCCTCGGTCACCTTGACCACCTTCAGGTCGGACGGGCCGCGCTCGGCGTAGACCTCGACGTTGACGGTGATCGAGGTGTTGCCGATCTTCACCAGGTCGACGTAGAACGACAGCAGGTCGCCGACCTGCACCGGCTGCTTGAACAGGAACGAGTTGACGGCGACCGTCGCGATGCGTCCGCGCGCGAGGCGGCCGGCGAGCGTGCCGCCGGCGATGTCGACCTGCGCCATGATCCAGCCGCCGAAGATGTCGCCGTTCTGGTTGGCGTCCGCCGGCATCGGCATGACGCGCAGCGCCGGCTGCTTCGGCGGCAGTGCATCCATTTATTTCTTCTTCGAATTCAAGTAATGAAGTGGTCCTCCGCGGAACGGCGCGAAGCCGGTGCCGAAGATCAGGCCGGCATCGACCAGGTCCGCGTCGGCGACGATGCCCTCGGCGAGCGCCTCCTTCGCCTCCTGGAGGTAGGGCTCGATGAGCGCGTCGATGAGGGAGGGGGGATAGCTGTCGGGATTGCGCTTCACTGCTTTGCCGTTGTCGTACTTGTAGATGCCCTGGCCGGTCTTCTTGCCCAGATGGCCGAGCGCCACGTTCTTCGACAGCACCTCGGGGACTTCCGCCTCCGAGGAAACGTTTTTCGCCAGCGACCTGCCGGCGGCGAGGCAGATGTCGAGTCCCACCGTGTCGGCGAGCTCGGCCGGCCCCATCGGCATGCCGAAGGACTCCATCGCCGCGTCGATCGTCTCGGGCTTCGCGCCCTCGTCGATCATGCGGAAGGCGTTCTGCATGTAGGGGCCCAGCACGCGGTTGACGAGGAACCCCGGCGAGTCCTTGACCGGCAGCGGCAGCTTGTCGATGAAACGCACGAAGGCCGCCGCCTTCTTCGCCATCTCGGGATTGGTCTTCTCGCCGGCGACGATCTCCACCAGCTGCAGCAGCGGCACCGGGTTGAAGAAGTGGATGCCGACCAGGCGCGACGGATCCTTGAACCCGGCGGCAATGTCGACGAGCTTGAGGCTCGAGGTGTTGCTGGCGATAACCGCATCTGCTCTTGCAATTTGCTCGATCTTTGAAAAAAGCGCTCTCTTGGCTTCGAGGTTTTCGAAGATCGCCTCGATGATCACGTCGGCGTGGCGCGCGCCGTCGCCCGAGACGTCCGGGATCAGGCGGTCCATCGCGTCGCGCACGCGGCGCTCGTCGCGCAGGCGCCGCTTGAAGAGCTGGGCCGAGCGCTTGATCGCCGGCGCAATGCGCTCGGGCGAGGTGTCCTGCAGCGTCACGCTGAGCCCGCGCATGGCGCAGATCGCGGCGATGTCGCCGCCCATGACCCCCGCTCCGACGACGTGGATGCGGCGCGGCTTGAAGTCCACCCCTTTCGCCAGGCCTTTCATCCGGTCCTGCAGGAAGAAGATGCGCAGCAGGTTGGCGGTGGTGGGATGCGCGAACAGCGACTCCACCGAGCAGGACGGGTCGCTCGAGGCGAGGAACGGGTCGCCGTCATATTTTTTCCAGAGTTCGAGGATCGCGTACGGGGCGGGGTAGTGCTCGCGGCGCGCGCGCCGGGCCACCTGCTTGCGAGCCTGGGAAACCACGATGCTTCTCCATGAAAGAAGCATTTTTTCAACGAAAGGCAAAGGCCGCGGCGGCGGTGCTTCCAGCGTCACCATGCGCGCGGTGTTCTCGAGGATGCGCAGCGGCACCGCCTGGGTGGCGAGGCCGATGCGTTTCGCGCGGCGGGCATCAATGGATTTTCCCGTCAATAAAAGATCAAAAGCAGCCGAAGGACCCACAAGTTTCGGCAGCCACTGGATGCCGTGCCAGGCGGGCACGATGCCCAGCATCACCTCCGGAAGGGCAAAGCGCGTTTTCGGATCGTCGAGCGCCACGCGGTAGCGGCAGGCGAGGGCGAGCTCGACCCCGCCGCCCATGCAGAACCCGTTGACCATCGCCGTGGTGGGAAAGGGCAGGTCGCGCAGCTCCTGGAACACGTCCCAGCCGAGCTTGACGAACGACATCGCCTCCTGGGGGGTCTTGAAGCGCGTGAATTCCTCGACGTCGGCCCCGGCGATGAAGCTGTCCTTGGCGGAGCGGATCACCAGGCCCTTGGGCGACGTGGCGGCGATCTCCTTCAGGCTGCTGGAGAGCTCTTCGAGCGCAGCGCGCGAAAAGGTGTTGGCGGCTTCGCCCTGCTTGTCGAAGGTCAGCCAGGCGAGGCCATTGCTGTCGGTCTCGCGACGCCAATGCTTGATTATCACAGCGCTTCCACCAGCATCGCGCCGCCCAGGCCGCCGCCGATGCAGATGGTGGCAATGCCTTTCTTCTTGTTGGTGCGTTGCAATGTCTTCAACAGGTGCAGGACGATGCGCGCGCCCGAAGCGCCCACCGGGTGGCCCAGGGCAATCGCGCCCCCATCGACGTTTAATTTCTCATCAGGAAAAGAACCCAAAGCATTGTCGAGGCCAAGCTGCTCGCGGCAGTACTTCTCGTCCTTCCAGGCGGCGAGGCAGCCGAGCACCTGCGCGGCGAAGGCCTCGTTGATTTCCCAGTAGTCGAGGTCGTTCAGGCCGAGGCCGTGGCGCTTGAGGATCGGCGTCGCGGCGTGCACCGGGCCGAGGCCCATCTGCGCCGGGTCGAGCCCCGCCCATTGGGAGTCGACGATGCGCCCAAGGGGTTTCAAATCATGTCGTTTCAACGCTTCTTCGGAAGCGAGCACCAGCCACGCCGCGCCGTCGGTGATTTGCGAGCTGTTGCCGGGCGTGACGCTGCCGTATTTGCGATCGAAGAACGGCTTCAGTTTCTTCAGGTTCTCCATGGAAGCGTCCTTGCGCACGCCGTCGTCGAGCATGGCGGTGTTGCCCTTGGCGTCGTAGAGCGCCTCGACCTCGCCGCCCCCCGGCGCCAGGTGCCCGGCTTCCTGCGCTTTGACGACCTTCTGGTGGCTCTTGACCGAGTACGCGTCCATCTGCTCGCGCGTGATGCCGAAGCGGTACGCCAGGTTCTCCGCCGTCTGCCCCATCAGCAGGCCGACCACCGGGTCGGTGAGGCCTTTCATGATTCCGATGACGGGGGCAAACAAGGAAGAAAATGGCATTTTTGAAAAAACAGAAATTTTTTGCCCGGTGGAGCGCGTTGCGGCCAGGTCCGAGAACCAGTTCACCATCCGGTCGTTGTAGAGCAGCGGCGCGCGCGACAGCGCGTCCACCCCGCCGGCGAGCACCAGGTTGGCGCGGCCGGCGAGGATGTTGCTGAGGCCGGAGTCGATCGCCTGCATGCCGGAGGCGCAATTGCGCATCACGGTCCAGCCCGGCACCTTTTCGCCGCAGCCCATGCGCAGCGCCGCCACGCGCCCGATGTTCACCTCGTCGACCGAGGGCGCGGCGCAGCCGAGGATCACCTCGTCGAGCTCGGTCGGCTCGAACTTCTGGCGCGAGAGGAGTACACGCCCGGCCTGCGTCGCGAGGTCGCTCGCCGCGTAGGGGCCGGGACGGTTCTTCGACTTGAGGAACGGCGTGCGCGCGCCGTCGACGACGAAAATAGTGTTGGCGGCCATGTCAGGCCGCCTTTGCCGCGACCGGCGAGAGGCTCTCGACGATCTGCGCGCGGCCGAAGTCCTGCGGGAAGTCGTCCACCTTGATCACCTGCTTGCGCAGCGCCTCTTTGCGCCGCCACTGGACAAGCTCTTCCTCGGTAATCAGGTTGTTTTCTTTTGCGATCAAACCCAATTCAACTCCCGGCCGCGGCGCCATCTTCCCTTTCTTGACGCCCTTGCGGATCTTCTCGTCGATCGGCTCGCAGGCGATGGTGGCGAGGAAGGCGGCTTCCAGGATGCCGGTGGCGTCGGACTCCCCCTTCGGCACGTACATCCCCGCGGTCAGCCGGTCGCGCGCGGCGCCGGGCTCGAGCACGATCTGCGCGGAATCGCGGTTGCGCGCGTCGAGCGGCGGCCGGAACGACATGCCGAGCGGAAAAATAATCCATCTCAGCAGGGTCGCCATCCACTTGATCGGGAAATTCGAGAGTATCCCGTCGATCGCTTCCTGCGCGTGATAGGTCATGTCGCGCACCGCCCAGCGGATCAGCGGCAGGTCTTCCCTGTGCCGGCCCTGGTCTTCGTAGCGCTTGAGCGTCGCCGAGATGAGGTAGAGCATCGACAGCACGTCGCCCAGCCGCCCCGAGATCTTCTCCTTGCGCTTGAGCGCCCCGCCCATGCCCATCATCGACATGTCGGCGAGGAAGGCGAACGCGGCCGACAGGCGCGAGGTGAAGCGGTAGTAATGCATGGTTTCCGGCGCGGCATTCTTCGGCGTGTGCGCGAGGCGCGAGCTGGTAATGCCGTGCAGGAAGGCGCGCAAGCCATTGGCGATGACGTGCCAGACGTGCGCGCTGAAGGCGGCGTCGAACTCGATCGCGGCCTCGGCGCCCTGCATGTCCTTGGCGGCGCGCATCTCGCGCAGCACGTAGGGGTGGCAGCGGATCGCGCCCTGGCCGAAGATGATGAGCGTCCGCGTCAGGATGTTGGCCCCCTCGACGGTGATCGCCACCGGCGTCACCTGGTAGCCGCGGCCGATCCAGTTGTTGGGGCCGAGGCAGATGCCCTTGCCGCCGAGGATGTCCATGCCGTCGTTGACGCAGCGGCGGGCGCGCTCGGTCATGTGGTACTTGGCGATCGCCGAGAGCACTGCCGGCTTCTCGCCGAGGTCCACGGCGCCGGCGGTCATGACGCGCGTCGCGTCCATCACGTAGCAGTTGGCGGCGATGCGGCCGAGCGCTTCCTCGACGCCCTCGAGCTTGCCGATCGGCGTCTTGAACTGGCTCCTGACGCGCGCATAGGCGCCGGTGAAGCGCGTCAGCGCCTTGACGCCGCCGGTCGAGGAGGTCGGCAGCGAGATGGCGCGCCCCGCGGCGAGGCAGCCCATCAGCATCATCCAGCCCTTTCCCGCGTAGTCCGCGCCGCCGATGATCCAGTCGAGCGGCATGAAGACATCCTTGCCCGAATTGGGGCCGTTCTGGAACACGGCATTGAGCGGCAGGTGGCGCCGGCCGATGTTCACGCCCGGCGTATTGGTCGGGACGAGGGCGCAGGTAATGCCCAGATCTTCTTTTTGAGAAATCAATTTTTCTGGGTCGTAAAGGCGGAAAGCCAGCCCCAGCAGCGTGGCGACGGGCCCCAGCGTGATGTAGCGCTTGTCCCAGGTGACGCGCATGCCGAGCACTTCCCGGCCCTGCCAGGTTCCCTTGCAGACGATGCCGTAGTCGGGAATCGACGCCGCATCGGAGCCGGCCTCGGGACTGGTGAGCGCGAAGCAGGGGACTTCCAGCCCCTTGGCGAGCCGCGGAAGGTAATGGGCCTTCTGCTGCTCGGTGCCGTAATGCAGCAGCAGCTCGCCCGGCCCGAGCGAGTTCGGCACCATCACCGAAATCGCCGCGGCGCCCGAGCGCGTCGAGAGCTTCATCACCACCGCGGAATGCGCGAGCGCCGAGAAGCCGAGGCCGCCGTAGCTCTTCGGGATGATCATGCCGAGGAAGCCCTTGTCCTTGATGAACTGCCACACCTGCGGCGGCAGATCCTGGCGCTCGTGCGTGATCTCCCAGTCGTCGCACATGGCGCACAGCTCCTCGACCGGGCCGTCGAGGTAGGCCTGCTCTTCGGCCGAGAGCTTCGGCGCGGGTACCGCGAGCAGCTTGTCCCAGTCGGGCTTGCCGGAGAAGAGGTCGGCGTCCCACCACACGGTGCCGGCGTCGATGGCCTCTTTCTCCGTCGAGGACATGTCGGGAAGAATGCGGCGGTAGAAGGCGAGTACGTGGTTGGTGATGAGCACGCGGCGGATCGGCGGCACAGCGACGAGAACGACGACGCCGACGGCTAGCGCGGCAAGAATGGCGAGGGCGATGGTCATGGCGGACTCCCTAGGCGGCTTTCCTGATGGTGCTCTTCAGCGGGGCGTTCAATCCGGCGGCGAGGAAGGCGGTCAGGCGCTCTTCCAGCAGCCGCGCATCGTAGCGGTCTTCCGGCTTGCAGCCGGCGATCAGCTGTACCGCGTCGGTCGCGGCCAGCGTGTAGGAGAGGGTGCCGAACATGAAATGCATGCGCCAGACCAGCTCCTCGCGCGGCATGTGCGGCAGCGCGCGCTCGAAGGCTTTCTTGTAGCGCTCCATCGCCGGCGCGTAGAGCTGGCCGATGAGCGCGCGGATCGGCTTCGCCGGCTCGGTGTAGGTGCGGCCGAGCAGGCGGATGAAGTTCCGGCCGCCGCTCTTCGCGTCCTCGATCAGGCGCAGGCTGGGGACGATGAAGGCCCGAATGATCATTTCTGCCGAAAGATTTCCATCGGCCTCGAGCTTCTCCAGCTCGGCGATGCGCGCCGCGTTCATCGGGTCGATGCGCCGGCGGAACAGCGCCTCGATCAGCGCGTCCTTGGAGCCGAAGTGGTAGTTCACCGCCGCCAGGTTGACCCCGGCGCGTGAAGTGAGCAGGCGCATCGAGGCGGCCTCGAAACCGTGCTGCATGAACAGCTCCTCCGCGGCGTCGAGGATGCGGGTGCGGGTTTCGTGGGGCGGCTTGACTGCGCGCAGGGCCATGGGAATGTCCGGTTCTGGTTTCAAACGAACGTTTGAACTATATCATGACTTTCCTGGATTGGAAACGGCCAACCATAGAATGCAACGCACACCATGGCAACGCACGGTCATCACAGCTCGGCGCCGACGCAGCACTTGAGGGGCAACGAGTGGCGCGCCCTCGGCACGCTGGTCCCCTATCTCTGGGAATACAAGGAGCGCGTGGCGCTCGCGCTCGGCTGCCTGATCGCCGCGAAGCTCGCCAACGTAGCCGTGCCGCTGATCATGAAGGAGGTGGTCGACCGCCTCGATCCCTCGATCCAGATGGTCGCCGTGCCGGTCGCGCTGCTGGCGATCTACGGCATCCTGCGCTTCTCCACCACGCTGTTCGCGGAGCTGCGCGACGTGGTGTTCGTGCGCGTCACGCAGCGCGCCATCCGGCGCGTGGCGCTCGGCGTGTTCCGCCACCTGCACAGCCTGAGCCTGCGCTTTCACCTCGACCGGCAGACCGGCGGCATGACGCGCGACATCGAGCGCGGCACGCGCGGGATCTCGACCCTGCTGTCTTACCTGCTTTTTTCCATCATTCCGGTCATCCTCGAGTTCGCCCTGGTCGCGGCGGTGCTGCTCGCCCGGTTCGACTGGCGCTTCGCCGCGGTCACCTTCGGCGCGGTCGCGGTGTACATCGCGTTCACCGTGATCGTTACCGAGTGGCGCATGGAGATCCGGCGCCGCGCGAATGAACTGGATTCGAAAGCCAATACGCGCGCCATCGACAGCCTGCTCAACTACGAGACGGTGAAGTACTTCGGCAACGAGGAGTTCGAAGCGCGGCGCTACGACGAGAACCTGCAGAAATACGAGTCGGCGGCGGTGCAGAACGAGGCCTCGCTCGGCATCCTCAACATCGGCCAGAGCCTGGTCATCGCCGTCGCGGTCACCGCGCTGATGCTGCTGGCGGCCGAGGGTGTGGCGGCGAAGGCTTTCACGCTCGGCGACCTGGTCCTGGTCAACGGCCTGCTGATCCAGCTCTACATTCCGCTCAACTTCCTCGGCATGGTGTACCGCGAGATCAAGCAGGCGCTGCTGGATCTCGACCGCATGTTCCGCCTGCTCTTCGAGCACCGCGAGGTCGAGGACCGGCCGGACGCGCCCGAGCTGCCCGCGGGGCCCGCCACCGTGGAGTTCCGGCGCGTGAGCTTTTTCTACGACAAGGAAAGGCAGATCCTGTTCGACGTCGATTTCACGATCCCCGCGGGCCACCGCGTCGCGGTGGTCGGCCACTCCGGATCGGGCAAGTCGACGCTCGCCCGGTTGCTGTACCGCTTTTACGATGTTTCGTCGGGTGGAATCTTCATCAATGGAATGGACCTCAGGACCATGCGGCAGGGGAGCCTGCGTTCGGCGATCGCCATCGTGCCGCAGGACACGGTGCTGTTCAACGACACCATCCTCTACAACATCCGCTACGGCCGCACCGAAGCCAGCGACGCGGAGGTGTTCGAGGCCGCGCGGGCGGCTCATATTCACGAATTCATTGAGTCCATTCCAAATAAATATGAAACGATGGTGGGCGAGCGCGGATTGAAGCTCTCGGGCGGCGAAAAGCAGCGCGTGGCGATCGCGCGCGCGCTGCTCAAGAATCCCCGCATCCTGATTTTCGACGAGGCGACTTCGGCGCTCGATTCGCGCGCGGAAAAGGCGATCCAGGCGGAACTCGAGCGCATTTCGCAGGGGCGCACCACGCTCGTGATTGCGCATCGCCTCTCCACGGTGATGGATGCGGACCAGATCCTGGTGCTCAGCCGCGGCCGCATCGTCGAGCGGGGCACGCATAGGCAACTGCTTGATGCAAAAGGAGAATATGCTCGGATGTGGGCGCTGCAACAGCAGCAGGCCGAGGCCGCGGCGGTGCTGGAAAAAGCAATCGTGGAGTAGTTCACAGCATTTCGAGGAAGGTTTGCCTATCCCATGATTTGTTTTGCGTTTTCCCGCTGACCAGAGTTAGACTGCCCGTCCCGTGCAAAGAAAACTGCATCCGCTGGAGGGCATCGTTGCCGGTTTCGCGCTCGTCTTCGTGCTGGCGCTGACCATCGGCTTTGCCCAGGCGGGCGACCTCAAGCCGCTGAAAGCGGTATCGCTGCGTTCCTCGTCGGTCATGGTGCAGGACGCGGACACCGGCGAGATCGTCTTCAACAAGAACGCCGACGTGGTGGTGCCGATCGCCTCCATCACCAAACTGATGACCGCGATGGTGGTCCTCGACCGCGCGCTGGAACTCGATCAGCGCGTGGTGCTCTCGCGCGAGGACGTGAATGCGCGCAAGGGCACGCGCTCGCGACTGCGCACCGGCGCGGTGCTGACGCGCGACGAGCTGCTGCTGCTTTCGCTGATGGCCTCCGAAAACCTCGCCGCCGCAGCGCTCGGCCGCACCTATCCCGGCGGCATCAACGCATTCGTGGTCGCGATGAACGAGAAGGCCGAGGCGCTCGGCATGACCGACAGCCGCTTCGTCGACGCGACCGGGCTTTCGGCGCGCAACGTGTCGAGCGCGCGCGACCTGGTGAAGCTGGTCAACGCCGCACACCGCTATCCGCTGATCCGCGAGTACTCGACGCGCGGGCGCGCCAGCGTGAAGGTTTACGGCCGGCAGGTGGCCTTCGGCAACACCAACGGCCTGGTGCGCAACACGCACTGGAACATCGGCCTGTCGAAAACCGGCTACATCAGCGAGGCGGGCCGCTGCCTCGTGATGCGGGTGAAACTCGCCTCCAAGGACCTGATCGTGGTGCTGCTCGATTCCTGGGGCAAGAATTCCCGGGTCGGCGACGCCAACCGCATCCGCAAGTGGCTCGAGACCGCCGCGTCCGTCGGCCGCCCCGGCTAGCCGTCGACCAGGGCGTGCAGGGCGAACCGCCCGCCGCGGTCCATCCACAGTTTCGTTCTCCTGAAGCCCGCGTGCGCGGCTAACGCGCGGAATTCGGCCGGCGTGTACTTGTAGGAGTTTTCGGTGTGGATGGTCTCGCCCGGGGAGAAGGAAAACCGCCGGCGCCCGATGCGCACCTGCTGCCGCGCGAGCGATACGAGATGCATCTCGATGCGCCCGAGCGACGCGTTGTAGGTCGCGCGGTGCGCGAATCGCTTCAGGTCGAAATCGCCGCCGAGCTCGCGGTTGATGCGCCTGAGGACGTTGAGGTTGAAAGCCGCGGTGACGCCGCGGGCGTCGTTGTAGGCGGCATGCAGCACCGCGCGCTCCTTCTTCAGGTCGGTACCGACCAGCATGCGGCTCGCCTGGCGCCGGGAGCGCGCGAGAAAAGCGCGCGCCTCGCGCGGGGTCAGGTTGCCGATGGTCGATCCCGGGAAATAGACCACCCGGCGCTGGCGCGAACCCGCGGCCGGCAGCTTCACCGTGCGTGAGAAATCGCCCTTCACCGGCAGGATTCGCAGCCAGCGAAATTCGCGCGCGAGGCGAGCCGAGGCGCCGGCCAGCGCGCTCCCGGAAATATCCACCGGCACGTACACCGAAGGCCGCAGCGCGCGGATCAGCAGGCGGGTCTTGCGGCCCTCGCCGCTGCCGTACTCGACCAGCTCGCAGCCCCTGCCCGCGAAGGACGCAATCTCTTTCAGATGCAGCCGGGTCAGGGAAAGCTCGGCGCGCGTGAGGTAATACTCGGGCAGGCGGCAGATGCGCTCGAAGAGGCGGCTGCCCGCGGCGTCGTAGAAGTACTTCGGCGGCAGCGCCTTGCGGCGCCGGGAAAGCCCCTCGAGAACTTCCTCCTGGAAGCTAGGCAACGCCAATGCGGGTGGTCGGCAGGTGGCCGATCGAGCGCGAAATGCGGTCCGCGGTGTCCTTCACCAGCTGTCCCCACTTCGGCTGCATGCGATCGGCGGGCGTGGACAGCGACAGCGCCGCGACCAGCCGGCCGGCGTCGTCGCGGATGCCGGCCGCCACGCAGCGCACGCCCATCTCCGCCTCCTCGGCGTCGGTGGCCCAGCCCTGGCGCTGGATGCGCTCGAGATCGCGCTCGAGCAGCGCGACGCTGGAAAGGGTGTTCCTGGTGAGCGCCGCGAGCCCGGTGCGCCCGGCGTAGTCGCGCAGCCGCGCAAAGCCTTCCTCGAGGAGGAACAGCTTGCCCGCCGCGGTGACGTGCAGCGGCGCGCGGGCGCCGATGACGTGCACCACGCGCATCGCCGAACGGCCCGACGAGGTGCGCTCGACGTACACGATCTCGTCCTCGTGGCGCACCGAAAGGTTGGCGGTCTCGCCGGTGCGGGCGTTCAGCTCGCGCATCAGCGGCAGCGCGAGCTCGCGCACGCCGATGCGCGACTTCACCAGGTTGCCCAGTTCCAGCAGCCGCATGCCGAGCCGGTAGGCGCCCGGCTCGACGCGGTCCACCAGGCGGTCGACCGACATCGAGGAGAGGATGCGGTGCGCGGTGGACGGATGCAGCCCGGTGTACTGCGCGATCTGCTTGAGGCCCAGCGGCTCGGCGTGCTGCGCGAGCAGATCGAGCAGGCGCATCATCCGCTCGACCACCTGGATCGGGTTCTTCGCCGCATTGCGCCGCGTTGCCATGCAGCGTGCATTGTAGAATGTGGCGCCATGCCGGTGGTGACCTGCATCGAAGACCTGCGCCAGATGGCGAAGAAGCGCGTGGCGCGGGCGGTTTTCGAATACGTCGATCGCGGCGCCTATGACGAGGCGACGTTGCGCGCCAACAAGGCGGACCTGGAGGCGCTCAAGTTCCGCCAGCGCGTCGGCATCGATGTCGAGCACCGCTCGACCCGCTCGTCGATGCTCGGGCAGGAGGTGGCGATACCGGTGGCGATCGCGCCCGTCGGCCTGACCGGCCTCAACTGGGCCGACGGCGAGATGCTGGGCGCGCGCGCCGCCGAGAAGTTCGGCATCCCGTTCACGCTCTCCACCATGTCGATCTGCTCCATCGAGGACGTGGCGAGCGCGGTGGCGAAGCCGTTCTGGTTCCAGCTCTACGTCTTCCGCGACCGCGGCTTCGCCGCCTCGCTCATCGATCGCGCCAAGGCGGCGAAATGCTCCGCGCTGGTGCTGACCCTCGACCTGCAGATCCAGGGACAGCGCCACCGCGACCTGAAGAACGGCCTGGTGGTGCCGCCTCGCCTGACCCTTGGTTCTTTTTTCGATATATTGGGAAAACCCTCATGGGCACTGAATGTCCTGAGGGGAAGGCGCAGGAGCTTCGGCAACCTTCAAGGCCAGATCAAGGGCGCCGACAACGTGCTCACGCTTTCGCAGTGGATCGCGGGCCAGTTCGACCCGACGCTTTCATGGAACGACGTCGCCTGGGTGAAGGAGCGCTGGGGCGGCAAGCTGGTCCTGAAAGGCATCCTCGACGTCGAGGATGCGAAGCTCGCCGCCGCCACCGGCGCCGATGCGATCGTGGTCTCCAACCACGGCGGGCGCCAGCTCGACGGCACGGTGTCCTCGATTCGCGCGCTGCCCGAGATCGTGCAGGCGGTCGGCGACCGCGTCGAAGTGCTGGTCGACGGCGGCATCCAGTCCGGGCAGGACGTGCTGCGGGCGCTCGCGCTCGGCGCCCGGGGTACGCTGATCGGCAAGGCATTCGCCTGGGGCCTGGGCGCGATGGGCGAGGCGGGCGTGACCTGCGCGCTGGAGATCATCCGCAAGGAACTCGATGTCACGATGGCGCTGTGCGGCCTGCGCGACGTCAAGGACGCAAGCCCCGCGATTCTGCGCGTCTAGCAAAGCGCCCGGGATCCAGCGCCCTTGCGAGCGCCCCCTCGACCGGCAGCGGCTCGCCCTCCAGTTCGGACGCGATGAGTTCCGCGGCGAGCGAGGCCCACACCAGCCCGCGCGAGCCGAAGGCGAACGCGCCATAGACGCCTTCGGCGAGCTTGCCGACGACCGGCAGCCGATCGGGCGTGACGCAGCGGAAGCCCACGCGCCCTTCAAGGGGCAGGTCTGCGCATTTCTGGAGAAGGATCTTTTCCAGGCGGTCCATGTTTCCCTTGTGGCTGTCCGCTCTCAGGGTTGGATCCTCGTCGTCGAGGTCGAAGCTCGCGCCCACCACGCACAGCCCGTCCACCGGCGGCAGCACCAAGCCGCCGCGCAGCACCGCGACGCACGGCGCCTCGATCGCGTCCTCGGGCACATGGGATATCTGGCCGCGCACCTTGCGCAGCCGCAGGTGCGGCACGCGGCAAAGCGTCAGGGCCTCGAATGAATTGGCGAGGATGACCAGCGATGAAGGATCGATCTTCTTTAACTCGGTATTGAATTTTCGGGAAAGGCGGTTGCCGCAAGCCTCCAGCTGCGCTTGCACGAGAGACTGCGGCTGGATCCACCCCGCTTGCGGGAACCAGAGGCCGCCCGCGGCCACCGGCACGCCGGCGTGGCGCGACGCTTCCTCGCGGTCCACGTACTGCGCGTATTCCGCGGGCAGGCCCTGGACGGCGCGCTGCTGGGATTGCAGCTCCTTGTCGTTGCGGGCAAGTTGCAGCACGCCGCTGCGGTCCCAGCGAAAGCCAGCCTTTCCTTCCCAGGATCTCAATGCATGCAAGAAGCCGAACCGCGTAAGCCTTGCGAAAATGCTGTCGTCCGGCGTGGCAATCGGATGGAACACCCCGGCGTGGTTGCCGGAGGCCTCCTGCGCCGGCGCCGCGTGGCGCTCGACGAGCTCGACCTGCCAGCCGCGCGCGCACAGCCGCTCGCACACTGCCGCTCCGGCGAGTCCTGCGCCGATGACAGTGGCCTTTCGTTCTTTCTGACCGGGAAATTCAATGCCTTTCAAAATGCGCGCTGAAAGCATCTCCTTCTTTTCCCCGAATCCTTTGCGCTTCTCCACCGCGAAGCCTGTTTCTGTCAGAGATCTTCTGACTTCTGAAGCGACGCTCCAGGTCGCGGCGGTGGCTCCCCTCGCCGCGAGGCGCGAGATCGAGCGCATCAGC
>Ga0209640_10003087_pt1 | contig 14572 bp, 11 predicted proteins | sample RifCSP10_1_FD_184018 | JGI IMG/M metagenome (GOLD analysis project Ga0209640, IMG submission 184018) | Soil microbial communities from Rifle, Colorado - Rifle CSP2_sed 10_1 (SPAdes) (version 2) | ecosystem: Environmental > Terrestrial > Deep subsurface > Rock core/Sediment | place: Rifle...
ATCTGCTCCTCCCGCTCGGCGATCGCCCGGCATGAACTTTGGCTTTTGGGGTTTGGGATTTGGCCATTGCCCCCTCTCCGCTTCGCTTCAGGGGGTCTGCGAGGATTTGGGATTTTCCCATTTCCCGCGCGTCTGGCGCATCCTCGCCCTCTTCCTATTTGCTCTCGCCCTGCTCGCCCTCCTCGGCCAATTCCTCGTCTACGTAGATTACGCCGTCGCGCTCTTCCGTTTTCCTTTTGATTACGATCAGGGAGAAGGCTTCGAGCTGTACGACACGGTCCTGCACGCGCAAGGTCAATGGCCCTACCAGGACAGTCAGGTCTTCCCCTTCTACACGTCCATCTACCCGCCGCTCTTTCACCTCCTCACCGTTCCCCTCATCTGGATTTTCGGGCCGCAGATGTGGACGGGGCGCGTGATCGGGTTCGCGGCCTCGCTCGTCGCGGCGGGGACCGTCGGCTGGGGCGTGCGCCGGGCGAGCGGCAATCCAACCATCGCCCTGCTCTCCGGGCTGACCTTTCTGGCCTCCAACTACACTTTCCACATTGGCCCGCTCTTCCGCCAGCACATGACGATGGTCATGTTCGAGACTCTGGCGATAGTGGCGCTGGCTCAATTTGAAACCGAGCGGGGCCAGGCCCTCCCGGCCCACAAAGGCTTCTGGCTCGGGCTGATCTTTTTGCTCTGCGCTGGGTACACCAAGCAGCTCGCCCTGGCCACCGTGCTCGCGGGTCTTGGCTATCTTTTCCTGCGCGGCCCCAGACGCGCCCTGCTCGCCGGCCTGGGCCTGACGGTCATCGCGGGCGTGCTCTTCCTGTGGATCAACCTCGCCACGCGCGGCTGGTGGTATACCAGCATCATCCGCGCCAACATCAACACCTACGACGCGGCGCAAGCCATCAGCCTCTACAAACAGTGGCTGAGCCTGCATCTGGTCATCGCCGCTCTCGCCTTCGCGCGGTTGATCTACGAAACTTACTTCACGCGCCTCTCGGCCTACGCGGTGTGGTTCGCCTTCGCCTTCGCCAACGGTGCGCTCACCGGCAAGTTCGGCGCAGGCGAGTCCTATTTTGTCACGACGACGGCGGCGGCGTGCGTGCTGTCGGGGATTGCGCTGGCTGATTGGTTGGAGTGGGGATTACTTCCGGTTCGTAGTGACGACTTCAGTCGTCCAGGCCAAAAAGCGACTGAAGTCGCTACTACGAACTATTTTCGTGATGTATTGAGAATTGTCCCGGCCCTGGCCGTCCCTCTGCTCTACCTGGCGCAGGCTTATCTGACTCTGCATCTTTACACCGATGGTCCCGTCTACGGCCTGGCGGCGCGTGCGCTGGGTGTGGCGGGTCAGCGGGGCTACTACGACTCGCAGGGCTACACCCAGCTCGGCCCCCGCCCCACCCGCGCCGACCACGCAGCCGGCTACCGCATCGCCGAACTGGCGCGCAGCGCGCCGGGGCCGGTGTTTGCCGAGGAAGCCGGGTTCCTGTTCGTCGCCGGCAAGCCCATCGTCACCAACGCCTTCCCGCAGTTAGTCATGTATCAGGCCGGGCTGTTCGACCCGGCGCAGGAGATCGAGATGATCCACCGCAAAGCCTTCGGCCTGGTCATCTTCCGCGCGCAGTTCTATCCGCCGCCCGTCCTGCAAGCCATCGGCGCGAACTACCAGCCGAAGACCGAAATTCACATGAACGGATTCCTTTATCGGATACTGGAGCCGAGGCCGTAACGTATTTCGTATTGCGTATTCCGTATTTCCCTACGCAATACGGAATACGCAATACGGCGAAACTGCGCGTAGAGCGTATTCCGTAAGAGCAATCGGGATATGCCATTACGTTTTACGTTTCGTCCCTTGCCCCAAAAGGGGTTACAATACCCGCCCATGAGCCTCCAGAAGATTGGCCGCTACGAAATCATCCGCGAGTTAGGCCGGGGCGGCATGGCGACCGTCTACCTCGCCCGCGACCCCTCCGTCAACCGGCAGGTCGCCGTCAAAGTCCTGCCGCCCCAGTTCACCCACGACCCGCAGTTCCGCGTCCGCTTCGAGCGCGAGGCGCAGCTCATCGCGCGCCTCGAACACGCTTACATCGTCCCGGTCTACGACTTCGGCCAGCAGGGCGACCAGCCTTACCTCGTCATGCGTTACCTCCCCGGCGGCACGCTCGAAGATCGCCTGGCGGAGAGGCCCCTGCCGCTCGCGCAGGTCGCGTCTATCCTCCAGCGCATCGCCGCCGCGCTCGACGCCGCCCACAAACACGGCATCGTCCACCGCGACCTGAAGCCCGGCAACATCATCTTCGACGCCGAGGGCGGCGCCTACCTCTCCGACTTCGGCATCGCCAGGCTCGCGCAGGAGGCCTCCACCCTCACCGGCACAGGCATGATGGTCGGCACGCCCGAATATATGAGTCCCGAACAGGCCATGGGACTGAAGGGCATTGACCAGCGCAGCGACATCTACGCGCTGGGCGTCATCGCCTACGAGATGCTCGCCGGCCAGCATCCCTACCAGGCGGATACCCCCGTCGGTCTGATGCTCAAGCACATCACCGACCCCGTGCCCGCGCTCGACGTGAGCCGCTTCAACCTGCCGGCCGAATGCAGCGCGATCCTCGCGCGGGCGATGGCGAAGAAACCGGAGGACCGTTTTGCGAGCGCGGGCGCGTTGGCGGGCACGTGCGCGCGCAGCGCCTGCAAGTGTTGCAACGCGCGAGCCGAATCGTGCTCGTCGTGCAGCAGACGCTGAGCCACATGCGCGACGCGGCGCGCATGTTGCAGCTCTTCAGCGCGCACGGCGTGCGCAAGGAGTGCGTGCTCGTCGTCGTGAATCGCTGCGAGAAGGACGCCGCAATCGATCTCAACGACATCAAGCGCGCGCTCCACGGCGCCGAAGTGGTCGTCGTGCCGAGCGATTACAAGTTGGTTGCCGAGAGCATCAATCTCGGCGTCCCGATGTACGAGCACGCGCGGACGTCCGCCGTCACGAAGGCGTTGGTCGCTCTGGAGACTGAGCTCGGCGGCTCGTCGGCCAAGACCGAGAAGGGCTTTATTGGGAAGGCATTGTCGAATCTGTTGAGGAAGGAATCATGGTCTCAAACCTAAGGGAATTTCCGCCGACGAGCTCAGACCGCGCAGCCGAAGGAGAAGGGTCGGCCTCCGGCGGGGCCGCCGCGAAGTCGCTATCGACGCTCGAGCGCGAGTGGAAGATCCGGATCCATGATCGGCTCCTCAAGGTCATCGATCTCACGCTCCTGAGCGCCATGGAGGAGGCGATGGCGCGCGAGCAGATCCGGGAGACCGGGCGCCGCCTGCTCGAGGAGGAGTCGGCTCCGCTCAACGTGGAGCAGCGCCGGCGCGTGCTCAAGAACATCGAGGACGAGGTCATGGGCCTCGGTCCGCTCGAGCCGCTGCTCGCGGACAAGAAGGTCGCCGATATCCTCGTCAACGGACCGAACCAGGTCTACGTCGAGCGGCGCGGCCGGCTCGAGCTCACGGACGTGCGCTTCAACGACAACGCGCATCTGCTCAACATCATCGATCGAATCGTCTCGGGCGTCGGGAGGCGCATCGACGAGTCCTCGCCGATGGTCGACGCGCGGCTCAAGGACGGCTCGCGCGTCAACGCGATCATCCCGCCGCTTGCGGTCGACGGGCCGATGATGTCGATTCGCCGCTTCACGGTCGAGTCGCTCAGCATGAAAGAGCTCATGGAGTTCGGCTCGATCACCGAGCAGGCGGCGCACGTCATCGAGGCGGTCGTCCGCGGGCGCCTGAACGTGCTCATCTCCGGCGGCACGGGCGCCGGCAAGACGACGCTCTTGAACATCCTGTCGGGCTTCATTCCCGAGAGCGAGCGCATCGTCACGATCGAGGACTCGGCCGAGCTTCAGCTCCAACAGCCCCACGTCGTGAGGCTCGAGACGCGGCCGCCCAACATCGAGGGCAAGGGCGAGGTCAATCAGCGCGACCTCGTGCGCAACAGCTTGCGCATGCGGCCGGACCGGATCGTCGTCGGCGAGGTTCGCGGTCCCGAGGCTTTGGACATGCTGCAGGCCATGAACACCGGTCACGACGGCTCGCTGACGACGATTCATGCGAACACGCCCCGCGACGCGTTGAGCCGCGTCGAGAACATGGTGTCGATGACCGGAATCAGCTTTCCGACCAAGGTCATGCGCGAGCAAATCGCGTCCGCGATCGACGTCGTCGTCCAGGTCGCGCGGCACGAGGACGGCCGGCGGCGCGTCGTCAGCATCCAGGAGATCAACGGCATGGAAGGCGACATGATCACGATGTCGGAGCTCTTCGCGTTCGACCGCACGGGGAAGGCGGCGGACGGCAGCGTGCTAGGAGCGCTCAAGCCTACGGGGGTCGTGCCTTCCTTCCACAAGGAGCTGATCGCGAAGGCGATCGATTTGCCGATCAGTCTCTTCGGCGGCGGAATGTTCTAAAGGGGAGTGCCCATGTCAGACGGAGCCATGCTTTTCATCGCGATGATCTTTGTGATGGTGTTCTTGCTCACGCAGGCGCTCGTCATTCCGGTCTTCGGCGAAAGCAACAAGACGCGCAAGAAGCTCAAGAAGCGGCTCAAGGACATCGAGCTCGAGCTCGGCCAACAGTCGTTCTCTTCGCTGCTGCGCGAGAAATACCTTCGCGATCTCGGGCCGTGGGAGCGCGCGCTCGAGCGTCTGCCGATGATGGAGTCCCTGAGCGGACTGATCGAGCAGGCGGGTCACTCGTTCTTGGCGCACCGTGTCGTCCTGCTGGCCGCCGTGCTCGGCGCCGCCGGCGGCTTCGCCGCTTGGGCGTTCTCGCATCACCCGATCATCAGTTTGATCGCCGCCGCGGCCGCCGCAGCCATGCCCTTCCTCAAGATCACGCGCGCCCGAACGCGTCGCATCCAAACCTTCGAAGAGCAGCTACCGGACGCCGTGGACATGATGAAGCGCGCGCTGCGCGCGGGTCATCCGTTCAGCGGTGCGATCAAGCTCGTCAGCGAGGAGATGCGCGACCCGCTGGGCAAGGAATTCAGGATGACGTTCGCGGACTTGAACTACGGTAACGACGTGCGGCGCGCGATGCTCGGGCTCCTACAACGCGTACCGAGCGTGCCGGTCATGGCCCTCGTGACGTCCGTGCTCGTGCAGAAAGAAACGGGCGGCAATCTCGCCGAGGTGCTCGGCAAGATCAGCGACGTGATCCGCGGGCGTTTCCGCTTCGAGCGCAAGGTCAGGACGCTCTCGGCCGAGGGCCGCCTGTCCGCGTGGGTGCTGGCACTCGTGCCGCTCGTGCTCTTTGCCGTCATCTGGTTCACGACGCCGGATTACCTGCCGACGCTGCTCAACGACGACTTCGGCCAGAAGCTCGTCGCGTACGGCTTCATCTCGGGCATCGTCGGGCTGCTTTGGATCGGCAAGATCATTCGTATCGACGTCTAGGAAAGACCACGTCATGGAAATACTCAATGCCTTGAGCACGATGATCGGCACGGACGTCGAGACCACGACGGTTCTCGCGTTCGTCGCCACCATCGGCGTCACTGTCGGCTTGCTCGCCTACGGCGTCTCGTTGCTCGTCGCCGGAGCCGCCGATCCGGTCCGCCGCCGGCTCGCCCAGGCGACGGCGCTTGAGGGTGTCGGTGACGCTGAGCGCCCGGTCGATCTCACGCGATTCATCGACCCCGTATCGAAGTACGTCGTGCCGGCTCAGGCGGACGAGCGCGACTCCACGCAGCGGCGTCTTCTCCAAGCGGGGTTCCGCTCGCGGCAGGCGTTTCGGCACTTCTACGGCATCAAAGCATTGCTGGCTGTCGTTCTGCCGCTAATCGCATTCGTCGCGGCGCGCTGGGCGCCGCAGCTTTCGACGAATGCCGTGGTCTTCATCGTTCTGTTTGTCGCGTTCATCGGCGTGAGATTGCCGGACGTCGTGCTCAACACGCTCCGAGCGCGCAGGATCAAGCGGCTGCGCAATGCCTTCCCCGATGCGCTCGATCTCCTCGTCGTCTGCGTCGAATCGGGTCTCGGCCTCTCGCCCGCGATCGAGCGCGTCGCACGCGAGCTCGAGGTCAGCCATCCGGACCTCGCCCAGGAGCTTGCCCTCGTGAACGCCGAGATCCGCGCGGGTCTCGAGCGTCCCGTTGCGCTCCGGAATCTCGCCACGCGCACCGGCGTCGAGGACATCAGCGGACTCGTGGGGCTGCTCGTTCAGACGATCCGTTTCGGCACGAGCGTCGCGGATGCACTGCGCGTCTACTCCGAGGAGTTTCGCGACAAGCGCATGCAGAAGGCCGAGGAGCAGGCGGCCAAGATCGGCACGAAGATGATCTTTCCGCTCGTGCTGTGCCTTTTCCCATCCTTTTTCATCGTCGCGGTCGGTCCGGCCGCGATCCGGATCATTTCCGTGTTCCAGCAGCTGTGAACACGCAACGAGGCGCAAGGAGGACAGATGAAGCTCGCAATACGGGCGATAGGTATCGCCGCACTGGGAATACTCGGGGGCTGCGCATCGGCTCCCAATGTCGTGTCCGAGCCGTCGGCCCAGGGAATCGGGGAGCTCTATGAAGGACAGCCCGAGACCGTCTTCGCGACAGAGCTTCCCGTGGAGTCCGCCGACGACGCGCGCTCGCGCGCTGTGCGGGCTCTGGGCGAGCAAAACCTGGATCTGGCGCTCTATATGTATGTCGAAGCCGCCAAGCTCGACCCGGCCGACGACGAATCGATGTATCGAATCGGCGCGATTCACGAGCGCCGCGGGAACGTGGAGCTCGCGAGCCGGGCCTACGCGCGGGCGGTCGAGATCGACCCCGCGCATGCCCTGGCTTTGCAAGGGCTGGGACGGCGGTCTTTCGATGCGCGCGACATGGATTCCGCGGCTCCGCTGCTCGAGCGCGCCGTCGCGGCCGACCCGGGGCTCTGGCGCGCGCACAACATGCTGGGTGTGATCGCGGACATGCGCAACGACTACGCGGCCGCGGTTGAGCACTACAGCACGGCACTCGCGCTTCAGCCGCAGTCGCCGGCCATCTTCAATAACCGTGGCTATTCGAAGTATCTCGCCGGGGACCTCGAAGGGGCGGAAGCAGACTTCCGCGCGGCCGTCGAGCTCGATGCGGATTACGAGCGCGCCTGGCAGAACCTCGGGCTGCTATACGCGCGTGAGCGGCAATACACGATGGCGATCGGGACGCTGTCGCGCACCGCGGAGCGGCACGTGGCGCTCAACGACGTCGGATACATCGCGATGCTCGACGGCGACTACGTCGCTGCCGAGCGCCTACTTGCCGAGGCCGTGCGGATCTCGCCTCGCTACTACAAGACGGCCGTGGACAACCTGGCCGAGCTCCGCCGCCGCCGCTCGAGCACCGCGGCTGCGGCGCCCGCGGTCCCGGCGGCGAGCGCCGCCTTGCCGCAACCCACGAGCGCCGATCGGAGCGTCGGGATCCTGCTGCCTCGGGAGGCGCTGGCTCGGTACGCGGGTACCTACAAGGTTCCGCCGGGTTACAACGTGACGATCACGCTCGAGAACGACCGGCTAATGTGGCAGGCCATGGGGCAGACCAAGACCGAATTGCACGCCGGCGTCGACGGCAGGTTTTTCTTCGCGGACGAAGATGCCGAGATCGCTTTCGTCACGGAAGGCGGGCAAGTGACGGCCCTCGTCGTGCATCAGGGGCTGCGCTCGCGGCGAGCGCCTCGGCAGTCGTAACCGCGTCGGTTGTACATAGCGAACGCGACAGTCATGGCCCACGGTTCCTTTCACGGCGCTCCTTCGGGGTCCTCTGTCCAGCGGCCGTCCCACGCCGCGACCTCGTAGCGATCCGTCAGCGGGAATCTCGGCGGGCGCATCTTCTCGAGACGCTCGTCGAAGTCGAGACTGGTGGCATAGCGCGGCTCCGTGGCGGACAGCGTGCCGCTCGTCACGCTGCCGTAGACGAACAACGTCGCCCGCTCATGCTCGCGGTAGTCCCGCACGACGAACGCGCGCTTCGCATAGATCGACGCGTGCACGGTGAGGTCGCCGGGACCCGTGATCTCGGGCTCGGCGATTTCGACGTTGCCGTCGGAGACTAGCCCCAAGTAATCGTCCGCATCCGGGATGGCGGCCGGATCGGCGGCGTAAGTCAAGTCGTCCTCGATGACGATCTTGGCCGGCGAATAGACGAGCACTTTGCCGTTGACGACCCCTCGCACGTGCAACGCGGCCTTCTCGCCGCCGATCAAATAGTGCGGTTCGGCCGAGAGCAGGACACGCCGCTCGGGCGCCGCCGACTCGAGCTCCCGCCAGCTGAAGCTGCCGTCGGCATGAAACGTGATGCGCGCGCTCGTCTCGAAGCGATGCATGCGCTCGTCGTCGGCGGCCGAATCATCGTCGCCGAACAGCGAGAATCGCCGCGGCAACAGGATTCGGCCCGCGCCGGTCTCGAGGCCGCCCAAGAATACTTGGCTGCGCACGAGGCGCCGCTCAGAGTGAGTCGTGTTGATGCCGCGCGCCGTCGTGACCTTGCCGTGGAAGGCGGGCTGCACGCCGCCGCTGCGCGCGACGTAGATGTCCGAGTTCGAGTGGAATCGGCCGTCGATCTCGTCGTCGTGAATTTGCACTGTCGGATCCCAACGGTCGACGAACTGCGCGAAGCTCGAAAACGAGAGCCGCTGCATGCGCATTTGCGTCGACCAGCGGCTGCCGTCCTGCGCCGTCGTCACGGCGACGAGCACTTGCTCGATACCCATGCTGTCGGCGGCCGGCAGGCGCGTAAACGTCGCCGTGTACGCTTGTCCGTCGTGCGCCCACGCGACGGTCGGCGCGAGCTCGTCGAAACTCTTGGTCCACTCCGCGACCTTTCGATCGAGCATGCGGCGTTGCCTCTGCACGATCGACACGGTTTCGGGCGGAGGCGCCGTGCTCGGGGCAGGTGCGGGCTCCGGCGCCGGCTCGGGCGCGGGCGGAGCCGCCGCATCGTCGTCGCGGACCGCGAGTTGCTGCTCGCCGGGGGCGGCGGCCGGCGCGGTGTCGACCGGCTCGGCCTCGGCAGGCTCCGCATCCGGCTCGGCGACGACGATCCGGCGCGGCGGCGGCAGCGCCGGTGTCTCCTCGACGGCGGGCTCGGCGCGCGGCTGCGGCGGCGTGTCCCTGACCGGCGCGGGATCTTGAACGCGGGCGACTCGCGGCGTCGGGTCGAGCGGCTCGGCATTCGCCTCGGCAACGTCGACGGCGGGCTCGGAGAGCTCGGTGCTCTGCGCGTCCTCGGCGCGCTCGCTGTCGATATCGGCGCCGTCGCTCTCGAAGACTTCGACGCGCACGATGCGCGGTACGCTCGACGCGGCGGAGTCGCCGTCGGGCTTGAAGGCGAGCAAGACGATCAAGAGCGCCGCGTGCAGCGCGATCGAGACGAGCAGTGACGGGCCGTTGCCCACGGCTCGGAAGCGAAAACCGCCGACGTTCGGAATCACGTGTGCGAGGCGCCCTGCTGTCGTCTCGACAAAGTAACCCCGCCGCCGGTTCCCCGTCTAGCGGACGTCCTGTAGGAGCGAGCTTCGCTCGCGATCTTCGGACAAGAATCGCGAGCGAAGCGCGCTCCTACAGAAGATCATCAGTCGTCGCGACGATCCGGGACTGCGCGCCGTTCCTTGGCGCTGAAGATCGAGGCGGCGATGCCTTCGTCCGCCCACCGTCGGCTATCGGTGCGTCGATCGGAGAGCCGTTGAAACGAGCAGCGGCACCGCGCTTCCGTGCACGCGGCGAGCGGCAAGGCAGGCGCTTCGTTGACGAGGAAATGGTTATCGGCCAATGCGCGTGCCGCAGCGCACGCCGTCGTGCCCAACCGAATCTCGACGCCGGCGAAGCGTTGCCGGCCCGTTTCCGTTTTACGGGCTTGCGCTTGCGCCTGCGAGGACCGCTTTTGCGACCACCACCAGTATCCCGCGGCAGCCAATAGCGCCAAGGTCGCGATGACAATGATTGAGCTCATGCCGCTTACGTCGTGAATTGTTGCAGGCGAAGGCCGCAGATTACTCAGCCGGCCGCCCGAAGTCCGGATGCTTTTCTCAATCCGCAACGACGGCGTTTGACATATGAGCCATGCAGTCCTTGACACGCGTTGTGCAATCGTGGTGATATCATTTAAATATCATAAAGTGCCGTGGAGGTGTGCCATGTCTGCCGAACGATCCAAGTACGTGACTCACGAGCGTGAGGTGAGAGTCCCGGGCGGTTGGACGATGCTGTTCGTCAATATCGCCCTTCTGATCGCCGGCATCGTGCTGTTCATTGCGACGGTCACGAGCGCCGCCGACGGCGAGATCGGCCCCCGCGCGGTCATGCTGGGTATCATCGGTACGCTCCTCATCGAGGGGCTCGCAGTTTTCATGCTGACGGGCCACTTCACGTTGCAGCCGAACGAGGCGCGCGTGCTGATCTTGTTCGGCACCTACAAGGGCACGGCGCGAAGGAGCGGTTTCCTGTGGGCCAACCCGCTCTACTCGCGCAATCGCGGCAAAGCGCCGCTGATCTCCACGAAGCTCTCGCTCAGAGCTCGCAACTTCAACAGCGAGCAGCTCAAGGTCAACGACAAGCGCGGCAATCCCGTGGAGATCGCGGCCGTGGTGGTCTGGCGCGTCGAGGATACGGCGCAGGCCGTGTTCGACGTCGAGGACTACAAGAGTTACGTGCAAGTGCAAAGCGAATCCGCGATCCGCAGCATCGCGAGCCTCTATGCGTATGATCACGGCGAGGACGAGGAGCTGACGCTCCGCGGTGGCGGCGATGAAGTCTCGCAGGCGCTCAAGAAAGAGCTCGAGGTACGGCTTGCCAAGGCAGGCGTCCTCGTCGAGGAAGCGCGGCTCACGCATCTTGCGTATGCGCCCGAGATCGCGCCCGCGATGCTCAGGCGCCAGCAGGCGCAGGCGATCATCGCCGCGCGCACGCAGATCGTGCACGGGGCCGTCAGCATGGTCGAGATGGCGCTGCGCGAGCTCGCCGCGAAGGACGTCGTGCAGCTCGACAACGAACGCAAAGCTGCGATGGTCAGCAATCTGCTCGTCGTGCTGTGCGGCACCGAGGAGGCTGCGCCGGTCATCAATACGGGTACGCTCTACAGCTGATCGTGGCGGAGGGACGCAAAGCTTTCCTGCTGCGCTTGCCGCCTGATCTCTGGGCGGAGCTCGAGAAGTGGGCGGCCGACGAGCTGCGCAGCGTGAACGCGCAGATCGAGTACCTGTTGCGCGAGGCGACCAGGAAGCGCAAGCACGCGCGGAGGAACGAAGAGACCTAGCCGCAGCGCAACATGGAGGCCGTCACGGAGTTGCATTACGATGCGGCGAGCCGACGACCGTCACGATCGGCGTCGCCAATGCGCGCGGTCGTCATGAGGAGTGAGCCATGAGCCGCTGTCTCCGTGCCGCAACTTCGAGTCTCGCCGGCCTGATCGTGCTTGCGGGATTCGCGCCGGGTGCGCAAGCCGAGACCGTGCTCATCACGGGCGCCAATTCCGGCATCGGCCTCGAGTTTACGAAACAGTACGCGGCCAAAGGTTGGTCCGTCATCGCGACGCATCGACGCGACGAGACGCCCGAGACGCTCAAAGCCGTCATCGACGAGTATCCGAATGTTCGCGCCGAGCGCATGAACGTCACGAGCCACGACGAGATCAAAGCGCTCGCGGCGAAGCTCGAGGGTGTGCCGATCGACGTGCTCATCAACAACGCGGGCGTGTTCGCGCTCGGCGGCGCTTGGGTCGGCGGCGGCGAGGACGGCGCCGACTACGCGGGCCAGATGTTCGGCACGTTCGACTACGAGCAGTTCGACGTGTTTGTCGAGACCAACATCAGAGGGCCGATGATGGTGTCGGAAGCGTTCATCGAGCACGTCAAGGCGAGCGAGCAGAAAAAAATCATCGCGATCAGCTCGGAGAACGGCCGCATCACGGGCGAGCCGCTGTGCTGCGGGCTCTTTTGGTATCGCATGAGCAAGGCCGCGCTCAATAAGCTGTTCGTGCAGCTGTCCGCCGTGCTCAAAGATGACGGCGTCATCGTCGTGCCGCTCAATCCCGGCGCCGTCAGGGTCGAGAAGCAAGCCGAGCTCGAGTTTCCCGGCATGCTAGCGACGGATTTCTCGGTGGGTCACATGATCGAGACGATCGGCAAGCTCACGCTCGCCGACTCCGGCCGGTTCGTGAACTACGACGGCACGACGGCGCCTTGGTGATCAGTCGGACGCGCCGCCGCCCGCCATCGCGCGCGTCAGCGCCCACGAGCCGTCGGGTTGCCGTTGGTAGACGTGCACGTAATTGCCGCCGCTAGTCCTGCCTTCACCGCCCTCCTTGGGCGTTAACGTCATCGTGAACGTGCCGCGCTGCACTGCGAGATCGCCGTCGACGACCGTCTCGACGGGTATCCACTGCTCCTCGTCATTCCAACGCTCGAGAAAGCGCCGGTTGGCGGCTTGGTTCGCGGCACGTCCTACGATCGGGGCGCTGCCCGGGACAAGGGCCACGTAGTCCTCGGCGACGATCTCGTTGAGCGCTTGCCAGTCGCCGCTGTTCATGTGCCCGAGGATCGTCTCGTTGAGCGCGACGATCGCGGCGACGTCGGCGGCGTAGTCCGCGGCCGGTTCCGGCGCCTCGCGGACGCAGCTTGACAGGGCGACGACGGCGGCCGTTGCGAGCAGGCGACGATTCATTAGGACTACCCCCTAAAAGGCATTGGCAGCGCGGTGTTTCCTGACTACTATTGAGCGAGACTTTCCGGCAACAACCGATACCAAGAATAGCGCCAAAAACCAATTCACAAACAGTCTGTCTTCGTAGCAGCCAAGAACGATACTCAAAGAGGGGAGCACGGCTATGAGAAACAGGAATCCCGGGCGGCAACAGCCGGCCTTCAATCGACCGCGCGTCGGGGTGCTTGCAGCGACGATTTCGGCGGTCTTCGCCGGTGCAGGTCCCGCGGTCTACGCGCAGGACGCGCCCGTAGGCGAGCCCGAGGAGGTCGTCGTCACGGGCTCGCGCATCGTGCGCCGCGACTTCTCGGCGCCGAGCCCGATCATGACGGTCGAGGCGCAGACGTTCGAACAGAGCAGCACGGTCAGCATCGAGAGCGTGCTCAATCAGTACCCGCAGTTCGTGCCCACCGGCACGCAATTCGACAACGCCAACATCGAGCCGAGCGCGTTCGAGACACCGGGCGTCTCCAACGTCAATCTGCGGGGCTTAGGCTCCAACCGCAACCTCGTTCTCGTCGACGGGCGGCGCCTGCAACCGGCGAACCCGACGCTCGTCGTCGACGTCGGCACGATCCCGTCCGCCGCGATCCGCAGCGTCGAAGCCATCACCGGCGGCGCATCCTCGGTGTACGGCGCCGACGCCGTCAGCGGCGTCGTCAACTTCATTCTCAGAGACGACTTCGAGGGTATCGACATCGATATCCAGACCGGCGCCACCGCCGAAGGCGACGGTGAGGAATCCAGATTCAGCATGCTATTCGGCGGCAATCTCGCCGAGGGCCGCGGCAACGTCATGTTCGGCGCGGAATGGTCCGAGCGTAAGGCCGTTCTCGACATCGACAGGCAGTTCGTCGTCGACGGCTGGAACGATCCGGGCACGAGCACCGGCAACGTTGCCGCGACCTATTGGAACCCACCCGGTTGCGTGGGCTTCGGCGCTGCGGGTTGTCCGTCGCAAGCGGCGGTCGATGCGGTCTTCGGCGACGTTGCGGCGGCCGGCACGGTCGGTCGCGGCAACGACATGTACTTGAACGCCGACGGTACGGTGTTTCAACGCCAGGGCGCCGTTTCTTACAACGGACCGTTGGGCGGCGACTCGTATCGCAAGATCCAAGTGTTCAACGGCAATGTGCTGGGCGAGACCAACACCGAGGGCTTGGTCTCGAGCCCGCTCGAGCGGTACTCGCTGTTCAGCAGGGCCGTTTACGATATCAACGACGACATTCGTGCGTTCGCGCAAGGCACGTTCAGTAAGGTCGAAGTCAATTCCGTCGGCCCGTGGAACTTAGGCATCGCGGGCGCGGCCGCGTCGATTCCCCACGGCACGGGGATCTACGCCGCTTCGCTACTGGCCAACGGCAATACCGCTCCGGCGTACCTGCCGGGCGGTGCTTTCGGCCTCAATTGCCCGGTCACGGGCGGCTGCACGAATTCCCAAGCGTTCCCGACGCCGCCCGAGCTCACGGCGTTGCTCGATTCGCGCGGGACGCCGAGCGCGAATTGGGCGCTCGAACGCTACTTCGATTTTCTGCCATCGCGCCAGACCAACAACCAGACGACGCTCTATCAAATTCAAACGGGAGTCGAAGGATCCTTCCCGAATCGTGACTGGACTTGGGAGGCCTATCTTTCCCAAGGCGAGACGACCGTCGATAGCTACCTCTTTTCGGGTTGGCTCTCGGACCAGCGCTGGAAGCGCCTCGCGCAGTCGCCGAACTACGGCCGCGGCGCGGTGATCACCGGTACGATCGGCACGAGCATCCGCTGCACCACTGGACTGCCGCTGATCGAAAACTTCCCGATGTCGGCCGACTGCTTCGAGGCGATGGAAGCCCGTATGAAGCAGTACACGCGCTTG
>Ga0209640_10003088_pt1 | contig 14568 bp, 13 predicted proteins | sample RifCSP10_1_FD_184018 | JGI IMG/M metagenome (GOLD analysis project Ga0209640, IMG submission 184018) | Soil microbial communities from Rifle, Colorado - Rifle CSP2_sed 10_1 (SPAdes) (version 2) | ecosystem: Environmental > Terrestrial > Deep subsurface > Rock core/Sediment | place: Rifle...
TGCTTGCGGATCGACACGATTCAATGGAGCCACGCGCAGCCGCCCTCCGTGAGGCGCACGGCCTTCACGTGCGGCACGGCGCGGGAGACTGCATGGTAGATGACGGGTTCGCGCGGCATCCCCATGAACATGAAGTGCTCGTCGAGGCCGCCGACGATGATGTGGAAGATCGCATCGTCCCGATGGGAGATCCGGTCCACGACGAGGACGGGTTCTTTCCTCACGCGATCGTACGTGCGGACGGCATCGACGAACGGCCCTTCCTCATGGGTCTCGTTGATCAGACGGCCCTCGAGGACGTAATCCGCCTCGGCGGGGACCGTGAGCCCGTTCTTGAGGCGGACCATGTCGACCGGCCTTCCCAAACAGGACTGGGTGAGTGCGGAGGCGATGCGGCTCTCGTCGACGCCATATTCGACGGAGGTCCCACCCGCAAGGAGGTTCCACGGGTCGAGGCCGATGCATATCGCGACTTTGAGTTCCTCGCCCGCGTTGATGGCTTCGTTGTACATGTGTCGAAGGTGGCGAGGGACGATGCGACACACGCCGCGGTCCTTCCCCAAGACCTGAATGCGATGGAACGAAAGGTTCCGTACGCCCTGCCATTCCGCCACCCAGACGCCCGCGGTGATGTAGCGGCCCGCGTCCTTGGGGAAGAGTTTCGGGATGGGCAGCATGTCGAGGTCCACATCCGTTGTCGAGTTCTTTCGGAACTCCGCATGTTCGACGACGTGCGTGTCGATCGGATTGGTCTGGGCCGCCATGAGGCGTGAGAGCAGTTCGTCCTTCGTCACCGCGAGGGCCGTGGCGACGCGGTCCCTCGTGGCCCAGAGGTTCCCCACGGCGGGGCCGCCTTCTAGATTCGGGAAGAAGACGGGACGCGTAGGATGGGCTCGGAAATGCTTCGTGACCTCAATCTCGCGGTTTACGCGCTCGCGTACCGTGATTACGTCGTCGGCGAACCGGTCGAGCCACTGGCGCATCGCCATGCTGATCCCGCGCGGTATCTTGGGGACCGCATAGAAAGCTTCCGTCCGCGCGGGAGAGGATGGTCACGGAGGCCAGAGCGGCGGTGGCGACCGATCCGGCGGCTCCGGTGGAGGCGGCTCCAATGCCATCGGGCCTCGAGGCCGCAGGAGGAGCGCGGCCGATCCGACGATTGCTGCGACGGCGGCGACTCCGAATCCCGCCGCGAGGGTTGCGGCGCCGACGTCGAAGCCGCTGTTCGGAGGCGGCGGAATCGACGCAGGCCGCACTTGCATCCGCAACATGAAGTCGTTGTCCTCGACGAACGTTTCGTCCGGGGTGACGTTCCCGATCCGGATTCGCACCGTATGGTCCCCGACGCCGACCGCGAGGAAGGATTCGGATAACACCGTGGCCGCCTTCCCGGGTCCGAGCGGTCCCGGGAGGTCCACCTGGCCGATGCGGATCGTAATTCCCGTGGGCCGGTCGTCAAAGACATCGACGGTGGCCGCTTCCGCGGTGGTCCCTCCCTGATTGACAATCGTCACGGAGACGGTAACGACGGCCCCCTCCTCCGGCTGTGCGGGGATCGACGCGGCTGCGACGGGCACGAGATCCGGCGCCGGGCCCGTTGGGCCGCCCGCGCGTTGCACGTTGATCTCGAGGGATGCCGTGCCCTCCAAACCGCGTGCATCCCGCACGGTCAGCGTCGCTCGCACGCGGCCCTCCACAGAGTATGCATGCGTCGTCGTGAAAGAGGACTGGTCTGCGGTTCCCTCGCCATCGCCGAAGGCGAAGCGGTACGCAACGATGCGGCCGAGACCCTCGTCATGGCCGACGCTCCGGGAGGCGTCGAACCGGACGACCTGGCCCACGACGGGCGAAGGGTCGTCGACGGTGAGCACGGCGCGCGGGCCCGTTGGCATCGCACTCGCGACCGCGAGGAGGCCGAACGCCATGGCCCAGACGGCAAGAGCTACGCCCGCCCGCTGTCGAAGGGACAGCGGCCCCCACGCCCGGCCCACGAACGGAATGCAGGTGCGGGTGGAACCTTATAGTTTCCCGCGTTCCGCCAGAAGTCTTAAGACGGCCCGGGGGTTCGGACCGTCGTGAGCCTCGAATCCGCGCGCAAGTACGCCCTGCAGAATGCGGTCCTCCATGACGGGAAGGCGGAGGCAAAGGCGGTCCTGGGCAAGCTCTTGGCGGAAGATTCCTCCCTTCGTGCTCGAGCCCGAGAGGCCTCCGTCCAGGTCGAGAAGGTCGTCGCGGAGGTGAACCGGCTCGACCTCGAGTCCCAGCGCGCCGAGCTCGTGTCGATCGCCCCGGAGCTCCTCGAGAAGGCGAAGGTCGAGACGGGCCGGAAGGAGCTCGCGCCCCTGCCCGGCGCCGTCGAAGGCGAGGTCGTCCTCCGCCTTGCGCCGTATCCCAGCGGCCCGCTGCACATCGGGAACGCCCGCGCCTTCGTCACGAACGACGCGTACGCGAAGAAGTACCGCGGAAAGCTCCTTCTTGTGTTCGACGACACGATTGGGTCGGAGGAGAAGCCGATCCTCCCGGAGGCCTACGACCAGGTCAAGGAAGGCCTCGACTGGGCCGGCGTCGAGTATCACGACGTGATCTACAAGAGCGACCGCCTCCCGATCCACTACGAGTGGGCGGAGCGGCTCCTGGAGACGGGCGAGGCCTACGTGTGCGAGTGCGACGCGGACACGCTCCGAAAGAACCGCGAGGCGCAGCACGCCTGCATTCACCGAGGCCAGGAGGCCGACGAGACGATCGCGATGTGGAAGGCGATGCTCTCCGGCGAGTATCCGGAAGGCTCGGCCGTCGTGCGGCTCAAGACGGACATGGCCCATCCGAACCCCGCGTTCCGGGACCGCGTCCTCTTCCGGATCGCGGAGAGAGAGCATCCCCGCGTCGGCACGCGCTACCGCGTATGGCCGATGCTCGAGTTCTCTTGGGCGGTGGACGACCACGTGCTTGGCGTGACGCACGTCCTCCGGGGGAAGGACCTCGTCATGGAGGACATGATGGAAACGAAGATCTGGGACGTCCTCGGCGTAGACCGCCGTCCGCACTTCATTCACTTCGGGATCCTGCGGTTCAAGGGCATTGAGCTGTCGAAGTCCCGCTATCGGCGCGAGATCGCGGCGGGGAACCTCAGCGGCATCGACGACCCGCGCACGTGGTCCCTCCAGTCCTTGCGTCGACGGGGCATCCGGTCCGCCGCCCTCCGCGGCTTCGTCCTCTCGTTCGGTCTGAGCCTGACGGACATCCAGGTGCCCGTGGAGACCCTCTACGCGGAAAATCGCAAGCTGATCGACAAGGACGCGAACCGCTACTTCTTCGTCCCCGACCCCGTGTCGATCGAGATCCCGGGGCTCCCGCCGGTGCGGGTCGTAAAGGCGCCCCTCCATCCCGATTTCCCCGCCCGGGGGGAGCGGGAGATCCCCGTGGACGGCAAGGTCCAAGTGGCCCGGGAGGATTTCGAGAAGTTCCGCGGCAAGGAGGTCCGGCTCAAGGACTTCTGCAACGTGATCCTGGACCGCCGCGCGCGCTTCGTGTCGATGGAGAACAAGGACATCCCGAAGATCCAGTGGGTCGATCACGGGGTCCCGACGCACGTCGTCCTGCCGGACGGGTCGGCGGCCAAGGGACCCGCGGAGCCCTCCGTGGCCACCCTGAAGGTCGACGACGTCGTGCAGTTCGAGCGGTTCGGGTTCGCCCGGATCGACCACGTCAGCAAGTCGGAAGTCCGGGCGTATTTCGCCCACCGCTGAGCTGATTCAGGGACCTTGCGGGGAGTTTTCACTTTCAGCCATCTCTCCTTCGTGAGGATTCACTTTCGGCGCGCCATATGCCCAGTTGGGCATACATGACTCCGCGATCTCGATCCGTCCGGAGGGCCCGTCGTCAGCGTGCGGCGGGACGGCCCGGGTTCATCGTGACATGGGACGTAGACGCTCGGGATTCGTCACAGTGCGCTCGGGTCCGCCGGTTCATCTTCGGGTACACCCTGCATAACAACGGGAAGGTGTACCGCTACGAGGGATTCGTCGAGCGTGAGGATGTGCGGTACCTGGGGCAGTCCGTTCTCTTTGTGACCGAGGACGCCCTGGCACCGCTCCGAAGGTTCCTCCGATCGGAGCGCGTAGGCCACGTCATCACGGATGCATGGCTCGGGTCCGTTATGCCCAGTTGGGCATAATCACGTGCCGCGCTCGTTCATCCGCCCCCCGCCGGGACGGTCGACGCCTCTCACTGCTTCTTGCGGATTGCCGAAAGAGTCTGCAAGGCCCAGACATGGTGCGCCACTTCGGATCTCGCCGGGAGTATCGAGGCCGAACCACTGGGCCGCGGCGATGTGCGAGGACGGAGCGATCGTCTGTGCTCGATCGAAATCGGCCACGAAGTGGAATGGCATGTGCCACGAACCGTCGTTCCCCTTGAAGGACTCGATGTGACTCATCCGCACTCCCCGCACGTCCAGGCCGAGCTGCTCCTTCCCGATCCGGACTGCCGCGCGCTCCGGATGCTCCAGGTGCCGAATCGAATCGTCGGGCAGGAACCATCCCGCTTGGTGGTCGTAACGGTTCGTGTCCGCATACTTCACGAGGAGGACCTTTCCGTCTGCGACCACGGCGACATCCGCGATCAAGCTGTGTTCGTCGCACGTCATCCGCAACCCCCAAGGCTCCCCGGCCCATCGGACCAAATACCCATCGCCCACCCGCCCCGAGTTCCGTCTGGTGAACCTTTTCTATCCCCGCGTCCTCCCGCCCGCCATGGTCCGGTTCGCGAAACGCGTGACGTCGATCGAGTCCTCGCCGACCGTGCGCCTGGGGGACCTCGTCGCGGAGCTGAAGGCGAAGGGAACGAAGGTCCTCTCCCTCGCGATCGGCGAGCCGGATTTCCCGACGCCGGCGCACATCGTCGAAGCCGCGAAGGTCGCCCTCGACAAGGGCTATACGAAGTATACGCAGGCCGCGGGCCTCCCGGAGCTCCGCGAGGCGATCGCGGAGAAGTCCGTGCGGGAAAACCGCATCCCCGCGAAACCCGCGAACGTGCTCGTCGCCCCGACGAAGCATACGCTCTTCATGACGTGCATGGCCCTCCTCGATTCCGGGGACGAGGCGATCATCCCGGATCCCGGCTGGGTCTCCTACGGCCCGATGGTCCGCCTGGCGGGCGCGACCCCCATACCCGTCCGCGCGGCGGACGAAGACGGGTTCGTGCCGACCGCCGACGCGGTCGCGGAGGCGATCACACCGCGCACGCGCTTGCTCATGCTCAATTCCCCGGCAAACCCCGCGGGTTCCGTCTACTCGCGCGACGAGATGCGGGCGCTCACGGACCTTGCCAAGGACCACGACCTGATCGTCGTTAGCGACGAGATCTACGAGAAGATCCTGTACGAGGGCGAGCACGTCTCCCCGGCCTCTCTCGACGGAATGTTCGAGCGGACCGTGACGGTCAACGGGTTCTCGAAGACGTACTCGATGACCGGATGGCGGCTCGGATGGCTCGTCGCGCCGCCGCACCTCTTCAAGGAGATCTCCAAGGTGCAGGAGCACACGATCACGTGTGCGACCGCGTTCGCCCAGATGGCGGGCGTGGCGGCATTGCGCGGTCCGACGGCGCCCCTCGAGACGATGGTCGCGGAATTCCGAAGGCGGCGGGATCTCGTCCTCGCAGAGCTGGAGAAGATCGACCGACTGTCCACGTACCGCCCGAGCGGGGCCTTCTACGTCTTCCCGCGCGTCGATGCCCCGATGAGCAGCGCGGCCTTGGGGGAGCGGATCCTCACGGAGTCGGGTGTGGCCATCACGCCGGGCAGCGCGTTCGGCGAAGCGGGCGAGGGCCACCTCCGGATCTCGTACGCCGCGTCGCGCGAGACGATCACGGAAGGCATCCGCCGGATCGGCGAGGTCCTCGCTCGGCTGTAGACGCCCCGCCTCGTTCCGGGTCGGACGCGCGGCTCACTCGTTCGCGCCGCGGGTCTTCAGGAGGTCCACGATGGCCGCATGGCCCTTCTCGCGCGCATCGTCGAGGGGGGTGTTCCCCCCATCCCGCGTCGCATTCGGATCCGCCCCGTGGTCGAGTAGGAGGCGGACCATGTCGGCATTGCCATGCGCAGCGGCCTTGTGGAGCGACGAGTAGTTGCGCTCGCTCCGGACGTTCACATCGCCTCCCGCCTCCGCCAAGACCCGTGCGACCTCCAGATGATCCCCCGCGACCGCCGCATCGAGGGCCGTGTTCGCGAACCGGCTCGGCGGCTTCTGGTTCACGTCCGCCCCGTGGTCCAGGAGGACGCGGACCGCCTCCGGCCGGCCGAAGAACGCCGCGAGTCCGAGCGGGGTGAATCCCTCCGGGTTCGGATCGTTGACCCGTGCGCGCGACTGCCCGAGGATCGTCTTCAGCCGCCGCGGATTCCCGGTGGCCGAGGCCTCGTAGAGGTTCAGGGCGTCCTCCGGCGTGCGGTCAAGGAGGGCCTTCAGCGCGTTGTTCGACCCGTGATACACGGCGGTGAGGACGAGGGTTCCTTCCGGTGTGGGCATCCGGAGGAGGAACGGGTTGCGCTCGTGGATCGCCCGCACCTTTTCGCCCTCGTCCGCCTTGACCGCCGCAACGAGCTCGTCCTCGTCCGTCATGGCCTCCCCTCTCCGGCGCGGATGCCGGGGACAACCTATCAAGGTTCCCGTCGAGGCTCACGTGATGAGCTGTGTCTCCCCGCACGACGGGCACATGACCTCGATGGGCCTCTTGCTCGTCGTGAGGTCGATGTTCTTCCCGCAGTTCTTGCAGGCGACGGACATCGGCGAGGCGGCCGCATGGCGCGGCGCAGGCGGTGGCGGCGGGGCCATGCCCGCGGGCTGTGTCGGACCCGGGGCCCGCCCGCCGCCTATTCGGCGCCAGAGGACCGCGAGGGCGATGAGCAGGAGGACGAACAGCAGGGCCAGGAGGACCGCAAAGGCGGGCATGCCGGCGATTTCCGTGGACCACAACGGGTTCGCCGCGCCGATGCGGACGGCCTGGATCGAGGTCCCGCCCGTGTTGAACTCCTGGCCGATAAGGAGGAGGTCCCCGTTCCCCGTGCCCTGCGGCACCGTGATGAGGAGGTCCACCTCGGGTCTCGTCGTCGTCGCGGATGCCACGACCCCCGCGAGTCCGAGGGTCACGAACCACCGGAACTGGCTCGGGAGCGCGGTCGTGCCGCGTGGCGTGAGGCTGAGGTGCACGCGGATCGTCTCTCCCGGCGCATACGTCGGTCGGTCGAACGTCATGCCGAGGATGACGCCGCTCGCCTGGAAGATGGAGATCTGTGCCTCCGTCGAGTTGCTCCCCTGGCTCGCGACGACCCGGAACGTGTACGACGGGCTTGCGGGACTCGGCGTGCGGAAGGCGAAGGAGGTGCTCGTCGTGTTCCCTGAGAGGACGATCGTCCCGGCGGAGTCCTCGACTTCATAGTCGTACCGCGGGTTCGTAATCACCCGCGAGGAGACGCCGTAGAATGCGTTGATCGTGTTTCCCGGGCTGAAGTCCGCCCGGTCCAGCATGAGGGACATGTACGCTATCGACACGCTGGCGGACCGCGTGCCGGATTCCACATCTGTGCCGTCGTGCACGTCCACGCGGAAGACCAGGGTCCCTTCGAAGTCCAGGGGGATCGCATACCGGTATGTCGAGTTGCCGTTCAGCTCGGACGCGAGGACGCCCCCGAAGAGCACGGACACCCGCCAACTGTACGTATAGTTCCCCGGCCCCGGTGTACGATAGACGATCGCGGTGGCGGTTGCGGTATCCCCGCTCAGGTACGACGCCTTGTCGAGCGTCACAGTGACCGTCATCGCCGCGCGCGCGGGCGGCGCGCTCACGACGAGGAGGGTGACGAGCAGGGCAAGCACGAGCGCACAGGCGAGGACCCTCGCGGTGCTGCGCCGGCCTATCGAGGTGCGTGACATCGGGATCCCATCCCATTGTCCGCGGGAAGGGCCCCGCGGACGACGGCTCATCGTGTCTGACCTACTTAACCGTTTTGTCCGCCGAATGTCCGCCGCGTCCCCGCTCCGCGACGTGGGGCTTCACGCCTTCCGTGCCGGTCCGCCGTCTCCCTGGAGGCGAGCGAAGAGGTCACTCGCCCGGGCCCGCCACGGAGCCGCGTCGTGGGAGCGGCCCTGGGACTCGTACATGCGCGCGATCTCATCATAGCGGCTCGCAAGGGAATACGGATTCTCGAGCCCGGCGATCAGCTCGACGGACCCGAGGAGGTGCTCCTCCGCTTTCGACCAGTCGCCCCGGCGGGCGAAGACGAGGCCGAGGTTCGCTCGCGCCGTCGACAGGGCGAGCGGGTCGCCGATCGTCCGCGCGAGGTCGAGGGCCCGCTCCGCGCTCGCCGCCGCGGCCTCCGTCTCCTCGAGCCGCAGGAAGTTGTCGACCGCGTTCGCGAGGGCGTACGATGCGAACCGGATGTCCCCCGTGCGCAGCGCGATGTCCGCGGACCGCCGGAACGTCTCCGCCGCCTCCCGCGGGTCCCCGTCCCGGCTCAGCACGATGCCGAGGTTGATCTGGATCGCGGCTTCCTCTCGGCTCCCGTGCCGGACCGTTGCCGCGGCCTCGAGAAGGCGCCGCTTCGCGAGCGCCAGATCGCCGCGCGCGATGAGGGCCGCCCCGAGGTCCGTGAGGGCGCGCACCTTCTCCCGCGACCCGTCCTCGAGGAGGCTCGCGGCCTCCGTGAGATGATCGAGGGCGGAGGACAGGTCCCCGAGCTTCCGTTCCGCCGCGCCCAGCGCGCGTAGGGCCTCCGCCTTCACGTCTGCGCGCTGCAGCCCATCGGCTTCCCGCACCGCGGCCTCGAGGATCCCCTTCGCCTCCGCGTACGTCCCGAGGCGGTTCGCGATCCGCCCCAGCTGGATGCGCGCGCGGACCCGGTCCCCCGGACCGCCGCGCTCGACGAGGTCCGCCAACACGCGCCGCGCGTCCTCGAACTTCCCGAGGAACATCTGCGTCTCCGCGAGGAGCGCGTCCGGCCTTCGGTCCGGTGTGAGGCGGAGCAGGCACGCCTCGAGGTCGCCCGCACGGGCGCTCTCCGCGAACGCGGGCCCGATGTCGACGAGGAGGGCCGCCGCCCGGTCCACGTCCCCGGCTTCGATCCGGTGGTGAGCCTCCTCGAGGGGATCCGCTCGGCTCGCCCAGTACCCCGCGGCTCGGGTATGGGCCGCGCGGCGTTCCCCGTCCCCTATCCGGCGGCTGAAGAACTCCTTCACGAGGTCATGCAGAAAGTACCCTTCCTCGCGGTGGTGGAGGATTGCCCGACGCACGAGGCGGCGAAGCTGCGTGAGGCTCGCTCCCAAGGCCTCGGGCGAACGCGCCGGCCGTCGGAGGATCGCAAACGTCTTCAGGATTTCCTCGGAGCCCTCATCCAACCCATCGAGGACCGTATCGAGCACGTAGCGGTCCGCGGCCACGACGCCCGCATCGAGGCCGCTCGCCGCAAAGAGCTCGAGGGACAGCGGATGGCCGCCGGTCGCGCGGATCACGCGCTCCGCCTCCGTTGGGCTCAGCGCCGCGCCGCGCGCCTCGAGGAGATGCGTCGCCGCGACGTCGTCCAGTCCTTCGAGGCGCATCTCGAGGACCGCGCTCCGAGCGAGATCCGTCGACTCGTAGAACCCCGGTTGGATCCGTGTGGCCACGAGGATCTTCGCCGCGGGCGGCGGATCGAGGAGGGAACGCAGGAGGCCTTCGCCCGCCGGGCATGCATGGAGGTCGTCGAAGACGGCCACGTATCCTCGCAGGTCTTCGCGTAGGACCGCGACCGCTTCCGTCGGATCGTACGCGGGTCGGACGAGCACCGCCTTCAGGCGACGCCGTCCCTGGCGAACGAGGAAATCTGCGAGGGAGGAGAGGATGCCGTGAGCGTCGTCGTGCGCATAGAGCCGCCGGAAGAGGACGGGCCTCGCCTCGCCCTCCACGACCTTCGCGACGAGGGCCGTCTTGCCGATCCCCGCCACGCCGATCACGACTCCGATCGCGGGACCCTCGGAGGCGAGCCATCCCCCCAACCGGTCCACCTCTTGGCCCCGGCCGAAGAACGGCCGGCCGCTCGGGGTCGCGACGCGGGGACCCGCGGGGGTCGGTATCGCGATAACGTCCGTCGCGAGGACCCGATGGACGGCCTCGGACTCCCGGAGGCCCGCGCGTCGCAGGATCTCGATCGCCTCGAGCCCGCTCGCTTCCCTGCGGCCACTCCCGTCCAGGAGGACGACCGCGCGGGCCTTCGCATGCTCCCGCATCCGTCGGGCGGCCTCCTGGCCCGCGGTCGTGAGGTCATACACCTTCCGGCGAGAACGGGCGTTCGCGACGTGGGCCATCCGCTCCTGCACCCGCCCGGACGTGCGCAGCCGTTTCAGCTCGAGCGCCACGTGCGCGCGGCTGATCGAGAGCGCGGCCGCGATCCCGTCCTGCGTCATCTCCGCGGGGCATTCGTACGCGTCCGCATGGCGGAGGAACCCGGAGAGGTGGACGAGAATTCTCTCACCCACGGTGACGCTGGGCAATCCCTCCGCCCCCCCGGGCCGGATAACAGGCGGTCCTTACTTAACCGTGTGTGTCCCTGTCACGCGTCCTCCCCGCCCGGCGCCGCTCAGGGGAGGCGTCGCACGACCTCGGGGAGGTCCGAGAGGTCGCGCACCTCGACGTCGGGCGTCGGGTCGCCGGGCCCGCGACGTACGCCGCTGCGGTTCACCCAGACCGTACGCATCCCGAGGCGCGACGCTCCCGCGATGTCCGCCTCGAGCGAGTCGCCGACGTGCACGACGTCCGCCGGGGGGATGCGCAGGGCCTTGAGGGCGAGCTCGAAGATCCGCGGCCGTGGCTTGTACGCCTGCGCGGACTCCGACGTGATCACGACGTCGAACGTGAGACGATTGCGTCTCAAAATCCCCTTCAGGAACGCGTCGTCCGCGTTGGAGACGACCGCCCGCGGGATTCCGTCGAGGGCCGCTAGGACCGTGCGGACCTCCGGGTACGCCTTCGCCTTGAGCCAGAGGGCCTCGAGCCGATCGATGTACGGCCGGGGGTCCGCCTCGATCCCATACTCGTGCAACGCTTTCGCAAGACTGTCCTCCGTCACCTCCGCGAGGGTGAGGAACTGCTCCGTGTCCGTGCCGAAGAAATAGCGGTCCCAGGTGTCGAGGAAGGCCTCCGGGTCTAGGCCCGCGCGGTGCTCCGCGCAAACTTCGCGGGCGATGTGGATGAGCACCTCCCGGCCGGTGTCGATGATCGTCCCGAAGGCGTCGAACGTGATCGCGCGGACCATCCGGACGCCCAGGGCCGCCGCGGGCTTAGCCGTTTCGTTTTCGGCCGAAGGCGCACACGGGTCGGAGCGGACACGAGCCGCAGCGGGGTTTCGGTCGGCACAGAGCCTTCGCATGGGCGACGAGGAGCGCGTGGTACTCCTGGAGCATCGACGGGTCCCTGGGCAGGTGCCGTGCGAAGAATCGCTGGACCGGCTCGTACCGGTCCGTGCGGAACCAGCCGAGCCGGCGTGCGATGCGCACCGTGTACGCGTCGATCACGAACACGGGATGCCCGCCCGCGTACAGAAGGATCGAGTCCGCGGTCTCCGGTCCCACCCCGGCCTGGTCCAACAGGTCTCGCCGCACGACGTCCGTCGGCCGCCCGAAGTAACGGTCGAGATCTCCGCCTGCGCGCTCGATCAGGTGGCGGCAGAACGCCTTGAGTCGCGCGGGTTTCGTGCGGTAGAGTCCGGACACGCGCACGTGGCGGCGGAGCACGTCGACCGGCGCGGCCGCGATCCGACCGATGTCGAGCAGGCCCGATCGCTTGAGGTTCGCGATTGCGGATGCCACGTTCCGCCACGCGGTCTGCTGCATAAGGAGCGCGCCGACGATCACCTCGAAGCGACTTTCCGCGGGCCACCACCCCTGAGGACCGTAGTGTTCGAGGAGCCGCCGATGGACGTCCGCCACGCGGTTCATTCGATCCCGCGAACGCATGGGCGGACCAAGAGCCTTGCCGCGACCCCGCGTGCCTTTAAGCGGGCGCGGGCGATGCGGGCGCGTGCGCGCCATCGCGGCCGCGGCCGCCGCGTCCCTGAGCTGGGACGAAGCCGCCTTCCGCGCGCTCAACCTGGCCGGGACGGACGCCGCAATGGACGCGCTCATGATCGGCCTGAGCCTCGCGAGTACGGCGTACGTCCTCGCGGTCCTCGCGGTCCCGCTCTGGTGGCGCGGTCATCGGGATAAGGCGTTCGACCTTCTCGTCCTCCTCGCCGTGACGATGCTCGCGACGGAGGCGATCAAGTTCGCAACGGGACGACCGCGGCCGTGCTCGCCAGACGTCCTCCCGGACGTGCGGACGATCGCCGGATTCGGATGCGACGCGGAGTTCGATCCGGCGTTCCCGAGCGGTCATACTTCGCGCGCGTTCGCGGTCGCGGCGTTCCTCGGTATTCATTTCCGCTGGCGCCTCGGCGCGACCGCGGCATCATTCGCCGTCTTCGCGGGGGTGAGCCGAGTCTACCTCGGAGTGCACTGGCCGTCCGATGCGGTTGGCGGGGCCCTCCTCGGGATCGCGTTGGCCCTCGTCCTGGCTCGCGTGGCCCGCGACCTCCAGGGATACAAACGTCTCCGGGCGCGGATCGTCGGGGCGGTCGCGCGCGTGACGAACCGCGGTCGCGCGACCTAGGTCTCGCCGAGGAGGCCCAAGACCTCGCCGAGGGTCTCGTCGATCGCCCGGCCGAACGGCGCGGTGTTCTTCTCCGACATCGCGACGAAGAACATCTTGCCCGTCAGGTCGCGCACCGCGAGGACGCCGCCGTCCGCTTCGACGGTCACCGCGCTCGGCGTGCCCGTCTTCACCGTCGAGTAGATCACCTCGAGCGCACCCAGGAGGGTCGCGGCCATCGTGGCGAAGTTGTCCACCTGGACGTCGTCCGGGACGGACCAGGCGACAGGCACGCCGGAGCGGGACACGATCGCGGACATCTTCGCGCCGGATCGGGCATTGAACTCCTCGAGTAGCTTGCGAAGCGCGTCCACCGCGACGGGCACGGTCTCCCTCCGGGACGGGCCTCGATGCCCCCTTCGTTATATAGCTCTTGGCTCCCGGTTGTCGACGCCCCCTCATGAATCCATAGGAAAGAATTATCCGCGACACTCCCGCTACCACCGATCCGATGGAGGAGGGAGCCCGTCTCGTTCTCCGGACGAGCGCCAGCCTCCGCGCCGGCGAGAAGGTCCTGGTCGTCGCCGACGAGACGACGCATCCGGTCGGCGAGGCGTTCCTCGCGGCCGCCCGGTCCCTGGGAGCGGATCCGGTTCTCGTCCTCATCCGGTCCCGCGCCGCGGACGGCGAGGAGCCGCCGGAGCCCACCGGCACGGCGATGGCGGCCTCCGATCTCATCGTGCTCGTGACGAGCCGCTCCCTCACGCACACGCACGCGCGTCGCGGCGCGAACCGTGCGGGCGCCCGCGTGATTTCGATCCCCGGGGTCACGGAGGAGATGCTCCGCGAAGGCGGTCTTGCTGCGGACTGGACGCAAATCCATGACGTCGTCCGGCGCGTTGCGCGCCGCCTGCGCGGGGCCCATGAGGTCCGCCTGACGTCCGCTGCGGGCTCCGATTTCACATTCGACATCGCGGGCCGCGACTGGGTCACGGAGGACACGGGCCTTTGCTCCCGCAAGGGCGCGTTCACGACCCTCCCCGCCGGGGAGCTGTTGGTCGCGCCGGTCGAAGGGTCCGCCGCGGGGCGGCTCGTGGCAGATACCTACTTCGAGGAACCCCTCCTGGAGCCCGCGACGGTGACGCTCAAGGAAGGCCATGCGATGCGGATCCTCGGGGCCGCGAAGGCCGTCCACGCGATGAACCGCGGCGGGAGGGATGGCCGGGCGCTCGGCCGCTTCGGATTCGGCCTGAATCCCCGCGCGCGGATCGCCGGCCCGCATCTCGAGGCAGAGAAGGCCCTCGGGTCCGCGCACCTCGGTTTCGGGGACAACCTGGTCCTTGGCGGGAAGATCCACTGCGGCGTGCGCGTGGAGTGCATCGTCTCGGAGGTCGGGGTCGAGGTGGACGGCGACCCCGTCATCGAGAAAGGGCGTCTCGTCGACTGAGCCGCGTCAGCGGTGGTACAGGACGCTGTAGAAACGGTTTTCCTTCGCCGTCTTCTCGAGCCGGCCGGTGATCGCGAGCTGGTATCCGCACTTCTTGCATTTGTTGTCCTTGTCGAGGTACCATCCGGTAATGTCGAACCCGTACCGCTTGATCGCGAGAGCGCCGCATCCCGGGCAGTACGTGTGCTCGAGCGGGTGGCCGGGGACGTTCCCGATGTATACGTACTTCAGCCCGACCTCCTTCGCGACCGCGCAGTGCTTCTCCAGGGTTTCGACGGGCGTCCAGGGGAACTCCATCATCTTGTAGTCCGGGTGGAAGCGGAGGAAGTGGATCGGGGTGTCGGGCCCGAGGTTGTCGTACACCCACTTGCTGAGCTTGCGCGCGGCCTCGAGGTCGTCGCCCACCTGCGGGACGATGAGGTCCGTGATTTCCGTGTGGATCTTCGTCCTGTCGCGGATGTCGAGGAGGG
>Ga0209640_10003089_pt1 | contig 14568 bp, 16 predicted proteins | sample RifCSP10_1_FD_184018 | JGI IMG/M metagenome (GOLD analysis project Ga0209640, IMG submission 184018) | Soil microbial communities from Rifle, Colorado - Rifle CSP2_sed 10_1 (SPAdes) (version 2) | ecosystem: Environmental > Terrestrial > Deep subsurface > Rock core/Sediment | place: Rifle...
CCTCATCCTGCCTTTTTTCAGTGTCCCCGCGATCAACAAATCTGTCCGCACCTGTTGTAACTCTGGCTACTAAGTCAAGATTAAATTTACTCTCTGAACCCGCCAGAAGTCTTAGGGTTTTTGTCAAAAATTCATCCTGCTGTTTTTTTTGAATCGCTCCGATTATTCTTCTTGACTCGACAAACTGATCGCAAATGGCCAAAAATATTTCGCAATTTACGGGCTCGGAAAATAACCGGTCATCAATTCCGAATTCGTATTGAAGGTCCAAACCTTTTTGAATTATTTCTTTCTTGTAATCCTCTCTTGCTTCCCGACTACGGTCTCTGGTTATGTTGGAGGCTTTAAACGTTCGATCGTTTCTAAATCTGTTTTGAAAATAAGCCTCCCATTTGGATTGGGTTTGAAGTTTTTCCGCAGATTGAATAGATTCGCGTTCTGTCATGTCCGGAACACCATCCATATTTAAATTGTACTAAATTTAGGAAATTAAAGGTTGGCTATATTCGCCTTAAGTTCTTCGAGGCGGGGGTGGGAATACAGCTCGGTTTTGTCTAAGATTAAATTAATTTTAGTCGCAACCAGTTTCTCCCAAACATCTTATTGTATCACGATCCGGTATCGTGATTTATCGTAATCTCAAATTGACTTAAAAAACAAAACGTGTTAATGTGTATGTGTATGTTAACAAAAAGGACTCATATCCTATTTGAGGAAAATCTCTTCAAAAAATTAGCTCAAATTGCCCGAATTCAAAAAAAGTCGGTTGGTCAACTAATAAGAGAAGCTGTAAGGGAAAAATATATGGAAAATGAAAAGTTCGCTAAACGAAGCAAAGCGATAGATTCTACTTTAAAACATCGCACAATCTTCAAGAAAAAAATTAACTATAAAGAATTAATAAACTATGGCCGCAAATTTTAACAAAAATCAAGTTGTTGATGCTTCATTTGTTCTTTGTTTCTTGATGCCAGATGAATACGACTTGGAAGTAGATTTATTTTTTAATCAATATAAAAGCGGGCTCATTAATATTATTTCCACTACGTTTCTCTCTTTTGAAGTAATAAATGGTTTGAAAACAGCATTATTAAGAAAAAGAATCGATAAAAATTATGCACTCTCAAGAATAAGGGAATTTTTAGATTATGAAATCGAAGTTCAAATAATAGATTTTACTAAAACTTTTTTACTGGCAAGTCAATACAATTTAACAATTTACGATGCTTCATACTTGCATTTAGCAAAATTAAATCGAGTTCCACTGCTTACTTTGGACGAAAAACTAAAAAGATTAACTTAAAAATGATGCTAATCAATCAAACAACTAGTTCAAAAAGTTTTGCTCGTTATTGTGTTATTTGCAGCAAGAAATTAGACATTACGGTTTATTCGAATAAGACATACACGGGTGGCCATTATTTCGGTAAGATAGAGCTTGGTAAAAAGAAAAAAGCCGAATATTGGGAATGTAACAAATGCTACAAAAACTAATCAAACTCCTGATTACACCCTTGGAGCGTAAAGCTTCTTAATTTTCTCTCGCAAAAAGATTTCTTCTTCTGCTTTTTCCTGCTCTTCCGAAGATTGATCGTCCATTTATTTGAGAGATTTGCCTACTTCCAAGACCTGTTCAACTAACCGATTAGCATAACCCCACTCATTGTCGTACCAGGCGATCACTTTAACTAAGTCGCCGTCCACAACTTTGGTTAGCGGTAAATCGACAATTGCCGATTCAGAACGTCCAATGATGTCAGTTGAGACAATTTGTTGTTCGGAAATAGCTAATATGCCTTTATAAATAGGATTTTTGGATGCTTCTAAAAATGACTTATTTACCTCTTCGACTGTTGTTTTTTTCTCTATAATAAAAGTAAAATCGGCAACCGAACCGTCAATCGTCGGAACACGAAATGCCATTCCGTCAAATTTCCCGGTAACTTCCGGCATAGCTTTTGCGATGGCTTTTGCGGCGCCGGTCGAAGTCGGCACAATATTGACCGATCCGGCACGGGCACGACGCAGATCAGGGTGAAGTGCCGGCGGCGGTCCGTCGACGATATTCTGTTCGGCAGTCATAGAATGGATGGTTGTCATCCAGGCTTTAAGGATTTTAAATCTTGAGTGAATCACAGCCGTGACCGGGCCGACACAGTTAGTCGTGCACGATCCATTATTAATTATCTGGGCTTTACCGTCATATTTATTAACCCCTAAAACGTGTGTTGGTACATCTTCTGAAGGTGCCGAAATTACAACTCTTTTGGCTCCTGCTTTTAGGTGATTTTGAGCCAGATCAGCTTTAGTGAATCGGCCGGTACATTCGATCACGACATCTACGTTCATATTTTTCCACGGAAGTTGAGAAGGATCTTTCTCGGCAATAATCGGATATTTTTTAGCGTCCACAATTAGGTTTTGTTCATCGGAGGAAACTTCGCGGGAACTGACACCATAAACGCTGTCGTATTTAAAAAGGTGGGCCAAAATTTTAGGCTCGGAAAGGTCATTTATGGCAACTACATCGATTTCATTTGCGAACCGGTCTAAGATAACCTTGAAAGTCTGACGGCCAATCCTGCCGAATCCATTTATGGAAACCCTAAGCATATTATTAGTTTACAACTTAGTAAATTTTAAATAAATAAGTATGTTTCTCGTAAATTTAATAATAAATATCTGCTTCCGTCATCCTGAGCGAAGCGAAGGATCTAAACCTGATAGATCCTCCCATTCCGGATTAATTGATTCTACAAGCGCATTCTTTTTACTTCTCAACCATCCTTTGATCTTTTTCTCTGCACCGATTGCTTCCTCGGGATTATTAAACTCTTCAAAATAAACTAATTTTGTTAAGTTATACTTCTTCGTAAAACCATCAATTAGTTTACTTTTGTGCTCGGATATTCTTCTTTCTAAATCGTTAGTCATACCAACATACATTACCTTATCATTCCAATTAGTCAAAACGTAAATAAAGCAGCTTTTATTAAGATTCTTCACTATGTTCAGAATGACATAAATGAAGGGTTCAGAATGACAGGAAAAAATCAGAAGTTCAAATCTGAAACTCATCCTGTAGTCGGTAGACTGAAGACAATTTGATTATCACAACGGAAACTTTTCTTCGTTCTCTTCCAGGGCTTCGATTGCGGAAAGCTTTTTTCCGGATAAAAACTCGAGCATTGCGCCTCCGCCGGAGGAAACCCAGCTGATTTCGTCCAAATATCCGAATTTTGATAACGCCGCAACAGTATCTCCTCCCCCGACAATCGTTTCAGCTTTCGACTTGGATACTTCGGCAGCAATCGAAGAAGTTCCGACCGCAAATTCTTTTTGTTCGAAAGCTCCCATTGGTCCGTCCCAAACAATTGTCTGGGCATTTGAAACAATCTGACAAAACCTGTCAATTGCTTCCGGAGCTAAATCACCACCGCTTGGCAACAGTTCGGCCACAATTGCGTTCTGGGGAAGCTCGAAATTTTCTCCTGATTGTTTTAGTTCCAAAGGCAATTTGCCTCCTACTAAAACATAATCGGCAATCTTGGCCAGATTTTCGACAACCGGCATTTTGGTTTCCACTTTTGCACCCCCGACTATGGCCACAAAAGGCCTTTTGGGGTTTTCCAAAACCCGGGAAATCTTTTGAACCTCCTTACCAAATCTCAAACCGGCCACTGCAGGCATGAGTTTAGGTATCCCGACCACGCTTGCGTGATTTCTATGAGAAACTCCAAAGGCATCAAAAACGTAAATTTCAGCAAGCTTAGCTAAAGCTTGGGCAAAATTAGGATCGTCTCCTTCCTCACCGGGAAAAAATCTTAAATTTTCCAGCAATATTATTTCTTTTGGTTTTAAGTTTTTGGCGGCATTTTCAACTTCTGTTCCTGTTGTAGTGGCAAAATGAGTAACTATCGTTCCCGAAACATCACTTATAGCCTTTGCTAATGGTTCGGTTGTCAATTGAGAAACGAACCTTCCTTCTGGTCTGCCCATATGACCAATTACAATTATCGGGCAATTTTTTTCTATTAAATATTGCAGGGTTTCTTTGGAATGAACGATCCTTGAATCATCAACGATAAATCCGTCTTTTAGGGGTACGTCCAAATCAAGTCTAAGAAGTACTTTTTTGCCTTTTACGTCAACATCCTCAAGCGTCCGCATAACAACTTGATCATAACAGGAATATTTCGAGGGGTCAAAGACCGTGAGTTTATCGAATGGTCAAAGACCATTCGAAGGTTCGATAAGCTCACTGCGAGCAAGCTCAGGGTAAAAGAAAAATTCATGCAAGTTTAGCCCTGTGAGTTAAAATATTGGCCCAGGTCAATGCATCTTCTGCCCAAAGTTCATCTCTTTTAGGATTATCTTTCAATTTTTTAAAGTTATTTCTGAAGGAATCTAATGTGTGCATAAATTGCTCATTCTTAGATGCTTTCTCAAGCTCTGTTAAATACTCCTGCGTTTCAGCTAAAAACTGGTCGATCCTTGATGTTTTACCCTCGCTCGCCCACCGGGATAATCTGCCTAAATTCACGGCAATGTTTAAAATCAATTCTTGTGCTGTCATATTGTGTGTCATTCAAAGTTCTTCACCCTCGTCATTCTGAGCGAAGCGAAGAATCTTAATCCGCTTTGGATTCGATTAAAAGAAGCACAGGAGAATTCTAACATATTTTGTGGGTCTGGAAGGAATATCAGCATTTAGCCTCGCAAGGCCTGGCCTTTTGAGGCTGAAGTATGGAAAGCATAAACATTGATCCAAAAAAAATAACCTTGAAGTTCACCCTGATATATGTTATACATTAGATGTATGATTAGAACTCAAATTTATTTACCAAAAGATCTTTATCGTGACATAGACATCGCAGCGAAACGCGAAAAGAAAGCTAAAGCAGAAATAATTCGTAGAGCCATTAAAAAAGGTTTAGGTAAAAAGGAAACAGGCAAAGATACGGGACACGCACTGCTCAAAATTGCAGCAATGGCTAAGAAATATAATTGGAAAGGACCTAAAGATCTTTCTAAAAACATCGATAAGTACCTTTATGAAGAATGAATAAACCCGTCGTGATCGCTGATTCCAGCGCTTTAGTTTCCCTTGCCTCCATTTCCGACTCCAATCATAGCCCGGCCCTAAGATTTAGCAATCGACTTGTAAAAGAAGATCGCCAAATCATCATTCCGACAGAAATTTTTTCCGAAACAGTAAATGTTTTGGGACGAAGAGGAAATCATCAAATGGCATATGGTACAGCTAGTCAAATTTTAAACTCCAACCCGATAATACCCCAAACAACGGATAACCTAAGAGAACAAGCACTTCTAAAATTTAAGACTCAACCTGAATCTGTAAGCTATACTGATTGCCTGGTCATGGCTTTTGCAGATGAATTTGAAACCAAAGAGATTTTTGGGTTTGACCTAACCTTTAAAAAGAATGGTTACGTTAGGTTTGGGATAGATAAACCAAAGAAGTAAATATTGATCCCTTAGCAATTCAGGTTTCCCCCTCGCAAGGCCTGGCCTTTCGAGGCTAAAAGTTCACTCGCGGGCAAATTTGGCAATATTTGACGGTCGTTCAAGACCGAATTCTACTCTTCTATAAAGCTCTTCGGTAAGCAGATTGTCCCATATTCTGAGTGTTTCCGGATGAATGTATCCTTCAGCCGCCCTCGCGATGGCAACGGAAATAACTACCGTCCCTTTCATATAATCCGGCAGCGGAGCATTCTTCATATATTTAGTCAGATCATATTTATCATTCATCCTAAAAGCTTTGGCAACACAATCAATTATCCTTGCACCCAGCCATAATACCGGGGTATTCTCCGAAGTAATATTTGAAAGTTTTGCAAAAAAATCTTTTGCTCTTTCGAGCTCATCCCTTCCAACACTTACCTGCCTAAATTGGTGACTTTTTAATTGACTCAGTTCTTCAAAAAAAGGTCTGGGAGTGGAAGGAATCGGACTTTTGTAAAACCTTCTGTATAAAATTGTCAGCTCGGGAATTTGCAAGTTAGCCAGCATGTCGCCCTCCGCAATTATTTTATTATGGTCGGATAACTTACTAAACTTATCTAAGGTGATAAAATCTGCGAATCGACAATTTCGACCGCTGATGGACGGACGATTGGTGTCCTGATGCATTCTTTGAATAACAAGATCCATTTCCTGGAAAAAGGTTTCTTTTTGTTCGGGGTCAATTGGACTTTCTATTGACACGACCAGGATTATACAGGAAACTGTTTGGCTAAACAAACATTTAGCAGTTTAAGTCCAAAATTGTGGGCCTTGATGGAATCGAACACTTCCTTCGTCGAGTTAGACTCGACTTCATCAGTGTAAACCATCGCTCTTCGTCTTCTTTTTGCGTTAGCAAAAAATATCCGTAAAAGTTTTGTGGGCGATAATGGGATCGAACCATTGACCTTTACATTATCAGTGTAACGCTCTACCACTGAGCTAATCGCCCTTAATTCAAACTCGGCCTGGGAGTTGTTACTGCTACGGCCAGTTTTTCAACAAAATCGCGGTCGGCTTCAAGCCAATCAAGTTTTAGCGCCTCGGTTATTTTAACCCAACTTACTTCTTCGTAAACGTCGGGGTTAACTTTTTTAAGAACGACGCTCCCATTTGGCTGACACTCAATAAAGTGAATCCGAAATTTACCTTCTACTCCGTAATCGTGATCAACCTGCGTAATTTCGCCAATCGGCTCTTTAATTTCCAAACCGATTTCTTCGCTTAATTCCCGGGAAATTGCCTCCTCCATTGTTTCTCCAACTTCTACTTTGCCGCCGATAAATTCCCACTTGCCGCCGAATTTCTTATCTTCAGATCTCATTCCGATCAAAATTGAATCTTTATTTTTGTTAAAGATCACCGCCGCAACTACTTCGACCGGTTTTGCTTTCTGTTCAGCTGTTTCCATTCTATTAACTATCTACTATTTACTATTAACTAATTTTTGAGGCGCAGAGGGGATTCGAACCCCTGCATAGCCGTTTTGCAGACGGCCGCGTTACCACTTCGCCACTGCGCCGAGTCAAACTCGGCAGCCACGTTTGATCGAGTCAGACTCGATTTGACGTGGCGCCATAACTCTTTTGATTCACCGGTTTGAATTCTGCTTAGCCGATTTTGCTTTATCCCTTCTAATTGTTGCTACAGATGACAAAGCGTATAAACCCAATCCAACGCCAATTTCTATCGGCGATCTAGCCCCGGCTCCGTATAGTGCTACTCCTCCGCCCAAAGCTCTCCCAACAATTGGCCCATGATTAACAGCTTCTCTTACTACTCCACGGGGAATTCCTTTTATTTCTTTAGAAACAACTTTTATTTCGTTAGAAACGACTTTTATTTCTTTTGAAACGTTTTTTAAAGAACCGTGTAAAATTTCCGCTCTCAATTTAACCTCTCTTGCAACTCGCCCAAGTTTACCACAAGAAATTTCAGGCAGCAAATAAGCTACTAGCTGTTAGGCATTAGAATTTAGTACGTTGACAACTAACCTCTAACAGCTAAGTACTAATGGCTAAAAATTGCCACAAAAAAAGACTTTAAGTGATAGGAAAGTCCAATTTTTAATCCCTGACGTGTTTGCGGGATAAGGTACTTGTTCTCCTAACTTACGTTTGAAGAATAAGGATATTTGGTTAACCTGGATTAATAACCCACATCCCGATACCGGATCGGTACGGGATAGTTAAGTATTACCTTAACCACCGTGAGAGGTGGGAGTTATACCTCCTTAGAAAGGAGGTGATCCATCCCCAGCTTCGGCTAGGGATACCTTGTTACAACTTAGTGCTCATCGACGTTCTCACCTTCGGCAACTGTTTCCCAAAAGGGTTAACGCGCTGACTTCGGGTGCTAACGACTTTGTTCGCTTGATGGGCGGTGTGTACAAGAGCCGAGAACGTATTCACCGCGGCCTGCTGATCCGCGATTACTAGCGATTTCAACTTCATGAGGGCGAATTTCAGCCCTCAATCTGAACTGAGGCGAATTTTGAAGGATTAGCTACCTCTTACGAGGTCGCAGCCCGTTGTAATTCGCCATTGTAGGATGTGTGTAGCCCAGGGTATAAGGGCCGTGCTGACTTGACGTCATCCTCTCCTTCCTCCGTGTTGAACACGGCAGTCTCCTATGAAAATTTAACATAGGATGAGGGTTGCGCTTGTTGACCCACTTAAGGGTGCGCCTCACGGTACAAGCTGACGACAGCCATGCAGCACCTGTGCAGAACTCTCGAAGAAATTCTACTTTCATAGAACGTGCATCTGCATGTCAAACCCTGGTAAGGTTTTTCGCTTTGTATCGAATTGAACCACATGCTCCACCGCTTGTGCGGCTCCCCGTCAATTCCTTTGAGTTTTAGCCTTGCGGCCGTACTCCCCAGGCGGGACACTTAACGCGTTAGCTTGCGACAGTAACAATAAAGCTACTATCTAGTGTCCATCGTTTACGGCTAGGACTACGCAGGTCTCTAATCTGCTTCGCTACCCTAGCTTTCGTGTCTCAGCGTCAAGGTTGAGCCAGATGCCTGCCTTCGCCTTCGGTGTTCCTTACGATATCAACACATTTCACTGCTCCACCGTAAGTTCCAGCATCCTCTCTCAACTTCCAGTTTCATAGTTTCACAACCATACTTCTGTTGAGCAGAAGCCTTTAAGTTGTGACTTATCAAACCGCCTACACACGCTTTACGCCCAGTGATTCCGGATAACGCTTGCACCTCACGTATTACCGCTGCTGCTGGCACGTGATTGGCAGGTGCTTATTCCACAGGTACTATCAGTCCGCCAAAAGGCGGATTTTCTCCCTGTTAAAAGAGGTTTACGACCCTAGGGCCTTCAATCCCTCACGCGGCGTCGCTGGATCAGACTTTCGTCCATTGTCCAAGATTCCTAGTTGCTGCCACCCGTAGGTGTATGGGCCGTGTCTCAGTCCCATTGTGGCTGACCGACCTCTCAGTCCAGCTACCCGTCATTGCCTTGGTGAGCCATTACCTCACCAACAAGCTGATAGGACGCAGGCTCCTCAAAAAGCGAGTGGTTAAACTCTTTAAACTTGCGTTCACATGCGGTATTAGCCAACCTTTCGGCTGGTTATCCCCCACTTTAAGGTAGATTCCTACGTATTACTCACCCGTCTGCCACTGCCGGAGATCGGATGTCAGAAATCAGATGTCAGAATTTAATAGATGAAGAAAATTTATTTAATTGCTTCGAGATTGATTTATATTCGCTCGAAGAACACCGTGGACTATCAGTCCACGGATGAATGCGAGAGAATACATACTTCCGAGTATTGGAGCATCTGCCCGCTCATGTAAACTTAAAGACAATACCGAGGGTTTTTAACCCTCGGAAGTTTATAAACACTTGCCGCATTTTTCAAATCATTTAATTTCACAGAATTAAATTTTGATCTAAAAATTGTACGTAAGTGAGTTACCGTCTCATCTGAAGTACTCATTGCTTGAATGACAAACCTTCTTAATTCTTTTTGAGAAGATTTTCTTCCAAAACCTTCTGCAATAAGTGGTGCAACTGCTCTTGAAGATCTTAATATCTGCTTTTTAATATCCCAAAGTTCTTTGGGTAGTTGAATTGCAATTTCTTCTATTAAAAGAAATGCAGATAATGCTTGTTTGTAAACTCTCAACCCAGTTACATCCATTTAGCTTATTCTATTATAATCCGGTGTCCGAATTCCGAAATCTGATCTCCGGCCGTTCGACTTGCATGCCTTAGGCGCGCCGCCAGCGTTCATCCTGAGCCAGGATCAAACTCTCCAAAAAAAAATTTCGTAAAACGGGATCACGTTCATATAAACTGAACGTGATACTTTCCTACCACATAAAGTCTTTCTTTTAGATAGTTACTACGACAACAAAGTTGTCGGAACTATATCAGCCTTTACCTTCGGTAAATCTGATATATCAGTGCCAGCTCGCTGGCGGCTGATATCGCAAGATTCTTTCGAAGAAAAATCTTATGCGGTATACCCCGATCATTTTCGGGGTCAATCTGTCAGTTTTAAAATGTAAAATTTACATTATCAGCAGGTCACTTTCTCGCTTCGCGAGAAAAGTGCTCCTCTGATATTTTTTTGAAGCAAAAACTTCAAAAAAAGAAAAAAACTGAAGATTTCAAGGTTCTTCAGTTGTTAAAGTGCTCTTTGCAAAACAAAATTGCTTTGCAGAAAATTTGGTAGTTTATATTTGTTAATCGATAATTTCTACCCCGCTTTGTCTAAAGCTACCGGCTAATATAACCCAATCACCTATTGATGTCAACCCCGCACCTTTTTTAAATAAATTCATTTACATCGCATTTATAACAATGATGATTCTAAATTTATTTCCATAATGCATTTTGGGTGAGTTTAAAAGGTGCGGGGTCAACCCCTCTAAAATTAATTGACAGCAGTTCGAAAATTGCGTACGCTAGAATCAATGCCAACTTTAGTAAATGGTAAATGGAAAATGGTAAATGGAAATAAAAACTCTATTCACTATTCACCATTCACTATTCACTCACGTCAGCGCGGTTTCGGCCTAATTGAGCTCCTTTTAGTCGTGTCAATAATTGGTATCACTTCGGCAGTCGCACTTAGAACTTACGGCAATCAGCAGGGCAAAGCCAGAGACGCACAAAGGAAAAGTGACCTGCGTCAAATCGAGGTGGCTTTGGGTGAATATTATAACGACAATCAGAGTTTTCCGCCCAATGATGGAGAAGCACACATATATCTTTCCAACTCAACCGGCAATTGGATCCCCAACTTAAAAGAAAACGGCTATATTAAAAACTTACCAAAAGATCCAAAACAAGCAAGTTTAATTGAAATCATAAAAAATCTTGCAAAAAATTTTATTGATAAACCTGAAATCATCAATATAGTTGAAGCTGCTTCAAACGGACCTAATAACCCGGCCGCGTCACAAAGCGTTGCTTGCCCATCAGGAACTTATAACTGGTCAGGTACTTCAAACATTTTTACGTCTAATAACAGTTGGGCAACTATTTTTACCGGAGTCAGTGGCGGCTTGATAGGCAACTGTTTAAATGCAACTAATTTCGGATTAGCAATTTCCGCAGGTTCAACCATTAACGGTATAAAAGTAGAAATAGAAAAATCCAAATCCAGCTCACTTGACATAGTTCTTGATCAAACAGTCAAACTTCTCAAAAACGGTAGTCAAACCGGAAACAATAAAGCCAGTTCGTCTCAATGGTCAACAACCGACACTTACGTCACATACGGAGGATCTGCTGATCTTTGGGGAACTACCTGGGCGCCAAGTGATATCAACGCAAGCAACTTCGGAGTCGCACTCCAACCAATCGCTTCAAACAATGGGGGAAGCGCACGTGTGGACCACGTCAGAATAACCGTCTACTACACACCCGGACCAACACCAACTCCCACACCTACTCCGACACCAACGCCTACACCGACACCCACGCCTACGCCAACCCCGACACCGACACCTTCTCCTACACCAACGCCAACGCCTCCTCCGGTCACAACTTGCACGGATCAAACAGATTTTGTCTACTGCTATGAGGTCGACGCGGCAAACTCCAACTTTATCATTTGGGCAAAACTTGAACACGACGATGATAAAGAAGGGATTAATTCCGCATCAGCTGTTTGCCGTTTGACGCAACCGTCAGGCAGTGAATTTAACTATTGTCTGCAAAATCAATGAGAATTAGTAAGTAACAAATAGCGTGTAGTTGGTAGAAAATTAAACCATTAACTATATCAGCCTTCGCCTTTTGCGAATCTGATATATGTCAGCCTCCAACAAGCTGAATCTGACGTATATATCAGACGAAGTGCTGATATATATCAAAAATTATTGGAATAATTTGCTGATATGAACAATAAACTAATAACCAAAAAAGGTTTTACGTTAGTTGAACTTTTAGTTGTTATTGCAATCGGAGGAATACTTTTCGGCCTCGGAACGGCGGCGTTTCAAAGCGTTACTCAAAAAGGCAAAGACGCACAAAGAAAAGGAGACGTGCGAGCCTTAAGGATAGCTTTGGAGGCTTATTTTGACGAGAACGGCCAATACCCGCCCGACGGAACGGGCCAGGATTCGATGTGGAGTTCCGAAGGCGATGACTGGATTCCCGACCTTGCCCCGACCTACATAAATAAGCTTCCCAAAGATCCAAGACAAGTAGGTTTCAATATTTTTTCCAATTTGGCTTCAATTATTGATAAATTAAATGGTAATAAAAATATCCCTGTTGCAAACGCCGCTGCACCAACCAGCGGGCTGGTTGGCTATTGGCCGTTTGTTGAAGGCAGCGGCACTTCAACGTCTGACGCCAGCGGAAACGGAAATAACGCCACGCTTTTTAACGGCCCGACCTGGCCAATTAGTACTAATACGGGGCACGCAATCGGATTTGACGGAAACAATGATTATGCAAACTTAAACGCCATCAATAGCATTCCGGTCAGGGGTCAGGCAGTTACCATTTCATTTTGGATCTATTTTAATTCATTTACCGGACGACCGGTAACGAGGTGGAACGACGGTACCGGCGGTTTTGACTGGTTGTTTCAAGTTGAATCGCCAGGCAACCTTACATTTTATGCATCAAGATCAACCGGTACTGTTTACCGTGCGGCTGCATCAGGATTAACAACCGGAACCTGGTATCATATGGCAGGGGTTTCAAACGGTACAACAATCCAGCTTTACGTTAATGGTTCTCCGATCACTGCAGCTAGTCTTGGATGGAACGCCACTAAATCGAGCTCTAACGTAACATTCGGAGCCGGCCAAAACGGAAGCGGGGCATTTTTTCCCGGATACTTAGACGAAGTCAGAATCTATAATCGAGCTCTATCGTCAACCGAAATAACGGACACAATGAACGACGGAGGACCAAACGAAATCCCGATTGCAGTTCAGGACGCAGTCGATAATCCAACCTGCCAAACCTGGGGATGGGCGTTTGACCCAAACAGCACAACGACCAGCGTTACGATGCACCTATATCGGGACGGACCGGCAGGAAGCGGTACTTTTGTGGGTGCCTATCCGACAAGCACTTCCCGTCCGGACGTCAATTCCGCATACGGCATAACCGGAACTCACGGCTACACAGTAGCATTCAGTTCTTCTAATCCATCGGAAACCGCTCTGTTTACGGGCACTCCTCATCCGTTATATATTTACGCTTTGGATACGGCCGGAGGAACAAATCCTCTGGTCGGTGGCTCTCCAAAGTCAATAACATGTACGGCACCAGCCACCCCGACGCCGACCCCAACTCCAACACCTACTCCGACACCTACTCCGACGCCGACCCCAACTCCAACACCTACTCCGACACCTACGCCAACCCCCACTCCGACACCTACGCCATTTCCCTTAACCGGCGGTGCGCAATTCACTTATTACTACTTTGTTAACGAAGATCATTCCGCTTTCGTTCTCTGGGTACAACTTGAAAACGAAGACGATAAGGAAATATATAATAAGCCGACGGCGGAATGCCGCGAAACCCCTCCTCCGGCCTTTGAAGACGGCCAACAGTATAATTTCTGTTTAACTCCCTCGCTTGAAACAAATTAAAGTATTGAATTTAAATTTTCTTTGGATTAAGCTTTAAGTAATGCCCTACAATAAACCGTCGATAGTCAATCGTCGATCGACGATAGTCGAAAAAAAAGGTTTCACCCTAATTGAGCTGCTTGTCACTATTGCCATAATCGGCATTCTTTCAGCAATTGGCCTGATTGCTTTTACCAGCGCCCAGCAAAGATCCAGAGACGCCAAGCGTAAGGGAGACTTAAAATCAATTCAATCGGCACTTGAAATTTACCATTCCGATTTCAAAAAATACCCGCAATCAACTTCCACTTCCGTAGAAACTTTTACTTCCTCCGACGGATCAACTAACTGGCTTACCGGTTTAGTTAATCAATACATCAAATCGCTTCCCCAAGATCCTAAAAACGGAACGACTTATTACTATTGGTACTGCGTTCCGGCGACTCATTTGGACTATGTAATGGGCGTCAAAATTGAAAACGCAAACGATCCGGACATAAATACTGCCCCCACAGTTACCGGCTGTACTGCCCCGGCAGGCACACCTGACTTCAATTACTTCGTCCAGTCGCCGTAATTGAACCCGTTGACAATTAAAGACTTCTCATGCTTCTATCACAATGCAGTTTCTTTGGTGTCATCCTCACGAAAGTGAGGATCTGCCTTTAATTATGGCGGTGAATTATTATGTTTACATAATGGGGAACACTCGGCCAACACTTTATATCGGCGTGACAAATAATTTAATCAGAAGAGTTTATGAGCATAAAAATAATTTAGCGGAAGGTTTTACTAAAAGATATAAACTACACAAGTTGTTATATTTCGAAGTTTTTAGTGCCATAAAAGATGCTCTTAACAGGGAAAAACAACTTAAACACTGGGATCGAGAGTGGAAATTAGATTTAATTAAAAATACTAACCCCTCTTTCAAGGACTTATATAGTGATATTATTAATTGAATG
>Ga0209640_10003090_pt1 | contig 14564 bp, 10 predicted proteins | sample RifCSP10_1_FD_184018 | JGI IMG/M metagenome (GOLD analysis project Ga0209640, IMG submission 184018) | Soil microbial communities from Rifle, Colorado - Rifle CSP2_sed 10_1 (SPAdes) (version 2) | ecosystem: Environmental > Terrestrial > Deep subsurface > Rock core/Sediment | place: Rifle...
GGCGGCGACTATGTCGGCAGCCACTGACTCGCCTCCTTCGCCGCGCTCGCGCTCGGCGAGCGGCCATAATCCGGCCGGATGCTGCTGCGCATAGTCGCCGATGCCTTGTTCGTCCGCGGGCACAGTTTGCTGCGGACAGGCAGACCGCTGCGTGCCCTGCCGTATCTCGCGCTTGCCGCTCGGCTGGCGGCTTCCAATCCCTACTACCTGACCACTGCCGCCGCCGCCGCGAGCCAGGCCGGGAGCCGAGACCGCGCTGCCGCCTTGTGCGAGCGCGCGCTGCAGCTCGACCCGCAGTTCACGCCGGCGCACGATCTGCTGTACGGGCTTTACCTGCACGGAGACAAGTATTGGCTGGTACTCGAGCGCATTCACCAGCACCTGCGGCCGCGCACTTACGTCGAGATCGGCGTCGAGACGGGGGCCACCATGCGCTTCGTGCTGCCGGGTACGCTTGCGCTCGGCGTGGATCCCGAGCCGGCGATTTCCCTCGCGCTGCCGGAAAACGTGCGCATCTTCGCCCAGACCAGCGACGACTTCTTCGCCCGGCCGGATCTCGGCGAGCAGCTCGGCGGTCTGCCGGTCGACCTGGCGCTGATCGACGGCATGCACCAATTCGAGTTCGCGCTGCGCGACTTCATGAACCTCGAGCGCCTGTGCGCGCCCGGCGCCACCATCCTGATCCACGACTGCTTCCCGCACGACCGCACCACCGCGCAGCGCGAACGCGTGATGGTCTTCTGGAGCGGCGATGTCTGGCGGCTGATCGTGCTGCTGAAGAAGTACCGGCGCGACCTTTCGATTCACACCATCGCCGCGCCGCCCACCGGCCTCGCGCTGGTGCGCAACCTTGACCCCGGTTCGCGCTTCATCGCCGAGAACCTCGAGCGCCTGTGCGCGGAGTTCCTTGCGCTCGACTACGCCTACCTCGATGAGGACCGCGCCGGCAAGCTGAACCTCTTCCCCAATGACTGGGAGCAGATCCGCGCTCTGCTCGACTCAACGCGGCAGCTCTGAGAACCCCATGAGGAATTCGTCCACCGCGCGCGCGCACTGCCGGCCTTCGCGGATTGCCCATACGACAAGGGACTGGCCGCGCCGCATGTCGCCCGCGGCGAAAACGCCGGGCACGCTGGTCGCGTAGCAGCCTTGGCCGTCAGTCGTCGCGCTGGCGTTGCCGCGCGCGTCTTTCTCAACGCCGAACGCCTCGAGCACCGTCTGCGCCGGCGAGACGAAGCCCATCGCCAGCAGCACCAGGTCCGCGGGCAGGGTGAACCCGGAACCGGCCACCTCCACCGGCTTGCCCTCTTTCCACTCCAGGTGTACCGCCTTCAATGCCTTGACCCTGCCGCCTTCACCGACGAAAGCCGTGGTCGCCACCGACCAGTCGCGCTCGACGCCTTCCTCGTGCGAGGAAGAGGTGCGCAGGCGCGTTGGCCAATAGGGCCATACCGGGTTGCGTTCGGGGTCCGGAGGCATCGGGAACAGCTCGAAATTGACCACCGATGCGGCGCCCTGGCGATTGGCGGTGCCGATGCAGTCCGATCCGGTATCGCCGCCGCCGATGACCACCACATGCTTGCCGGCTGCCGAGAGCGCGGCCACGCCGGGGTCGCCCGCGACGCGCTTGTTCTGCAGCGGCAGGAACTCCATCGCGAAGTGCACGCCCGCGAGATCCCGCCCGGGAACCGGCAGGTCGCGCGGCGCCTCCGCACCGCCCGCCAGCACTACTGCGTCGAAGCCGGAAAGCAGCGTTCGCGCGCCTAGCGTTTCGGTTGCCCAGTCTGGCACGCCTTTTTCGGGCTTCGCCTCTCCGATCCTGACCCCGGTGCGAAACGCCACGCCCTCCGCCGCCATCTGCTCCAGGCGACGGTCGATGACGCGCTTGTCGAGCTTGAAATCGGGAATTCCGTAGCGCAGCAAGCCGCCGATACGGTCGTTCTTCTCGAACACGGTGACCGCGTGCCCGGCGCGCGCGAGCTGCTGCGCGCAGGCGAGGCCCGCCGGACCCGAGCCCACCACCGCGACTTTCCTCCCGGATGGGTGCGCCGCGGGCCGGGGCTGCACCCAGCCGGCCTCCCAGGCCTTGTCGATGATCGCGTGCTCGATCGACTTGATGCCGACCGGGTCCTCGTTGATGCGCAGCACGCAGGACTCCTCGCACGGCGCCGGGCAGATGCGGCCGGTGAACTCGGGAAAATTGTTGGTCGAGTGCAGCGTCTCGACGGCGTTCTTCCAGTCGCCGCGGTAGACGAGATCGTTCCAGTCCGGGATGATGTTGTCGACCGGACAGCCCTGCATGCAGAACGGAATGCCGCAGTCCATGCAGCGCGCGCCCTGGACCTTGGCGTCATCGTCTGCGAGGCGCAGGTAGATCTCGCGGTAGTGTGTCTTTCGCGCCTGCGGCGCCTCGTGCGGCTCCTCGAGGCGCTCGTACTCCAGGAAACCCGTGACCTTGCCCATGACCCGGAGGTGCCCCCGCTATGCCGCGAGGCGCTTGCGCTTTGCGGCGAGCTCGCCGAGCGCGCGCCGGTATTCGTGCGGGAACACCTTGATGAATTTCGTCCGGTATTCGCTCCAGCGAGCGAGGATCAGTTTTGCCTGCGCGCTGCCGGTGTAGCGCGCATGGCGCTCGATGAGGCGCCTGGCGATCGTCTCGTCCGCCTCGCCCTTGTGCCATAACGCACGCTCGAGCTTCGCTTCCTGCTCGGCAACAGCAGCCAGCGGCTCGAGCGCCACCATGGCGGTATTGCAGCGCTTGGCAAAGCTGCCGTCTTCGTCCAGCACGTAGGCGATTCCGCCCGACATGCCGGCGGCGAAGTTGCGCCCGGTCGTGCCGAGCACCACGACCGCGCCGCCGGTCATGTATTCGCAGCCGTGGTCGCCCACCCCCTCCACGACTGCCTCGGCACCCGAATTGCGCACCGCGAAGCGCTCGCCGGCCACGCCTCTGAAAAAGGCCTCGCCCTCGATCGCGCCGTAGAGCACCACGTTGCCGGTGATGATGTTCTCGGTCGGCTCGCCGCGGAACTTGGGCGAGGGCTGCACGCTGATGCGGCCGCCCGAAAGGCCCTTGCCGCAGTAGTCGTTGGTGTCGCCGATCAGGTCCAGCCATACGCCGCGCGCGAGAAACGCGCCGAAGCTCTGCCCGGCCGAACCCGCCAGCCGCACGTGAATCGTCTCGTCGGGCAGGCCTTGGTGGCCGTAGCGCTTGGCGATGCGGTTCGACAGCATGGTCCCCACGGTGCGGTTGATGTTGCGGATCGGCATCTCGATCGTCACCGGCTCTGCGCGCTCGAGCGCCGGGCGCGAGAGCTCGATCAGCCGGTTGTCCAGCGCCTTCTCGAGAGCATGGTTCTGTGCCTCGCAGTGGAAGCGCGCCACTTCGGGCGGCATCTGCGGCGTGTAGAAAATTTTCGAGAAGTCGAGCCCCTTTGCTTTCCAGTGCTCTATTCCCTTGCGCATGTCGAGGAGGTCGGCGTGGCCGATCAGGTCGTTGAACTTGCGGATACCGAGCTGCGCCATCAGCTCGCGCGCCTCCTCGGCGACGAAGAACAGGTAGTTCACGACGTGTTCGGGCTTGCCCTCGAATTTTTTCCTCAGCTCCGGATCCTGCGTCGCGATGCCGACCGGGCAGGTGTTGAGGTGGCACTTGCGCATCATGATGCAGCCTTCGACCACCAGCGGCGCGGTGGCGAAGCCGAATTCGTCCGCGCCGAGGATCGCGCCGATCACCACGTCGCGCCCGGTCTTCATCTGTCCGTCCACCTGCACCGCGATGCGGCCACGCAGGCGGTTGAGCACCAGCGTCTGCTGGGTCTCGGCAAGCCCGAGTTCCCAGGGGGTGCCGGCGTGCATGATCGACGACCAGGGCGAGGCGCCGGTGCCGCCGTCGTAGCCGGCGATGGTGACGTGGTCCGACTTGGCCTTCGACACGCCTGCCGCGACCGTGCCGACGCCGACCTCGGATACGAGCTTCACGCTCACCCAGGCGTCGGGGCTCGCGTTCTTGAGGTCGTGGATCAGCTGCGCGATGTCCTCGATCGAATAAATATCGTGATGCGGCGGCGGCGAAATCAGCTCGACCCCGGGAGTCGCGTAACGCAGCTCGGCGATGTACTCGGAGACCTTGCGGCCCGGCAGCTGCCCGCCCTCGCCCGGCTTCGCACCCTGCGCTATCTTGATCTGCAGCATTTGCGCGTTGGCGAGGTATTCCGCGGTAACGCCGAAGCGGCCCGAGGCGACCTGCTTGATCTTGGAATTGAGCGAATCTCCCTCCCGCAACGGCAGGTCCACCTCGACGCGCTCGTGGCCGAGCCGCGACATGAGCGTCTCGCCCGCTTTCACCGGCGCATAGCGCTTGCGGTCCTCGCCGCCCTCGCCCGTGTTCGACCTGCCGCCGATGCGGTTCATCGCGATCGCCAGTACCGTGTGCGCCTCGGTCGAGATCGAACCGAGCGACATGGCGCCGGTGGAAAAGCGCTTCACGATCTCGGCGGCGGGCTCGACCTCTTCGATCGGCACCGGCGCGCGGCTGCCGAAGCGGAACTCGAACAGGCCCCGCAGGGTCAGGTGGCGCTTTGTCTGGTCGTTGATCAGCGCCGCGTATTCCTTGTAGGTCGAATACGAGTTCTGCCGCGCCGAATGCTGCAACTTGGCGATCGCATCGGGCGTCCAGGCGTGCTCTTCGCCGCGCACGCGCCAGGCGTACTCGCCGCCGGCGTCGAGCATCGTCGCGAGCACCGGGTCCTTCTCGCCGAACGCGGCGCGGTGGATGCGGATCGCCTCGTCCGCCACCTCGAACACGCCGATGCCCTCGACCGTGGAGGTAGTGCCGGCGAAGTACTTGTCCACCAGGGAGCGCGCCAGCCCCAGCGCCTCGAAGATCTGCGCTCCCGTATAGGACATGTAGGTCGAGATGCCCATCTTGGACATCACCTTTTTCAGGCCCTTGCCGACCGCCTTGACGTAGTTCTTGACCGCTTTCGTTTTCTCAGGAGAAAAAGAAAGGATGGTCTCGAGAGCGAGATAGGGGTGAACCGCTTCCGCGCCGTAGCCGCCGAGCAGGGCGAAATGGTGCACCTCGCGCGCCGAACCGGTCTCCACCACCAGGCCGGTGGAGGTGCGCAGGCCCTTGTTCACCAGGTGCTGGTGGATCGCCGAGAGCGCCAGCAGCGCCGGAATCGCCACGCGCTCGTGGTCGACCAGGCGGTCGGAGACGATGACGATCGAATAGCCCGAGCGCACTGCGTCCTCGGCCTGCGCGCAGAGCGAGGCGAGCCTTGCCTCGATCGCCTCCTTGCCCCACGCGGCCGGGTAGGTGATGTCGAGCTCGCAGGATTTGAACTTGCCGCCGGTATAGCGCTCGATGTAGCGCACCTTCTCCATCTCGTAGAAATCGAGCACCGGCTGGCTCACCTCCAGGCGCAGCGGCGGGTTCATCTCGTCGATGCCGAGCAGGTTCGGCTTCGGCCCGATGAAGCTCACCAGCGAGGTCACCAGCTCTTCGCGGATCGGATCGATCGGCGGGTTGGTGACCTGGGCGAAGAGTTGCTTGAAATAGTGGTACAGCGTCTTGTTCCGCCCGGAGAGCACCGCCAGAGCGGCGTCGTTGCCCATCGAGCCGACCAGCTCCTCGCCCGCCTGCGCCATCGGCTGGAGCTGGAACTTGATGTCCTCCTGCGTGTAGGCGAACGCTTGCTGCCGGTCGAGCAGGGAAACCGCGGACTTTAACGGCGTGGTCTTCTCCGACTCCACCTCGTCGAGCCTGACGCGGATGCGCTCGATCCATTCGGCGTAGGGCCGGCTGCCAGCGAGCGTTTCCTTCAGCTCCTTGTCGTCGATGATGCGGCCCTTCTCGAGGTCGACCAGGAACATCTTGCCCGGCTGCAGGCGCCACTTCTTGATGATCCTCTCCTCGGGTACCGGCAGGCAGCCGCACTCCGAGCCCATGATGACCAGATCGTCGGCGGTGACGATGTAGCGCGATGGCCGCAGCCCATTGCGGTCCAGCGTGGCGCCGATCAGGCGCCCGTCGGTGAAGGCGATCGACGCCGGTCCGTCCCAGGGCTCCATCATCGCCGCGTGATACTCGTAGAACGCGCGCCGCGCAGGGTCCATCAGCGTGTGGTTCTCCCACGCCTCGGGAATCATCATCATCATGGCGTGCGCCACCGAGTAGCCGCCCATCACCAGCAGTTCGAGCGCGTTGTCGAACGATGCCGAATCCGACTGGCCGTCGTAGATCAGCGGCCAGATCTTGGCGAGATCGTCGCCCAGCACCGGGCTGGAGATCGCGCCCTGCCGCGCGCGGATCCAGTTGACGTTGCCGCGCACCGTGTTGATCTCGCCGTTGTGGCAGATCATGCGGAACGGGTGCGCCAGGTCCCACGACGGGAAGGTGTTGGTCGAGAAGCGCTGGTGCACCAGCGCGAGCGCCGACTCCACGCGTGGGTCCTTCAGGTCGAGGTAATACTCGCCGACCTGGTAGGCGAGCAGCATCCCCTTGTAGCAGACGGTACGCGCCGACATGGAGGGCACGTAGAACTGCTTGCCGTGCTCGAGCGCGAGCGAACGAATGGCGTGGCCCGAGCTCTTGCGGATGATGTACAGCTTGCGCTCGAGCGCATCGGTCACGGTGATGCCGCGGCCGCGGCCGATGAAGACTTGCCGGATCACCGGCTCGAGATTGCGCGCCGGCTCCGCCAGGTCGGAGTTGTCGACCGGCACGTCGCGCCAGCCGAGCAGCACCTGGCCTTCGTCCTTGATCGCGCGCTCGATCTCGTACTCGCAGGCGATACGCGAGGCGGGATCGCGCGGCAGGAACACCATGCCGACGCCGTACTGGCCTGCGGGCGGCAGCTTGACGTTTCTCGCCGCCATCTCCTCCCGGCAGAAGCGATCGGGAATCTGGATCAGACAGCCGGCGCCGTCGGAGAGCTTCGGATCCCAGCCCACGGCGCCGCGGTGGGTCAGGTTTTTCAGGATCGTCAGGCCCTGCTCGATGATGGAATGCGACTTGCGACCCTTGATATGCGCGACGAAGCCGACGCCACAGGCGTCATGCTCGTTGTCGGGGTGATAAAGCCCTTGTGCTTGCAAACTCATGACTGGACTGTTGAATATACAATTATTGCGCTGCAGCGACAATGGCTTCGAGAACCTGGCGTTCATCGAATCCGCCGCGCAGCGCGGCACGGCCGATGCCTTCGAGCAGGACAAACCTCAGCTTGCCCTGCGCCGCCTTCTTGTCGACCGCCATCAGCTCAAGCAGGCGCTCGGCAGCGAGCGCGGGGCCGGCAACCGGAAGGCCGGCGCGCGCGAGCAGTTGCTTCACGCGGACCGCATCCGCCTTGGCGAGCAGGCCCGCGCGCGCGGACAGCTCCGCGGCCATCACCATGCCCGCCGAGATCGCCTCGCCATGCAGCCAGGCGCCGTAGCCGGTGCCGGCCTCGATGGCGTGCCCGAAGGTATGGCCGAAATTGAGCAGCGCCCGCACGCCCGCTTCGCGCTCATCGGCCGCCACGATAGCGGCCTTCAGCTCGCAGCAGCGCCGCACCGCGTAGCCGATCGAGCCGCGCTCGCGCGCCAGGAGCTTCTCGACGTTCTTCTCGAGCCATTCCATGAAAGGGACATCGAGCGCCACCGCGTGCTTGATCACCTCGGCCAGTCCGGCTCGCAGTTCCCGGTCGGGTAGCGTATCGAGGACCGCGACGTCCGCGATCACCGCGCTCGGCTGGTGGAACGCGCCGACCATGTTCTTGCCGCGCGCATGGTTGATTGCCGTCTTGCCGCCGACCGACGAGTCGACCTGGGCGAGGAGCGTGGTCGGCACCTGCACGAAGGCCACGCCTCGCAGGTAGACCGCCGCGGCGAACCCGGCGAGATCGCCGACCACGCCGCCGCCCAGCGCGACGACCAGGCTGTCGCGGCCGAGCCGCGCCGCGAGCATCGCATCGAAAATCCGCTCGAGCGTCTGCCAGCGCTTCGCCTGTTCGCCGTCCTCGACGACGATCTCGGTGACGCGGGCACCCGCGGCCTCGAGGACCTTCCTCACCCGGGGCAGATAGAGCGGGGCCACGACCGTGTTGGTGACCACCGCGGCCCCGGCCGTGACGTACGGCAGGTACAACGCACGCTCGTCGAGGATGCCCTCGCCGATATGGATCGGGTAGGAACGGCTGCCGAGAGCTACGCGGAGGCTTTCCATCGTTCGTCCAGCTTGAACAGCAGTTGGCGCGCCAGCGCATTCACCCCCTGCCGGCCCGTGTCCATGGTGAGGTCCGCGATAGACCGGTAGAGCGGATCGCGCTCGGCGTAGAGCTCACGCAGCCTGCCGAGCGGGTCGCCGCTGGCGAGCAGCGGGCGGTTCCGATCCTGGCGCACGCGTTCATAGAGATCCTCGGGCCGTGCGCGCAGGTAAACCACCGTGCCGTTTGCGGCGAGGCGGCTGCGGTTGTCTTCCGAGAGCACGGCGCCGCCGCCGGTGCCGAGCACGATGCCCTCCAGCGCGGTCAGCTCGGCCAGCACCTGGGCCTCGCGCGCGCGGAAACCCGCCTCGCCCTCGATCTCGAAGATCAGCGGGACCTTCACGCCGCAGCGGGACTCGATTTCCTGATCCGAATCGACGAATCGCAGCTTGAGGCGCCGCGCGAGCAGGCGCCCGACGGTGGTCTTGCCCGCGCCCATCATGCCGACGAGGTAGATGTTTCCTGCGCGCTTCATGACCGGCATTGTAGGAACAAAAACGGCCGGGGGGACCCGGCCGTCGAACCGCCCTGAACGGCGGCAGTAGGCGCGGCGATCAGCGAACCGTGAGCCGCTCGGTGACGATGCGCGGGGTGATGAACACCAGCAGCTCGGTCTTGCTGCTTCTGGTCTGGTTGTTGCGGAAGAGGAATCCCACGAACGGCAGGTCGCCGAAGAACGGGATCTTGGTGATGTCGGTGCGGTCCTCCTGCTCGTAGATGCCGCCGATCACCACGGTGCCGCCGTTCTCGACCAGGACTTCGGTCTTGATGTGCTTGGTGCTGATCTCCACGCCGGTGGTCACCCTCGCGCCCACCGCGTCCTTGGTCACGTCGAGCAGCATGATGATGTTGCCGTCCGGCGTGATCTGCGGTTTGACCTTGAGCGCGAGAACCGCCTTGCGGAATGATATCGAGGTGGCACCCGAGGACGTCGCCTGCTGGAACGGGATCTCCGTGCCCTGCTCGATCAGCGCCTCGACGTTGTCCGCGGTGAGCACCCGCGGGCTCGAGATGATCTTGCCCTTGCCGTCGGATTCCAGCGCCGTGAGCTCGAGGTTGATGAAGCGCGTGAGGCTCTGGTTGAAGATCGAGAACGCGACGGTACCGGCGGCGAAGTTGTTCAGGCCGGCCGCGGGCAGGACGACGTTCTGCGTATTGGGAATGAAGCTGCCGGCTGTAAGTGCCGCCTGTTGCGTTCCTTCGCCGGCGCCCAGGTAATTGCCGTTCACCAGGATCCTCCCGCCCGGGATTCGAGAGCCTGGAGGGCCTCCGGCCCCAGTGAATGCGGTATTGTCGTTATAGCCCAGTTTGACGCCCAGGTTCTTGGAGAACGCATCGTTCGCCTCCACGATGCGCGCCTCGATCATCACCTGGCGCACCGGCAGGTCGACGCCGAGGATCACGCGGCGCACCTCCTCCAGCCGCGCCGGCGTGTCGTTGACGAACAGCTTGTTCGAGCGCGGATCGACCAACGCGCTGCCGCGCTTGGAGAGAATGCGCTGCTTGTCGTCGGTGAGCACCTTGATGAAGGCTTCCGCCTTGTGATAGTTGAGCTGGAAAATCTCGGTGCGCAGCGGCTCGAGGTCATTGATCTGCTGCGCCGACTCCAGCGCCAGCTTCTCGCGCGTGGCGAGCTCGTCCCGCGGCGCGATCCAGATGACGTTGCCGGTGCGGCGGCTGTCGAGGCCGCGCGTTTGCAGGATGATCTCGAGCGCCTGGTCCCAGGGCACGTCCTTCAGCCGCAGCGTGATGTTGCCGGTGACCGTGTCGCTGGTGATGATGTTGAGGTCGGTGAAGTCGGCGATCACGTTGAGCACGGCGCGCACTTCGACGTTCTGGAAGTTGAGCGACAGCTTGTCGCCGGTGTAGCGTCCGCGCTGCGAGACGCGGCTCGGGTCGGCGGCCACCGGCTTCACCTCGACCACGAACTGCGTGTCGGACTGGTAGGCGTTGTGCTCCCAGGTGCCCTTCGGCTCGATCACCATGCGCACGTTCTCGCCCTGCTGGAAGGTGCTCACGGTGTTGACCGGCGTGCCGAAATCCACTACGTCCAGGCGACGACGCAGGTTGTCGGGCAGCGAGGTCTTGAGGAACTCGACGACGATGTGCTGGCCCTGCTGGCGGATGTCGATGCCGGTGCTGGTGTCGGAGAGGTCGATAATCACGCGGCCTTCGCCCGCGGTGCCGCGGCGGAAATCGACATCGCGGATGGCGTGCTTGCTGTCGCCTCTGCCCTCGGCGAAATGAGCGATCGCGCCGCCCGGCGCGGTCTGCACAACGGCCGGCGCGGACAGCGTGATCACCACCGTGCGCCCTTCGACGCTCGCCTCGTGGACCACCGGACGGCGCAGGTTGAGGACCAGGCGCGTGCGCTCGGCGCCCTGCACCACGTTCATGCTGCGCAGGTCGCCCTGCCCGATCTCCTGGTTGGTACGACCCAGGCCGTTGGCGGTGTTGACGAAGTCGAGCGCGATGCGCGCAGGGTTCGCCACGGTGAAATTGGGCGGGACGCCCTGCAGGGGTTCCTTGGTGGTGATGCGCACCACCACCTTGCCGGCCTGCTCGGCAACCTCGAAATTCTCGATGCTGTTGGCCTGGGCCAGCGCGAGCCCCATGCCTGCGAGCCACAGCGCCAAGCCGTAGAGTATCGTCGTCGCTTTCATTTTTTTGTCTCCACTAACGACAGCGAGCTGTTGCGCTCCACCCATTCACCGCCGCTGTCCTGGACCAGCTCCCTGAGGTTGATCGCCACGTCATCGATCGAGATGATTACGCCGAAGTTCTGGCCCATGTAGTTGCCGCGCCTTACCCGGTAAAGGTTGGCCCCGGCCTTGACCAGCCCGAAGGTTTCCTTGTCCTGCGTGATGGTGCCGAGCAGCTGGATCGCGTCGAGCGGGAAGGCCTCGAGCGGCTCCTTGATGCGCTTCTCATGCTCGGCGATCTTGTTCGCGTTGGGCGAGGGCCGGCCCGCCTGCGCCACCTCGATGCGCTCCGGGCGGAACGGATCGATCTGGTTTTCGCCGGTGTAGGGCACCGGCTCGTAGGGCTTCACCAGCGGCAGCGGGTCGACGCGGCCGCGGAAATCCTTGGTGGCCGCGGCGAGATCCTGCTTCAGGTCGCCGTACTCGTCGCCGCCGCAGCCGGCAAGCAGCGCCGCTGCGGCAAGCGCGGCGAGCGCCGGAGAAAAGAGCTTGCTCATCGCCTCTTCGCTCCCTTCTTCGACGCCGCGGCAGACTTGCGCTGCGCCTGAAGCTCTTCATCATCCAGGTAGCGGAAGGTCCGCGCCGTCGCGTTCATCGTCAGGTTGCCGTCCTTGCCCGCCCGGATCGCCACGTCGTTCAGCGTGACGATGCGCGAGAGCTGCCCGACATCGCTCGCGAACGCGCCCATGTCGTGGTAGGTGCCGATCACGCGAACCTGGATCGGCCGCTCGGCGTAGAAATCGCGCGTCAGCTCGCCCGCCGAAGGCTTGAACAGCTCGAACTGCAGCCCGCGGCCGAGTCCCGCCTGGTTGATGTCGACGAGCAGGGCGTCCATCTGCGAGCGGTTCGGCAGCTGGCGCAGCAGCGCGCCGAACTGCGTGTCGATCTCGCGCAGCTGCTGGCGGTGCAGGTCGAGGTTGACCGCCTGCTGCTTCTTCTTGAGGTACTGGTCCTTCAGCTTGACCTCCGAGGCGCGGCCGATCTCCAGCTCCTCGAGCTGGATCTTGGTGTCGGCCATATACCCAGCCACCGGCAGGCCGGCCAGGATCGCCAGCAGCACCAGGATCTTCGGCGCCACGTGCCAGGTGCCGGCGTCCTTCCAGTTGGTGCGCTTGAATTCGTCGACCAGCGCGTTGAAATTGATGTTGATCGCCATGGCTCAGCCCTTCTTCGCCGCGTCTTTCGCGGGCGCCTTGCCGGCGGGCTTCGCCGTCTGCTGCGTCTGGGCGCGCTTCAGCGACATGAACATGTTGAATTCCGATACCCGCCGCTTGTCGACGTTGGCCGCCTTGACCTCGATCAGCTCGGCTTTCTCGAGCAGCGGCGAGGAGTCGATATTGCGCATCAGCGTCGAGACGCGCGCGTTCGACTGCGCGTAGCCGATCAGGTTGACGCGCAGGCCGCGTTGCGTGATCTGCTTCAGGTAGACGCCCTCGGGCGTCTGCTTGACCAGTTGATCGAGCAGGTTCACCGTCTGCGCCCGCTCCGCCTGCAGGGTCTCGATGATGTTCTTGCGCGCGAGCAGCGCCTGGATCTGGTCGCGCAGGCTGTTGATCTCGGAGATCTCCTTCTCCAGCTTGGAGATCTCGCCTTTGAGGAAGCGGTTGCGGTCCTCCTGTCCCTCGATCAGCCGGGCGACGTAGGTATGCATCGCCACCACCACCAGCGCGCCGATCAGCGCGGTGCCGCCGGCGACAATGTAGAAATGCTGCCGGGCGCGCTTGCGCCGCTCCTCGCGATGCGGCAGCAGGTTTACGCGTACGGTCATAGCGGGCCGAAGCTTCTCATACCGGATCGAACCTTCTCATGGCCAGCCCGCAGGCGACGATCAGCGACGGCGCGTCGACCATCAGGCGCTTGAGTTGCACGCGGTTCGACGTCTGCATCAACGCGAACGGATTGGCGACGCTGGTCGCCACCTGGGTCTGGGTGTGCACCACCTCGTCGAGCCCCGGAATCACCGCCGATCCGCCGGCGAGCAGGATGTGATCGACGTTGTGGTACTGCGTCGAGGTGAAGAAGAACTGCAATGCGCGCTGCACTTCGCCCGAGAGATTCTGCATGAACGGCTTCAGCACCTCGGCCTCGAAGTCGTCGGGCAGTCCGCCCGAGCGCTTGGCGTTCTCGGCCTCTTCCGGGCTCATGCCGTAGCGGGTGACGATCTCCTGCGTGAGCTGGTTGCCGCCGAAGGCCTGCTCGCGCGTATACACCGATTGGTCATTGCGCAGCACGGTCACTTGCATGACGTTGGCGCCGACGTCGACGATCGCGACGTTCTGGTCCTTCGCGCCCCCCGGCAGCCCGTGCACCACCAGGGACAGCGCGGTCTGTTGCGCAAACGATTCCACGTCCATCACCAGCGGCGTCAGCCCCGCGAGGTGGGCCACCGCGACGCGGTCCTCGACGCGCTCCTTGCGCGTCGCGGCGATCATCACTTCCTGTTCGTCGGGGTTGGTGGGCGAAGGCCCGACCGCCTGGAAATCGAGGTTGACTTCCTCGAGAGCAAACGGGATGTACTGGTTCGCTTCGCCTTCCACCTGCACCTCGAGATCCTCCTCCCGCAGCGCCGCCGAGACCGTGATCTTCTTGGTGATCACCGCGCCCGTGGGTACCGCCATCGCGACGTGCTTGATGCGAGTGCCGAGGCGCTTGTGGGCGCGCTTCACTGCGTCCGCGGCAGCCTCGAGGTTGTTGATGTTGCCATCGACCACCGCGTCGCGCGCGAGCGGTTCGATGGCGTAGCGCTCGACGCGGTAGGCATCCTTGCCAGCCTCCGCGATCTCGAGCACCTTCACCGAGGACGAGCTGATGTCGAGCCCGAACAGCGGCGGCGCCTTTGGCTTGAACAGGTCAAATGCCATATTTAGTTTTTGGCTATTTCCCTTTGCGTATCGTAGTTTACACGCGATACGTAGAATTCGCGTGAGATGCTAGCAACAACCCCTCCCGGTGTCTAGTTAATTTTCCACCAGAGAGGAACGGGTATCATGCTACGTTTGGTGCGGCGCCCGCAATAGCGTCCTGGCAACGGTCCAACCCCCTTGATGTGGCTTCGTTTTCTTGCCTTTCCGCTAGCCCTGCTGGCAGGCGTGGCGGCTGCCGGCTTGCTGGCGGCCGCCCTGGTGGTCGTGCTCGCCGTGCCGAACCTGCCGTCCCTCGACGCGCTCACCGAGTATCAGCCCAAGATTCCCCTGCGCATCTACACCGTCGAGGGGGTCCTGATCGGCGAGTTCGGCGAGGAACGCCGCGCGATAGTCTCGATCGCGGAAGTGCCCGCGCAACTCAAGAACGCGATCATCGCCGCCGAGGACGAGCGTTTCTACGAGCACCCCGGTATTGATTACGTCGGGGTGCTGCGTGCCGCCTATGCCAACCTCGCCGCCGGGGGCCGCCGCCAGGGGGCTAGCACCATCACCATGCAGGTAGCGCGCAATTTCTTCCTCTCCTCGGAGAAAACCCTGACGCGCAAGCTCTACGAAGCGCTGCTCGCCTTCAAGATCGAGCACAGCCTCTCCAAACAGCAGATCCTCGAACTCTATGTGAACCAGATCTATCTCGGCCAGCGCGCCTACGGTTTCGGCGCGGCGTCGCAGATCTATTTCGGCAAATCCCT
>Ga0209640_10003092_pt1 | contig 14556 bp, 14 predicted proteins | sample RifCSP10_1_FD_184018 | JGI IMG/M metagenome (GOLD analysis project Ga0209640, IMG submission 184018) | Soil microbial communities from Rifle, Colorado - Rifle CSP2_sed 10_1 (SPAdes) (version 2) | ecosystem: Environmental > Terrestrial > Deep subsurface > Rock core/Sediment | place: Rifle...
CACCCGGTTGCGCGAGGCGATCAACAAGGTTCGTCCCGAGGGCTATGGGGTGATCGTGCGCACTGCGGCGCTCCACGCCAGTGCCGAGGAACTGGCCGCCGACATCTCCCGTCTGCGCAAGGTCTGGGATCAGATCCTGGAGGAGGCCAAGACTGGCGGTGCTCCGAGACTGGTGCACGAGGAACCCGAGCTCTTGATCAAAGTGATCCGCGAGCACTTCACCGCCGACTTCCGCAAACTCTTGATCGACGACCCGAGAGCATTCGAGACCGTGGTTGGTTACCTGGGGGCGACCGCCCCTGATCTGGTCTCCAAGGTACAGGCGTACGAAGACCAGGTTCCAGTTTTCGAGCGCTACCACGTCGACGATCAGTTGAGGAAGGCGCTCGACCGGAAGGTCTACCTGCCCTCAGGCGGACACCTGGTGATCGATCGCACCGAAGCCTTGACGGTCATCGATGTCAACACCGGCAAGTTCGTCGGGTCGTCGAATCTCGAAGAGACGGTCCTTCAGAACAATCTCGAGGCAGCCGAGGAAATCGGCCGCCAACTGCGTCTGCGTGATATCGGCGGCATCATCGTCATCGACTTCATCGACATGGAGACAATCGACAATCAGCAGGCGGTGCTGCGCCGTCTCAAGGAGACTCTGGCCAAGGACAAGACGAGAACCCAGGTGTTCGACGTGTCACACCTCGGTCTGGTCGAGATGACCCGAAAGAACGTCTCCGCTGGTTTGCTCGAGCAGTTCTCGTCCAGGTGTGAGCATTGTGGTGGTCGCGGAGTGATCGTCCACGAGCACGCGATTGCTGCCGACGAGCTGCTCACCGAGGCTGCCGTCGGTGACTTCGAGTAGCAAACCTGCCCGGATCCAGCCGTTGGCGATAACAGCCGTCCCTCGATAGAATCACCAGTCGAATCCCCCTTCCAAGAGGTTTACCCATGTACGCCATCATTCGCGCCGGTGGCAAGCAAGCCAAGGTGCAATCGGGTGACGTGATCGACATCGAGCGCGTCAAAGGAGAAAGAGAGGAGCTCACGTTCGCCCCTCTCCTCGTCGTGGACGACAAAGGCAACGCCGTGTCCGACCGGGACATTCTGGCCAAAGCCTCGGTGACGGCCAAGGTCCTCGGTGAGTCCCAGGGGCCGAAGATCGACATCTTCAAGTACAAGAACAAGACCGGCTACCGGCGTCGCCAGGGTCATCGTCAGAAGTACATGAGAATTGAGATCACCGGTATCGAGCTGCCGGGGGCGACCAAGGCCAAGACACCCGCCAAGCAGACCGAGAGCGCGGCCAAGGAGACGGCTGCCAAGGCACCTGCTGAGAAGAAGGCTGAGGAGGCGACGAAAGCACCCGCCGCCAAGGAGACGTCCGCGGCCAAGAAGCCGGCCGCGGAGAAGGCGGAAGCGAAGAAGCCTGCCGTCAAGAAAACCGCGGCAGCCAAGACGCCGGCCGCCAAGTCGTCGGCACCCAAGACAGGGGCCAAGCCGGCCAAATCGGATTCTTCAGAGGAGGACTGACATGTCAAAGACCAAAGCAGGAGGCTCTTCGAAGAACGGTCGCGACTCGGCCGCTCAGCGGCTGGGGTCGAAAGTGTTCGACGGTGAGTTCGTAAACGCCGGCGCCATCTTGGTTCGGCAGCGTGGCACCAGGATCCATCCCGGCCAGAATGTGGGCAAGGGCAGTGACGACACCCTGTTCGCCACCTCTGCCGGCACCGTCAAGTACGGAAGCCGGGCGAACAGGCGGCTGGTCAACGTCCTTCCTGAGTGACCTGAGCACATTCCTGCGGGACCACCAGTCGCCCGTCACCGACCACTAGCGTCGGATCGTGTTTGTCGACCGGGTCCGAGTCAATCTCCGCGCCGGTAATGGTGGAGCCGGGGTGGTCTCGTTCCTCAGAGCGAAGGGCAGACCCAAGGGGAAACCGTCCGGCGGCAACGGCGGCCCGGGCGGTTCGGTGTTTCTTCGAGCCGACTCCTCGGTGGCGACTCTGCTTCGATATCAGCGGAACCCACATCATTCGGCGGGGGATGGAACCCACGGCCAGGGCGACATTCGCCACGGCCGATCAGGAGAGTCGCTAATCCTCCCGGTTCCTCTGGGCACGGTCGTGCTCGACGAGCAGGGAACCATGATCGCCGACCTCGTCACCGACGGTCAACAAGTCGAAGTTCTCGAGGGCGGGCGTGGCGGCCGGGGCAACGCCGCCTTCGTCAACCCGGCGAACCGGGCCCCTGGTGTGGCCGAGCAGGGGGAGTACGGTCGGTCTCAGTGGTTCACGCTCGAGATGAAACTCCTCGCCGATGCGGCGCTGGTCGGGTTTCCCAACGCCGGCAAGTCCACCTTCATTTCGAAAGTGTCCGCGGCGACACCGAAGATCGCCGACTACCCCTTCACCACCCTCGAACCCAACTTGGGTGTGGTCAGCTTCGACGAGCGCGAGTTCGTACTGGCAGACATTCCCGGGTTGATCGAGGGCGCAGCGTCGGGCAAGGGGCTGGGTCACGAGTTTCTCCGCCATGTCGAGCGGGCGCGAGTCCTCGTCATCCTGCTCGACCCGTCCGACATGCAGGAGAAGTCTCCCCAAGAGCAGCTCGAAATCCTCACCCATGAGATCGCCGACTACTCGAACTCCTTGGCGGCTCGACCTCGTCTGATCCTCATCAACAAGGCTGACCTCGGAGTTTTCGATGACCTGGCGGAGACGCTCGGTGCCCGGCCCGTTTCGGCCGTCACCGGCGCGGGTGTGCGTGAGACGCTGCACGCCATCGCAGACCTGGTCGACGAGGCCGAACGAGTCGCCCCGGAACGCCAGGGTTTCGTGCTTCATCGCCCGCTGGGCCCCACCTTCACCGTCCGCCGCGAGGAGGGGGTGTGGCGGGTCGACGGCATCGCGGCCGAGCGGGCTGTTGCTTTCGCCGATCTCACCCTCCCTGAGGCAGCCGACATGGCCGCCTGGAGGCTGGCCCGGCTCGGCGTCAACCAAGCCCTGGTCGAAGCGGGGGCGATCGAAGGCGATGAAGTGCGGATCGGCGAGCTGTCCTTCGAGTTCACTCCCGATGCCGGGGCCGAGGAGGAGTGAGGGCTCCGAGAAGTCGGTCCTCCGGGTCTGAGACGCGCTGGGTCGGAGGGTCCGGTCAACGTCGAGCGGCGCATTCGATGCAATGCGACGTGGCAGGAAGGGCATCGAGGCGGGCTTCTGATATCTCCCGCCCACACCCGTCACAGATCCCATAGCTGCCGTCCGCCAGTTTCTCCATGGCGCGGTCGATGGCTGCGATAGACGACGAGATCGATCGCGCCGCGGCCGTCGTGCTCAGCCTTTCGACTGCTTCCGCCGTACCGTCGCCCACCCGTTTCCCAAAGGAGACCGCGGCCCCTTCGACCGGTGGCTCGATCAGCCGATCCAGCTCGGCCTTGAGCTCGACCCGTCGCTCGGTCAAGGACTTCTCGATATGCGATGGCGAGTCGATGGCCCGGCTACCTCCTCCACAGATCCGTCGCGAGCAGAACCAGCACCAGGACGGCGTCAGGCTAACCCACCGTCGTCTTAGTGGCTGCCGGCCGGAGAGCGAGTTGGTCGGTGTCCCAGCACCCGTAGAATGACTGCTCACGCAGGGAGACAAATGAACTTCGAAAGCCCACAATCGGTTGCCGAGGCCCTCCGCTCGGTCGACTACTTACCCGATGATCGGATCTCCCAGGTGGTGTTCCTGGCCGATCGTCTCGACAAGCCGATCCTCGTCGAAGGTCCGGCAGGGGTGGGCAAGACCGAACTGGCCAAGTCCCTGGCGCGGGTGACCGGGCGAGACCTGATCAGGCTCCAGTGCTACGAGGGCTTGGACGAGGCCAAAGCCTTGTACGAATGGAACTACAAGAAGCAGCTTCTCCGAATCCAGTCGGATGTCGATCACGACTGGGGTGAGATCGAACAGGACATCTTCTCCGAGGACTTCCTGTTGACTCGACCGCTGCTCGAGGCGATCCGATCCAAGGAGCCAGTCGTCCTCCTCATCGATGAGATCGACCGGGTCGAGGTCGAGACCGAAGCGCTGCTCCTCGAGATCCTGTCGGATTTCCAGGTTTCGATACCCGAGTTGGGAACCATCACCGCCGAGACCCAGCCGATCGTGGTCCTCACCTCCAACAACACGAGGGAGCTCAGTGAGGCCCTGAAACGGCGCTGTCTGTTCCTCCACATCGATTATCCCGACGCCGCCCGGGAGCAGGAGATCCTGGCAGCACGAGTGCCCGGGCTCTCCGAGCATCTGGCGGGTCAGGTCGCCAAGGTGGTGCGGTCGATCCGAAGCCTCGATTTGAAGAAGGCACCGTCGGTGTCCGAGACCATCGATTGGGCACGAACCCTGCTCGCACTCTCCATCGAGGATGTCGACGAGGCGATTCTGGGCGACACGCTGCATGTGCTCCTCAAATACCAGGTCGACATCGAGAAGGCGGCCAAGGAGCTCACCTCGACCGTGCCGAGCTGACATGGTAGGAATCATCACCGGGTTCATCGACGAGCTCCGGGCGGCCGGGGTCCCGGTGTCCATGGTCGAGGCGATAGACGGGATGCGCGCCGTAGAGGTGGTCGATATCGGCGACAGGGTTGCCCTTCGCGAGACCCTGCGGGCGACGCTGATAAAGAATCTTCGCCACGAGAGAGCCTTCGACACAGCGTTCGACACCTATTTCGCCACCGTGCCCAACGTCGAACGCGAGGCGAGCGAGGAACCGGGTTCGTCGCAGCTGCCCGGTGCCGATCGTGACGGTAGCGACGAGCAGCCGCCGTTCGACTTGGAACAGCTTCTCGATTCGCTGCTCGAAGCACTGGCCGGCATGGATGAGGCCGCCATCCGTAGGGGAGCACGTACCGCGGTCGACCAGCTGGCAGGCATGGAGCCGGGACGCCCGGTGGGTGGCACCTACTACCTCTACCGGACTCTACGCCGGCTCGACCTCAAGGATCTGGAGGAGCGGCTGATCGAAGCGCTAATGAATGACGAGGCGATGTCCGACCTGGATCGTCGGCTCATGAGAGAAGAGGTCGAGGAGCGAATAGAGCGACTACGTGAGGAGATCGAAGACGAGATCCGGCGACGTCTCGTGGCCGACCGGGGTAGGGACGCCGTGGCCCGTACTCTGCGTCGTCCCCTGGTCGAAGACGTCGACCTGATGCACGCCACCACCAAGGACCTCCAGGAGATGGAAGCGGCCATCGGCCCACTCACCCGGAAACTGGCAGCGCGTCTCGCACGCCGACGAAGAAGACGAGAAGGTCGGCTGGACTTCCGCAGGACAATGCGCAAGTCGTTGGCGACCGGAGGAGTCCCCGCTGATCCTCAGTTTCGGCATCCGAGGCCGCACCGACCCGAGGTTTGGCTTCTCTGTGACATCAGCGGGTCGATGGCGACCTTCTCCCGTTTCACTCTCCAGTTCACGCATGCCATGTCGACACACTTCTCCAAGCTGCGCTCCTTCGCATTTGTCGACACCATCGATGAGGTGAGCGACTTCTTTGGTCCTGGTGTCGACTTCGGGTCGGCGTTGCGACGCATCACCACCGAGGCCGAGGTGGTGTGGCTCGATGGCCACTCCGATTACGGCAACTCCCTCGAGTCATTCCTCAATCGGTACGGCAAGCAACTCACGCCGAGGACGACGGTGATCATCACCGGTGACGCCCGTAACAACTACCGCCCGCCCCGTGACCGTGTCCTGGCGGACATCGCCGGTGCAGCTCGAGCCGTGGTGTGGCTGAACCCAGAACCGCAGGCTTATTGGGACACGGGAGACTCGGCAATGTCGCACTACTCTGCTCATTGCACGTCGGTGCACGAAGTGAGGACTCTGAGGCAACTGGAGCAGTTCATCGAAGAGCTGACTTTGCCCGGAAGTCGAACCCTCCAGAATCTCTAAACCACCAGCGCCCGGCTGCCGATGTACCTGAAACACGCCCTCGTGGGGCGAACGACAGAGGTGAAGAGAAATGGGCTCGCGGATACTCGTTGTAGAGGACTCAGCCGTCATCCGACGGTTGATAGAAGTCTGTCTCCGCGCCGCCGACCTCGAGATCGTCACCAGGGACGACGGTAAGAGCGGCCTCGCGGCGGTCAGTTCGGAATCGCCAGACCTAGTTGTCCTCGATATTGGACTCCCCGGCATGGACGGTTGGGAAGTGCTGGATCGCATTCGCAGGGATGAGACCACCAAGAACATCCCGGTAGTGGTTCTCACGGCCCATGCGGAAGAAGAATCACGGCGCAGGGCGAACGAAGGTGGCGCAGACGCCTTCGTGACCAAGCCTTTCCAGCCGAACGACTTCCGCTCGACTGTCCTCTCACTGCTCGAATAGGGCCGCCCTGCCCCCCCCTCGGCCGTGCTCCTTCGTCGCCCGGCCGGTCCCCCCGCTTCGCAGGGGGACAACTGCATTTGCCCCCTGTCCTCCCTCCCTGTGTCCCCCCTTTTCGAAGGGGGGACCGACTGAGTGAAGCGAAGGCGAGGGGGGTTCGCCCGGTCCCCGGCCGTTGCAGATTGTGTTGTCCCCCCTTTTTGAAGGGGGGACCGACTGAGTGAAGCGAAGGCGAGGGGGGTTCGCCCGCCAGGCCCTTAAACCGGTTCCTTCGCTATCACCTCGGCCAGACGCTCGGCCAGGTCTACGACACGATTGGAGTATCCCCACTCGTTGTCATACCACGACATCACCTTGACCAGATTTCCCCCCAGGACCTGAGTGGCGGACGCATCGAAGATCGAAGAGTGCGGGTTGCCGATGATGTCAGTAGACACGATCGGGTCGTCGACATATTCCATGATGCCTGCCATCGGCCCCGTCGCGGCAGCCTTCATGGCGGCATTGACCTCATCGACGGTGACGTCGCGGTCCAACTCGACCACCAGGTCGACGGTTGACCCGTCGGGCACCGGCACCCTCATGGCCATTCCATCGAGCTTTCCGGCCAGGCTGGGCACGACCTCGCCGATGGCCGCGGCTGCCCCAGTTGTGGTGGGGATGATGTTCTCGGTGGCGGCTCGGCTCCGCCGCAGGTCCTGGTGCGGCACGTCGGCCAACACCTGATCGTTGGTGTAGGCGTGGACGGTGGTCATCACTCCCTTGCGGATCCCGAAGCTGTCGTCGAGCACCTTCGCCAGGGGCGCCAGGGAGTTTGTGGTGCACGATGCGTTGGAGACGATGATGTCATCAGAGTCGAGTTGATCGTCGTTGACCCCCAGCACCACCGTCTCGTCGATCTTGTCCTTGGAAGGCACGGTGAGGATCACCCTCTTGGCACCTGCGTCGATGTGCTTTTGAAGAGATGCGCGGTCTCGGAACACACCGGTCGACTCGATCACGATGTCGACGTCTAGGTCTTTCCAGGGGAGCTGTGCCGGTTGGCGCTCCATGAGCATCTTGACCTTGTGCCGGCCCACGGTCATCGTCCCGTTCTCGACCGAGACTTCTTCGTCGAACTTGCCCATCACCGAGTCGTACTCGAGCAGATAGGCGAGGATGTCGTCGTCGGACAGATCGTTGATGGCAACGACTCTCAAACCCGATTCGGGGCGTTTGGCGATGATCCGAAACACCGCCCTACCGATGCGTCCGAACCCGTTGATGGCGACGTTTGTCATGATGGGTCCTCTCCGTTGAGGTATTTGGCGACACTGGATGCGACTTCAACCACCCGGTGGGAGTAACCCCAACCGTTGTTGAACCAGGTGATGGTCTTAACCAACGTCCCGCCGGTGACCATCGTGGCCAGGCTGTCGTACACCCCGGAGTGCGAAGTCAATCTGACGTCCGAGGAGACGATCGGGTCGGCGACATATTCGATCACCCCATTGAAGCTGGAGCCACACGCATCCTTGATGGTCGCGTTGACCTCCTCGATGTTGGTGCCTCTCTCGACATCGGCCACCATGTCCACGGTCGATCCGTCCACAACGGGCACATTGAGAGCCACCACGGAGAGCTTTCCGTCGAGCTCGGGGAGTACCTGAGTGATGATCTCGGCCGAGTTGGTCTCGGCGGGGATGATGTTCTCACCGGCAGCCCGGCTGGTCCGGAAGGAATCGGTGGGGACGTCTGCAAGACGCCCCGAGTTGGACATCGCCTTGACCACGGTCATGAAACAGCGTTTGATCCCGAACTCCTCGTTGAGGGTCTTCAAGATCGGCGCTGCCGCATTGGAGGTGTTGGACCCGAGGGCCACTTGATCGAGGTCGGGACCCAGGATGTCGTCGTTGATGCCGGGTAGCAGGAGCGGGATCTCACCGGGGGTCTCAGGGCTGGAAGTGAGAATCACTTTCTTGGCGCCCGCCGCGAGATGTCTATCGAGAGACTCTTTACTCCGGTACTGGCTTGTTGTCTCCAGGACGACATCGACCCCCAACTCCCCCCAGTCGGCGTCTCCCGGCTCGCGGGCATTGAGGAAGGCGACCGTCTTCGATCCGTAGTCGAGCCTGCCGTCGGAATAGGAGACCGAAGCCGGGAAGCGACCATAGATCGAGTCGTACTTGAGCAGGTAGGTGAGAGCATCAGGGTTGGCGATATCACTGATCGCCACCACATCGAGGTCGTCACGATCGTGGAGGAGTCTCATCACGTTCCTCCCGATCCGTCCGAATCCCATCAGCCCGATCCGGGTGGTTGCCATCTATCAATCCTTTCTGTGCCCCTGAAACTAGTGCTGATACCCCTAGCCGGGCCAACCCGAGTCCTATAGGTTCGATGGGGGAGGGGGAATGCTCGCACAGATGGTTTTGAGCGCGATTTGCCTGGTTGCCCCGGTCGATGGGCCGGTACTGGAGGAATTCGCCCCGGTGGGCTCGTATGGGGGCCACTGGGGGATCGATTACGGGGTGCCGTTCGGGTCTGAGGTGGGTGCACCAGCGTCGGGGAGGGTGACCTTCGCCGGGTCGGTCGCCGGCATGAGGACGGTGACCATCGAACCGGTGCCCGGATTCAAGGTTTCGGTGTCATACCTCGCTGAGATCGTGGTCGAGACCGGGCAGACGGTCGAGCGAGGTCAGATCGTGGGCCGATCCGGATCGCCTCACGGTGTCCAAGGGGTGCACCTCTCGACACGGATCGACGGCCGATATGTCGACCCGGAGCACCAGCTCGGATGTCGGGAGACTGACATCACCCGTGCCTTGCGTCTGGTGACACCACCAGCGCCCTATCCTCGTCGAAGTGCGCACAGGCATACTCGGCGGGACCTTTGACCCGATTCATCTCGCCCATCTCCACGCCGGCGAGACCGCACTGTCCCAAGGACGGCTCGACCGGGTGTTGCTCATGCCGGCAGGGGATCCGTGGCAGAAGGCCGATCAGGTCCTGACCCCGGCTCAACAACGCTTGGAGATGGTCCGACGTGCCGTGGAGGAGGTCGACGGGTTCCAGGTCGATGAGCGCGAGATCGAACGTGGTGGGCCGACCTACACCATCGATACCCTGCTCATGTTCCCACCAGACGAGGAGCTATTCCTGATAGTCGGCGCCGATGCCGCGCTGGGTGTCCCCAGCTGGCACCGCTGGAAAGAGGTGGTCGACCGAGCCGGGTTCCTGGTGATCCCAAGGCTGGGGACCGACATCGGTCGGGTTCGTGAGACGTTGCCCGCGGCGGTTGTCCTGGACATGGCGCTGCTCGAGATCAGCGCTACCGCAATCCGCGCCATGGCTGCCGCCGGCGAGCCATATCGGTTCTTGGTGCCGCCCTGCGTACATGAGTTCATCGAGACGACGGGCCTCTACGCGCAAGTGGGGCGAGACGATAGGGTGGGGGCCGCACTGGAGCAGGAGGAAGCGCAGTAGGCAACGGAAGAGAACAGGCCCGGGTGGCAGCGGACGCCATCTTCAACAAGAAGGGCATGGACATCGTGTTGCTCGACGTCGAGTCGCTATTCGTTCTCTCCGACGTCTTCGTCATCGCCACCGGCACCTCCCGACCTCATGTGCAGTCTCTGGCCGAGCACGTCGAGGAGAAGCTGTTCGAGGAGTTGGGCCTCAAAGTGCTGCGAAGCGAGGGTCGCAACGAGGCGGAGTGGATCCTGCTCGACTTTGGGGACATCATCGTCCACCTGTTCCAAGCCGGTCCCCGCGACTTCTACGGTTTGCATCGGCTTTGGGCCGATTCGGAGGAGCTCGAGTGGGTGGAGCCCGTGGTTGCAGACGGGTAGCGGCGAGCCGTTCCATGCGTCCCAACCCTCCCGATTAGGGGTGCTCAGTGGTTTCTGAGACACGACGAGTCGGCGAAGGATGCTCGTCCTCTCGGTGCTGGGAGTAGCGGCGCCTAGGGTGGCCGTCGTGCTGGCGGTGCTGGCGCAAGGAATCGTCGAGGACTTCCCGCCGGGTGAGGAACAAGACGGCCTCTTCATCCTTGGGTCTGCCGCCAGTGTGGAGTTTCGTCTTGATGCACCGGGCAATCGGGACCTGATCTTGTTCCGCCTGGTATACACCGACGGCGTCGATACACACGGCTGGACCGAGGTTGCATTGCCGATCGCGAGGGGTCCGAGCTCACCTACGACGCGGGCACGGGCAGCTATGCGGGGTGGTTCACGCTGAGCCACCGCGAACCCGACTGGATCGGCAGGCGAGAACCCCGAACGCGCCGATGTCGACCTCATGTATGACGCGGACGCCGGGAGCGTGTCGGGCACGATCACCCATCCGGAAAGGGACTTCACGATGGGCTTGCCCGGCGAAGAGGTCGAGCGCGAGTTCTTCGAAGACACGAGCTGCTACCCGACGCCCACCGGGGAACCCTGACCGGCCCTTTCGGAAGCGGGTTTCAAGTGCCGGGTCAGTCCAGGAGGCCCAGAAGACGCTGGAGCCACTCCGCAAGCTGCTCACCGAAGCGGTAGTACGACGACGGATCGCATATTTCCAAACACAGGTCGCCCGTATCCGACGGCTGCGATTCCTCCTCGTCGCATTCGTCTGCCGAGTCCACCACATCTCTGACCCGCATCGTGAGAATCCCCTCCGGCAATGCCCCTTCCCCTCCGGTGACGGTCAATAGGAACGTGGACTCGCCCTCGAGCGTTTGGGGGAGATCGCCGCTCCACCCACTCCCAGGGCCTGGCGGCCCCATCCGCCATGAGGTCTTGACCTCGTTCTCCAGGTCGTACTCAACACAGGCAACCGACCCACCGGTCACCCGGACATGCAGCCGGTTCACGCCAAACGACCTCACATTGAACGAAGCTTCCCCGGCACCCGAGATCTCCACATCGACCTTCGGTGGTGCCCCGTCGGCCTCGGGAGGTGCGTAAGGAACGTTCCCACCACCGAGGTCAGGCACGCTCACATCGGTCAGTGCCTCATTGAAAGCGTGCCACCGCCCCGCTATCTCAGTATTCAGCGATCCGGGAAGGTCGCCGATCGTGGAGAGGACACCCGTCGCTCCGCCGCCCGTGGAGTGGAGATACTCGAAGAACACCCAGTTGGTGAAAGTCCTGCCCACCAATGACGTCTCGAGCTCCTCCACCGCGAGGCGCTGAGGGAGATTGACGTGTTCCAGGTTGCGGTCCGGGTAGACGACACCGCTGAGGTAGTTAGCCAGACCGTCAACCCACCAGCGGAAAGTTGTTCCAGCTTCAGGGAACGTCTGTGCGATCAAACAGTATGCAATGTCTCTGGCGAGGAACTGTTGGAACGAGTCCTCCCCAAAGAACTGCATCGTCTGATGAACAGCGATCTGACATTGCCCGTCTTGGACATCCACGTTTGTGGTCGCCCCGGGATCGTCATCACCCGTCATGTACATGACAACCGGTGGCATTTCGCCGAGGGCCTCGTACGTCTCGGCGGCGTCCTTCATGGCCTCCAGCGCCACATCGACTTCCTCCTGCGTCCAGTTGGTCGACACCTTGGTCATCGGCCGCAACAGAACGTATTTGCCGGGCCATTGCTGTTCCAGCTCCGGTGACCTGACTTCGACCAGACAGGGGCTCGCGGTGTTGTAGAGGATCTGACACTCATCCTGATCGTCCTGCTGAGCAACTACATCGAGGACTAGAGAGGCGTTGGGAAGAAGTGCGGTGAGCTCCTCGGTGCCGGTCATCCCGGCAAGCTCTTCGGGCGTCAAGGACAGAAGGTCGAGCAGCCGGGTGATCTCGGTGCTCGCCTCGTCATCCGTGCCTGAGGTGAGATACTCCCGCGCCAGAACGATGACCCCCGTGCCTGATCGTTCCACAATCTCGCCATCGACCAGCACCTCAGAAGAGTCCAGCTCGCCGGCCAAAACTCTGAGCATCGTCACGAGGCCCTCCCCCCTCGTCCACTCTCCCCTCCCTTCTCTGGCAAGAAGGACGTCCACGTATCCGAAACCTGGCAGGGTGGTCGGCTTGACGTCGGCGACCAGAACCCCTGTCGGAGACCCGCCCGGCAACCTGCTGAGAGCCTTGGTGACAAGCCCTTTCACGATGTCCTGCGTACCGACATCGGCATCAGGGACGGCGAGGAGCACCCGGAAGAAGCCACCTCCCTGGCTTACGCTGAGCACACCGGCCTCATGTGGTGCCGTAAACGAACCCTGGCGCGGCACCCCAGCGAACCAGACCGCCTCATCACCAAGCCCCGGCAACGGCTGGCCGACCACTCCCTCCATCTCGGCGCCGACCTCGAAGTCGGCCGGATCTCCCTGCTGGATCTCCACGTAGATCTCCGCGAGGATCAGCTTCGTACAAGTGGCATCCCCCGGTTCGCTGAGGTCCACTGGCTCGGCGAAGTTGTCAATGACGAGGATCTCATCGCGGGTTGCCGGGTGGCTGTCACGGTGTGGGTCAAGCACCTCGTCGGCTTCCTCATTTGTCACCAGATCGCACAGGTCGGCAATCGGCTTCGGCTCCCCCGGATCTGCGCCCGGGAATCTGGACAGGGCGTTGGCGACCAGAAACTTCGCCGCCTCGAGCCGGGCCGCATCGTCGAGACCAGGATGGTCGATGCCAAGCCGCACGAAGAGATAGCCCAGGCTCGTCTCCTCCACGACGCTGAGGACCCCACCTTCACTGCCGGGGAACCAGGCGGCCGCCTGGCCGACATCTGCCACTTCCACGCCCGTCACCCCATCCAACTCGGCGCCCGGCATGAGGTCGTCCGGAAGGCCGGGGACAATCAGCACCGCTAGACCTTCGAGTGGCCCCTCGTCCGCATCAGCTGTCCACACGCATCCCTCACTCCGGCCCACGGTAAAGAGACCATTGATGAACTGATCAGGACCCAAGAGCGCCTCGAACACCTCGTCGAAGGTGAGCAGAGAGCAGGCATCGATGGGAGGAACCTCCGGGCCGGCCCCGGGTTCCGACTCCGTGGAGGTTTCTTCCAGTGGTGTGATTTGGAGCGTTGTCGAGGTGGAGAGAGCCGCCGGCGGCTGGTCATTCCCGCCACCCGTGCCTGACACGACTCTGCCCAACAATGCAGCGAGGACCAGGCCACCGATCAGCAGCACCTGGAACGGGATCCCCGCCACGGTCGCAGCCTTTTGACCCCCCGATGAGGTCGGCTGTGCTGGCTCCTGTCCTCGGCCCTCGTCGTCCATCTGGGGTGGAATCTACGATCTCAAGTTAGCGAAGCCTTAAGCCGGTAGGCCGCCATCGATTGGACCTGGACAGTCCGACCACCGGCATGGCGGCTCGTCTTTTCGCCTGTCAGTCTTGGTGGTCTGATTGTCGTGGCTTGGAACTGGGGGACAACGTCTGGCTGGTACCGAGGCTGGTAGCGGCGAGGACGTTGCGCCCAGATGCTTGGTGTCTCGACGTCGACTTCTGGCATTCGGAGCCTGACGGCCAAGACACCAGAAACCCGACCCCATGAGTACCGGTATACCGGGTTTCAGTCTCGAAGTGCTTCTGAGATGGTGGAGCTACATCTCGAATCAAGAGGGAGCATTGTGAGAACCAAAGTCCTCCAGAACCAATCCGATCCGGCGGCTCCGGTAGCGAGCGTCCAGGACTCTGTCATCCACACCGTGGGGCTGACAAAGACATTTGGGCATGTCAATGCCCTTGAGGGGATCGATCTGACGGTCCCCCGCAACTCGATTGTCGGCTTCCTCGGCCCGAATGGCGCGGGCAAGACCACCGCAATCAAGCTGCTGCTGGGTCTGGGCCGTCCGACCTCGGGCAAGGCGACCCTTTTCGGCATGGACAGCGTCCAAGACAGCTTGGCCATCCGTTCGAGGGTGGGCTACCTGGCACAGGATCCTCGCTTCTATACACACATGACCGCCCGGGAGACGCTCGAGTTCACGGCACGCTTCTTCTACCAGGGACCGGCGGCGGCGATTCGAGCCAGGATCGACGAGACCCTCGAGTTGGTGGGGCTGGAGGGCAAGGCCGATCGGCCAACCAAAGGATTCTCCGGTGGCGAACGGCAGAGGCTTGGGATCGCTCAGGCCCAGATCAACTATCCGGACCTGCTGATACTCGACGAGCCGGCGGCAGCCCTCGATCCGGTAGGCCGTCGTGACGTGCTCGATGTCATGGAACGCCTTCGGGCCTACACCACGATCTTCTACTCGACCCACATCCTCGACGACGTG
>Ga0209640_10003093_pt1 | contig 14553 bp, 13 predicted proteins | sample RifCSP10_1_FD_184018 | JGI IMG/M metagenome (GOLD analysis project Ga0209640, IMG submission 184018) | Soil microbial communities from Rifle, Colorado - Rifle CSP2_sed 10_1 (SPAdes) (version 2) | ecosystem: Environmental > Terrestrial > Deep subsurface > Rock core/Sediment | place: Rifle...
GGCCGCGCAGTCCGGCGACGATTTCGTCGACGATCGTGTCGTGCGGCACCTCCCGCGATTCGACCGTGAGATCGGCCCCGGCATAGACCGGATAGCGCTCCTCGATCAGCCGCCTGAGCGTCGCCATCGGATCGGTCGTCTTGAGCAGCGGACGATCGGTGCGGCGCTTGATCCGGCGGCTGAGCACTTCGAGCGTGGCGCGCAGCCAGACCGAAATCCCCTTGGCATGGATGGTCGCGCGGGTTTCCGGATTCATGAACGCGCCGCCGCCGGTAGCGAGCACCTGCGGTCCGCCTTCGAGCAGGCGGGCGATGACGCGCGCCTCGCCGGCGCGGAAATACGGCTCCCCGTGGGTGGCGAAGATTTCCGGAATGGTCATACCGGCGGCTTTCTCGATCTCGCTGTCGGCATCGACGAAAGGAATCCCGAGACGGGCGGCGAGCCTGCGGCCGATCGACGACTTGCCCGCGCCCATCATGCCCACGAGCACGACCGACCGGCGCCCGAGCGCCGCGCCCAGCGCCGATTCGGGCAGCTCCATTGCGCCGTTATGCGTCACAACGTCCGACATGCTATACTTGTATAGAAATCCCCCGTTGGCATAAACCGTGAGCTGAAAAGGTAAACATCGCCGTTTCGGCGGTTTGCGAGCGCAAAAATGCCGAGCGTGTTCCGATTCCTGCTGGTGGTTGGCCTGCTCGGGGGCCTGGTTTATGCCGGCGTGTTCTCGCTTTCCCGGTTTGTCCAACCCGACCCGCGCGAGATGGTGGTCACGATTCCGCCAGCCAAGCTGTCGAAGCACCGCTGAGGGCGGCTTTCCATCGCATGGCCCGCAGGCCGCGCCCAACCGACGAATCCTTGATCGAGCTCTATCTCGACATGCTCGCGGCCGAGCGCGGCGCGAGCCGCAACACGCTCGATGCCTATCGCCGCGACTTGACCGACTTCGCCGCCGATCTCGCCTCCGCCGGACAAAAAATCGCCGGCGCCCAAAGCGACGACCTGCGCGGCCATCTCGCGCGCCTGGCCAAGCGCGGGCTGGCGCCGGCTTCGGTGGCGCGACGGCTTTCCGCCATCCGCCAGCTCTTCCGCTTCCTCTACAGCGAAGGCCACCGCGGCGACGATCCGGCCGCCGTGCTGGAAGGGCCCAAGCGCGGGCGCAGCCTTCCGAGCGTCCTCACGGTGCGCGAAGTCGACACCCTGCTGGCGCAGGCGCGCGCCGCGATGCAGGCCGAGGCCCCGTCGGAGCGGCTGCGCGCCGCGCGGCTGAACTGCCTGCTGGAGGTGCTTTACGCCACCGGCCTGCGGGTGTCCGAACTGGTGGCCCTGCCGGAGAGCGCGGCGCGGCGCGATCAGCGCATGCTGGTCGTGCGCGGCAAGGGCGGGCGCGAGCGGATGGTCCCGCTCAACGACGCCGCCAAGCGCGCCATGGGCGAATATCTCGCGCTGCGGACGGAAGGCAAGACCCAGTCGTCCAAGCCCGACAAGTCCAAATGGCTGTTCCCCTCGTTCGGCGAGAGCGGCCATCTGACGCGGCAGCATTTCGCCCACGAACTCAAGGCGCTCGCCGCGGCGGCGGGATTGAAGCCCGCGCAGGTGAGCCCACATGTGCTGCGCCACGCCTTCGCCAGCCATCTTTTGCAGAACGGCGCCGACCTGCGCGTGGTGCAGACGTTGCTCGGTCACGCCGACATTTCGACCACGCAGATTTACACCCACGTGCTGGAGGAGCGCCTGAAGAACATGGTGCGCGACCTGCATCCGCTGGCAGAGGAGTGAAACGATTACTTGAGGATCGCTTCTGCGATCAGCCGCGCCATCAGCGCGTAATCGGCGGCGTGACTGACCTGCGATGCCTCGATCCAGCGTTTCGTGTCGATGCGCGCAAGATCGACCGGATGGCCCGCTCTTTCGGTAAGCAATTTAAGGTATTGAAGCTGCGCCCGACCATTGCCCTCGCGGAATGGGTGAATGTAATTCACGTCGCCGATGATGACGGCGACCTGTTGCGCGAAATCTTGTCGCGACAGACCCGTGAGGAACCGCGACCGCACCAGCCGGCGATGGACGTCCGCCATGCCGGTATGGATGTATTGCCGGAACTGGAACTGTTGCGCGCCTTTGTTGATCTCGACCGTGCGAATTTCGCCCGCCCATTCGTAGATGTCCTGGAACAGATGACGATGAATGGCCTGGAGATGGCTGAGGTCGAGAGCGCCGCTGGGCACGCCTTCCGTGATGCGCTGTGCGACAAAGCTTCGCTCGATCCGATCCAGGTTCACCGGGTCGGTGATGCCAAAATGGTTTTTGAGGATGCTCGTGCCGGGATGGACGTACGGGTCGTCCAACCTGTTCACTTCGTGGCTAGCGACTTTGCCCGGGCGAGAATGTAGGACCGGCGCCGTTCATGTGACCACCCCTCGCGCTCGAACATCTCGAACATGGCAACGTCTTCAGCATCGAGCGGGTTGCCCTCGATGGCCTGGAGGTTCATGGCCTCCAGTCGGCGCAGCCGCGTTTGCGCAATCTCGTCCTTGGTCAGCCGCTTCGGAGTATCAAGCATGTTTTCATTTTACCCGATCAGCCTTAACAAGTCATAGGCATTCGCCCTTACCCCTTGCTTGACTTAAAACCCGCTCAAAGGCCAGTTTCGGCCCGCGCAGCGGCCCCAGCAGAGACGACAATTGGCACCGATCCGCAGCTATCTCGACTTCGAAAAGCCGGTGGCCGAACTGGAGGCCAAGGTCGAAGAGCTGCGCGCGATGCAGGCGGCGGACAGCGCCGCCGACATCACGGACGACATCAACCGGCTCGAGGCCAAGGCGGCGCAGGCGCTGAAAGAGCTCTATGCCGGGCTCACGCCGTGGCAGAAGACGCAAGTCGCCCGCCATCCGCAGCGGCCGCATTGCCTCGACTACATCAGCGCGCTCATCACCCAGTTCGTGCCGTTGGCCGGCGACCGCAAGTTCGCCGACGACAAGGCGATCGTCGGCGGCTTCGGCCGTTTTCAGGGCGAGAGCATCTGCGTGATCGGTCACGAAAAGGGCTCGACCACCGAAAGCCGGCTCAAGCACAATTTCGGCATGGCGCGGCCGGAAGGCTACCGCAAGGCGGTGCGGCTGATGGAGATGGCGGACCGCTTCGACATCCCGGTGCTGGCGCTGGTCGACACCGCGGGCGCCTATCCCGGCATCGACGCCGAGGAACGCGGCCAGGCCGAAGCGATCGCACGCTCGACCGAAGCCTGCCTCGGCCTCGGCGTACCGAACGTCGCGGTGATCCTGGGCGAAGGCGGATCGGGCGGCGCGGTCGCCATCGCCACCGCCAGCCGCGTCCTGATGCTGGAGCACGCGATCTACAGCGTGATCTCGCCGGAGGGCGCCGCCTCGATCCTGTGGCGCGACACCACCAAGGCGCAGGAAGCCGCCACCAACATGAAAATCACGGCGGCCGACCTCGCCCAGTTCGGCATCATCGACGCCATCGTCGCCGAGCCGGTGGGCGGCGCCCACCGCGACCCGGCCGCCGCGGTCGCGGCCGCCGGCGAGGCGATTGCGGCGGCGCTGTCCGATCTCAAGGGGCTCGACCGCGAAGCGGTGCGCCGGCAGCGCCGCGACAAGTTCCTGGCCATCGGCCGCAGCCTGCAATAGGCGGGTTTTCGCGTCGGAAATGCCCTGGGAAATGCCCTGCCGGCGGGCCGGTTCCAGCGCAATTGTGGCAATGGCCCCTTAACCCTGCGGAATACCGGGAATTCGTCCGATTTTCCTTGGCTTAGGCCATAATTTTACCGTTCGTTCACCGTAGCTATGCTCAATCGGAGCCCTGAGTTTTGGCCAAGGTCTTGCGGACTCAGCCCCTTGGGGATAACGATTTTCCAATGATGGCTCGGGGACTGCCTGCTGGTGGGGGGAGTTGGGGTGTGAACCGAAGCCCGATCGTCCGCGCACTCCTGACAATGACCGCTTTGAGCGCGGCAGTTGCGCTGTCCGGCTGCAACACCGACGGCACCTTGCCGATGAGCGAGCGCGCGGCGCGGCCGCTCTCCCAAAAGACGATTACGGAGATCGAGTCCAAGAACATGGACCGCGACGCTCCGATCCTCGTCCGCAGCTTCAAGGAAGAGGCCGAGCTGGAAGTCTGGAAGCAGGATCGCACCGGACGCTTCGCGCTGCTCAAGAGCTATCCGATCTGCCGCTGGTCCGGCGAACTTGGGCCCAAGATCAGGGAAGGCGACCGCCAGGCGCCGGAGGGGTTCTACAACATCAACCCCGGCCAGATGAATCCGAACTCGCAATACTATCTATCGTTCGACCTCGGTTATCCCAACGCGTTTGACCGCGCCCACGGCCGCACCGGCGCCAATCTTATGGTGCACGGCGACTGTTCGTCGCGCGGCTGCTATTCGATGACCGACGAGCAGATTTCGGAGATCTACGCGCTCGGCCGCGATGCCTTCTTCGGCGGCCAGAAATCCTTCCAGGTGCAGGCCTATCCGTTCCGGATGACGCCGCAGAATCTCGCCAAGCACCGCACCAACCCGAACTTGGCGTTCTGGAAGATGCTCAAGAGGGGCAACGACCATTTCGAGGTCACCGGTTTCGAGCCCAAGGTCAACGTCTGCGAGAAGCACTACGTATTCGACGCCGAGCCGCCCGCAGGCTCCACGCGGCCGCTTGCGTTCAGCCCGAGCGGCCGGTGCCCGGCATTCGAGGTGCCGGAAGAGATCGCCAGCGCAGTGCGTGACAAGGACCGGCAGGACACGATCAAGACCGCGGAACTCATCCGCCGCGGCACGCCGGTCGCGCCGATCCGCACCAACGCCGACGGCGGCATGAACCCGGTGTTCGTCGCCGCGGTGAAGCGCAACGAAATCGGCGTCGCGCCGCAGCCGTTCTCGCTCACGTCCCTACCCGGAACTATCCCGGCCCACGTTCAGCCACCGCGCATCCCGGAACTGGCCAACACGCCGATCGTGACCGCCTCGGCCCCAGCATCGCGCCACGCCAGCGAGCCGCAGACCCAGATGGCGATCGCCGAACCCGAGGCGCCGCCGGCCAAGCCGGCCGCCAAGTCGGGTGGACTGTTCGGCAGCCTGTTCTCGACGAAATCGGCCAAGGCGTCCGAGAGCAAGAACGAGAGCCCGCTCGACCGCATGGCGCATCTCATCGGCCTGGGCGGCTCCGAGCCAAAGGCCAAGCGCGCCGCCGCCATGCCGGAGCCCAGGCCCAAGCCGGCCACGCGCAAGACCCAAGCTGCGACCCAAGCTGCGACCCAAGCTGCCACCCAAGTCGTGACCCATGTCGCCTCGCATGGCGCGATCCGCTCCAAGCCGGCAGCCGAGGCCGAGCCCGAGCCGGTGAGGAGCGCCGAGGCCCCGCGCCCGGCGCCATCCCCGTGGCCGGCGGTACCTCCGCCGACGACCACTGCCCAGGCGCCCGCTCCCGCTCCTGCGCCGGCGCCTGCCCCCACCGCGCTGAACGGCGCCGCGCCGGTGGTGCCGACCGGAAGCTTCGCGAATCGCTGGTCGGCGTTCCGCTGAACGGCGAGGGTTGGGCGCAAGCCTACCAAACAGCACAGTCACGCCAACTCATGCCTGAAACGAAATTCGCCGGGCTCAAGCCCGGCGAATTTGTTTTCAAGGCATGCGCCTCGCGATCGTCGCGCCTTACGCGTAGCGGCCGTGGCAGTGCTTGTATTTCTTGCCCGAACCGCACGGACAGGGCTCGTTGCGTCCGACCTTGCCCCAACTCGACGGATCGCCCGCATTGCGCTCGGCGGCGGGCTTCGGCGTGATGCCGGCCCGCGCCAGCGTCTCGGCGCCGGCGACGGCCAGCGCCAGCTCGTCCTCGCCGGTGGTCGGATCGAGGTGCGAGGCCTGCATCGGCGGCAATTCCGGCACGCCCTCCTCAGGCTGCTGCACGATCTCGACCCGCATGAGCTGCGCGGTTACCGCCTCGCGCAGGTCCTGGCTCATCTTCTCGAACAGATTGAACGCCTCGGCCTTGTATTCGTTGAGCGGATCGCGCTGACCGTAGCCACGCAGCCCGATCACCTGGCGCAAATGCTCGAGCATCACCAGATGCTCGCGCCAGAGGTGGTCGAGGGTCTGCAACAGGATCGACTTCTCGACGTAGCGCAACACATCGGGGCCCCATTGGGCGACCTTGGCGGCCATGTGCTCGTCGGCCCGGCGGGTGATGCGCGCGAGCAATTCCTCGTCGGCGATGCCCTCCTCCTTGGCCCAGTCCGCGACCGGCAGATTGAGGCCGAGCACGCGCTGCATCTCATCGTTCAGCCCGGCCACGTCCCACTGCTCGGGATAGGCATTCTCCGGCACGTGCTTGCCCACCAGGTCCTCGATCACGGCGTGGCGCATGTCGGAGACCACGTCGGCGGTCACCGCGTCCGACATCCATTCGACGCGCTGGTCGAAGATGACCTTGCGCTGGTCGTTCATGACGTTGTCGAACTTCAGGATGTTCTTGCGGATGTCGAAGTTGCGCGCCTCGACCTTCTGCTGCGCCTTTTCCAGCGCCTTGTTGATCCAGGGATGAACGATCGCCTCGTTCTCCTTCAAGCCGAGCTTCGTCAGCATGCCGTCGAGCTTGTCGGAGCCGAAGATGCGCATCAGGTCGTCTTCCAGCGACAGGAAGAACTTGGAGCGGCCCGGGTCGCCCTGGCGGCCGGAGCGTCCGCGCAGCTGGTTGTCGATGCGCCGGCTCTCGTGGCGCTCGGTGCCGAGCACGAACATGCCGCCGGCCTTCAGCGCCTTCTCCTTCAGCCGCGCGACCTGCGCCCGGATCTCGGCCGCCGCGGCTTCGCGCTGGCCACCTTCCGGAATGTCCTTCAATTCCTGGCGGATGCGCATGTCGGCGTTGCCGCCGAGCTGAATGTCGGTGCCGCGACCGGCCATGTTGGTCGCGATGGTGATCGCGCCCGGCACGCCGGCCTGCGAGACGATATAGGCCTCCTGCTCGTGGTAGCGCGCGTTCAGGATGGCGAACACCTTGGCCTTGGTGGCGCCTTCGTCGCCGCTGTAGAGCGCGGCGAAGGCGTTCGGATCGGTGAAGTCGTGCGGCTCCCAGCCCTGCTTGCGCAGCAGCTCGGCAAGCTGCTCGGACTTCTCGATCGAGGTGGTGCCGACCAGCACCGGCTGGCCCTTGATCTTGCACTCCTCGATCAGCGTCAGGATCGCGCGGTATTTCTCCGCGTTGGTGCGATAGACCTCGTCGTCCTGGTCGTCGCGGATCATCGGCAGGTTGGTCGGAACCTCGATCGCATCGAGGTTATAGATGTCCATGAACTCGTCGGCTTCCGTCATCGCCGTGCCGGTCATGCCGGCGAGCTTCTCGTACATGCGGAAGTAGTTCTGGAACGTGATCGAGGCGAGCGTCTGGTTCTCCGGCTGGATCGGCTGGTGCTCCTTGGCTTCGAGCGCCTGGTGCAGCCCCTCCGAATAGCGCCGGCCCGGCATCATGCGGCCGGTGAACTCGTCGATGATGACGACCTCTCCGTTGCGCACGATGTAGTCCTTGTCGCGCTGGAACAGCTTGTGCGCGCGCAACGCCTGATTGACGTGGTGCACGGTCGAGACGTTCTCGACGTCGTAGAGCGACTCGCCCTTGAGCAGGTCGGCATCGCGCAGCCGCTGCTCCAACTTCTCCATGCCGACCTCGGTCAGCGTCACCGTGCGCTGCTTCTCGTCGACCTCGTAGTCGGTCTTGTCGAGATTCGGGATGTAGGCGTCGATCGTGTTGTAGAAGTCGGAGCGATCGTCGAGCGGGCCTGAGATGATCAGCGGGGTGCGCGCCTCGTCGATCAGGATCGAGTCGACTTCGTCGACGATGGCGAAGATGTGCCCGCGCTGGACCATGTCCTCCAGCCGGTACTTCATGTTGTCACGCAGGTAATCGAAACCGAGCTCGTTGTTGGTGCCGTAGGTGACGTCGCAGTCGTAGGCTTTCTTGCGCGCTTCGTCGTCCATGCCGTGCACGATGGTGCCGACGCTGAGGCCGAGGAAACTGTAGATCTGCCCCATCCATTCGGCGTCGCGGCTGGCGAGGTAGTCATTGACGGTGACGACGTGGACGCCGCGGCCGGCCAGCGCGTTGAGATACACCGGGAGCGTCGCCACCAGCGTCTTGCCTTCGCCGGTCTTCATTTCGGCGATGTTGCCCTCGTGCAGGATCATGCCGCCGATGAGCTGAACGTCGAAATGGCGCTGGCCGAGCGTGCGCTTGGCGGCCTCGCGCACGGTCGCAAACGCCGGCTCCAGGATGTCGTCGAGCGTCTTGCCCTCGGCGACCTCCTTCTTGAACTGCTCGGTGCGCGCGCGCAGTGCCTCGTCAGAAAGTTTTGCCACCTCGGGCTCAAGCGCATTGATGGCGTCCGCCCGCGGCTGGTACTTGCGGACGCGCCGATCATTGGACGAGCCGAAAAACTTGCGGGCGACAGCGCCAATCATGGCGGTAAAATCCTTGCCTTCAGCAAGCCGCGGATGCGGCCATCCTTGCGGGGAATGCGGCACTTCTCGGGCAGTTGCAACGGGATAGCTGACATCGAGCAGGACCGCGCGGCATTCGAGACATAGGAGGGGGTCTAAGTCTTGTCAATTAGTGCACTCTTGGGCGCGGGAGGTTCAATTACCGGCCCTGAAAAGCAGGTGCAAAGGCATGTTCACGGGCTCGTTAATGGAGCGGGCCATTCTGTCATTGCCAAGCCGGGCCGATTGCGCGACAAGTCGCCGCCGTTCGCCGTTTGGCAACGCACAACCACCGCGAAGGACAACCATGACTGCCCCTCTCGACAATCGCCCCGCGTCCAAGCCGGCGTGGGCGCCAGGGCTGCGCGCGAGCGCGCTCGCAATCGGCGTCGGTGTGATGCTGCTCGCGTGGCCGGCGGGGGCGGCGCGGTCGCAGGAAGACCCGGTGATCGCCAAGGTCGACGGCATGGAAATCCGCCAGAGTGACCTGACCCTGGCCGACGAGGACGTCGGTCAGAATGCGCAGCAGCAGCAGCAGCAGATGACCGCCGAAGCCAAGCGCGACTTCCTTGTGGCCTATGTTGCCGACGTGATCCTGGCGGCCAAGGCGGCCGAGGCCAAGAAGATCGGCGATCAGAAGGAATTCAAGGGCCGCATCGCCTTCATCCGCAACAAACTCTTGATGGAAATGTTGCTGAAGGCGGAAGGCAAGGCCGCGGTGACCGATCAGGCGATGCACCAGGTCTACGACGAAGCGGTCAAGCAGATGGCCAGTGCCGAGGAGGTGCGCGCGCGCCACATCCTGGTGCCGAGCGAAGCGGAGGCCAAGGCGGTCCTCGTCGAAATCCAGAAAGGCACCGACTTCGGCGAGCTTGCCAAGCAGAAATCAAAGGACCCGGGCGCCGCGGCACAGGGCGGCGACCTCGGCTACTTCACCAAGGACCAGATGGTGCCGGAATTCGCCGAGGTCGCCTTCAAGCTCGAAAAGGGCCAGGTGTCCGAACCGGTGAAGACGCAATTCGGCTGGCATGTCATCAAGGTCGAGGACAAGCGCAGCAAGCCGGTGCCGGAATTCGACAAGGTGAAGGACCAGGTCGAGACCTTCGTCATGCGCAAGGCGCAGGGCGAGTACATCGCCAAGCTTCGCGCCGGCGCCAAGATCGAGCGCATGGACAAGAAGTGAGCGAATAGTGAGTGGCGAATAGCGAATAGGAAAGTCGAGTAGCGGTGCGCTGCATCGTCTGATATCCACTATTCGCCACTCCCTATTCGCTATTCGCCTCTGATCATGGCCAGCACCGTCTCCCCCCTCGCCCCGAAATCATTCCCCGCCATGCCGGCGATCGCCGGCGTGAAACTCGCCACCGCCGCCGCCGGCATCAAATACCCCGGCCGCACCGACGTGCTGCTGGCCTTGCTCGACGCCGGCACAACCGTCGCCGGCGTCTTTACCAAGTCCAAGTGCCCGTCCGCGCCGGTGGAATGGTGCCGCGCCAATCTGCGTGGGGCGAAGCCGCGCGCGCTGGTGGTCAATTCGGGCAACGCCAATGCCTTCACCGGCAAGAACGGACGACAGGCCTGCCAATTCACCGCCAAGATCGCCGCCCGCGCCATCGGCTGCCGGCGCGCGGACGTATTTCTCGCCTCGACCGGCGTGATCGGCGAACCGCTGAAGGCGCAAGCCTTCGACGGCGTGATGGAAGCCATGGTGGTGGCCGCACATCCAAAGTTGTGGCGCGAAGCGGCCAAGGCGATCATGACCACCGACACCTTTCCCAAGATCGCCACCGCCAGCGCCAAGCTCGGCAAGGCCACCGTCACCATCAACGGCATCGCCAAGGGCGCCGGCATGATCGCGCCCGACATGGCGACCATGCTCTCGTTCGTCTTCACCGACGCGCCGATCGGCGCACGCGCGTTGCAGACGCTGCTCAATGACGGGGTGACCGACAGCTTCAACGCCGTCACCGTCGACGGCGATACCTCCACCTCCGACACCCTGCTGGCGTTCGCAACCGGGGCTGCCGCGGCAGACGGCGCGCCGCGCATCTTCAATGCCGCCGATCCGCGGCTTAAGGCTTTCCGCGCGGCGTTCAACGCCGTGCTGGCCGATCTGGCCGAGCAGGTGGCGCGCGACGGCGAGGGCGCGCGCAAACTGGTCGAGATCAAGGTGGAGGGCGCGGTGTCGAAAGCCTCCGCGCGCCGGATCGCGATGTCGATCGCCAACTCGCCGCTGGTGAAGACCGCCATCGCCGGCGAAGACGCCAATTGGGGCCGCGTCGTCATGGCGGTGGGCAAGGCCGGCGAGCCGGCCGACCGCGACCGGCTCTCGATCTGGTTCAACGGCATCCGCGTGGCGCACAAAGGCGCGCGCGACCCGGCCTACGACGAGGCCCGGGTGTCGGGGACGATGAAGAGCCCGACCATCGCGCTCAAGGTCGCGCTGGGGTTGGGCCGCGGCGCCGACCGCGTGCTGACCTGCGACCTGACCAAGGAATACGTGGCGATCAACGGCGCCTATCGCTCGTGAGGCGGCCGATATCCCGTTAAGGTCTCGGTAACCGGTCGCCAATACGGCAAATCTGCTCGATTGCATTGAGCACCCTTTAACTCGAGACTGTCTAGGCTGAAGGTTGGGCTTGTGAGCGTCAAACTCGTTCTTGTTGCCGCCTGCGCCCTCGTCGATGCCGACGGCCGTGTGCTGCTCACCGAGCGGCCGGCCGGCAAGACGATGGCAGGGTTGTGGGAATTCCCCGGCGGCAAGATCGAGCCCGGCGAGCGGCCCGAGGAAACGCTGATCCGGGAACTGAAGGAGGAACTCGGCATCGTGGTGCGGGAGCCCTGCCTGGCACCGCTGACCTTCGCAAGCCACAGCTACGCGGACTTTCACCTTCTGATGCCGCTCTATGTCTGTCGGCGCTGGGAGGAAACGGTCACCGCGAGGGAAGGCCAGCGACTCGCGTGGGTGCGTCCGAACCGGCTGAGGGAATACAAGATGCCGCCTGCGGATGAGCCGCTGGTGTCGCACCTGATGACGCTGCTGTGAACGGGATGAATGCAATGCGCCAGTCCGAATCGTTCTGTTCGATCGCCAGCCGCCAGTTCGCGCGCTTTTGCGCCGACGAGTCCGGGGCCACCGCCATCGAATACGCGATGATCGCGGCCGGCGTCGGCGGTGTCATCGCCACCACCGTCTGGGGCCTGGGCTCGCAGCTGAAGACGACCTTCTACGACAAGCTCGCGGCGCTGTTTCCCTGAACCCAACCGTCATTCCGGGGCGCAGGCGCAGCCCGCGAACCCGGAATCCAGCGACACATTCCAGGCATACATCTGGATTCCGGGTCCGCGCCGGAGCCTGTCATCGGGCCGGCCCAAGGGGGCCGGACCCGGTGGGCGCGTCCCGGAATGACAATGGAGAATCCAAGCCTGCGATCAACGTCCGGCTTTCTCACCGGCTGAGATTTCTTGCGTGCGCAGCGCGTCGGCCAGGCGCGTTTTCGCCGACCCCGGCGCCAGCGGCCGCTGCTGGCTCTCGTGCGGCGCCCAGCCCGACAGCCAGACGATCTCGAAGGTCGCGCGCACGCGGCCATCGGCATCCGCAAACCGCTCGGCATAGATTTCAAACACCCGGCGCAGCGTGGCGCGGCGCAGGGGGATGCGGCGGCGCTCGACCAGCACGTTGCCGGCGCCCATGCGCCGCAGGTCGTGCATCAGCGCAAGCGGCGAGGGATAGCGCACGGTGACCCGGTCGACGTCGGTGACCGGCAGCGCCAAGCCCGCGCGCTGAAGCAGCGCGCCGAGGTCGCGCAGGTCGGCGAACGGCGCGACCCGTGGCGAGATGCCGCCTTCGAGCTCGGCCTCGGCTGCCGCGAACGCGACACGCAACTCGGCCAGGCTCTCGCCGCCGATCATCGCCGCCAGCAGCAGGCCGTCCGGCTTGAGCGCGCGGCGGATTTGAACGAGCGTCCCCGGCAGATCGTTGACGAACTGCAGGGCGAGCGCGGACACCAGGAGATCGATCGAGCCGTCGCGGAACGGCAGCGCCTCTTCGTCCGCCACGACCGGCAGGCGTTCGCCGGCGATGTGGGCCGCGATCGGATCGAGCGCGATGACGGAGCCGACGCGATCCGCAAGCCTGCGGCGCACGGCATCGCCGGGCGTTCCGAGATCGACCGCAAGATCGAATGTGCGCCGCACCGCCGAAAGCCGCTCGGCGAGATCGTCGGCGACGCGCTCGAGCAGGAACGTCGCCGGCTCGAGCGCCGCCGCCCGCGCACGGCGCGCGCGCAGGAGCCGGCGGTCGAAGATCACGGGATGCGACATGGCATTATTGTAGGCGCAAGCCCCCGGCGGCGGGAGGCCGCGACCGGGCTTCATTTCGGCGGTTTCTGACGCCCGCCGAAATGCGGCTAGAGCCGGATGATTTTAGATCGAGGCAGTTGCCGCAGCGGCAGCGCGCTCCCTCCCCTTGAAAAGGAGAGGGGTGGGGTGGGGATCAAACAGGCGTGCGATTTGATCCCCACCCGGCTCGCTTCGCTCGCCGACCTCCCCTTTTCAAGGGGAGGTAACCGAACTCGTTGCACCGCTTCGAATCAACCTAAATCCATCCCGCTTTAGCAACGCCCGTTGCACCAACGTGATGGCCGATGGCTACTGGCTGCCCCGCCATCGCGGGGCATGACAGCGGAAAGTAGGGGCACCGACGGGAGCAGCGGCAAAGCTATGCTTCCCCGATCTCTTTCAAAATTTCCGCCGTGTGCTCGCCGAGCCGCGGCGCCGGGCGCGGGGAGGCCATCGGCGCGCCGTCGAGCATGATCGGCGTGCGGACGCCCGGAATCGTGCCTCCCTTGGCGAAGGCGCTCGGCAGGTCGAGCTTCATGCCGCGGTGCTTGACATGCGGGTCGTCGAACACCTGGTCGAGGTTGTTGATCGGGCCGGCCGGCACGCCGACCGCTTCGAGCTGGTCGGCGAGGTCCTGCATCTTGAACTTCATCGACAACGCGGTGAGCTTGCCGATCAGCTCGGCGCGGTTGGCCAGCCGCGCCTTGTTGTCGATGTACCTGGGGTCCTTGGCGAGCTCCGGCGCGCCCAGCACGCCGCAGAGCTTGACGTACTGGCTGTCGTTGCCGGTCGCGATGATGATGTGGCCGTCGGCCACCGGGAACACCTGGTAAGGCACGATGTTGGGGTGCGCATTGCCGATGCGCTGCGGCACGCTGCCGGAGGCGAGATAGTTCATGCCCTGGAAGGCCAGCACGCCGACGGTGGAGTCGACCAGTGCGGTGTCGACATAGCAGCCCTTGCCGGTGCGCTCGCGCTGGGCGAGCGCCGCGAGAATGCCGATTACCGAATAGACGCCAGTAAAGAGATCGGACACCGGCACGCCCGCGCGCGTCGGCTCGCCGTCCGCCGTGCCGGTCAGACTCATGAAGCCGCCCATGCCCTGCGCCATCAGGTCGTAGCCGGCGCGCGTGGCGTACGGACCGTTCTGGCCGAAGCCGGTGACCGAGCAGTAGATCAGCCGCGGGCAGCCGGGCGCGAGGCTCTTGTAGTCGAGCCCGAACTTGGCGAGCCCACCGACCTTGAAATTCTCGATCAGGACGTCCGAGCGCGCGGCAAGCTTTCTCACGATGCGCCGGCCGTCCTCGCTCTCGAAATCGGCCTCGATCGAGCGCTTGCCGCGGTTGGTGGAGTGGAAATAGGCGGATCCGATATGGCCGCCATCCGTGCCCTCGATGAAGGGCGGTCCCCAGGCGCGGGTGTCGTCGCCGGTCTTGGAACGCTCGACCTTGATCACATCGGCGCCGAGATCGGCCAGCACCTGGCCGGCCCACGGCCCCGCCAGGATGCGGGCAAGTTCAAGCACGCGCAGACCAGTCAACGGACCCGGCATGATGACTCCTTAAGCAGAAAAATTAACGTAGCGACGGGGAACCTCTGGCGTGCTGGCACGATTTTGTCCAGGCCTTGCATGTCCGCTCTTGACCAGTCGTCATTCCTTCAACATTTCCGGTAAGATGCCGGCTTGAGGGCCAGGTGGTTCGATGGCGACGCTTCGCTCCTGCGATTGT
>Ga0209640_10003094_pt1 | contig 14552 bp, 12 predicted proteins | sample RifCSP10_1_FD_184018 | JGI IMG/M metagenome (GOLD analysis project Ga0209640, IMG submission 184018) | Soil microbial communities from Rifle, Colorado - Rifle CSP2_sed 10_1 (SPAdes) (version 2) | ecosystem: Environmental > Terrestrial > Deep subsurface > Rock core/Sediment | place: Rifle...
CGCGAAGCCGCCGCTCACGGCCTGTCCCTCGTTGTGGTCGTAGATCGCGACCGGATAGGTGAATTCGTCTTGGTTGCGGCCGTTCAATACGTTTGCCGGCAGCACAAACAGCTGGTTGAGCGCGCCATCGGGACGGAAGATGCCATTCTCCCAGTATCCCTCGCGGCGCATCCACCCGTAGTTGCCGCCCTCGTGCACGATGTTGATCTCCTCGATGTGGTTCATGCCGATGTCCGACGCGAACATCGTGCCGTCCATGAGGTCCCACGAGAGCCGGTGCGCGTTGCGAAAACCGTAGGCGTAAATCTCGCCGAGCGTCGCCGGGTCGCCGTCCGCGGCGAACTGGTTGACAGCCGGGATCGTGTAGTCGCCGAGCCCCTTCGTGCCGTTCGTGACCGAGGGACTCCGCGGATCGAGCCGCAGGATCGCCGTGATGACGGAGTCGAGGCGCTGCGTCTGGCTCGGATTGTTCGCGTTCGGTCCGCCGCCGTTGCTGAAGCCGAGATCGCTGCCGCTCGTGTAGAGCAGGCCGTAGTCGGGATCGCCGGGCCGCGCCGTCGGATTGAACTCGACGTTGCCGAACGGGTGCGTGAGATTCATGACGACGTGGGCGACGCGCAGTAGCTCGCGCCGCGTGCCCTCGAACGTGCTCGCTCGAGGATCGTTCGTGCGCCACTCAGTGATGACGTTGTGGTAGGTCGCGTCGGCCGCCGTGTAGCCCGGCGGGACGAAATCGGGAGTCGCCGGGTTCCCCGGCGCTCGCTCGCTGTGCACGGTGTAAAACAAGCCATTGCGCGCGAACTCCGGATGGAAATCGAAGCCGATGAACCCGCTCTCGAGCCGGTTGTAGTTCGCGAACGGGAACGCCGCGCCGACGTCCGCATACACGGCCGGCCGGTCGCCGTCGAGCAGGTACAGAAAACCGCGCGAGTCGTTCGCGAAGCGGCGGCCGTCCGGAAGATCGCGCACGAAGCTGACTCGCGCCCAGCCCGTCGGCGTCACGTCTTGATCGACGGGGCGCAGGTTACGCGTCTCCGGTAAACGCGCGACGTCCTGGATCTCGACCATGAGGCCGAGTTTGTCGACGGTCGCGGGCAGCGGGTTCGTGATCTGCGCGCAGACGGGGCCGGCGGCCGAGTGCACGAGCACGACGGTGGCAGTCAACGATGTAAGTATGCGCATGCGCCCCCCCAGCTGCTTCTGCGTAGGGAGTGCTTATACCAGATTACGCGGGCGGTCTAGGCTGCGATCGCCGCGACCGCAGGGCGCCACGTCAGCAGCGAGAGCTCGCCGGCCTGATCCTCGACGAGCGCCGTGCAGCTCTCCACCCAATCGCCGTCGTTGCAGTAGAGCAGGCCGTCGAGCTCGGTGAGATCGGCCTGGTGAATGTGCCCGCAGACGACGCCGTCGACGCGCGCTTCACGGGCGGCGACGAGCGTGGCGTGTTGAAACCGCTCGACGTAACGCTTCGTCGCGGCGAAGCGCGACTTGACATGCTGCGCGAGCGACCAATAAGGACGACCCCAGAGATCGTGCAGCCAATGCACGAAGCGATTGAGCGAGAGCAGGCTCCGGCACGCGAAGGCGCCGAGCACCACACCGAGCGACTTGCCTCTCACGATGGCGTCGAACTGATCCCCGTGCAGCACCAGCAGCCGGCGGCCCGCGCGCGTCGTGTGAATCGTCTCGCTCGACACTTCGATGTTGCCGAATTTCGCACCGGCGAATGCGCGCAGCTCGTCGTCATGGTTGCCTGGAATGTAGACTACGCGAGTCCCTTCGCGGCTCTTCTTGAGCAGGATCCGCAACACCTCGGTGTGGCTCGCCGGCCAATAGAAGTTGCTGCGCAGGCTCTCGAGATCGATGATGTCGCCGACGAGATACAGTACTTCGCAGCGCATCCGCCGCAAAAAGTCGAGCAACAGACTTACGCGGCACGACCGCGACCCGAGATGTACGTCTGATAACCAGACCGTTCGGAGCGCGTCTGCGTGCATTGCCGAATTCATGCGCGGCAGTGTCCATGATCCGACACGCAACGGCGTCGACGTGCGTCCCAAAATCAGGCACTCGCCGTGGGTCTACCGAATTACCGGATTGAAAGTCGTTCGCGCTCGAGCGTAAACCGAAGACGGAGCCGGAGACGCCGTTCATAGACTCGGCCGTCGAGCTCGAACGGCCGGTAGCGGTAGTTTGCGACCGCAGCGAGCGCCGCTTCCTCGAAACGGCCCGGCGGCTCGGCCGCCACGGCAATGATCTCGCGTGGTCCGCCGTCCCCTCCGATGACGAACTCGACGTCCACCCAGCCCTCGACGCCGTCGCGCAACGCGGCGTCGGGGTACGCGGGCAGCGTGTACTCGAGCAATGCCAATTCGCTCGCCGGCGCGGCGGACACGAGATACTGCTCTTGCAACCGTGCGGTCTCGAGCTCCTCGCGCAACTCGCGGGCTCTCGGGGAATCCGCGTCGGCGCGCGTCAGCGCATCGAGCCACGTTTCGGCTACGGGCCACTCGCGCGCGGCGATGGCGGTACGTCCATTCGCGCCGAAAGTTTCCATGAGTGCCTGCCAGGATTCATCGAGACCGGGATAGTCTGGAGTCTCTGCTCGGAGCGTCGATAGATGGTAGAAGGCGCTGTCCTCCGCGGGCTCGACGAGCGCGCCCTGCGTCAAGCGCTCGGCGCCGGTTGCGAGCAACTCTGCCTTGCGGCGCTCGTTCTGCTCGGCGCGGGCGGCGGAAATCGCGGCGTCGAGCGCGGCCAGCGACGGGGCTTCCGCGCCCAAGTCGCGGGCCGTGCGCGAAAGGCGTGCACTTTGCTCGAAATCCCCCGACGCCAGTACACGTTGGGCGGACCCGACGACTGCTGACGCGACCTGCGCGCGTACGGCCACGACGCGTTCGTCGCTCGGACCGAGGGCCGTGGCACGCGCGATGTAGTCTCGAGCACTGTCTCCGGCAGGCGTGAGCAACTGGCCTCGCTCGATCCGTGCGGCGGCGATCGTGAGCAGGCTAGCGAGCTCGTTCGATACCGATGACGCTGCGACGCTCGCTGCGTCCGCAGCGTCCCCGGCTGCAACTTTGTCTTTGGCCGGATCAGTGTCGCGCGCGAGCCGTTGGAGCTGAGCCTCGAGGAAGGCGAGCCGCGCGCTATTGGGCTCGGCACGCCGCACGTGCGCGAGCACCCCGGCTGCGGCGTCGAGCGACCCGTCGAGCAACGCGGCTTCGGCTTGCGTGAACAACGCCTCGAGGACTCCCTCGAGCTCTTCGCTCGCTGCGCCATGCTCGGGCTCGACGATCAGAATCCCCAGATAGTAGTCGAGCGCATTATCGCCGCGCGGTTCCGCCAGGCGCCCCGCCGCGAATGCTTGACGCGCTCCGGCCAACTGCTCCCCATACCGGTCGGCCATGCCCCCGGGTGTCGCCAGGCCTACCGTCAGTGCGGCGATCGAAGGTTTGCCGCGCGCCATCGCCGGGGCCTGTGGCGTGCCGCTTGCGTCGAGCTCACTCGCGGCGGGCTCGGCTATCGCCGGCGATCGGGACTTCAACACTTGGGTCAGGCCTATTAGACCGGCGACCAGGATCGCCGCGGCGAGAAGGCTTCGCGCGTGGGGTTGCCGGGCCCAGTGCGTTTGCGCAAGCGCCACGATACGGCGCGGCAACGGCACGGGTTGCTCGGGCGGCGAAGGCTGCTGCCCTTCGGTGTCCTGGCGCAGCTGAACACACCGAGTTACCGCGGACTCGAGAATTAAACGCGTTTGGCCGAGCGGAGCAGGTTTGATCAATAACCTGTGGACCTTGTGATCTGCCAGAAACCCGATCAAGGCTTGAGCGTCATTGCGATTCGCCGCGACGAGCGTGACGACGCGCGTCGCGTACGGTTGGAGCTCGACCAATCGCTTCGCGATCCCAAGGCCTAAGTGATCCACATCGAGCAATACGACGTCGCAGCGATTTGCTTCGACGGCCGCGATCAGCTCGCGCCAGTGGACGACGGCGACCACTGGGGGTTGCCCGGCCGCCGCGCGGCGCAGGGTGTCGATGAGCGCTGCGTCGGACGACAATACGAAGACGTTGGCGACGCCGGCCCACTCACCATGCTTCGACGGCGGCCGCGGAACGGCGCCCTTGGGCTCCGCGCGGTATTCGGCGCCGCCCTCGGGGGCTTCGGCTAGCGGAGGAGAACGGTTGGCGTGCTGATCACCGGCCGCCGTGTCTTTATCCATGGTCCCCCATCCCCCATCCCTCTGGGGGCAGTGACGTTCTAGAATCATGGCGTGCTGATGGTTGCATCATCGACCTAATCGCCGGGAATTTCAAACGGCACGATGCACACCTTGTCACCGGAACGTGCGCGGCCTGGTCGCCCCGGAGGACAGCGAGGCGATGCCGGGTCAGTCTCGGTGGGCGGGGGACAACCACTCGCTTGGCCGGCCGCGGAGTTGACTGCTCGCGAGCCCGATGTCGCCGCCGCGCGGTTGAAAAAAAACTGTCGGAGACGAGCCGGCGAAGGCACGGAACTCGTTGATCATATGTGCTTGGTCGTAGTAGCCAATGGCGGGAGATACCGACGCCCAATCCGATACGTCCGTGGAGAGCAAAACGTGCACGAGCTTCTGAAAGCGAGTGATACGCGCAAACAGCTTCGGCGGCAACCCGGCAGCGACACGGAATCGGCGGGCGAACTCTTGACGACTGAGGCCGTGGTTCCTCGCCATGTCATCGATGGAGACGCGCCCCTCCTGAAGCTTGATAAGCCTGCCCGCCGTTTGACCAATTGAATCACGGTCGCTCGGTCGGCCCATGCGTGCCACCAACTGGTCCTTGAGCGCGGACAGACAACGCCGGATCTCGAGGCATGAGATCGATGTGAACAGCCTCTCAACGTCGTCGCGAGTCCATAGATCTTGAAGGGGCACAATCCGGTCAATGAGCTCTGATGCCGGTGCGCCGAAGACGTCGCGCGCCAGCGCAGGCGGGAGGACCGCGCCGACTGCGCGGACGGATTTTCCCACTTGTAGGATCCGTGCCTGAGTCACGGGACCCACCACGCAGACGCGCGGCAAGAGCGCGGAAGTCGCAAAGGATCGGCCGGCGCTCCACAGGTCTCCGGAATTGACGATCAGCGAGACGCCCGTGCCCGGCAGGATCGTGTTGAGAAGAGGATCCGACCTGTGAAGCCAGTACTCGTGACTACCGTCCCAGCTCGACACGATAATGCGTCGGTCGCGTCCACGTGAGCGCGTTTCGTACGACCACAGCGACGCGATAGGTGTCGCTGCCGTGAGCCCAGCGTGTTCCGTATACAGAACACCGAGCTCGGATGTGTCAGACATCGGCGAGCGTCATCGCGCGCGGAGTCGTCCCGTCGATGTCCGTGAAGCCGTACTCCCTCGCCAGACTCGCTGCGACCAGGACCTTCCCAGTGTGGCGAAGGACATCGGGATCAGTTGCGAGGGCGACGACGGCCCGTCCAATAAACTCGGGGGATTCCGAATTGGTCAAATCGAGCCACTGTGCCGCTTCCATGACCTTTTCCGTCCGGACCAACCCCGGGTACAGCGAAACGACAGCAACGCCATAGGGCTCGAGCTCAACTGCCATGTCGGCCGTCATCTTATCCGTTGCGGCTTTCGAGACTCCATAGGCAACGTTGCCGACGTGCTTCTGTGCGGCCCAGAACGAGATGTTCACGATGAGTCCGCGGCGTTGGGCAACCATGGTCTGCGCGGCAAGCTGGGCGGCGCGATAGTGCGCGCGGACCCCCGCGCCGAACATCGCGTCCCAACGCCAGAGGGGTTGCTCCCAGAATGGCTTGGGCCAAGTGAACTCGCCATCCTCGAGCATGCGCTCGTAACCGCCCCACACGTTGTTCACCAGGATGTCGATCGCGCCGGCTTCGTCGATGATCAGCTTGAATGCGGCGTCCACCTGGATGTCCTCGCGGTGGTCGCAGCGGATTCCCGTTGTGTGCTCATCGAGACGTTCGTGATCCGGCGCTGAACGGCCCGTGACGAACACCCGCGCGCCGTGCTGAGCGAGCTCGTGCACGATGCCTCGGCCGACGCCTTTGGTGGCTCCGGTCACCACTGCGACCCTACTGTCTAGCGTCATGTCCGTAACTTTATAGGAGCTCGTGGCAGACGTATTGGAAAAATGGTGAGCTTCAAAAGCTAATGATGAGGCAGCGGAGGCGCGTCGCCCGCAGTCCCGCTTGTGTCGTCGCACACGGGCCGCTAGGGTGGTGGGACAAGTGCGACGACGATAGGGGCGACCGTGAAAGCAGAGTATTTAGGCCTCGCAATCGGCACAGCGCTGTGCGTCAGCGCGGCCGCCTCCGCCGACGCCCAGAATCTCGCGGAGCGGCCTACGCGCGCGCGTGCCGCGGACGGGGCCTACATCTCCTGGCGCGAGCACATCGTCGACGACCAAGCAACGAGCGGCGTCGAGCTCCGCGGCAGCGACGGGCTCGTGCTCGCCGATGTCGACGGCGACGGGTTTTTCGACGTCGTATCCGTCCACGAGTCCGACGACCAATATGACGGCGCGCCGGAAGGCCACATCCGCATCGCGTTCGGCAGCGCCGATCCCGATCGCTGGCAGTCCATTACGTTGGCGGAAGGGCCCGAAGCCGGGGCGGCCGAAGACGTCGCCGTCGGCGATCTCAACGGCGACGGGTACCTCGACATCATCGCAGCGTGCGAGCTCGCGCATCTGATCTACTTCGAGAATCCGGGCGCCGGTGCGCGCCGTCCGGATTGGGCCCGGCGAATCCCGTCGGCGACGCTCGAGCGCGGCTCGTTCATCCGCGTGTTCCTCGCGGATTTGAACGGCGACGGTCGCCCGGAAGTCATTACGCCGAACAAAGGCGCGCAGAACCCCGAAGTCGCGCGGCTAGAGCCGAAGCCGATCTCGTTCTTCGAGGTGAGGGGTGAGCCGCTCGACGACGCCTCGTGGGTCGAGCACGTGCTGACCGAGGTTCCATGGCCGATCAACTCGCAGCCCGTCGATCTCGACGGCGACGGCGATTTCGACGTTATCGGCGGCAGCGTCGCGCAGCAAAGAATGTTCTGGTTCGAAAACCGCAGCAGTCCTCGAGCCTTCGATTTCGTCGAGCACGCGGTCGAGCTCGTGGCCGCCGATGCGAGCGCCGACCCTGTAACCGTGCACGCGTTCAACATGGAGCTCGTCGATCTGTCCGGCGACGGCCGGCTCGACATCGTCACGCTCGATACGCCGCCGTTGCTCGGCCGGCGCCTCTTGTGGCTCGAGCAACCTCCGGATTCCGAGTCCCCGTGGCTGTATCGCCAGATCGACTCGTACGCGCCCGACTCCGTCGTCGGCATCTCCGTGGCGGACATCGACGGCGACGGCGATCCGGACGTGATGACCGGCGGCTACAGCTTGAGCTCGCGGACGAGCGACGAGCCCACGCCTGATGGAGCACTCGGCCGGCTCGCCTGGTATCAGAACAGCGGCGATGCACGCGCGGCGTGGACGCGGCACGATTTCTCGCGGCGCCAGCGCGGCATGTTCGACAAGTTCGTGGCGCTCGACCTCGATCGCGATGGCGACGTCGACTTCCTCGGAACGCGCGGCAACAGCGGCCCGTACGACGGCGTTTTCTGGCTCGAGCAAGTTCGGAGCGCCGCGCCGCGCGCATCGTTCGAACGCGCGCGCGAGCACGACAGCCCGGAAGTGCCGCTGCCCGCGCGCTAAGACGATGAAACCTTCGACGCTGACGAGCACGCTCCCGGCGCGGCTCGATGCGCTGCCTTGGTCGCGATGGCACTGGCGCGTCGTTGCCGCGCTCGGCATCACGTGGATTCTCGACGGCCTCGAGGTCACGGTCGTCGGCTCGCTCGGACCCGCGTTGCAGCAGCGGGAGACGCTCGGCTTGTCGGCGGCGGACGTCGGTTGGGCCGGTTCCACCTACGTCGCGGGCGCGGTGCTCGGCGCGTTGTTCTTTGGCCGGCTCGCCGATCGGCTCGGACGCAAGCCGTTGTTTCTGGTCACGCTCGCGGTCTATCTGGTCGCGACGCTCCTGACTGCGCTCACGTTCAATTTCGCGTCGTTCGCGGCTTGCCGTTTCTTGACGGGGTTCGGGATCGGCGGCGAGTATGCCGCGATCAACTCGGCGATCGACGAGCTGATCCCGGCGCGAGTGCGCGGCGTCGTCAACCTCGCCATCAACGGCAGCTTCTGGGTCGGAGCCGCGGCCGGCGCGGCGCTCAGCATCGTGCTGCTCGAGCCCGGCCGTTTCGACATCGATCTCGGCTGGCGGCTCGCGTTTGCGTTCGGCGCAGTGCTCACGGTCGCCATTTTGCTCGTGCGCCGCTACTTGCCCGAAAGCCCGCGCTGGCTGCTCACTCACGGCCGCGCGGCCGAGGCCGAGGCGGTCGTCGGCAAGATCGAAGCCGAGGTCGCGCGCGAGCACGGCCCGTGCGCGGATTGCACCGATGCGATTGCAATCCGCGTGCGGCCGCTCGTATCTTGGCGTGAGATCGTGCGTCTCATGCTGTCGCGTTACCGCCGTCGCGCACTTTTGAGCTTCACGCTGATGTCGGCGCAGGCGTTTTTCTACAACGCCATTTTCTTTACGTACGCGCTCATGCTCACGACATTTTATGGCGTCGCCGTCGATAACGTCGGCTACTACATCTTTCCGTTTGCGCTCGGCAACTTCTTGGGACCGTTGCTGCTCGGCCGATATTTCGATCGAGCGGGGCGCCGCGTCATGATTGCGGGTACTTACGCCATTGCGGGAGTCGGATTGCTTGCGAGCGGGTTCGCCTTCGCAGAGGGATGGCTGGACGCGCGCACGCAAGCGTGGTGCTGGTCGGCGATTTTCTTCGTCGCCTCGGCCGCGGCGAGCTCCGCGTATCTCACGGTCAGCGAGATTTTCCCCCTGGAGATGCGCGCCGTCGCGATCTCGATCTTCTATGCCATCGGCACCGGCGTCGGCGGTTTCATCGGGCCGGCGCTGTTCGGCACGTTGATCGACACGGGCAGCCGCGACTCGCTCTTTTGGGGTTACACGGGAGCCGCGGCGTTGATGTGCGTCGCGGCCCTGATCGCCGCCGTGATCGGCGTCGATGCCGAGCGCAAGCCGCTCGAGACGGTGGCGCGGCCGCTGTCAGCCGTTTGAAGCGTCTCGGAGCGCTCCCGCATCACGGCGCCAACGCTGGTCGTCCAGCACTTGATTCAGGAACGTCTGCTCGAAGTCCGGCCGGGGATCGGCACCGTCGTTGCGAAGGCGCCGCCAGCGCGGCCCGGCGACAAGAAACGGCTCTTGCAGGAGGAGATCGAGCAGCTCGTCGTCGAGGCCAAGCGTGTCGGCGCCGGGCTCGACGAGGTCATCGAGGCTCTCGAAGCCCGATGGGGCGAGCTCGAGAAGCAACCGGAGCGCCGATCTATCTCGAGAAGCACCATGTCACGGGCGGCGCGCAAACGATCGTCGTTCGCGTGCCGGAGCGGCCTGACCGCGTCGCTATCGACCCATACGCCAAGATGATCGATCGTAATCTCGTGGATAACTTCGGTTCCGTAACCGCGAACTGAAAGGCACGCGCGGCACGAGCAGCACGCCGCGCGCGGCACTATGTTCGACCGCAGCAAATCCGTTAGTCTTTCCGCGTGGCAAGGACGTCGAAGGAGCGCCGATGGAGGGTCTCGTCACCCCGGAGCTCGGGCAGGGCAGGGAACACTACGATCGACGGGCGTGGTCGCAGGCATACGATGCCTTCGTGATCGCCGATCGAGCCGCGGAGCTCGGCGCCGAGGATCTCGAGCGGCTCGCGACGGCGGCCTACCTCCTCGGGCGCGACGACGAGTATCTCGGGGCGCTCGAGCGTGCGCACCACGCGCATCTCGACGCCGGGGAAGCGTTGCGCAGCGTTCGTTGCGCGTTCTGGCTCGGATTGCGATTGCTTTTTCGCGGCGATACAGGGCGGGCGACCGGCTGGTTTGCGCGCGCCGAGCGGCTAGCCGCGTCGGCGACCGGCGAATGCGTGGAGAGCGGCTACTTGCTGCTGCCCGTTGCGCAACAGCACCTGGAGGCAGGCGATTGGGAGCGCAGCAATTCGATCGCAACCGCCGCTCTCGACATCGCCGAGCGCTTTGACGACCCCGACTTGCTTGCGTGCGCGCGACATCTTCAAGGGCGCGCGCTGCTCCAACCGGGCCAAATTGCGCGCGGCCTCGCGTTGCTCGATGAGACCATGCTCGCAGTTATCGCGGGCAAGCTATCCCCTGTCGTAACGGGTCTCATCTACTGCAGCGTGATCGACGCGTGCCAGCGCGTGTGCGCGGCCGGTCGTGCCCGCGAATGGACATTGGCGCTTTCGCGTTGGTGTGAGCAACAACCCGAGATGGTCGCGTTCACCGGCGCTTGCCTCGCCCATCGCGCGGAGATCATGCAGCTCAGCGGCGCGTGGCACGAGGCGATCACGGAAGCGCGACGCGCGTGTGAACGAAGCAGCAAAGTCGCAAATCAACGGGCGGCCGCGGCAGGTTTCTACCAGGCAGGCGAAGTGCATCGGCTGCGCGGGGAATTCGCCGCCGCCGAAGACGCGTATCGCAACGCGAGCCAATGGGGATGGGAGCCTCAGCCCGGTCTCGCTCTGCTGCGGTTCGCTCAGGGGCGTACGGAGGTTGCCGCTACCACGATCCGGCGCGTTGCCGGCGCGACTGCGGACGACCTCGAGCGCATCAAGGTGCTGCCTGCCTACGTCGACATCATGCTGGCCGTGCGCGATGTTCCAGCAGCGCGCGATGCGTGCGAGGACCTCGAAGGCATCGCCGCCGCCTTCGACACGGAAGTAATGAGTGCGATGGCTGCCCAGGCACGCGGCGCCGTTGAGCTTGCCGAAGGCGACGCGTATGCAGCTTTGGGATCGTTGCGTCGAGCTTGGCAAGCGTGGCAAGAGATCGACGCACCCTATTTGGCCGCGCGCACGCGCGTCTCGATTGCACTCGCTTGCCGTGCCCTGGGAGACGAGGACGCGACAGCCCTCGAGCTCGATGCAGCAGCGGGCGTGTTCGAACGGCTCGAAGCGTCGCCCGATCTCGCGAAGGTCGACTCGATCAGACGGCAAGCACGGGAGCTGCGCTACGATTCCTGCGGGCTCACTCGACGGCAGCTGCAGGTTCTGCGGCTGGTTGCCACGGGCAGGACCAACCGGCAGATCGCCGGCGAGTTGGTCTTGAGCGAGAAGACCATCGAGCGGCACGTCAGCAACATCTTCGCCAAATTGAGCGTGCCTTCGCGGGCTGCAGCGACGGCTTACGCCTACCGGAATCACCTCCTCTGAAGGTTTCCGACGAGCGGCGTGGGGGGAATCCCCCACGCGCCGCTTCGGCTTTTTTGGGTACTCTTACCGAAGCGCGCTTTGAGATCAGCGCGTAAGGTCGACGGGCGTAACGCAGCCCCTATCGAAGAGGAGAACACACAATGTCAGAGGTTCCACAACATGCGACGGGTCGTGCGACGATGCCAAGGCGAGACGCGGTGCGCGATGCGCAGGGCGGGCAACGCGCGCAAGCGGGCGTGAAAGTCGATGCGCTGGCCGCCGCGCGAGAGTTGTCGCCGATCATTGCGCGACTGCGCAACGAGACGGAAGCCAATCGACGTCTAGCAGAGCCCATCGTCGAACGCTTGGTCGAGACGCGCTTGTGCCGGATGGCAGTCGCCAAGAGCTTGCAGGGACTCGAGCTGCCGGTCGCCGAATCTTGCGAGGTGTACGAAGTGCTCGCGGCGGCGGAAGCTTCCGTCGCTTGGATCGTTTGGAACAACTCGCTGCCGTGCTTTTTCGGGCGTTTCCTCGAGAAGTCGGCGCGCGACGAGCTTTTCGGCGATCCGCGCTGGCTCTATGCGAGCTCGACGCGCCCGACCGGACGCGCGGCCGTCGAGGGCGATGGCTACCGCGTCAATGGCCGGTGGGCGATTGTCTCCGGCTGCGAGCTGGCGGAGTGGATCGCACTCATGTGCATCGTCGAAGAGAACGGCGTGCCGCGCGTGGTCGAGCCAGGCGTCCCGGAGATGCGGATCGTGTTCGTGCGCCGGGGCGATTACGACATTCTCGATACCTGGCACGTCGGAGGGCTCCGCGGCACCGGTAGCCACGACGTGGTCGTGAAAAACAAACATGTGCCGCGGCGCTGGACCGTGGCGCCCGTGGGTGATGCGAGCACGCTCGACGGGACGATCGGCCGGATCCCGATCATCTGCACGATGGCCGCCGGATTTGCGTCGCAGGCGCTCGGTCTTGGGCAACTGGCTCTCGATACGCTCGTGCAGCTCGCTGCCACCAAGGTGAGTCCCGATCCGGGGCCCGCGCTTGGCGCGCGGACTGCCGCGCTCGCATCGATCGCACGGCAAGCTGCGGCGCTCGCGGCCTCGCGCGCGCACTTGCGTTCGTGCACGGCGCAGCTTTGGGATACGGTCGGCTCCGGTGCGCCGCCGCCGATCGAAGGCATCAGCGCCGTGTGGGCGGCGGCGCTGCATGCCGTCGACGCGGGACGAAGCACCGTCGAGAGCATGTATGCCGCGGCTGGGACGACGTCGCTCTATACGGATAGCCCTCTCGAAAGGGTGCATCGCGACATGCATGCGATGTTGCGTCACATAGTCTCGCAAACGTTTTGGCTCGAAGACGCCGGCCGCGTGAGGCTCGGGACGGCTCCCACGCATCCGTTGTACGCGATTTAGCGAGCGGATCGCGGGCTCGCTCTCGCTCCGTCGGTTCGGTGCTACCATTCCGGGGAGCGGAGGATATTCCCGTGAACCGATGGATGGTTCTGTTCGCATGCACTCTTGCGACGTCCGCCGCAGTGCATGCGCACCATTCCATCGCGAGCTTTTACGACAACTCGCGGCAAGTAACCATCGAGGGCCTGGTAACCGAGTTCCGTTTCATCAATCCGCACCCCTTCTTGATCATCGATGCCATGGCCGATAACGCGGCGCCGCAGACGTGGCAGCTCGAAATGGACAATCGCTTCGAGCTTGCCGAGATCGGCATCACCGCCGATACGTTCAAGCTCGGGGACCGCGTCGTTGTCACCGGCAGTGCCGGCCGCACGCAACCTCAGACTCTCTACTTACGCCGCCTCGATCGGCCCGCCGACGGCCTGCGCTACGAGCAGGTCGGCAGCAGACCGCGCGTCAACGCCCGCACGCCGCGTTGAGAGGCCGACCTAGCAAAGCGCGAGGGCAGGGTCGCGGCTGGGATCGCTCCGCAGAACGACACCGTGCACGCAATGAATGAGATGCGGAGTTTCATGACACGTCCTTTTCGGAGTCGCCGGCGGGAGGCACCGGTTCGTTGAGCACGAGCCAATATAGGCCGAGTTGGCGCACGGCATCCGCGAACTGCGTGAAGTCCACAGGCTTGACGATGTAGCTGTTGGCGCCCAACCCGTATCCCGCGAGGAGGTCTCTCCCTTCTCTCGAGGATGTCAGAATGACCACAGGGAGCAGCTTCGTCTTGTCCGTCTCACGCAGAAGACGCAAGACTTCGAGGCCTCCGAGCTTCGGCGGTTCAAATTCAGCAAAACGAGCTGAGGCGTCTCCGTGGAGTCCCGCCCGGCGTAAGCGCCTCTTGCGAAGAGATAGTCGAGCGCCTTCCGCACCGTCGCGTGCGACGACCACCCTCGCTTTCTTGAGCGCGCGGAGCGTCAGTTCCTCATCGACCGGATTGTCCTCGACCAGCAGGATTATCCTATCGCTCATGCATGCTGCCCCTCTTGCTCGAGAGTGAAGTAGAAGGTGGCGCCCCGGTCCACTTCCCCTTCTGCCCAAATCCGCCCCCCGTGGCGGCGGATGATTCGCTGTACGGTTGCGAGACCGATTCCCGTCCCTCCGAACTCGTTCTGTCCATGCAGCCTCTGGAAAACGCCGAACAATTTGGACGCGTAGCTCCTGTCGAAGCCCGCACCGTTATCGCGGACGAAGAAAACCGGCTGTCCGCCGTCGCGAGCGCAACCGAATACAATGCGGGCCTTGTCTCGCTTTCCGGTGAACTTCCAAGCGTTGCCGAGCAGGTTGTCGAGCACGATCTCGAGCAGACGGCTATCGCCGCTGCTCGTCAGCCCGTCGGCGACGATGAATTCGACGTCACGCTGTGGTTGCGAGCTTTGCAGGCGGGCTGCCGTCGCGCGAGCCATCCCGCTCAAATCGACTCGCCCGCGCTTAAGGTCCGTCTGCGTGATGCGGGCCAACATCAAGAGACTCTCGATGAGATGCGCCATACGCTGGGCCGATTCGCGGACTTTTTCGAGATACCGCCGTCCCTCCGCGTCGAGCTTCTCCGAATAGTCTTCGAGGAGCGCTTGGCTGAAGCCATCGATGCCGCGCAGAGGAGAACGGAGGTCGTGCGCGACCGAATAGCTGAACGCCTCGAACTCGCGACTGGCGGTCTGCGGCTTCCTTGGCCGATGCCAGCTCTTTCTCCGCACCGGATTGATGCGGCAAGGATGGAACCGGAACTCGCTGCGGCAGGGCCACGTCGTTACGATCAACGGTTTCTTGTCCAAGGAGGAGCCTTACGTCGCGAA
>Ga0209640_10003095_pt1 | contig 14550 bp, 11 predicted proteins | sample RifCSP10_1_FD_184018 | JGI IMG/M metagenome (GOLD analysis project Ga0209640, IMG submission 184018) | Soil microbial communities from Rifle, Colorado - Rifle CSP2_sed 10_1 (SPAdes) (version 2) | ecosystem: Environmental > Terrestrial > Deep subsurface > Rock core/Sediment | place: Rifle...
GGGATTGTCGGCTGCGCGGGCGGCTACGCCATGCAGTACTGGATGAACGCGGTCAGCTATCCCATCAACGTGGCCGGCAAGCCCTTCAACGCCTGGCCGCTGTTCATCCCGGTGACCTTCGAGTGCACGATTCTCGGCGCGGCGCTCGCGGCCGTGCTCGGCATGCTGGCCCTGAACGGCCTCCTGCTCTACCAGGCTTTCGGCGGCCACTTCTAGTGCCGTTCCAACTTTTTCGAACTAGGAGGAGCCAAGGAATCTGCCCAAGTAGGGCAGCCCAACGGTGCTGCGAAATTAGCCGGAAATAGTTGGAACGGCACTAGCCGGCCCAGGGCTAGACCTGTCACGCGGGCGCGGAGGGGGGTCGCCGCGTGCTAGAATGCCCGCCAGCCGCAACCACACGGAGGGAACCGCATGGCGGAGATCCAAGTAGGCGACCAAGCGCCCGACTTCGAGCTGCCCTGCGTCACCGGCGACGACAAGGGCGCCTTCAAACTCTCCTCGCTGCGCGGGCAGAAGCGCGTCCTGCTCGCTTTCTACGCTCTCGACTGGACCCCGACTTGAAGCTCGGAGATGCCGGCGTTGGAGGCCGCCCTGGCCCGCATCGCCGAGCTCAACGCCCAGGTCGTGGGCATCAGCGTGGATTCGATTCCGTCGCACATCGCCTGGCAGAAGCACTCCATCGGCAAGCTGAGCTATCCCCTTTGCGCGGATTTCTACCCGCACGGCGAAGTGGTCAATCGCTACGGCTTAATGCGCGAAGGGCCGCCGCTGCCGGGGATTTCCAACCGCGCCATCATCATCGTGGACAAGCAGGGCAAGGTCTGCTGGAAAAAAATCTACGACCTGCCCACCGTGCCCGACGTCAATGAAATCATCGTCGCCCTGCGGGAGATGAGCTGACGGGCGGCGGAGCGCCGCCATGACACTCAAAGAGTTGGTCGACCGCTACCGCGAGCGCGCCGGCGGCTACGGCCGCCCGCTAGCCCTGGCCGAATTCGGCCTGCCCCGCAAAGAGCTCGAGCATGAGCTCTCCGCCTTCGACGAGGACTACCAGATCAGCCGCTTCTTCCGCTTCTCCCGCGAACCCGCCGCCGTCGCCTTCACCATCAACGGCTTTGAGTACTCCCACCTCGCCATCCTGCCCGAAATCGAAGAAATCCTCTAAGGACAACTGCGGGAGGGCGCAAGGCCCTCCCTTACACTACCGGTGACAGGGAGTTGCTCCGCAATGTAGGGGCAGCCCTTGCCTGCCCTGAGCGGAGTCGAAAGGTGGCCGCCCGTCTCTCTCGATGGGGGGAACAGCATTTCGGCAGCGAAGTGTGTTAGCGCTGGACTTCTTTCGCCTTCCGCAGCGACTCCTGGCGGATGGCGCGGAACTCAGAATTCGGCGCCCAGTCGAACTCCCGCTCCCAATTCGCCGCCAGCCACCCGCACTGAAAAACGAAGCGCGCCATCTGCTCGGCGCCGCTCCAGTCCCAGTCGGGCTTTATGACGTCGGAGGGCTGGTGGTAGTCGTTGGCGGTGTACTCCTCGAACTTCTGCTTCCCGTAGCCCTCGGGCTTGCCGATGACGTCGAGCCCGTTGTCAAAATAAAGTGCCGGCACGCCGATCTTGGCCAGGCTGAACTGGTCGCTGCGGTAGTAGAACCCCTTTTCGGGGAACTGGTCGGGCAGCAGCTTCATCCCGTTCCAGGTGGCGACGGTCTCGGCGACCTCATCGAGCTCCGACTTGCCGCTCCCGACCTGCACGATGTCGCGCGTCGGCCCCCACTGGTTCAGGCCGTCCATGTTGATGTTGGCCACCGTCTCAGCCGGCGGAAAAGCTGGGTGCCGCGCGTAGTGGGCCGAGCCCAGCAGCCCCGCCTCCTCGGCCGCCACGGCGGCGAAGACCTGCGAGCGCCGCGTGCCTTCGGGGAGTTGGGTCATCGCTTCCGCAATCGCCAGCAGCGCCGCCACGCCGATGGCGTTGTCGGCCGCCCCGTTGTAGATGGCGTCGCCGTTCACCGCCTGGCCCATGCCCAGGTGGTCATAGTGCGCGGTGTAGATCACATACTCCTCGCGGTGCTTGGGGTCGCGCCCGGGCAGCAGGCCGATGACGTTGGCGGACTCGATCCGCCGCGTCGTCTGCTTCATTCGCGTCGAGGCCCGCAGGCCCAGCCGCGCCGGCTGGAAGTCGCGCCGCGTCGCCGCTTGCCGCAGCGAGTCCAGGTTCAGCCCCGCCTGGGCGAAAATCTTTTGCGCCACCTCTTCAGTGACCCAGGCTTTGAGCGGCAGCGGCCGCTCCGCCTCCGGCGTGCCCGATTCGGGCGTCCGCGGCAGCTCGAACTGCTCCCCGGTCCACGAGCTTTGCACGACCTTGAAGGGATAACCGGCTGACTCGGTGGTGTGGATGAGAATGGCTCCGGCGGCTTTCTGTCGCGCGGCCTCCTCGTACTTGTAGGTCCAGCGCCCGTAGTAGGTCATAGCCTTGCCGCCGAAGAGCTCCGGTTCCTCGCGCGTCGCCGGCGGGTCGTTGACGAGCAGGACGAGAATCTTCCCGCTCATGCCCATCCCCTTGAAGTCGTTCCAGCGGAACTCGGGCGCGGTGATGCCGTAGCCGGCAAAGACCAGCTCGCCGGAGACGGACACCTCGGCATCCTCCAGGCCGGTGTAGGGGACGAAGTCGTCGAAGTACTTGAACTCGACCGGCTCGCCGCGGCCCTCCACGCGCAAGTCCGCCGGGGCATCGATCTTCTTCCCCACCAGCGTTACCGGCTGGAAGTAGCCCCCGTTGCCGCCCGCGGGCTCGAGGCCCAGACGCTCGAACTGCGCCGCGATGTACTTGGCTGCCAGTTGATCGCCGCGGCTACCAGGGCCGCGGCCCTCGAATAAGTCGTCGGAGAGGAACACGGTATGCGAGCGCAGCAGCGCCGGAGAAATGGCCGCCTGCGCTTGCTTCGCCCCCGCGTCGAGCGCCGGCGCCGAGCTTGCCCCGCCACCGGAGGGGGCCGCCGGAGAACTTCCCGGCGTACTCGCTCCCAGCATCGCCAGTAGCCCAATCAGAATAAGTGCCGCCACGAGAACCACCATTAGCCGCTTCATTTGTGCGTACCTCCCTCTTTCAGCCTCGCCTTACTTGGATGCGCAGCCGCGGACGCGAAACGACACCCCGCGCCCACTGCGCCCGCAGAACCCCTCACCCGGAACCACCATTGTAGCCCGGGTCGCCCCGCCAGGCGGGCCAACCTGCGCTACTGATTCTCTCGAACTGGGAGGGGGCAAGCCCCTCCGCTACACGACCGGTGGTAATGAATCGCCTCGGTGATGTAGGGGCGGGCCTGGCGCCCGCCCCTCTTCGTCCACCCGACACTATAGAAACTCAGGGCCGCGTTTCCCTGGCGGAGCTCGCGGAAGCGCGCCAGCGTGCCGTAGCGCTCGGCCAGCAGCTGCTTGGGGTGGTGCTCGGTGACAACGATGGCATCCGGCGCGAGCGCGGACGACCCACCCAGGAACGCCAGCGCGCGCTCGTACTCTTCGGCGGCGCGGTAGGGCGGGTCCAGAAAAACAATGTCGAGCCGCACCTCTCTCCCCTGCAAGTGTCGCAGCCCGGCGACGACATCGTGCGGGAGAATTTCAAATCCCTCCTCGATGCCAAGCGCCTTCAGGTTGGCTTCGATAACGCGCGTGGCGGCCCGGTGGTTCTCGAGAAAGTAAACCCACTCGGCGCCGCGGCTGAGCGCTTCAATCCCGACCGCGCCCGAGCCGGCGTAGCAATCGGCAAAGACACTGCCGGCCACGCGCGCGCCCAGCACGTTGAAAAGCGTCTCGCGCAGCCGGTCGCTGGTCGGGCGGGTCTTCTGCCCGGCCAGCGTTTTCAGCCGCCTGCTCTTAAACTCCCCCGCAATTACGCGCATGGCTTCATCTCACCACAGTGCCGGTAACCGTTCGCACAAAACCCGTGGGTTGGAAAAGCACCAATCCGCGCTCCCTGTCATTCTGAGCGAAGCGAAGAATCTCAGGTATGCCACCAGCAACGCTGAGATCCTTCGCCCCGCACCTTGCCAACCAACGTATGATTTCCCGGAACTCGCCTTCATCCAGACTTGTAAGGTGCGGGGCTCAGGATGACCAACAAAAAACTACGCCACAGCCGCCAGGCGGTAGCGACGCTGCCACAGCCCGCGCAGGTAATCCACCGTCGCATTGAACTCCGGCGGCTCGGCGGCGACGAACTCGAATGCGTCCTCCTTGGCGCGGGCCAGCAGCTCCTGATCGCGCAGCAGGTTGGCGATGCGGAAATTCAAGAAGCCGTGCTGCCGCGTGCCGAAAAACTCCCCCGGCCCGCGCTGCTTGAGGTCGAGGTCGGCGAGCTGGAAGCCGTCCTGGGTTTCCGTCATCGTCCGCAGGCGCTCGCGCGCCACCTCGCCCACTTCTTCGGGCGTGAGCAGGAAGCAGGTGGAGGGATGCCGGCCGCGCCCGATGCGCCCGCGGAGCTGATGGAGTTGCGCCAATCCAAAGCGCTCGGCGTGCTCGATAACCATCACGGTGGCGTTGGGGACATCCACGCCCACCTCCACCACCGAGGTTGCCACCAGGATCTGGATTCGCCCGGCGTGAAAGTCGCGCATCACGCCGTCTTTCTCCTCGCCCGCCAGCCGTCCGTGCAGCAGGCCCACGCGCAGCCGGGGAAAGACTTCGCGCGAGAGCCGCTCGTACTCTTTCGTCGCTGCCTTCAGCTCCTGCTTCGACTCCTCGATCACCGGGTAGACGATATAGGCTTGGCGGCCCGCGGCCACCTGCTTGCGCACGAACTCCCACACGCCAGTGGAGCCGCCTTCGACCCAGCGGGTCTGGATGGGCTGGCGGCCGGGCGGCATTTCGTCGAGCACCGACATGTCGAGGTCGCTGTAGAGCGTCATCGCCAGCGTGCGCGGGATGGGCGTGGCCGTCATCACCAGCACGTGCGGTTGCGCTTCGGCTTCGCGGCCTTTGCGGATGAGCTCGAGGCGTTGTAACACGCCGAAGCGGTGCTGCTCATCCACAATGACCAATCCCAGACGGCGGAAGCGAACCTCTTTTTCGAGCAGGGCGTGGGTGCCGACGACAAAGTCGAGCTCGCCCTCGGCCAGCTCCTCGCGCGTTTCCTTTTTTTCCTTTGCGGAGAGGTTGCTGACCAACAGGCCGAGCCGGTAGCGCGTGGGGGCGAAGCGCTGGCAGGCGTACAGATAATGCTGCGTGGCGAGAATCTCCGTCGGCGCCATCAGCGCCACCTGGGAGCCGTTCTCCATGGCGACCACGGCGGCCTCGAAGGCGACGATGGTTTTCCCGGAGCCGACGTCACCTTGCAGCAGCCGGTTCATCGGCGCCGGCTTCTGTAAATCTTCGGCGATCTCCTTCAGCACGCGCTTCTGCGCCGCCGTGGGATGAAACGGTAGAATTTTCTTGATCACTTCACGCGCGCCCTCGGTGAGCGAAAACGGAATCCCCGCCGCGCGGCGGGCGCGTCGCCGCTGGAGCGCCAGGCCAAGCTGCAGAAAGAAGAACTCTTCGTAGATAAGCCGCTGCTGCGCCGGCGTGCGAAAAGCTTCCAGCAGCGCGAGGTCGGTGTCGCGCCCAGGGAAGTGCGCTTCGGCGAGTGCCGCGCGCCGGTCGGGCAGGCCCTGGCGCCGCCGCAACTCTTCGGGCAGCGGGTCGGGAAGTTCGCCGGGCAACCGCGCCAGCGCATCGTAGATCAAGCGCCGCAGCACGCGCGAGGTAACCGGCCCGGCGGCTTCGTAAATCGGCACGATGCGGCCCGATTCCGTCGAATCCACCTGCTCGCCGGAGAGGATTTCGTGCTGCGGCTGGATCATCTGCAATTGCCCGGGCCGGTAGGGGTCTTCCTCGACCTTGCCGTAGAGCACGACGCGCTGCCCGGGGCGGAACACACGCTCGAGGTAGTCGCCGTAGAACCACTTGGCGTAGAGCAGCCCGGTGGGATCGCTGACCGCGAGATGAAAGATTCCGCGGCGGCGCCCTCCGCGCAGGCGCACCAGCCCCGCCGTCATCACCTCGGCCTGGATGCAGGCCACCTGCCCGAGGCACACCTCACCGATGCGGGCAAAGCGCGTGCGGTCCTCGTAGCGGAAGGGCAGGTAGTAGAGCAGGTCCTCGACGCTGGCGATCCCCTTCTGCGCCAGGTGGCGGGCGCGGCTGGGGCCGACGCCGGAAAGCGCCGTGACGGGTGATTCAAGGGCAAGCGACATCCGCAGGCAGCCACTATAACACGGGCCGACTTCAGCCCCGGGCCGGCTCGTTGAAGACCGGGTAGACGCGGTTGAGCGCGGCGCCCAGCCGCTGCGTCGCCGCCAGCAGCGACTCCAGCCAGGCAGCCTCACCGGCGGGCGCGTCGGCGCGGAAGAGCGGGCGGATGCCGGCAAGCAGCTCGACTGCGCGGACGACAGCGTAGCTGAGAAGGTCCAAGTGGGCCTTCCACAGGTAGCGGTCGTCACGGGTCTCCTGGTAGCGCGCCAGCTCCTCTTCTATCCACGCCACCACGCCCAGGCAGTGTTGAATGGCGAGCGTGCTCTCCGGCGCCGCCGCTTGGGCCGCGGCATCGAACGCCTCCCGCTCCCAGTCCTCCAGAACCAGTTCTCCCTGCCGCAAGCGGAACGGCACCTTGCCCGCCTCGGCCAGCTCGGGCGGGAGTTTGGCGATGAAGCGCGTGAGCCGATTGACGATCCCGCGCAGCTCGCTCTCCTTCTGCCGCTCCTGCCCGCGGCGGATGAGACGCTCGATGGGCGGCCGCTCGTCCACAACCTCCAGCGGGCGCCCCAGCCGAGCCGGCCCGCCTCCGCCGGTCTCTTTCGCGGATGCGGGCGTCGACGCCGCGCTCTCGGCTTCAGCCAGCGCCAGGGATTCGTAGGCTTCTTCGATCTCCCGCAACCACGCCCAGGCCTCTTCAAATTCCTGCCGCGTCTCCTCGCGCACGTGGCGGAGCTGCTGGTGGAAGAGGAATTCGAAGTGGCGGCGGAAGGCGAGGTTGAAGCGGACCACGGTGGCGAGCACGCGGGAAAGGTAGAACTCTTCCGCCAGATTGGTCTTGAGCGCGCGCACGCGCTCGACCATGCGCGCCTGCACCAGTTGGTCGAAATCGTTGAAGTCGCCGATCATGGCGATCAGCGACTCGAACTCGTGCAGCATCACCTGCGCCGGGTCGCTCAAGGACGCCGGCGCCGGCGGGCTACCCAAGAGTTCTTCCAGGCCTCGGGCCAAAGCTTCCTTGTCGGGGTCGGCCTCGCCGGCGGCGGGAGAAAAATACGCCGTCAGCAGGTAGTCGAGCTTGTCGCGGTCGTTTTCCGCGTGCGGGTGTTTGGTGAGGTGGTAGCGGATGAGTGTCTGCAGCAGCTCGCGGCCCAGACGGTTTTTTTCCAAGTGGGTGCGGAGGAGGAAGGGACTGACCGCCAGGTCGCTCACCGCCAGCCATCGCCGGACGGCGCTGAGCCCTTCGTAGGCCTGGCGCACCAAGGGTTCGGCGGAACTCGCCTGCCCGTGCTTAAACAGGTCGCGGGCCGAGCGCAAGGTTCCGCGCAGGGCCTCCAGGTGCGTCGGAGGCGGTTCGGGTTTCACCACGCCGCCCAGCAGACGCTGGTTCAACTCCACCACCTGCTGCACCTGGGCGATCTCTTCTTCCAGGCGACGGATGTCGTCGGCCAACTGCATTCGTTTACACTCGCTGAGGGAACGTCCGGCCCCGCCGTAACGGAGAGGAGATTCTACCGTTGCCCTCGCCCCAGAACAACGAAATTGAGCCAAGCCATCGCCGTTCGCGGCCTCGTCGCCCGGCGCCGCCTGCCTGGGTGGACATGCTGGGCGCGATATTGCTTGGCAACGCTCTCTATTTTCTCCTTCTCCTGCCCCTCCTCCCCCAGGCCTGGCGGCATCAAAGGTTCGTGCTGGACGCCGGGCTGGGTCTCGACTTTCTGCTTTGTCTGGGCCTCTATGGGCTGGCGCGGCTCCTGCGGTCCAAAGTTTGACTCGCCCGCAGCCGGGCGGTACGATGGCAAACGCGACCGTTGCGAAAAACCGCAGCGGACGCAGCGGGGGCGATTCTGTCCATGAAACTACTTGAAGGCCGCGCAAAAGTTTTCGCCGGCGCGCTGGCGACGCTCGCAGTCGCGCTGTTGTTGGCCTGTAGCGGCCCCATCGTCGCCCGCAGCCCCGAAGCCCTTTACGCCCTAGCCCAGGAGCAGATCGGCAACGCCAACTACAACCCGGCCGTGGATACTCTGGCGCGGGTCGCCCGCCAGGCGCCGCAGACCGAGCTCGGCCGTCGCGCGCGTCTGCTGCGCATCACGCTGCTCACCGGAATGGCGCGCGCCTTCCGCGACATCGCCGAGGCCTACCTCAAAGGCCACGAACAGGCCGGAGCCGCCGCCTATGCCGGCCAGATGCGCGCCGTAGCCATGGACTACTTCGGGCGCTCGCGCGGCCGCTCGCTGGAGATGATCGAGGCGCTCGATTACCTCCTGCGCGAACCGCTGCCGGGTCCGGTCCAGCTCGAACTTGCTCTCCCCTCCGCCGGGGCTCCTTCGCAGACCCTGGCGCGGGTCAGGCAGGGGAACTGGGTGGACGCCGGGGAGCTCGGGCCAGTGGAAAAAGAAGGGCTCGCCAACTCTATGACGCAGGCGCATGCAGCGCTCGCCGGCGCCCCGGCTCACCTTCAACCGGCGCGCATTTACCTCGGCTTGGCGCGGGAGATTCTCGACCTCAGCAGCATCTACCGGCCCGAGGCTCTGGGCGACAAGCGGTTGGTCCGCTTGTTCCACGAGCGGGCGGCGTCCGCCGCCGCACTCGCGGCGGAGATGTCGGGCAGGACGGGCAACCGCCAGCTTGAGGAGGAGAGCCGGCAGTTGGTGGCTCACTGCCAGGATGTGCTCAAGAAACTCTGACGAGCGCGCGGGTATCCGAGCGGCTTGGTGGGGCGTGGCGCTCAAGGACGATGCCTGAGAGCCGGCCACCCGCCGCCAGCAGATTTCGAGTAAGCTGTAGTCCATTCCAAATCTTACGAGAGGCGCTCGATGCACATTCTCCGTCGTTTGGCTGCGGTGAGCTTGCTGACTTTGCTGCCGAGTGTTGTGTTCTTCGCGCAGAATCCGTACGCGCCTGACATCCCCGAGCCGGGCTCGGTCGAGGCCATTGCCCGCTACACGACCGAGCCGAAATTCCTGAACCCGTGGGTGGCCTATGTGCCGGATTCGTCGGCGGCGCCCTCGCCCACGAAATACCTGGGGCACGTGGTGGGGTCGGAAGGAGAGCTGTCGCACACCACAAAAATCTACGGCTACTTTCGCGAGCTGGCGCGCGCGTCGGCGCGCGTACAGGTGGAGGTGATCGGGCAGACAGAAGAGGGGCGGGAGATCCTGCTGGTGCTCGTGTCCGACGAGGAAAACCTGCGCAACCTGGCGCAACTCAAAGCGGCGACGTCGGCGCTGGCGGATCCGCGCCAGACCTCCCCGGAGGAGGCCGAGCGAATCATCGCGGCGGCCAAGCCCATCTACTACTTCAATGCCGGGCTGCATTCAACGGAGACGGGCAGCCCGGAGATGGTGATGGAGCTGGCCTACCGGCTGGCCGTGAGCGAGCAGCCGTTCATTCAGGAGATCCGCCGGAACGTGCTGGTGCTGATCAATCCGGTCTCGGAGCCTGACGGCCGCGACAAAGTGGTGGACTATTTCTACCGCTATCTCAAGGGGAAGACCGATTTCGAGAATCTGCCCCGGCGCTCCCCGCCCTACTGGGGCCGCTACGTCTTTCACGACAACAACCGCGACACGCACCAGCATGCGCTGAAGCTGACGCAGGCGGTGCACCGGATGTTCTACGACTTCCACCCGACGGTGATGCACGACCTGCATGAGTCGGTTCCCCTCCTGCTCGTCTGGAACGGCACAGGCCCGTGGAACCCGAACCTCGACCCGATTGTGATCAATGAGGCGTTCGAAACAGCGCTGCACGAAATGACCACGATGACCGGGTTCGGGATGCCGGGGGTGTGGACCTGGGGCTTCGGCGAGGGTTGGGGGCACCACTACCTCGACTCGCTGGCCATGAACCACAACTCCCTGGGGCGCGGCTACGAGACCTTCGGCAACTCCACGGCAGAGACCGTCCAGCGGGTCTTGCGGCCGAACGAGGCGCGCTATGTAGACAAGCCCGTCACCGAGCGCGACTGGTACCGCCCCTGGCCGCCCGAGAAGAAGCTGCTCTGGTCGCTGCGCAACAACACCAACTACATGCAAAGCGGCTGCCTCGCCATCCTGAGCTACACGGCCAAGCACGGGCCGGAGATGCTGCGCAACTTCTACCGCAAAGGGTACAACTCCTGGCAGAAGGGCGTGCACGGCAGCCCCTACGCTTTCGTCATCCCCGCCGAGCAAGGCGACCGACGACGGGTAGCACAGATGGTCGAGCTGCTGCGCAGCCACCGAATCGAAGTGCAGCGGGCAGCGGCCCCCATCAAAGTCAAAGAGGGAGAATTTCCGAAGGGAAGTTACGTGGTGCGGCTCGACCAACCCTACCGCAACTATGCGGTTGACCTGCTGGAGCCGCAGAAGTTCCCGGCTGACACGCCCTACGAGCCCTACGACGATGTCTCTTGGTCGCTGCCGGTGCACTACGGCGTCGAGGCCAGGAGGATCGACGACGCGGCTATCAAAGACGTCCAGCTCGAACCTCTGCCCGCGACGCTCATGGTCCGCGGGCAGGTCAACGGCGACGGCCCCGTTTTCCTGTTGAAGGACACGGGGCAAGAGGTGTTGCTGGCGGCGCGCGCGCGGCTGGCGGCCATCAGAGTCGAGATCGCTGAGAAGGCGTTCAAGATGGGCGACGTCGACTACCCCGCCGGCTCGTGGGTGCTTCCCGCGCAGGAGGGACTTCAGGCGGCGCTCGAGCGCGTGGCCGAAGAGCTCGCGCTCGATTTCGACAGCGCCCGTACCGTACCTGATGTCCCGCGGCACGAAGCGCGGCTGCCGCGCCTGGGTGTCTGGCACACCTGGGCCGACACCGAGGCGGTGGGTTGGATCCGCCTGACGCTCGACCAGCAGAAGATCCCCTATTCCTACATCCGGGACGAGGAAATCCGCGCCGGCCGGTTGCGCGAGAAGTTCGATGTCATCGTGTTCGGGGAAAACTACCAGGACCTCAAGGGCCAGATTCACGGGCTCGACACCAAGTTCGGCCCCATGCCGTACACGAAGACGCCGGAATTCCCCCACCACGGTGTCCCTGACGCGTCCGACGACATCACTGGCGGAATCGGCTGGACGGGGATGGCGAACCTGGCGCAGTTCCTCGAGCAGGGCGGCGTCCTGGTGACGCTCGGCAATGGCTCGGCGCTGGCGCTCGACGGCGGCCTGGCGCGCAACGTGCGCGCCGGCGGCCCGATCAAGTCGCCCGGCGTAGAAATCCGGGCGAAGTTTCTGCGACCTGATCACCCCATCGCCTATGGCTACGCGGAGACCGCCTCTGCTTTCCGTGACTCGTATCCGGTTTACCGCGTCCGACCGGCCGACCGTCGCTGGATCGTGTTGCAGTGGGGGACGCGGCTGCCCAAACCCGAGCGTGAAGTCGAGCAAAGCAGCGAGAAAGCGGAAGCTGAGAAGAAAGATGAAGCACCCATGGTGGTGAGCGGCGGGATGCGGGGGGAGGAAGACCTTGAAGGCCACGCTGCCATCCTGGACCTCCCAGCCGGGCGCGGGCGCGTAATTGCCTTCAACTTCAACCCCATGCATCGCGATTTGAACCATTCGGACTACCGGTTCTTGTGGAACGTGGTTCTGAACTGGTCAAGCCTGCCCCCGGCCGTGCCTTGATGTCTGTCCCCGGGTCTAAGTGGCTGAAAGCTTCTCGGTTTCGCGGACTGCGGCCTGCGTCCAATGGCAGAGCGGGTGGAACCCCGACGACCGACAGCTCGTAGAATGAGGAGAACCGCAGATTTGCGGCCGACTGCCAGGATGTGCTTAGGAAACTTTAACTTACGGACTACCCCCGCGGGCCCCGCCCCGGCTTACCTTTCGCGCGAGGAGGCGTCTAAACCGATGAGGCAAGCAGATCGGAACCCGCAATGGATGGCGTCTGTTTGGAACTGACACGCGGAGTGCCGGAAGCCAGCCCTCGACCCGACGCTATGGATGAGCGCGCACTCATTCGGGCGGCGCAACAGGGCGACCGGGCGGCTTTCGAGCAACTGGTCCACCTCTACGAAGCGCCCGTCCTGCGGCTGGCCTTGCAACTGGTGCGCTCGGAAGACGAAGCCCGCGACCTCTACCAGGAGGCCTTCCTGAAGATCTACCGCTCCCTGCACCGCTTTCGCTTCGAGTCGCGCTTTTCCACCTGGGTCTATCGCGTGGTGATGAACGTCTGCCTCGACCACCTGCGCCGCACCGCCCGCCGCAAGGAGAGCCAGGCCCCGGTGGTCGAAGAGGGCCGGCAGGAATTCTTCTCGGCGCTGCCGGAGGAGCGGCCCGGGCTCGACCCGGAGCGCTCATTCCGCGGCAAGGAGATCGCCCGGCGGCTGGAGGCGGCGCTGGCGCGGCTGAGCCCGCGCGAGCGCATGGTGTTCGAGCTCAAGCACTACCACGGGATGAAGCTGCGCGCCATCGGCGAGCAGTGCGGCACCAGCGAAGAGACCGCCAAGAATTCGCTGTTCCGCGCCACGCAGAAACTGCGCGCGGAGCTGAAAGGGATTCTCTGAGGAGGATGACCATGGACTGCCGGAGAGTGGAAGAGCGCCTGCCGCTCTACCTGTACCAAGAGCTGGCGGAAGCCGAGCGGGCCGAGCTCGACGCTCACCTGGCCGGCTGCGCCGCCTGCGCCGGCTCGCTCGAGGAGTTGCGCCGGCTGCAGGGCGCGCTCGATGCCCGGCCCAAGCTCGAGCCCTCGCCCGAGCTGCTGGCCCGCTGCCGCTTCGATCTCGACGAAGCCCTCGACCGCGAAGCCACCGGCTGGCGCGCCCTGGTGCGCAGCGGCTTCGGACTCTGGCCCGTGGGCGCCACCTTCCGCGTCTCCACCGCGTTGGCCGTGCTGCTGGTGGGGTTCTCGCTGGGCTGGGCCGTGCGCCAGCAGACGGCGCCGCAGCCGGCGCCGCTTGCGGTCGAGTCCAACCCGTGGATCGGCGCCGACCTTTCCGGCCTGCGCATCAGCGGCATCAGCCGGGTGACGCCCGACCCGCAAACGGGCGCGGTCCACATCACCATGGACGCTGAGCGCCGCATGACCCTGGAAGGCTCCCTCGACGACCCCCGCATCCAGCAGGTTCTCCTCTACGCGGTCAAGAACTACGACAACCCCGGCATCCGGCACGATACGCTCGAGATCCTCCGCGCCCGCAGCACCGACCCCGCCATCCGCGAAGTCCTGCTCTATGCCCTGCGCCACGATCCCAACGACGGCGTGCGCCTGGAGGCCTTGCAGGCGGTGCGCGAGCTGGCTTGGAGCCCCGAGGTCCGCGCCGTTATCTTGGAGGCGTTGCAGAAGGATTCCAACCCGGGTGTGCGCGTCGCCGCCATCAACGTCCTGCTCGAGCACGCCGACGAGGAAGTGCTGCCCGCCTTGCGGGAAGTGGCGCAGCAGGATTCCAACCCTTATGTGCGCATGAAGTGCGCCAACGCGGTGCGAGATCTGGCCCGCGCAGACTTCTAGGAGAAAGAGAATGTCCTTCCGCCTTCTGCTGCTCGTGGCCGTGGCCGCCGTGGCGCTGCCCTTGCCGGCGGCCGGACAGACCTACGTGCGGCGGGGCGACCCTGTGCGCGAGGGGCGCACATGGGTGGAAACAATCGAGTGCGGGACTCCGGTGGCCGAGGGCGGTCGCCTGGTGCTGCGCGCCGACGTGGGAGCGGTGGCGGTGAAGACGGGCGCCGAGCGGCAACTGACCTGCCTAGTCCGCCTGCGCGCCTACGCCAGCGACGAGCAGGAAGCCCGCCTGATCCTCAGCCGCTATGACATCACCCTGAGCGCCACCAACGAGCAAACCGTGCAGCTGCGGGGGCGCTGGGGCGCAGGGACACCCCCCGCGCCGCCGGCCCCGCCGGCGCCGCGGCCGGGAAGCCGGGTGCAGAGTCCGCGCGCGCCCATGCCGCCACTGCCGCCGCCCGGTGCCGCGCGCCTGAAGGTTGAGTACGAAGTGCGGGTCCCCACGCGCTTCAACCTGGAGCTGGAAACGCGGGGCGGCGAAATCAGCGTGGAGCGCTTGCAAGGTGAGCTGCGGGCCGTTACAGCTGGCGGCAGCATCCGCACCGACGACATCAGCGGTCCCGTGCGGGCGGAGACTGCCGGCGGCAGCATCGTGCTAGGCAACATCGGCAACCGGGTCGAAGCCCGCACCGCCGGAGGCGCCGTGCGCGTGGGCGACGTGCAGGGCGACGCCATCCTGGAAACCAGCGGCGGCGAAATCATCGCTGGACGCATCACCGGCGGCGGTCGCGCCGCCACCGCCGGAGGCGACATCCTCCTGCGCGCTGCGGGCGGCGACTTGACGGTGGTGACGGCCGGCGGGCAGATCCGCCTGGGCGAAGTCGGCGGGCGCGTGCGCGCC
>Ga0209640_10003096_pt1 | contig 14548 bp, 26 predicted proteins | sample RifCSP10_1_FD_184018 | JGI IMG/M metagenome (GOLD analysis project Ga0209640, IMG submission 184018) | Soil microbial communities from Rifle, Colorado - Rifle CSP2_sed 10_1 (SPAdes) (version 2) | ecosystem: Environmental > Terrestrial > Deep subsurface > Rock core/Sediment | place: Rifle...
TGGCGGGCAGGATCATGTCGAGTAGGCCGGCCAGTGGGTCCTGGCCTTGGCCTTGCTGGTTGTGTGGGTCTCCAGGTGGTCCGTGGAATGGCATCTATTTCTTTCCCTTCAGCTTGTCCTTCATGGCCTGTTGCTTCTCTCGCTGCTCTCGCTCCTGCTTGGCCGCATTTCCATCGTCAAGATTGTAGGCGACCAGGGCCATCGCTGCCAGGGCGAGCAGGCCGAGCAAGCAGTGTACGCTCTCGGGTATGCACCACCAGCCCAGGGGACATAGCTCCATCCGGCCCTCTCATCTGTGCCATTATAGCTTGATCCTCCGGCGGCCGCCATCCCTGCGGTTGAGCAAAAGCAGGAAGTCCTGGGCGTCAGCATCGTTGAAGGAGCTGCCGGGCGGCACCTGGAGCACTGCCCAATAGGTCCGCCCCCGCCTGGGCTCGTCGGGGAATTCTGTCTCAACGAAATATACAATCCCCCTTCTGGGGGCGTCGGGTGTTTCAAGCTCGACGTGGTAGATGCGTCCCACCCGTGGGGCCGTCGGTGCCTCGAACTCTGCATAGTAAACGTATCCTCTACGAGGAGGAATGGGCGGACTTAGGGCTAGGCTAATTCTAGCCTGGGCAAAGGACGTGACCAGGGTTGCCGTAGTGGTGCCATAATTTCCTGGGCTCACCATTTCTCCGGTGGCGAAGCCTATCCCGCCCCCATTCGCCGTTGCAACCCACTGGTCGTTACGTTCAGTGACGTTGGCTAGATTGGTGTTAGTCCACCCGCTAACCTCCGTGGCGGAGCTAATGTCCGGTCCCGTTGCTACGGCGGCAATAATCAGGTGATCCTCAGCGCCCGTGGTGGTTCCCGGAATCTCAACCGAGATGTCTGCGCCGGCCTGCACATTTCCCTGCCAAGCAAATATAGGGTTGCTCGATGTCACGCAGCCACGGAATGCGCTAATGTAGCCTATAACGTGATTGGCGGGGGCTGAGGTTGTGGGTGGTAATTGGAGCCCGTCGTAGCGGGACCAAAAGATTGTCAGTCGGGTCCCCGTCGTTCCCGATCCCGTTCCTTGTGGGCTGGGCGGGGCTTCGGTCCATACCCCACCGCCAGGATTGCTTATACTGACGGCTTGATTGGCGGTCTCCAGAAACAATAGCAAGATGTCATTTGCCAGGATGCCGGCTGGAAACGGCGGGGTGATTGCGGCCCCCGCCGCTGATGCTACCAGGCCATTTGCTACAAACGTCGGCAGCGCCATCTGGACTTACGGCTGGTTTACGATCATGCGGTCAAAGAGAAGGGCGTAGTCGGTGATGGCGTCTGCTTCGCCGGCGAGCAGGACGTAGGCATCGGTCGCTGGCGTGGCGCTCACATTGGCGAACGCCCGGCTCACGATCAGGGTTCCCATGACGGCTTCGCTCACGTAGCTCTCCCTGAGCTGGAAGGTCATGTCGATCTGGGCTCCGCCCGCTGCGCTCTTGCCATAGCGATTTCGGAATATGTGGCCGGCACTCGATAGCGGGTCCTCGACCATCGACAGGTGGCAGACGTATACGTCGAGCGTCGGAAACAAGGGGGACTGAATGTAGTCGGCGTCGTTGGGGCTCGCTTCGTCAATCGCTTGGAACAGCAGCACCGCCCCGCCACCTTGGTCGGTGTACAGGTCCAGGTTGTAGGTGTCCAGGTCGGGCCTAGCGAACTGTGCCATGTCGTCTCCTTCGCTTCTTGGGCTTGTCGCCCTTCGTCGTTTTCATTGGCGAGAACCAGGCCCCAATTCTCACCCAGCCGTCGGGTGCCCTGCGATCAACCTTGCCCATCTCAAACAACTCAATACCTCTGCGCCTGGAGACGGCTATCCGGCGCTGCCCGCTCCGGGTGATGAAGCCGAAGCCCATGTTCGGCGTGATCCGAACGTAGTTAGGTTTGCTCGGATGCTTGCCCCCTGCGTACAGGAAGCGTACTCGCTTCTCCCACATTCTCGGCAGCAGTCTAGGAAAGCTCATTAGGTAATGTCCCTCACCAGGAACTCGTCAAGCTCTGGCCTGGCCCCGCCGCTCCACAGAAACCGCACACCTGCGCCAGTCTCTCCTGCATTGTGGGCCGTCGTGATGGACACCTGGGGAATGCCATTGACATATCCCTCGAACAGGTCCCCGTGCATTTCGAGGATCAGTCGGTCCCCGACGGCCGCCACTCCTGCCGCCGATTCGTCTAGGACCGTCTCATCGACCGACGGTGTGTGAAGCATCACCGATCCGTTGGGTCTCACACTCAACGTCACTCCCGCATCGTTCAACTGAGTCCTCAGTGAGACGCCCAAACCTGTCAGCGATCCCCCCGTGGGCAGGACCCCAATTATCACCTGAGCCTGGAGAAGGTCCGCCTGTCCGGTGTCGATCCACACTGGCGAATTGACATTTGCCACCCCGACGTAGCGCAGCCGGTTGCCCTGAATCTGAATTGGCACGTCTGCCAGGACATGATCCCAGGCCCCGCCCGGTGTGTTGATGTCTGGCACGTGGCCTTCAATATCATCGTCGTCGGCTCCAGTGAAGGTGTCGTAGATCAGGACCGGAAATCCCGGAGGCAGGGGCGTGAATGCGACAGGTTCCCCGAAAAGCAGAAGCTCCCGCTGAGTAGCGGAAGCTCCCGATCCATGTCCCATCCTGTCGGACGGCATCCCTACTCCGCCCGGAGGATCATCTTGAGGGTGAGCGGTCCACCTGTCTCGGCTGCATCTGATACCCACCGGATGAAGTCGAAGCCGGCGTAATTCTGCGGCAGCAGGTAGATGAAGCTCGGAGCTGCGGCTACGACGACCGCTACGGCATTCCCATCGTCGTCGTACACCGGGTCCCAGGTCACGTCGTCGCTCGAAAACTCGGGGGTCAGGCTGGTCCCCAGGAAGCCCGTCGGAACTCTGATCCCTACAACCAGCGAGCTTGAAATCTTGTCCGAGGCGCTTGTGTCGCTGCCGTCGGGAATTACCAGGTCTCGCTCAAGGTATCTTACGCTCATGCTCTCCTCCGTCTCGGTTCAACTACCGGGGGACTGGTCTGCTCGCCTGGCGAGCCCCTGGTCCCCCGGCCCCCGTCTAGGGTTGGTCGTGCCCGCCCAGCAAGCCGCCTCGTGGCGCAGCGGGTACGTCCGGCACATCAGCACCAAGGACGACGCTGACTGCCATCTCATGCTCAGGGCCGGGGTTCTTCCATGCACTCATCCCGGCCATCGCTGCAACCAGCGCCTTCGGTGGACTCATGGCCTCAAACTTCGACACGCCGAGCGCCAGGGCTTTCATGTTGGAAAGGATCGACCCGAAGATCAGGTTGCCGAACATCGGGGCAATCCCGACGCCGAGCAGTACGTTCGGGTCCAGCGGCAGGAACTCGATGGTGATGAACTTGGAAGCTGCGGCCACTGCCAGGGCTTGCAGTCCGAAGGGGATCACGTTGGTCTGATAGAACTGAGCGACCTTGCGCCACTCGAAGTATCCAGTGCGCAGCGCCACGGCCACGCCCAGCAATACGTCCAGGGCGATCAAGCCGAACAGTGTCGCCACTACGGGGCCAAACAGGGTGGGCAGCTCAAGCAAGAAATTCATGGTTTCCTCCGGCTTCCAATTGTCTCACGGCTGGGCTTCGTGCGCAAGCTCCGGGGCAGCCAGGCTTTCCGGTAACGCACTGCTCGGTCTGCCTGTTTCGCTGTCAAGCTGGCAAATGTTACTGCCTCCACAATTACCTGGACCCGGTAGAGGGCTCCGGTCTCCACGTCCTCGATCAGCGTCCCAGACGGATAGATGCCGGCCTTCAGGTCCGACTTCAGTTGCAGGGATTCCACCATCGAGCCCGGTTCGATCCCACTACTGTCGTCGATCTCGACAATCGTGTACCTGTTGGGCGGCAGCTCACTCGGTTTCAAGGTCTATCCTTCCGACGAGCGCCTGGTAGCGTGGGAACTCTATCACCATGAGGCCCTGCCCCGCCTCTCCGCACACCCCGCAGGTCCCGAAGGTGGCCGACACAAACTCCTCGCCCAGGCCGGCGAAGGTGCTGCACTCGGAGCACACGACCTCGTGGCCCTTCGGCACCACGGTCTTGACCGGACCCGAATCAGTACGTCGCTTCACCATCTTGCCCTCCTTGTCGAACTCTGGCCATCCGCCCCGTGGGGCTCCAATCAACCTGCGCTGCCCACTCGCCTCTCTCCAGGACTTGCCATCGTTGAGCGGCTTGACGGGGCGCATCCCCGGACTGAGGGGCTGCGGGTCCGTCGGTGATTCCTTGATGATTACGTTCGGGAAGGCTTTGGTCATGGTGCACTGACTACGCCTCCATATCCCTGTGTCTTAGCCCAGGTGTCGAACTGCTCGGGGCCAACCCACTGTGGCAGATCGAGCAGGTGAGGGCTCACGATCCCGGTGTTGACGTGCTGCTTGCCGATCAACTCGTAACACAGCTTGGCGAAGTGCTTGTCACAGTCCTCTTCGCCTTCGTAAGTGAACATATCTTCGGGCACGATCAGCTCGTTCACCATCGCCTGGTACACCCATCTCTGCACTGCGAAGGCTGCGGTTGCCCCTCGGTCACAGGCCACAATCTCTCCGGGCGTGTACTCTACAACGTGGCTCGGGGGTTGCTCCCATCCCTGGTCGTAGTTGAGCATCACCGGCACGGGAAACGCCATCGCTCGCTTGAAGGTGAGCGCCATGAATACCGGAAAGTCGAACTCCGGGGAGGCCAGCCAGTTGACGATCTGCTCAGGGTGAGCGTGGTCCACGTCGAGCAGCACCAGCACGTCCTTGGGATTCTCGGAGAGCTTCAGGAATTGGCGGATGATCTGGGCTCGAAACTTGTTGACCCGCACGGGGAACGGCTGGCGGAGGCGCACGTAGGATGGCTGGGTGTGCCTGGCCACCATCATAAGCATGTCGGCCTCGAACCAGTGCAGCATCCTCGGTAGACCGACGGCCCAATAGACCTTTCGATCAGTCGTCACTGGTCTCGGCCTCTTCCTCGGGATTGTTGGCGTCCACCTGATCGAGCTTGTCCTTGGCCTTCTCAACCAGGGCTTTGTCTACGTCGCCCAGCGGCTTCTCGTGTTCGAGCGCCTTGGCCAGCTTTGCCCTGGCCGACCGGACGTAGGCGATGGCTGCGGGTGGAATCTTCATGGGCTCATCCACTTTGCCAGCCAGGTACTTCAGTGCCTTAGCCATCGCCTTCTTTGTTACTGGCTGCCCCGTTTTCCATGTGGTCAGCTTGCGGGCTCGGCTGAGCATCCCGATGCTGGCCTGGGGAGGAATTTCCTCATAGTGATCCACAAAGAACTCGGCGTTGCCGGCGGCGTTGGAGAGCCAGGCCCGGTCGATCCCGATGGCGTCGGCCAGGGCGGAGATGGTCTGGCTCTTGTTTTCCTTGGACTGCCGGCCGGCCTTGCGCACCGGGCAGAGATGATTGGCCAGGATGCCCAGGTTCAGATGGGTTTGATCGAGATGTTCCTTGAGGTCTGTGCCGACCGATACCCCTACGTCCCAACTGTCAATTGACTTCAGGCTTATTGTCACTTCCACGCCATTCCTCCAGTGCTCGATCCAGTCGGTAGTAGGCTTGCTCGATCTCTGGCTGAAGCTCGCCGGCCAGGATCAGCGGCTCGACCGCCTCTTTCAGATCGACGGCAGCAAAGTATAACTCGGCCAGGGTACGCTTGTCCATGCTCAATTCAGGTTGAAGATGATCTGGAAGTTGGGGTGCCTGATATGGGTCTGGGACCCGTCCGGCATGTAGCCGTGCAGGGCCGGGACTATCTGGAGCAGCGTGCAGGGCAGGCCCAGGCTGAGCGGTGGTGCATAAATTCGGCTGAAATTGTATGCCCGCACTTCACTGTTGCTCGGGTTCGGGCAGACCTCGAAGGTGTTGGCCTTCCATTCTTTCCAGAGCTGTTGGTCCTTAGACAACGACATAGATCGCCACCGCCAGGGCCACAAGATCGAGCGCAGCCAGGGTCCACAGCCAGCGCCGGCGATACCAGTGCGCTGCATAGCGGGCAGCTCTGGCTAGGGCGCTTGTGTCATTGATGATTCCAATGGCCTGCCCCATCGCCTGCTTCTGGTGCTTGACCTTGATCTCGTGGGCGAACCTCGCCCTCATCGCTCTGCGCTTAGCTGCTTGTCCCATGTTAGAACTCCGATGTACAGAGAAATCCCGGCCCGGCCAACTCCGCCCACGACCGAAAGGTCAGATCAAGAAGCTGGGCAGCTCCGTCGTCGTTGGGGTTGGAGGCATGGTCGTCCGCCCACCATATCCGCATTGTCTGTTCTGGGTCGCACTCAAACCACTGGTCGTCCTCTCCAGGGTTCTCGCCCGCCATCTCGGTCTGCATGGCCCTAGCCGACTCTACGGTCTCGGCCACGTACCAGTCATATCCGCCATCCGAAAATACCTTCAGCATTCTGTGATCCTCTCGTGGGTGGGCCGGTGTCGTTGGCAGCGTCACCACTGTTTGTCCTTCAAGCACCGGCTCACCCGCTAGGTGATCCCTCGCTCGGCGGCTCGCAGTGCCCCCGCCACAAGTCTCGAAGCCACGTGCCAGTTGACCGGCTCGGGACTGTGGCGATCAGCACGGACGACGCACTTCGCCTTCCCCGTGAAAGCAGCAACCTCGTAAAGTCCGACTCCGTCTGGAAGCTCATGCTCCTGGACAACTCCTGGAGGCGCTGCCACATAGAGTTGGCCTGCGAAGTTGAGGGCGTCGAGATGCTTTGTGGGGTCTCGAATTTCTGAGAGCCAGTCGGCCCGGCTGACCTTGATCTCGAACGCAACCGGAGCCTTCGAGAAACGTAGGAACACAAGGTCCACACGGCGACCACTATCAAGACCAACTTCGGCACAAGGAACAGAATAGCCAAGGCCCTTGGGACCCGCCCGAAAGTGGGCCAGGAGCGCCCGTGCGATGTCGTCGGCCTGGACCGTGACCTTGGGTGGTGCATCATCCTTCGGCGGCTTCTTGGTCTGTCGGGACTTCGGATAGGGTTTCATTCTTGCGCAGCTCCCATGAGGCCAGTAGGCGGTGGTCAATCCATACGCCCAATTCTAACATGCAGGCCATCTTGTCGGCTGCCGGCATGAGCAGCCATCCGGCCTTGAGCGCCGGGTAGTTGATCCCGTCTACGGCGTTGTCGATTAGCGAGTCGTCAATCGCCTCGGCGTCCTGATCTCGGGTCAGCTTGAGCGTGGTGGCCCACATGAAAGTCTGCTCTACCCCCGCCTGGTTCATCTGAGCCCAGCGAATGAAGTTGCTGTAGGGATTGGTCTTGCCAGACCACTTCTTGCGCCTGGTGGCCATGATCTCTGCGGCCAGCATGATCGCCTCGAACCACGCTGGGTTGGCCATGCGTGCGTCTCGCAGGATTTCGAGATCGCCGGCTCCCAGGCCCGGCTCCTGTACAGCAAAGCTCATCTTCATGTGGGTCTCCAGTCCAGTAGGTCGGCAACGTCGAAGAACACGGGTATGTGCCACGTCCTGGCCATCGTCACTTCTCGGTCGGCCCCGCTCGATTCTCCAGGCAGGCGCAGCAGTGCATCACACTTCTTCAGCCATTCTAGGTCCTGTTCCAGCCAGAACTCGTAAGGGTGTGGAATCAGGAAGTGCCAGAAGTGGGTAAGGTGGGGGATGAACGGGACGAAGCCCCTCTGGGCCAGCCAGTCGGCTGCCTCGATTGCCGCCCGTGTGCCCAGCACCGGGTCGGAGCTGTAGGGTCCGGCTACGTAGACGTACTTGGGCTTCACTTCTTCAGCCTGTACATGGGAATGGCGTGGTTGGCCTTCAGGCCGTCACGCTTTTCTTTGCCGGTGAATTCCACGGTCCCGGTCATTTCGAGTTGGGCGATCATCCGGCTCACCGATGAGATGTCAATGACCTTGCCTAGCTTGAACAGAATCGTGTACACATCTCTGGAGGCCAGCGTGCCTCCGGGATTCTGCTCCTCTACAATCTGAAAGACGGACGTAACCGATTCTCGCAGGCTGTTGTCTGCCGGCCGACTACGCTCGGCTAGGACCTGCTCGATCACTGCAAACATCTTCTCGTTCTGGGTCACTTGATTACTTCCTTCCGCCGTGTGTCGATGATCCTGAAATGCCAGTGCCTTCGACTCTTTCCATCGGCGTCAAGCTCCCAGGCTACGCATCCGATGTGGACCTCATACTTCGAGCGAGTGGCCTGCTTGCCGTAGGCGTCCATGCCGGTGTAGCCGGGCGTGAGCACCCCGCCAGTCTTATAGAACGTGGTGCCTTTTCGGTAGTCAGACGTTCCCTCGGCAGCCGTGTGGTAGTGACTGCGCACGACCCAATCTGGGGGCTTGCGATCCAAGTCAAGCTCTCGTTGCTGTATGTCGTTCACGTACCAGCGCATCCCGTTTCCTTCGAGCCATCGCCGGGCTCCTGGCGGGGGGCCGTGGTGGGCGATGTCGAAGTTGATTCCGTTGATCTCAATGAGCGAATGGTTGGAGACGCTGACGGGGATGGTGGTCTTGGGTTGCAGCATCTCGGTCAGGATCAGCGGGGCGCTCCCCTCCTCGAACTCGTGGGAGCCCGTTCCGATCACGAAGTCCATGCGCTCGACGCCGGGAATTTCAAGCACCATCTCTAGGAAGCCGGCTGCGATCTTGAACTGATCGGATGCCCTGGTGCTCACCCACTCTCGGGGGTACTTCTTGCCTTGGGTCACGTCACCGTTGATCTTGACGATGATTGGCCGCCCAGCCGCCAGGGTGTAGACCCAGGTTAGGTCCTCTCGGAAGGCGTCGTAAAGGAACTGTTGCATGGCGTTGAGCTTGATTTCTTCTTCGGTCTCCTCGCCGTCAGGTCCCTCTCCAAATACCGTGGTGCCTGGCCGGGCTAGACCCAGCTTGTGGTTGGCGTGAAGATCGGAGAGGACGAGAAGGAGCTTGTCGCTCACTTGCCGAGCGCCCAATCGGGCAGGTCGTATGTGCCGCCCGCTTCCTGATTGTCCAGGTTGCCGCCCTCGATCAGACGGAAGCGGAGCGTGATGAACGCCTGGTCGCCGTCGGGCTCGACTCCTATGAAGTAGGCCCAGCCACCGTACATGACCAGCGACTCGTAGATCAGGCCGGTCAGCTTGGTGGCGTCTTTCTCTGTCAGTGAGCCCTCGGGAGGGTACTTGACTACCAGGCACACTCGCCCAACCTCAACGTCTGCCGTGTAGCCAGTCAAGCTCTGGCAGACCCCGAAGTACAGCACCTTGCCAACCTCCAGCTCCGGCACCGTCGGTAGCTCCCCTACCGGCAGCGGCACCATCGTTGGTATCGGCGTCCTGGTCGGTTGCGGAGTCCGGGTTGGGGTTGACGTTGGCCCCGGCGTTGGCGTTGATGTGGGGGTAGACGTGGGCGTTGGGGTCGGAGCGAATGGTCCAATGCCAGCCTTCTTGCCGGCCAAGACCAGCCCCAGACATGCGAAGGCCAGGAGACCCAGCACGACCACAATGGTCCACAGTGTATCTCCCGGCCGGTTGTAGTTACTTTGTGATCCAGACATGGTGCCTCCCTGTCAGCGGATTTGTCATTCGGCCGTGAACCTCTACCCGATCAATGAAGTGCATCGTTGACCACTCTTTCCACTGTTCCGTGTCGTCGAACCACAGCCTGATTTTATCACCGGGCCGGCCCCGACGATAGCGTTGCTCGGTGATGCGCCAGATTTGTTGGCGCTCAGAAGGGGATTTCATCGACCAGCTTCTTCACGTCCACCGGCTCATAGTCGTCCCAGACCTCGAACCTCTTTTCTGCGCCCGTGATCCGCAAGTCGAATCGCATGGAGATGTCTGCCTCCCGTGCCTTCTCTAGCCTGAGCCTGCGCTTGTCCTTCGGGGCATCCTTGCCGGGTGCCTTGGAGAGTTTGAAGATCACGTCAGCGTCGTACTGCTTCTGCACCGATCCGTAGACCTGGCCAGTCTTATTCAACTGCTCGACCACCAGCACGGCCACGCCCATGTGGGCTATGTCTGCAATCCCCTGGCTGATCTTGCGCTCTCGCCTGATCTCGTCCTGTCCCTCGTCCTTGAGCTTGCCGGCGTAATCGACCAGCACCCATCGGACGCCGTGGTCCCGGATCAGACTGGCAACCTCGACCTTGAGTAGGTCGGTCGTCCATTCCACCGAATCCGAGAACAGGATTGGGGCTCTGCCCACCCTCTCCAGGGCAGAGAAGAAGCTGTCTCGTTCGTAGTCGTCCAGGCCGCCCGTCCGCACCTTGCGGTAGCTCACCTTGGCGATGGCACAGGCCAGGCGTTCGATAGTGACCTTCTCTCCCATCTCAAGCTGAAACACTGCGCCTGGCTGCGGGTCACTCAATACCTGGTCGGGCCAGAACTGTAGCCCGGCAAGCTGGCCGGCGGTCTGCATGAGCAGCATGGACTTTCCGGCTCCGGGATAGCCGGCCACGATCACAACCTCGCCAGTGTGTACACCGCCCAGCTCTAGGTCCCAGGGACCCCAGCCGGTGCGCATCCCCCACACTTCTTGAGGACTGGCCAGGGCCTCCAGTGCTGCATCGGCCACCCGATCTATGTTGAACGCCCTGGCCCCACCGATCTCGCCGTGGCTGACTTCGGACAGGCGAGAGAAGTGCCGTCCCAGGATTTCGTCAAGTCCGTTCGTCTTGTCGTAGACCTCTTTGACTCCTACCTCGGCCGCTCGCACGAAGGCCCGCCGGCCGGCCAGGTCACGAACACGGTGAACGTATGCTTCGAAGTGCAGCGACGACGGTACACCATTGACGCACTGCGTCAGCGTGGCCGACCACTCGGGGTTGTCTTGGCTCACGGTGATTAGGTCGATAGGCTCTCCGCTCTGCTCTAGCTGCTTGATCCTTCGCCAGATGTCTCTGAGCATGTGGTTGCCAAAGACCTCTGGGCCGAACTGCGCCACGTAGCCCATGAGAGCGCAGCCGACCACGGCAGTCTCCGCCTCGTGGTCCCGGAGCGTAGGCCCCTGGACTATCTCAAGCGGTGGGGCTTGCAGGTACTCGGTCGCCATCATCGTAGACACGATAGGGGATTCCGTCGATTGTCTTGAAGGTGAAGCCACCGCCCTCTCGGGCCGGCACTGTCTCCAGGAACATCTCGATTAGGCCCTGGACGTTCTTGGGGTTGTAGCCCGCCAGCATCCACTTGCTGCATGTCTCTCGCCAGGCTGCCAGGTCGCCGTCGCCGGCTCCAACCCTGGCGGTGATTAGCTCGTAGCTCCCCGTCTGCGGATAGCTGCGGAACACATCTCGATAGGTTTGAATTGCCGGGTGCTCGTGTAGCTTAGAAGTCTCCGTCCCCGTCTCCGTCGCCTTCTGACTCTTCGGGCTCTCCGTCGCCGGGGCCTCCGTCGTCGTCCTCAGCATCGCCAGCAGAGCCTTGAGGTTCTTGATCGCCTGGGCCGTCTCCGCCCTCGCCTTGCTCAGGCGGTTTATCTCCGCCTCCAGTGTCTCCACTGTCTGCACTCTTAGCGGGTGCATCTGCGAATGTGAACTTGAAGTCATTACCTACCTCCTTCATGGACTCGGCCGCCGTGTTTCCTTGGTTGCGCCAATCCACATACCGCTCTGCCACAAACTGCAATTCAGTCTGGGAGAATCCGGGGTCCAGGGGGCTCATCATCAGCCACGACCTGGACTGGTTTCGTTCCTCGTTGTGCCCCCGGCCTGACGTGATCTCGCCCTGCACCGCCCCCAGGTCCGCAAGCGCCTGCCATGCACTGGTGATCTCGGCGGCCGTGAAGCCCTTTTGATCTACCGTCCGCTTGCGCAGGCCCTTGGCGTCGTACTTTGGCAGCTCTCGGCCAGCCTGTCGTTTGGCCGGCATCTTGGCCAGGACCAGCTCGCCCTGCCCGGCCTCTGTCTTTGTCGCCTGCGGACTGCGTTGTGGGGGCTTCTTGCCCTCGGGTGTCGTCTGCGGACTGCGTTCGGGGGCCTGCTGTCGGTAGGACGCTGCGATGGGCTCGATCCGGGCCGCTATGCTTGCGGCCATCGCAAGCCAGGCTGCATCCTCGACCTGGTTGGGGTCGTCATTCTGTTCGATCAGGAACTCTTTGATGGTCTCCAGCTCGACGTGGCTGTAGCCGGGGAAACCCTGTCGGCGTTGATACCGCAGGGTCAACTTGCTAGTTATCGCCATGTGGGTAATTGCTCACGGTGCCACAATTATATGGCCGGACATGGAAATGTCAAGGGCTACTTCAGGAAGATTTGGTAGACGGCGTGGCTGGTTATGAGCAGACCACCCAGGCCCAGCAAGAACTTTAGGACCCGGCCGGCTGTGGAGGGGTAGACTTCAAGGCCGGCGATCCTCTTTTCGTGCCCCGTCACGGTTCCATGCACGTCCAGCACCATGCCGAGTAGCAAGTTGAGTCGTTCGCTCACCGTGGCCTTCTCGCCCTCGATGATTGCTGTTACCCGCTGCTTGGTCTCGCCGTTCATGCCGCAAGTTCCTCTGCGAACGCCTCGATCATCTCGGTCTCCTGGTTGTGGGCCAGCACGAGATGTCCGAAGGCCAGCTTCAATTGTCCCATAGGATCGCCGCCCTCGCCAGGTATCTTGCCCTGGCGGAAGGAGATGTCGATTGCGCTTGAGTGAACCCCGTAGTCTGGGCCTTGGCCGTTACCGTCGGCGCTGATCTGCCACTGCTCCCATTGTAGGTGCGAGGGAATCATGTTGCCCGACGAGTCGTATAGCCAGCCCAGCGGAACATCGGGGTGAATCTCCTGGTTGGCCACCATCGCCTCGACTGTCGAGATCGGCAGGTGGTACAGGCCGGGCAGGTAGTTGGCCACGACCAGGCCCCAATCCTTCTGCCATCCCTTGGCCTTGGAGTAGAAGTCCTGCCAGATGTACTTGGCCGTGTAGAACTCGGCCGCCCCGAATGTGTCGGCCATCGCATAGTGGTATGGGAGCAGCCTGCTTATCGCAGTGCTCAGGGGTAGTTGGTGCTTGCGCTCTACATCGTCCCAGGCCGGGAAGTCGCACACATCATCGAACAGGCCCCCGCTCGGCCACATCGTCATGGCCACTTGCTGAGGCCCCATGTCAAAGCTGACATAGGGTACGCAGTACACCGACCGCTTCAGGCCGGCGTCTCCGGCTCCCTGCCAGTTGCGCTCGAACCACTTGTCGTGCGTCTTGCCCAGGGTCTTGCGGATGCAGACCCCGACTACACCTTTGTCTCGCATCTGGGCGAAGTTGATCGGCTTGCCGGGCATCGCAGGATCAGCCGGGTTGTAGGCGTTCTGGAAGCTGGAGATGTCGGTGTGCTTCGAGAGGTCAAGCATCATGCTCTCCCCAGAACTGCGAGCAGGGTCCGAATCGCCTGGTCGATGGTCTGAAGCTCATAGTCCCATACCTCTACGGAATCGGCCAGTCCGTTCAGCCTGTCTAGCCGAGATCGCTGGAAGATGTCCTTGTCCCGGCGGTTGCGTATCACGTGCCAGTATCGGGAGTTGACCCAGAGCGGGGTGGACGTGATGGGGGTAAGCACAATGAAGTCCACCACGATCCCGCCTGGAACGTGAGCCCCGCCAAAGTAGCTGCGCTGGTAGATGTACTGCCACCCCAGAATCTCCAGGGCCACGGCGACCCGTGCCTCCTCCTTGGAGCCTACGGGTTTGCCTTGAATGACAGTCGGTAGTTGTTCCTCGGCGCTCGCCAGCGTCAGCCTGTCCGGGTCGGGCTTGGCTCGCTTCCTGCGCCGTGGCTTTGGGAAGGTCCATGTCATTCGAGCAGTGCGCTTAGGTCCGGCAGGATAACCTGAATGAACGGGATGGACCCGATCAGGCGCTCCTCGGATTCCTGGCGCTCGGTCGATGTGGCATCCTTCGACTGAGCTATTGGCGAGACCTCGGGCGTTGCTATGATTACCTTGGCCCCGTGCAGGGTGTTGGAGATTGCATGGAGGGTGAATACCTCCAGCCGCTCGGAGTATTCCTGGAGCTTGCCGATCTGCTCCCAGGCGTGATCGTCGGGGACCGGCTGGCCACGCAGGTCTATCTGATTGTCCTCGAACAGTACGGTTCCCTTGAAACTGAACTTGTTTGGGATGCTGATAAGGGCCTCGATAAGCTGTGCTCGCACCACGGGGCTGCCGAACCCGTCGGTGGAGTTTAGCTTGAGTCGCATCTTCAGATAGCGACCTCGCACCGGCACTACTTGGTCGTTGTCGTAGTTGGTGAGGAAAATTTCCTGGCTCGGGCTCTCGGTTATGATCCCGCCGTAGGCGTTGGCGTAGACTTGCCCGTCATTGTCGTTGTCCCCCTGGTCAAGCAGATATTCGGGCTCGACCCAGCGGGTCGCTTCGGGCCTGCCAATCCCGGTGTCCCCTAGCAGGTCGTCGCTTACTACCTTGACTGACGAGTAGACCTTGAGCCTATCGTCTAGCCCGGTAGTGATCCTGGAGCTGGACACAAAGCCCTCGGCTGCGAACTGGTAGTTGACATCGCTTAGAGGGTTGGTCCCCTGGTTGGGCAGGTCTACCCACATGAGATCATCACCCTCAGCAAACCATAGTC
>Ga0209640_10003097_pt1 | contig 14548 bp, 11 predicted proteins | sample RifCSP10_1_FD_184018 | JGI IMG/M metagenome (GOLD analysis project Ga0209640, IMG submission 184018) | Soil microbial communities from Rifle, Colorado - Rifle CSP2_sed 10_1 (SPAdes) (version 2) | ecosystem: Environmental > Terrestrial > Deep subsurface > Rock core/Sediment | place: Rifle...
CCTGTCGAACACGGGGGGCGGCGGCGAAGAGCGGGCGACGCTCCTGCCGGAGGACCCGGACCGCTCGGCGCGGCAGATCCGCGAGCGGCTGGGCGAGCTGACCGGAGCACGACCGGCGGTCATCGTCTCTGACTCATTCGGTCGGCCGTGGCGGGACGGGATCACCGACGTGGCGATCGGGGCGTCCGGCATCGAGGTCGTGGCGGACCTTCGCGGTCAGCCCGATGCCGACGGGCGGGAGCTGCACGCCACGGTGGTGGCGGTCGCCGACGAGCTGACTGCCGCGGCCGAGCTGGCCGCCGGCAAGTCGTCGGGCCGGCCGGTGGTGCTGATCCGCGGCTACCGGTATGCCCGGCCGCAGGGGGAGGATCGCGGAGCTCGCCCGCTGATCATGGAGCGCGCCCGCGACCTGTTCCCCTAGATCGACCGGGAGCGGGCGGGATCGGCGGCCGCGTCGTCACCGGGTGACCACAACGGCGAAGATTCGGCCTGTACTTGGTGGTGGCGGCCACCGGGTGACCAAACAGGCAACGAGACGCCCCCTCCAGCCCCATCTTCGTCGTTGTAGCCACCGCGTGACCACGGTGTGGGCCCGGACGGATCGTCGGGCTCGCGTTGCGGCCGGGAGACGGTCCGGCCGCGCCCCAGGACCTAGATCGGTTGCAGGAAGAGGCTGACGATCTGGCCGCCCTCGACCCGGAAGTTGGCCTCGACGTGCATCGAGGTCGCGCCCGGGCGCATGACGGTCACGTCGGCGATGTAGCTGGCGCCCATCGAGCGTCCCTCGTTGGCGTACATCCGAAAGCCGTCGCCGGCGCGCACGAACCAGCCGCCAACCTTGTCTCGGCCGCGCAGGTTGGTCCGCTCGTCCGAGCCGGGGACCGAGATGCCGAGCACGGCGTGCTCGGCGAACAGCTCGATGGCCTTCTCGCGGCTGTCGTCGTTGATGAGCTCGAAGAAGAGGTCAACGGTCTCGGTGGCACCCATCGGCCCCAGTGTAGCCGGGGCTAGACTCAGCAGCCGATGACCGAGATCAGCGGAGCGCGCCTTCGAATCGGCCTGATCGGCTGGGGCACGGTCGGGGCCGCCCTGGGCGAGCTGCTGGCCACCGGGCCGCTTCCCGTGGAGCTGGCGCGCGTCGCGGTGCGCCAACCGGCGCGCGAGCGGGCGCGGGCGCTGCCGGGCGGTGTCGAGATCGGTCCGGTCGATACCCTCGTCACCGACGCGACGCTGGACGCCGTCGTGGAGCTGGCCGGCGGGATCGACGGGCCGCTCGACTGGGCGCGCGCCACGCTCGGTCGCGGCCGCCCGTTGGTGACCGCCAACAAGGCGCTGCTGGCGACCCACGGTGATCGCCTGGCCCGCATCGCCGGTGAGCACCCCGGCGCGGCGCTCCTCGCCTCGGCCAGCGTGGGCGGCGGGACGCCGATGATCGAGACGGTCGAGCACCTGGCCGCGACGGGGGACATCAGCCGGCTGCGCGGGCTGCTGAACGCGACCACGACCTTCATCCTGTCGGCGATGGCGCAGGGCAGGACCTACGACGCGGCGCTGGCCGCAGCCCAGGCGGCGGGCTACGCCGAGGCCGATCCGTCCTTCGACGTCGAGGGCCGGGACGCGGCCCAGAAGCTGGCGATCCTGGCCTCGGTGGCATGGGGCCGGTGGCGTGCCGAGCGCGAGGTCGAGACGCGGGGTATCGTCGGGCTCGCCGTCGAGCCCGGCCGGACGGTCCGGCTGGTGGCCGAGGCGGACCGCGAAGGGATGCGCGTGCGACCGATGGAGCTGCTGCCCGGAACCGCGATGGCCGCCGCCACGGGTGTCGAGGGCGTGCTCGAGGTGGAGGTCGAGGGGGCCGGCACGTTCCGCGTCAGCGGCCCGGGGGCCGGCGGCCGCGTCACGGCCGGAGCCGTGTACGCCGACCTGGGGCGCCTCGCGGCGGGCGAGCGCCCGATCCTGTTCGCGCCACGAGGCGGGCCGTCGTGAGCGAGTGGCCGATGGTCGGCGTCGCCGGCGCGCGCGGCGTGGTCGGGGGCGTCTTCCTGTCGATCCTGGCCGATGCCGGCCTGCCGGCCGATCGGCTGGGCGCCTTCGGCACCGAGCCGGGTGAGGTGGCCTACGCCGGTTCCCGTCTGCCGGTGGCGGTGCTCGACGTCGAGGCTGCCGCCCGCCTCGACGTCCTCTTCCTGGCGACCGACGGGCCCGTCTCCCGCGATATCGTGGCGGGGCCGGGGCGATCGGTGCCGCTGGTCGTCGACAACTCGAGCGCCTTCCGGCTCGACCCGGCCGTCCCGCTGGTCGTGCCCGAGGCCAACGCGGCGGCGCTGCGCGGCTACACCGGCAACCTGGTCGCCAACCCGAACTGCACCACCGCGGCGGCCGCGGTCGTCCTCGCCCCGATCCGCGACGCGGCCGGCCTCGCGTCGGTCGACCTCGCCTCGTACCAGGCGGTGAGCGGCGCCGGGCGCGCCGGGGTGGATGCCTTCGAGGCGGAGCGCACCGCCGGCGGGTCTGAGCGGGCCGACGCCTCGCCCTTCCACGGTCGCATCGCCGACAGCGTCGTCCCGCAGATCGACGTCCTCGACGATGCGGGCTGGTCGGGCGAGGAGCGCAAGATCGCCGCCGAGCTGCGCAAGATCCTGGCCGAGCCGGACCTGGACGTGGCCGCCACCACGGTTCGGGTGGCGGTGCACACCGGCCACTCGGTCGCGATCCACCTCCGCACCGAGCGCGATGCGACGGTGGCCCAGCTCGAGACGGCGCTGCGGGGCGCCCCCGGCCTCGAGTACCGGCCGGCCGACGGCAGCCAACGCCACCCGATGCCGCTCGACGCTGCCGGACGCGATCCGGTCCTGGTCGGGCGCCTGCGTGCCATCCCGTCGCGTCCGCGGGGCTTCGCGCTCTTCCTCAGTTCCGATAACCTTCGCAAGGGCGCGGCGCTGAATGCGATTCAGGTCGCGGCCGCGTTCGACCCTGAACGATTCGGCCGGCTCCTTCCGCCGGCTCGCTGACGAGAACTGAGTCACATACCTCAAGGGGAGATGCCCACCGTGTCCGTCTTCGCTGACCTCGCGACCGAGTTCCTGGGCGAGTACCACGCCGAGCACCCCGTGCAGGCCAGCTCGCTGGGGCTGGCGCGCTATGACGACCTCCTCGACGACCTGAGCGCCGAGGGTTTCGAGCGTCGCCGCCGCTCCGACGACGCCTGGCTGGCGCGCTTCGGCGCGGTCGAGACGGCCACCCTCTCCTTTGACGAGGCGATCGACCGAGACCTCCTCGTCGCGCGGCTGCGCGAACGGGCCATCTACGACGAGTGGGAGAGCTGGCGGCGCAACCCCGACACCTACATGAACCCCGGGTTGGAGGGCGTCTTCATCCTCTTCCTGCATCGGCTTCGCCCGGAGGCCGACCTGGTGCGCAGCGCCGTCGCCCGGCTGCGGGGCATCCCCGCCCAGCTCGACGCGGGTCGCGCCAACCTCCGCGCCGACCTGGTGCCGGCGCTCCTGCTGAAGCGAGCCGTCAACCAGGCGCGCGCGGGGGCCCACTACACGCGCGAGCTGCTGCCGGCCCAGGTCGACGCCGCCAACCGGCCGACCCTGGCCGCCGCCGGGGCGCTGGCCGCGGACGCGCTCGAGGCCTATGCCACCTTCCTGGAGGAGATGGAGCCGCGAGCCACCGGCGACTGGGCCTTCGGCGAGGCACGCTACAACGCCGTCCTCGGCGAGGCCGAGCTGCTGGGCACCGATGCGCGCGCCCTGCGCGAGCGGGCCCGCAGCCAGATCGAGACCCTCTCCGCCGAGATGCGGGCCACCGCGCGCCAGATCGCCGGCCACGAGGACTGGCATGCGCTGGTGCTGGAGCTGAACCACGACCGTCCCGCGGACCCTGAGGCGATGCGGGTCGGCTACGAGGAATGGACCGCGCGGGCACGGGCCTTCCTGCACGAGAAGGGCCTGGTCAGCTTCCCGGCCGGCGAGGAGTGCAGCGTCGAGCCGTCGCCGCCGTTCCAGCGGCCGGTGCTGGCGGTGGCGTCCTACCAGGACCCGCCGCCCTTCTCCGACTCGATGCGCGGCCATTTCTTCGTCCCCTTCCCGCCCGACGAGGCGAGCGAGGCGGAGATCGCCAAGCGGCTCGAGTCGAACTCGTATCCGAGCATCCCGACCACATCGGTGCACGAGGCCTATCCGGGGCATCACTGGCACCTGGTCATGGCCAAGCTCAACCCGTCGGCGGTGCGCCAGGTCTTCGGCACCAGCTACTTTGCGGAGGGCTGGGCGCTGTACGCCGAGCGGATGATGCGCGAGGCCGGCTTCTACGACGACCCGCGCCACATCCTCTTCCAGTACGAGGCGACCCTCTTCCGGGCGGCGCGGATCGTGGTCGACACCAGCCTGCACCTGGGCGAGATGACCCACGAGGAGGGGGTGCGGTTCATGCTCGAGCACTCGTCCATGACCGAGCCGACCGCCATCGCCGAGGTGACGCGCTACTGCTCCTGGCCGACCCAGGCCAGCTCGTACCTGACCGGCTGCCTGGAGATCCTGCGCATCCGGGACCGATTCCTGGCGGCGCGCAACACGACCCTGGCCGATGTCGGCGCCCTGCGCGACTTCCACGACGCGATCACCGGCGCCGGCACGCTGCCGATCGCCCTCGCCGAGCGAGCAGTGATGGCCACTGCGTGATGGCCGCCGCATGACGCGGTGAGCGCCGAGCTCGACCGCCTGGCGGTTGACTTCTGGGACGCGGTCACGGCGGTCGACCCGGTGCGGGCCACCGCGATCGGTGACGACCGGTACGGCGACCGCCTGACCGATATCACCCCCGCCGGGCGCGCGGCTGCCGCGCGGCGCTTCGAGGAGCTGCGCGGGCGACTCGCCGCGCTCCCGCCCGAGCCGGCGGCGGATGGCGAGGCGGCGCTGACCCGCGCCGCGCTGGCCCAGGGCATCTACGCCAGGCTCAGCTTCCTGGCCGCCGACCTGCAGGCGCACACCGTCGACTCCGTCAACGGGCCGCAGACCGCGCTCCTCGACATCCCCTCCTTCCAGCCGCTGCGCGACCCGGCCGACGGTGCGGCGATGCTCGCCCGCTGGCGGGCGATGGGGCCGTGGGTCGACGACAAGATCGCCGCGCTGCGGCGCGGACTGGCCGAGGGCCGCGCCCCCGTCAGCATCCTGGTGCGGCGGGTGATCGACCAGCTCGACGCGCTGCTGTCGCGCCCGGTCGGCACGTGGCCGCTGCTCGCGCCGCTCGAGGCCGCCCACCCCGGCTGGACGGAGGCCGCCTGGCGCGGCGTCGCCGACGGGCTGGGCGCGGCGGTCCGCGAGGGGCTGCGACCCGCCTTCGTCCGGTTCCGGGCGTTCCTTGCCGACGAGGCGCTGCCGCGCAGCCGAGACGATGCCCACGTCGGCATCGGCCACCTGCCGGGTGGAGAGGAGACGTACGCCAGCCTCGCCCGCGCGCACACGACGGTCGACCGCTCGCCGGGGGAGATCCACGCCATCGGCCTGGCCGAGATCGCCCGCATCGACGCCGAGATCGGCGACCTGGGCGGGCGCGTGCTGGGAGCCGCCGACCTGCCCGCGACGCTGGCCGCGCTGCGCGGGGACCCATCGGTCCATTTCCAGTCCGCCGAGGAGATCGTGGCGGTCGCCGAGCGGTCGCTGACCCGGGCGCAGGAGGCCACGCCGGGCTGGTTCGGGCGGCAGCCCATCGCCCGCTGCGTGGTGGCCAGGATGCAGGCGCACGAAGAGGAGCACTCGACCATCGCCTACTACCGCGAGCCTGCCCAGGACGGCACCCGGCCGGGTCGCTACTACATCAACACCTGGCAGCCGTACACGCGACCGCGCTACGAGGCCGAGGCGCTCGCCTTCCACGAGGCGGTGCCGGGGCATCACCTGCAGATCGCCATCGGCCAGGAGCTGACCCACCTTCCCGCCTTCCGCCGCAACGCAGAGACGACTGCCTTCGTCGAGGGCTGGGGGCTGTACAGCGAGCGGCTCGCCGACGAGATGGGCCTCTACACCGCCGACCTCGACCGCATCGGGATGCTCTCGTTCGACGCCTGGCGCGCCTCGCGGCTGGTGGTCGACAGCGGCATGCACGCGCTCGGCTGGTCGCGCGACGCCGCCATCGCGTTCATGACCGCCCACACCGCGCTGGCAGCCAACAACATCGCCAACGAGGTGGACCGATACATCGGCTGGCCCGGCCAGGCGCTGGCCTACAAGATCGGTCAGCTCGAGATCCGCGCCCTGCGGGCCGAGGCGGAGTCGACGCTGGGCAGCGCCTTCGACATCCGTCGCTTCCACGATGCGGTGCTCGGCCACGGCGCCCTTCCGCTCGAAACCGTCCGCCGCTCGGTGACCACCGAGCTGGGCATGGCGCCGAGCTGAGCGCGACCGGGGGCAGCTGGTTTTCGTGCCCGCCCAGCGGGACTAACGACCAACTTGCGCGTCCGGAGGGCCCAATCTTGGACCTGGTGCCCGCTCAGCGGGCACCGCTACCAGGTTACGCCGGGTTTCGCCTCCTTCTTGGTGGTTACTCCCGCTGAGCGCAAGACAGCCAGATCAGCAGGTTCGGCGGGCCCGGGCCTTGTGCCGCCGGAGTAGAGTTCGAGCACCGTGCAGGCGTACCCGGCGACAGGCATGATGCGGCGCTTCTGGCTGGCTGCCCTGGCGGTGGCCGCCCTGCTCATCGGCCTCGTGCCGGCAGCCGCGGCCGCACCCCCGCTGCCCGGCTCGATGGCTGCCGTCGGCGACTCGATCACGCAGGCGGCCAGCAGCGGAGGAAGCCTGGGGACCGACTATCCGCAGAACTCGTGGTCGACGGGCACGAGCTCGAGCGTGAACAGCCACTACCTGCGGCTGCTTGCCCTCGATCCGGGAATCTCCGGCCAGAATCACAACCGGTCGGTCTCGGGCGCCAGGATGGCCGACCTGGACGCCCAGATGCAGACCGTCGTCCCGCTGCAGCCGGACTACCTGACCGTCCTCATCGGCGGCAACGACCTGTGCACCGACACGGCCGCGGAGATGACATCGGTCAGCACCTTCCGCTCCCAGTTCGAGGCCGCCATGGCGACGCTTGCCGCGGGCTCGCCCGGGACCAACGTCTACATCAGCAGCATCCCCAACGTGTATCACCTCTGGGAGCTGTTCAAGGACAACTGGTGGGCGCGCTTCATCTGGTCGGTGGGGAACGTCTGCCAGTCGCTGCTGGCCAACCCGACGTCGACCACGGCGGCCGACGTGGCGCGTCGAGCGGCGGTGGCCCAGCGCAACGTCGACTACAACACGCAGCTGGCCCAGGTCTGCGCAGCCTCCGCACACTGCCGGTGGGATGGGAACGCCGCCTACGACACCGTCTTCACCGCCTCCGACGCCGCCGGCGACTACTTCCACCCGTCGATCGCCGGCCAGGCCAAGCTGGCCGCGGTCAGCTGGGCCGCCGGCTACTGGGCCGCGGGGGCACCTCCGCCGAACCAGCCGCCGGTCGCGAGCTTCAGCTATGCGTGCACCGACCTCGCCTGCACCTTCGACGGCTCCGCATCGACCGATGCCGACGGGGCGGTGACCTCGTACGCCTGGACCTTCGGGGCCGATGGATCGGGGACCGGTGCGAACGCCGCGCACACCTTCTCCGCGGCGGGGACCCATGCCGTGACCCTGGTGGTGACCGACGATGACGGCGCCACCGGCAGCGTCGTGCAGGAGGTGACCGTCTCAGCGCCGCCGCCGACCGGGACGGCGAGCATCGGCGACCTGGCCGGCAGCGCCTCTTCCCGCAAGGGCGGCTGGACGGCGCAGGTGTCGATCACCGTGCTCGATGGGTCGTCCGCGCCGGTGGCCGGAGCCACGGTCACCGGGACCTGGTCGACCGGCGCCGGCAGCAGCTGCACCACCGGATCGAGCGGGAGCTGCGCCGTCTCGCTCAACGTGAACAAGAAGGCGGGCAGCGTGACGTGGATCGTCGGCGGCATCACGCACGCCACGCTGACCTACGACCCGGACGGCAACCTGGAGTCGACGATCGCGATCAACCGCCCCTAGGTCCGCCTACGGGAGTCTCTCGATCGTGGCCCGCTCGTCGGCGATCTTCGGGAGCACCTGCTCGACGAAGCTCGCCACCGCGTCGGCCATGCCCACGTCACGTCCCGCGGCCTCCGAGCGGTACCAGCGATGGGCCAGCAGCTCGTGGAACAGCTCCGCCGGCTCGCGCTTGGCGTGCAGCTCAGCGGGAACGGCCGCCACCGCCGGCTCGAATACCTCGGCGCGCCAGCGGTAGCCGGCCACCGCCTCGGGCAGGCTGCGACCCTCCGCCTTCGCGAGCTCGGCGCGGTAGCAGGCCAGGTCGTTGAGCAGGCGTCGAGCCTGGTTCTCGCCGACGTCGAGGCCGGTCAGCATCAGCAGGCGGCGCCGATGGTGCCCCGCCTCGACGACCTGCGTCGGCAGCCGGAGGCGGTACCCCCCGTCGACCGTCAGCAGCTCGATCTCCTCGACATCGAATCCCAGCTCATTCAGCCGCCGCAGCCGCTCGTCGATACGGTAGCGCTCGTGCGGCCCCAGCACCTCGTCGCGCGTCAGCTCGCCCCACAGCCGCTCGTAGCGCGGGCGCAGCTCCGCCGCCACGGCCAGTGGATCGTCGATGCCTGCGGCGCCCGCATCCCCCTCGTCCGCCAGCGCGGCCATGACGTCGAGCAGCTCGCCGGCCACGTGCTCCTCGGCGATGGCCAGGTCGTAGGCGCGCTGCCCGTCGGAGAGCGAGGGATGCAGCTCGCCGGTCTCGGCGTCGACCAGGTAGGCTGCCAGCGACCCGGCGTCGCGGCGGAAGAGGGCGTTGGAGAGCGAGCAGTCCCCCCAGAAGAAGCCGGCCAGGTGCAGTCTGACCAGCAGCTCGATCAGCGCATCCAGCAGCTTGTTGTGCAGGTCGTTCACCCCGCGCACGGTGAACAGGGCCCGGTACGGGAGGCTGTACTCGAGATGCCGGGTGATCAGGACGGCGCCGAGCTCATCCGGATCCGCGGGCCGGGCGCCCGGTGTGGCGCCTGCCGCCGGGACACCGCGCTCGCTCACCACGCCGACCACCTCGACGACGGGGACCGATGCCGCCGCGAGCTCGCGCAGCAGCCGGTACTCGCGCTCGGCGAGCCGCGCCGGCAGCTCCTTGAGGGCGTACAGCGCCCCGTCGTAGTCGACGAAGCGCACGACGTGGCGGCTGATGCCGCGGGCGACCTCGACGATCCGCGGCGAGGTCCACTCCGCGAGCGGATCGCCCCACGGCAGGTCCATGAAGTCAGGCCACGTCTCGCGCGGCAGCAGCTGGAATCGCATCGGCTTGCCCCGATGGTAGAGCGAAGCGACCCGGCGTTCACTCGCAGAGGCTGGACATCGAGTCGGACGGCTGTCTATCATGGACGCCTGAGGCTCGGGGACAGCGGGATGCCCTCGCACCTCCCGTGAGGAGGACTCGTATTGGCGACGGTCACCTTCGACCACCTGGAGAAGCGCTTTGCCGGCGACGTGGTTGCCGTCAACGACCTGAGTCTCGAGGTCGCCGATGGTGAGTTCCTGATCCTGGTCGGCCCGTCTGGGTGCGGCAAGACCACCGCCCTGCGCTGCGTGGCCGGGCTGGAGACGATCACGGGCGGGCGGCTGCTCATCGGCGACCGGGTCGTCAACGACGTGGCGCCGAAGGATCGCGACATCGCGATGGTCTTCCAGAGCTACGCGCTCTACCCGCACATGTCGGTCTACGACAACCTCGCCTTCGGCCTGAAGCTGCGCAAGATGTCGAAGGCCGATATCGAGGCCCGCGTCAAGCAGGCGGCCGAGATCCTCGGCCTCGAGCGCTACCTCGACCGCAAGCCGAAGGCACTGTCAGGCGGCCAGCGCCAGCGGGTGGCGCTCGGCCGGGCCATCGTTCGGGAACCGAAGGTCTTCCTGATGGACGAGCCGCTCTCGAACCTGGACGCCAAGCTGCGCGTGCAGACGCGGGCCGAGATCCTGCGCCTCCATCGGCGCCTCGGGACCACGATCATCTATGTCACCCACGACCAGGTCGAGGCGATGACCATGGGAGACCGCATCGCGGTCATGAAGGATGGCCTGCTGCAGCAGGTTGGCACGCCCCAGGAGCTGTACGCGCATCCTGCCAACCTGTTCGTGGCTGGCTTCATCGGGTCGCCGGCCATGAACCTCATCAGCGTCACCACCGCGGGGGACGGCCTGATGATGGGCGACGCGCGCCTCGCGCTGTCAGACAGGCCGGCCGCGGCGGTTGCCAGCATGGCGCCCGGCTCGAAGCTGACGCTCGGCTTCCGGCCCGAGCACCTCGAGGTGGCGAACGGAAGCGGCGACCGCGCCGTGCGATTCCCGGCCATGGTCGACGTGGTCGAGTACATGGGAAACGAGGAGTTGATCCACGCGAGGGCGGGAGGGAACGACATCGTGGCGCTCCTACCGTCAGATCGGAAAGTCAAGGCAGGAGAGCAGGTCGAGCTGGCAGTCGCTCTGGACCGGCTCTACGTCTTCGACCCGGAGTCCGAGAAGGCGCTGGTCAGTTGACCCTGGCCTGAGCAGCGGACATCCGCCACGAGCAGCTGCCACCGATGGGTGGCCCGGTAATGGAGGAACTCATGGTTCGACGATTCCGTTGGTTGGCACCGCTCGCGACGCTGGCGCTCGTGGTTGGAGCGTGCACCACCACCACCACCGACGGCAAGACCGTCACCGTCATCGGCACCTGGACCGATGCCGAACAGGAGGCCTTCCTTGCGATGGTCGCACCCTGGGAGGCGGAGACCGGCTTCACGGTCAAGTACCAGGGCACCCGCTCGATCAATGACATCCTGGCCGCCGGCGTCCCGACCGGCGTCCTTCCCGACCTCGCCGGCCTTCCCGGCCCCGGCCAGATGGCCGAGTACGCTGCCGCCGGTGCGCTGCAGCCACTCGACGACGTGCTGGACGTGGCGACCTATGAGTCAGAGACGGCGTCCGGGCTGACTTCCCTGGGCAAGGTCGACGGCAAGACCTACGGCGTCTTTGTGAAGGCGTCAGTCAAGGGCCTGATCTGGTACAACCCGTCGCTGCACGAGTACGGTCCCAGCACGCCCGCCACCTGGGACGAGCTGACGGCGATGGGCGCTGCAAACCAGGGTAGCGCCGACTCGCTTTGGTGCCTCGGGATCGAGTCGGGCGACGCGTCCGGCTGGCCGGCGACCGACTGGATCGAGAACATCCTGCTGCGGCAGGCTGGCCCGGAGGTCTACAACGACTGGTGGGCCGGGAACATCCCGTGGACTGATCCGGCGATCAAGACCGCCTTCGAGACGTACATGGAGGTCGTCGACAACTCGTACGGCGGTGGCACGAACGCCGTCGCCACCAAGTTCGACCTCGCTGGTGACCCGCTCTTCACCAGCCCGCCGGGATGCGCCTTGTTCCAGCAGGCGAGCTTCATCACCGGACTGGGTGCCTTCGCAGACGCCACTGCGGGGACGGACTACAACGCGTTCCCGTTCCCGGCCTTCAACGAGCAGTACGCGAATGCAGTGGAAGGTGCCGGCGACCTGTTCGGCATGTTCCACGCCACTGACGCGGCGAAGTCGCTGATGAAGTACCTGGTCACCGCCGAAGCGCAGGACATCTGGGTCGCGCGCGGCGGCGCCCTGTCGGCGAACAAGAATGCGACCAGCTACCCCGACGAGATCAGCACGACCATGGGCGGCATGATCGCCAACGCCGAGGCGCTGGTGTTCGATGCCTCCGACCAGATGCCGTCGGCCATGAATGCGGCCTTCTGGTCACACATGGTCAGCCTGACATCCGGCTCCGAGACCGTCGACGAGGCGCTGGATGCGCTTCAGGAGGTCGCCGACGACGCCTACGCGCAGTAACGGCCTCTGATCTCACGCGGCCAGGGTGCGGCGCGAAGCCGCACCCTGGCCACTCCCGAGCACCTGAGCCCGGAGGGCGAACATGGCTGACAAGCTGATCACCGCGGCGATCGTGGTCGTCGGCGTGCCAGCCGTGCTGGTCGGCTACATCTGGGCCACGGAGCAGGTCCTCCGCGTTCTGCCCGAGGGCCGCAAGCCACGGGTTCGGCCCTGGCTGTGGCTCGGTCCGGCCCTGGCCTTCCTGGCCGTCTTCCTCATCTACCCGATGATCGGCACGGTCGTCCGCAGCCTGCAGGACAGCAGCGGCCAGAACTTCGTCGGCCTCGACAACTACGCCTGGTTCGTCGGCAGCTCCGATGCGCTCTCGGCGCTGAAGAACAACGTCCTGTGGCTGGTCTTCCTGACGCTGGGCGTGGTTGCCCTCGGCCTGTTGGTGGCGGTGCTGGTGGACCGCGTGCGGTACGAGACGATCGCGAAGAGCGTCATCTTCGTCCCGCTCGCGATCAGCATGGTCGCCGCCAGCGTGATCTGGCTCTACATGTACCAGTACAAGCCGGAGGGGGCGATCCAGACGGGGACCCTGAACGCCGCCATCGGCGTCTTCGGGGCGGGACCGGTGCCGTGGCTCCAGGTCCAGGAGTTCAGCGTCAACACCTTCATGCTCATTCTGGTGATGACCTGGATGTGGACCGGCTTCGCGATGGTCATCATCTCGGCCGCCCTGAAGGGGATCAACCCCGAGCTGATGGAGGCGGCCCGGGTCGACGGCGCCACCGAGTGGCAGGTCTTCCGCGGGATCGTCTTCCCGCTGCTGGTGCCGACGCTGGTGGTCGTCTCGACCACCATGATCATCACCGCCCTGAAAGCCTTCGACATCGTCTTCACCATGACCAGCGGCCAGCTGAACACGAACGTCATCGCCAACCTGATGTACTCCGAGATGTTCAAGTTCGGCCAGTACGGACGGGCGAGCGCCATCGCGGTGGTGCTGCTGCTGGCCATCGTGCCGATCATGTTCTTCAACATCGGGCGCTTCCGGCAGCAGGAGGCCGTTCGATGACCGCCGTCGGTGCGCCGGTCGAGCAGGCGGGACCGCGGGCGGGGTGGCTTGGGCGCCACCATATCGGCCTGCACACCGCCCTCATCGCCCTGATGATCATCTGGGCGGTCCCGACCATCGGCCTGCTGGTGAACTCGTTCCGACCGGCGACCGAGGCATTCGGCACCGGCTGGTGGCAGGCCCTCTTCCCGCCGTATCACTTCAGCCTCGAGAACTACGAACACGTCCTTGGCCAGAGCAACATCGGCACCAACTTCCTGAACAGCCTCTTCATCACCATCCCGTCCACCGTGATCCCGCTCTTCGTCGCCGCCTTCGCCGCCTATGCCTTCAGCTGGATGGAGTTCCCGGGTCGCAACATCCTCTTCGTGGTCGTCGTTGGATTGCTGGTGGTGCCCCTGCAGGCGACGCTGATTCCGGTCCTCAGCCTCTTCGCGAGCTGGGGCATCGCCGGGACCTTCCTGGCGCTGTGGCTGGCCCACACCGCCTACGGCCTGCCGTTCGCGGTCTACCTGCTGCGGAACTTCATGGGCTCGCTGCCGCGCGAGGTGTTCGAGTCGGCCGCGATTGATGGGGCCAGCGCGGTCACCAGCTTCTTCCGGCTGGCGCTGCCGATGAGCGTGCCGGCCATCGCGGCGCTGGCCATCTTCCAGTTCCTGTTCGTGTGGAACGACCTGCTGGTGGCGCTGATCTACATCAGCGCGGTGAACCCCGACAACCTGCCGCTGACGGTCAGCATCGCCGGCCTGGTGACATCGACCGGCGGCGGGACGGAGTTCCTGGGGGCCGCAGCGTTCATCTCGATGGCCCTGCCGCTGATCGTCTTCTTCGGGCTGCAGCGCTTCTTCGTCCGCGGCATCGTGGGAGGCTCGGTCAAGGGCTAGTCTTCAACTGGGTGCGGCGCCCCGTTCGTTGACGCGGGCCTCGGCCAGGTCGAGGACGAGCGCCGACCAGGCAAACCCCTTCGCGCCGTAGCCCTCTCCGGTCTCGGCGTCGTAGTGCTCCCGGAATCCTGACCGTTCGACCAGCCGCAGACTCGCGTCCTCGATTCGCGTTGCCAGCTCCGCGCGGCCGTGCCTGCGCAGCCCGCGGGCGATGTACCAGTTGGTGCCGATCCAGCTCGGCCCGCGCCACAGCACCGTTCCGCCGGCCGGCGCGCGGCGGTAGGCGGGGTTGCTCAGCGAGACGCTCGGGACGGGGTGGCTCGGCCCGAAGTCAGCCGGATCCTCGAGCCGCCGCGCGATGCGATCGACGATCGGGGCCGGCAGGTCGCCGAGGATGATGGGCAGCAGGCCCGCCACCGTGCCGCCGGGAAGCCGCCGCTCGTCCCGGCCGGCGAGGCCATGGAAGTCCTCGTCGTCCGACGACCAGCAGTGCTCGAGCAGGGCCGCCGCGGTGCGATCCGCGCGCTCGTCGATGCGCGCCGCGGCATCGATCTCCCCGACCTGGCGCAACAGCCCCGACAGAACGCGCAGGTTCGCGGCGTACAGGGCGTTCACCGCCAGGTCCTCGACCACGAACCGGTCTCGCTCGATGATGGCCCCGGTGTCATGGCCCGCCGCCGCGTTTGACTCCGCCACCACCCGCCAGGC
>Ga0209640_10003099_pt1 | contig 14548 bp, 11 predicted proteins | sample RifCSP10_1_FD_184018 | JGI IMG/M metagenome (GOLD analysis project Ga0209640, IMG submission 184018) | Soil microbial communities from Rifle, Colorado - Rifle CSP2_sed 10_1 (SPAdes) (version 2) | ecosystem: Environmental > Terrestrial > Deep subsurface > Rock core/Sediment | place: Rifle...
TCGCCTCGGGTCTCCCTTGTCTCGCGACGAAACCCTTCCGGGGACCGGCCCCCTGCAGCGGCGCTCGAATGCCAAGGTATTTGCGAGACGGTGCACTAGAGAGATCGCAAAGAAGAAGGGCGCTGCGTGGGGCGGCGCCCTTCTTCCTCCGGCAGGTGCGGTCGGCCCCCATCACCTTGTCGGAGGTTCGTCGCGTTCTCGCCTTCCGGACGCACCCTACCAGTTGTACCCGGCTTCCCCGTGCTGGGTCAGATCGAGACCCATCACCTCGTCCTCCTTCGTCACGCGCAAGCCGATGATCTTGTCGAGGGCGATCAGAAGCAGGAGGCTGACCACGAAGGAATACAGGAGGCAGACGCCCGCCGCGAGAGCCTGCAGAGCCAGCAGCTTCGGGTTCCCGTAGAACAGTCCGTTCGCGCCGGCCGCGTTGACCGCCGTCGTGGCGAAGAGACCCGTGGCGAGAGATCCGAAAGTCCCGCCGACGCAGTGCACCCCCACGACATCGAGGGAGTCGTCGTACCCGATCCTCCCCTTGAGCATCACGGCGCTGTAGCAGAGGGCGCCCGCCCCGAGCCCCAGGACGATCGCCGGAATGGGTGCGACGAATCCGGCCGCCGGGGTGATGGCCACCAGACCCGCCACGCATCCGGATGCGGCGCCGAGGACGGTGGGCTTGCCCCGGTGGACCCACTCGACGAAAACCCAGGACAGGGTCGCGGCGGCGGCCGCCACGTGGGTTGCGACGAAGGCGCTTGTGGACAGTCCTCCCGCCGCCAGCGCGCTCCCGGCGTTGAACCCGAACCAGCCGAACCAGAGAATGGCGGCCCCCAGGACCGTCATCGGCAGGTTGTGGGGCGCCATGTTCTCCGTGCCGAACCCCCTGCGCTTCCCGACCACCAGAGCGGCGGCCAGGGCGCTCACCCCCGACGTGATATGGACGACCGTGCCGCCGGCGAAATCCAGGACTCCCAGGTTGCGGATCCATCCGCCCACGCCCCACACCCAGTGGGCCACCGGGTTGTACACGAGCAGGGACCAAAGGAGGGTGAACAGCAGGAAGGTGGAAAATTTGAACCGCTCCGCGAAGGCCCCCGTGATGAGCGCGGGGGTGATCACGGCAAACATCATCTGGTAGACCATGAAGGCCTGGTGAGGGACCGTGGCGACGTAGTCGGGATACGGGTCCAGCCCGACCCCGCGCAAACCGAACCAGGTCAGGTCCCCGATGATTCCGCCCTGGTCGGGGCCGAAGGCCATGCTGTACCCGACCAGGACCCACTCCACGCTGATCAGTCCGATGATGATGAACGACTGCATGATGGTGCCGAGGACGTTCTTTCTGCGCACCATCCCCCCGTAAAACAACGCGAGGCCCGGGGTCATGAGCATCACCAGAGCTGCGGATAAAAGGAGAAAAGCGGTGTCCCCTGCATTCATGGAGAATCCCTCCTCGCAATGATGGGTGCCGACGGAGGATCAGAAAGGCAATCGGCGTGCCAACCCCGTACCGCGAGGATTTCCGGGGAGTTGCATGACCGCAGGGCGTGCCTGGCAAGACAGAATGAGCAATAATTAAACATTTATGCTTGTTTGTAGACATAAAGGGCCGCTCCGTTGCGAATGGACACCTCCCCGATCGGCGGATTCCCCCGGATTCTTCTGGATTCTTCTTGGAAGCGAGGATCGTTTGCGATAGAATTTCCGACCATTGGCCGGCTCCCCTTATCTCCTCTTTCCAAGGAGAACCCGATGACCGAACCCCTCTTCTCCTCCTGCATCCGCGGCGCCCGTTCCATCCTGTCGCTCGCGAGGGAATCCCTTTCGGCCGCCATCGCCCGCAGGGGACCCGACGCCCCCCTGGCATATCCCGGCACCGCATACGAGATCCCCGTGGTCTTCGGGCTGACGGATCTTGCGGTGACCACCCTCCGCGGGGCGGAACCCGCTCTTCTTCTGGCGGAAGGAATGATCCGGGAACGGCCCACCGCGGAAAACGCGCTGGACGCGGGAGCGGCGACGCTTCTTTGCGCGGACGTCCTGGAGGCGCTCCATCACGCGGAGGGGATCCCCTACCCCGCACCGTGCGTCGGCTTCGTCCCGGACTCGGTCCTGCGGAAACTGGGGATCTTCCTGGTGGACGGCTCCGTGCCGGGTGTCGCCGTGCTGGTCGGAAAGGCGTCCGACCCCGCCGTGGCGGCCTCCATGGTCCGGGATTTCCAGGAGGTCGGGCTCCTCGTCTTTCTCGCGGGGGACGTGGTCGGCCAGTTGGAGGTTTCCGGAATCAAGATGGGAGAGGATTTCCGGACCTTCCCCCTGGGCCCGCTCCCCGCGGTCGTGCACGCCGTGAACTTCGCGGTCCGGGCGGGCTTGACCTTCGGAGGGCTCGGCCGCGGCCAGGCGGGGCCCATGCTTTCCTACCTCGCGAATCGCGTCAAGGCCTTCGTCTGCGCCCTGGGTCCCCTGGACGATCTTTCCCTGGCCATCGCGGCCGGGGCCATGAAAGCCGGGTTCCCGGTGCTGTCCGACCAGGCCGTCCCCGAGATCCCCGGCGCGCTGCTGGCCCGCGCTCCGGGCGAGGAGATGGTCCGGGCCGGGATCGAGGCGCGAGGGATCAAGGCGAAGATCGTGAAGGTCCCCGTGCCGATCGCCTTCGGCCCTGCCTACGAGGGGGAGAGGATCCGCAAGGCGGACACGCATGTGGAGTTCGGGGGCGGACGCACCACGGCGTACGAGCTCGTGACGAGCGCGCCCCTTTCCGGGGTCCGCGACAGAGAGATCCTGGTCGTGGGCCCCGACATCCCCGACGTGGAAAAGGGCGGAGCGCTCCCTCTGGGGATCGTGGTTACAGTCGCGGGCACCCGGATGCAGAAGGACTTCGAGTCCGTCCTGGAACGGAGGATCCACCGGATCGTCAACTTCGGGGAGGGGACGATGCACGTCGCCCAGCGGGACACCACCTGGATCCGCATCTCCGACGAGGCGGTCGCCAGGGGCTTCCGCCTCGCGGATCTGGGGATGATGATCTACGCCAAGATGCTCTCCGATTTCGAGAACATCGTGGACAGGGTGTCGGTGACGATCCACACCCGGGAGGAGGACGTGCAGGCCGGACTCGCGGGAGCGAGAGCGGTCTACGCCGAGCGGGATGCGCGGGCCAGGACGCTGACGGACGATGCCGTCGAAGAGTTCTACTCCTGCACGCTCTGCCAGTCCTTCGCCCCGAACCACGTCTGCATCGTCACGCCGGAGCGGCTCGGCCTGTGCGGAGCCATCAACTGGCTGGACGGGAAAGCCGGGTACGAGATCACCCCGACGGGGCCGAACCAGCCCGTGCCCAAAGGAGACGAGCTCGACGCCGTCAAGGGAGCTTGGGAGGGGGTGAATCACTTCGTCCGCGAGCACTCCCGGAACACCGTCCCGGGATTCAACCTCTACTCCATCATGGAGGCGCCCATGACCTCCTGCGGCTGCTTCGAATGCATCCTTGCCCTCGTGCCCGAGGCCAACGGCTTCATGGTGGTCAACCGCGAGTACGCGGGGGCCGAGACCCCCTGCGGGATGGGGTTCTCCACGCTCGCGGGGTCGGTCGGAGGCGGCGTCCAGACGCCGGGCTTCATGGGCGTCGGAAAGCAATATCTCTTGAGCAGGAAGTTCCTGGCCGCCGAGGGAGGGCTCCCCCGCATCGTCTGGATGACGAGGGAATTGAAGGATCATCTCGGCCCCGGCCTTTCCCAAAGGGCAAAGGAGATCGGGATGCCGGACCTCCTGGCCAAGATCGCCGACGAGTCGATCGCGGTGACTCCGGAACGCCTGAGGGAATTCCTCGAGAAGGTCGGGCACCCCGCCCTTTCCCTGAAACCGCTGGTATGACGGTCACCCTCCCGAAGCAGACCTTTCCGGGCCGGATCGTGGAGGTGACCCTGCCCGCGGGCGAAGGGGGACAGTCCGTTTCCGTGGGGGGGCAGACCACCTTGCCCCTGATGCCCGAGGGGGAACAGCCGAACGCCGCCTCGATCGGAATCGAGGTCCGCACCGGGGACGAGGAACTTCCCCCGTCGCTGGCCCGCGCCCTCAGCGGAAAGGGGACCGACCCTTCCGCCATCGCCAGGAGCCTCGTCCGGGAGTGCGGCGCACAATTTCTTTTCCTGTCGCTCGCGGGGTGCCACCCCGACCTGGGGGGGCACACGATATCCCGGGGGGCCGGGATCGTCCGCGACGTCCTCCAGGCCGTCCCGTGCCCCGCGATCGTCGGGGGATGCGGCGAGGAGGAGACGGACGCCCTGCTCTTCCCCGCCGTCGCGGAAGCGGCGCCGCGACCGGTCTTCCTCTCGTATGCGGACGAGAAGAACTACCGTCTCGTTGCGGGCGCCGCGCTCGCCTACGGTCACGGGGTCGTCTCCTGGTCGCCGATCGACATCAACATGGCGAAGCAGGCGAACCTGCTGCTTAGGGACATCGGGATGCCGCCCCACCGGGTGTTGATCGACCCGCTGACCGGAGGGCTGGGGTACGGTCTCGAATACACGTATTCGATCATCGAGCGGATCCGGCTGGCGGGGCTTTCGGGAGACGCGGCCCTCGCCCGTCCGATCCTCTGCCACCTCGGAGACTCGTGGAAGGCCCGGGAGGCCATGGACTCCACCGAGGCGTCGTGGGGGGACGTGGTCGACCGGGGACGCCGGTGGGAGGAGGCGACCGCGTGGGCGTGCCTCGCCGCGGGGGCCGACCTCCTCGTCTGCCGGCACCCGGACAACGTGAGGACGCTTCGCGGGATCGCGGGAACGCCATGGCGCTGACCGCGCTCGAGATCTACAAACTCCTCCCGAAGACCAACTGCAAGGAGTGCGGGTTCCCCACCTGTCTCGCCTTCGCGATGCAGATCGCGGCGGGCAAGGCCGGGATCGAGCAGTGCCCTCCCGCATCCGACGAAGCCAGGGAGACGCTCGGGGCGGCCGCCGCACCGCCGCTGCCGAAAGTCACGGTGGGGAGCGGGGAGCGTGCGGTCATCCTCGGGGACGAGGTGGTCCTGTACCGGCACGAGAAGACCTTCTACCACCCGACCGCCTTCGCGATCTCCATTTCCGACGCCCTGGACGACGACGCTTTCGGGGAGCGGATCCGCCGGATCCGGGCGCTCTCCTTCGAACGGATGGGAGAAACGCTTGCGGTCGACATGGTCGCCGTCCGCTGCGACTCGGGGAATGCCGCCCGTTTCGCCCGGGCGGCGGCGGCCGCGAAGGAGGGCGCGGGACTGCCGCTCCTCCTGTCGGGACCGTGCGAGGCCCTGGCGGCTGCGCTTCCCTCTCTGGGGTCGGATCGCCCCCTTCTCTCCCCCCCTTCCGGGGAGGAGGAGGCGGGCGCCAGGCTTGCCGCGCCTCTCGGGTTGCCCCTTGTCGTCCGCGCGAAGGGGATCGACGGGCTGGAAAGGGCCCTGAACGCCGCGCGCGCCGCGGGCGCGCGCGATCTCGTGGCCGACCCGATGCCGGCATCCCTCCCCGAGGCGTTGGCGATGTCGGTGTACCTCCGGCGGCTTGCGATCCTCGCCCGCGTCCGGGAGGTCGCCTGTCCCACGGCATTCGACCTGGGGAACGGATTCCCCTTCCCCTTCGCCGCAGCGTCTCTCCTCGTGCCGAAATACGGATCCCTCCTGGTGCTGGACTTGGACGACCCCGCCGACCTCTTCCCGCTCCTCACGCTGCGTCAGAATATCTTCACGGACCCGCAGAAGCCCATCCAGGTAGAGGCGGGAATCTACCCGGTCGGGAATGCGACCCCCTCGTCCCCGGTCCTGATCACCACCAATTTTTCGCTCACGTATTTCACGGTCCGGTCCGACATCGAGGCGTCCCGGGTGCCGGCCCGCCTTCTGGTCGCCGACTGCGACGGGATGTCCGTCCTGACCGCCTGGGCCGCCGGCAAGTTCAGCGGAGAAAGCATCGCGAGGATCCTCTCGGAAAGCGGGATCGCCGGCGCGGTTTCCCACCGGACGCTGATCCTCCCGGGAATGGTGGCGCGTCTTTCGGGAAAGATCGAGGAGCTGTCGGGATGGCGGGTCCTCGTGGGCCCGCAGGAATCGTCCGCGCTCCCCACCTACCTGCGGCGGCTGCCGCCCGCCGCCTTCGCCCCCCCCGATGTCTGATCCGGGCACCGGAACCATCCGCTTCCTCCCCCAAGGCGTTTCCGTGCCCGTCGCTACCGGCGAGACGATCCTCTCCCACGCGATCCGGGCCGGCGTGCCGCTTCTCTCCCCGTGCGGCGGGGAAAAACGATGCGGAAAGTGCCGCGTGATCGTCGCCGGCGAGGCCGCAGGCGGGAATGACCCCGGCATCCTCTCCGGGGCGGACCTGCGGGCGGGCGTCCGGCTCGCCTGCCGATGCCGCCCCTCGGGGGGGGAAGACATCACCGTCACCGTGCCCCCCGAGAGCCTCCCCGCAAAGCTGATAGCCTACCTGGAAGGCCGGGACCTGGCCGAAGATGAGCCGTTTCTCCCCCTTCACACGGCAACGGGAGGGAGAAACCCTCTCGGGGTGGCCCTCGACCTCGGAACGAGCACCCTCGCGGGGGCGCTGATCGACCTCGTAGGCGGCAGACTGCTTGCCCGGACCGCCGCCGACAACCCCCAGATGTCCTGCGGGGAGGACCTCATCTCGCGGATCGTCTACGGCGAGGAGAGCGAGGGCGGATTCGCCCTCCTCCGGCAGCTGCTCCTGTCGGGGGTGGAGAAGGTGATCGCCGCCCTTCTCCGGTCGGCGCCCGCCGATGGGGAGATCGTGGACGTGACGGCGGCCGGGAACACGGTCATCACGCACATCCTCTACGGCGTCTCCCCGGCGCCGATCCGCCACCCGCCCTACCAACCGGTTTTCCGGGAGTATCCCGTGAGGACCGGGGAGGAGATCGGTTCCCTGGCCGCCTCTTCCGCCCCGTGGCGCCTTTTCCCATCCCTTGGGGGGTTCGTCGGCGGCGACATCGTGGCGGATGTCCTCGCCTCCGGAATGCACCGGGAGGAGACCGTCTCCCTCCTCTTCGACGTGGGGACGAACGGCGAGGTGGCTCTGGGAAACAACGAATTCCTGATGGCGTGCTCCTCCTCGGCCGGCCCGGCCTTCGAAGGGGGGGAGGTCGCATGCGGGATGCGCGCCTACCCCGGCGCGATCGAATCCGTGCGGATCGATCCGGATACCCTCGCCGCGGAGTGGACCGTCATCGGGGGAGGCAAGCCCCTTGGGATTTGCGGCTCGGGGATCCTCGACCTGTGCGCGGAGATGTTCCGCGCCGGCCTGATCGACCGCGCCGGGCAGTTCGTCCCCCGGACGGGCGCACCGTTCGCCGAGACGGCAAGGGGGAGAGCGTACCTCGTGGCGAGCGCGCAGCAAAGCGCCACCGGCTCCGCCATCTGCTTCGCCGCCCCGGACATCAAGAGCGTCCTGAGGACGAAGGCGGCTCTCTGCGCGGCGGCCGACTCCCTGCTCGCGGCCGTCGGTCTCCCGCGCAACGCCGTGGAGCGGGTGTACATCGCAGGGGGGTTCGGCAATTTCCTCGACCTCCGGTCGGCCCTGTCTCTCGGGGTGTTCCCCCCCTTCCCCATGGAAAGGTACGTCCCGCTCGGCAACGCTTCCCTGGCGGGCGCCATCGGGGCGATCCGGAGCAGGAGGCGCTGGAAGGAGGCGCTTGCGCTCGCGGCGGCGGCGACCTACCACGATCTTTCGTCCGATGCCGGATTCATGGAGGCCTTTCAGCGCGCCCTGTTCATTCCCCACACCGATGAGGAGAGCTACCGGACGGTTCTCTCCCCGGGGGGGGGACGATGATGGATCTTCCGGGATCCTTCCTCCCCACGGGCGTAGGCAGCCTGCCGCACGAGGACCCCGACCGGGCGGTTCGCGTCGTTCTGTCCGGGTGTCCCGCCGTACCGTACTGGCCCCAGCTCCCCCGGAGGACGTTCCTCGAGAACATGTACGTCCAGTTCGCCGCCGGGCTGCCGGCCTCGAACCTCTCGGGGGAGAAGCTCCTCGTGGAGTGCGGCGATGCGATGATGGCCGAGGCGGAAGAGTTCTACGCCCGCTACCTCTCGGGGGAACTGGCCCCCTTCGCCGTCCCGGCGGACCGGGCTGCCGGCCTCGATCGGCTCCTCGCGCTTTCGGGCGGAGCCTACCCGGCTGTGAAGGGGCAGATCACCGGACCCGTTTCCTTCGGCCTCATGGTCACCGACCGCGGGAAGCGCCCACTCTATTACGACCCCATGGGCAGGGATATCCTCGTGAAACACCTCCTCCGGGTCGCCCAGTGGCAGGTCGGGCAGCTTGCGCGGCTCTCCCCGAACGTCATCCTCGTCGTCGACGAGCCGTATCTCGCTTCCCTCGGATCGGCGATTCTCTCCCTGTCCCGGGAAGAGGTGGTGGCTTCCCTGGACGAAATCTTCGAGGGCCTGCCCGACATTCTCTGCGGGATCCACTGCTGCGCGAACACGGACTGGGGCCTGGTGCTGTCGACGAAGGTCCGGTATCTCTCCTTCGACGCCTTCGAGTACTCCGATTCCCTGCTGCTCTACCCGGGGGAGGTGGCGGAATTTCTCGGGCGGGGAGGGAAGCTCGCCTTCGGGATCGTCCCGACGTCCCGGGAGGGGATCGGCCGGGAGACCCCGGAAACCCTGGCGGTGCGGATGGACGCGATCCTGCGGAAATTCTCGGAGCGCGGGATTCCGGAGGAGAAGGTGGGAAAGTCGGCGCTCATTACGCCTGCCTGCGGGCTGGGCACGGTCCCGGAGGGGGACGCGGAGCGCGCCATCGGGCTCGCCGCCGGCCTGGCGGGCCTCTTGCGCGATCGGTACGGGGGGTCGCCGCCGTGACCACGCTGATCGCCGTCGCGGGGAAAGGAGGGGTCGGGAAGACCACGTTCGCGGCGCTTCTCGTGCGCGCCCTCGTGGGGGCGAAAGCCCGCCCGGTCCTTGCGGTCGACGCGGACCCCAACGCGAACCTTCACCTCCTGCTCGGCTTCCCCCTCCCGCAGCCGCTGGGCACGCTCCGGGAAGATCTCCTGGCCGGGGAGAGCGGAAACCGATCCAAGGGGGAGATGCTCGAGGCGATGGTCCAGCGACGGGTCGCCGAGGGCGACGACGTCGACCTCGTCACGATGGGGCGGGGCGAGGGGCCCGGCTGCTATTGCTACGTGAACAGCCTGCTCCGTCAGTCCCTCTCCCGCCTCGCGGGGAACTACCGCGCGGTCGTCGTGGACAACGAAGCGGGAATGGAGCACCTGTCCCGGAGAAACCTGCGCACGATCGACCACCTGATCCTCGTCGCGGACCCGTCCCCGCGAGGGATGGGGGCGGCTCGCGCGATCGGGGACCTGGCCGTCCAGCTGGGGCTCCCCGTGGGAAAAACATGGCTCATGCGCAACCACCCGTTCGGGGGGCGGGAAGACGCAGGAACGCCGCGGGGAGAGATCCCCCTCCTGGCCGAGATGCCGTTCGACCCTTCGCTGCCGGCATGGGAGGAGGCGGGGAACTCCTTCCTCGGGATCCCTAGCACCTCCCCCGCGGTCGCAGCCGTCGAATCCGCCGTGAGGACGATGCTCCGGGGGGAGTTGGAGTGAGGATTCTCGTGTCCGTACAGGGGAAGTACGGGGAGCGGATCGCCTCCAACCTCCGGGAGAACGGGCCCGCCGGATGGGAGGTGGAGGTTCTCCCTCTGCCGGCGCGCCTCCCGGCGGTGATCGACGACCCTTCCGAATTTCTCCCCTCCCCGATGCCGCGGGCGGACCTGCTCGTCTCGCTCCACGAATCCCCCGGGGCGGCGGATCTCATCCCGGACATCGCGCAGGGGTGCGGGGCCAGGGCGGTGCTGGCGGCCGTGGACGACCAGACGGCGTGCCCACCGGGGCTGGTGAACCAGATCCGGAAGCGGCTTGACCGGATGGGGGTCGCGGTTTCGTTCCCTCGTCCCCTCTGCAGTTTCGAAGGAGGCCCCCACGAGCTGCTCGAGGCATTCGCCGAGCGGTTCGGTCACCCGATCCTGTCGATCAGGCGCGACGGCGACCGGGTGCTTTCCGTGGAGGTGCTGCGGGACGCCCCGTGCGGTTCTGCCCGGTTCGTCGCGTCGGTCCTTCCCGGCGCCCGGGTCCAGGAGGCGGGGGACACGGGTGCGTTGCGGCACCACCATCACCCGTGTCTCGCCTCGATGGAGATCGTACCCGACCTGAACGACACCCTCATGCACTTGTCCGGGTACATCGTCCGAGCGGCGATCCGGGCCGGGCTGAAGGAAAAGGAGCAACCCCCTTGCGCGACGGGGATTCCGGAAACGGATCCGCCCCGCCGGCATCGATAGGGATATGGAAAACGGCCCGAAAGTCACCCCGAACCAGCTGATCGCCGAGATGCACCGGACCGTGGACCGGCTCGCCGAGGACGGTGCGGACCGCGGGGACATCAAGATCCTTGCCCGGGCCCTGCGGGAGCTTCGGCACTCCTTCCGCGTCCTGTCGGAACACAAAGGCGTGCGCAAGGTCACGGTCTTCGGCTCCGCCCGCTCCCTTCCCGAGTCCCCTTCCTACCGCCAGGCGGTGGCGTTCGGCAGGGAGATGGCCGGGAAAGGATGGATGGTCATCACGGGGGGGGGCGAGGGGATCATGGAAGCCGCCCACGTCGGCGCGGGCCAGGACCTGGCGATGGGGATCAACATCCTCCTTCCCTTCGAGCACGGCCCCAACCGGATCATCGCAAGCGACCCCAAGCTCATCCACGTGAAATATTTCTTTACCCGCAAGCTCCTTTTCGTCAAGGAGTCCCAGGGGGTGGCGCTCTTTCCCGGGGGGTTCGGCACGCTCGACGAGGCATTCGAGGTCCTGACCCTTCTGCAGACCGGGAAGGGCATGCTGTTCCCGATCGTTCTTCTGGACGAGCCCGGGGGCAACTATTGGCGCATCTGGAGGGAATTCGTGGAAGGACATCTGCTCCGCCGGGGGCTGATATCCCCCGAGGACCTCTCCCTCTTCCGGGTCACGGATACCGTGGAGGAAGCCGTAGAGGAAATCCTCGGCTTCTACCGGAATTACCACAGCATGCGTTACGTCGGAAAGGAGCTGGTGATCCGGATTTCCCGTCCGCTTCCCCGGCATGCCCAATCCCGGGTTCGGCGGGACTTCTCCGACCTTCTCGCCGCGGGATCATTCCGGACGGGGTCCAGCCTGCCGGATGAGGAAAACGAGCCGCACCTGGCGGCACTTCCGAGACTCATCTTCCGGTTCAACCGGAAACATTTCGGGAGGCTTCGCATGCTCATCGACTTCCTCAACCGCGAAGTCGACTGACGGGGGAGACCGGGGGCCGCCTTCCGGAGGTGGTCACGAAGGCGGTTCGTCCAGGACATCCCGGACGACGCGTGTCAGCGTATCGGCGCGGTACGGTTTGGCGAGAAACGCGGAAGCCCCGGGAAAGGAAATCAGGCTCCCCGCCTCATCGGCCCGATAGCCGCTGGACAGCACGACCTTCGCCCGGTTGTCGATCTCCCGGATCCGCCCCAGAACCTCCATCCCCGACATGTGGGGCATCGTCAGGTCCAGAAGGACAAGGTCGATCGAATCCTTCCCGGCGCAGTACATGTCGATCGCCTGCTTGCCATCCCCGGCGGTCAGCACCCGGTATCCATGCATCGAAAGGATCTGCATCCCGAGATCCCGGATCATCTCCTCGTCGTCCACGAACAGGATCGTCTCCTTCCCCTCGAGCGGGCGTTTCGTTTCCGGAGGGGGCGCCGTCTCCTCCGGGTGATCCTTCGAACGGGGGAAGTAGCAACGGAAGGTGGTCCCGGTTCCCGGCTCGCTGTCGAGCGTGATCCATCCCTCGTGCTGCTTGACGATCCCGTACACGGTGGAAAGCCCGAGCCCCGTCCCGCGCCCGAGCCCCTTGGTCGTGAAGAAAGGCTCGAAGACCCGTCGCTGCGTCGCCACGTCCATCCCGGCGCCGTTGTCGGCGATCGAGAGGACGATGTATTCCCCCTTGCGCGCATACGGGTAGACCCGGCAATACTCCTCCCCGATCACGACGTTCTCGGCGCGCACCCAAATCGACTTCCCCTCCGCTTCCCGCCCCCCCCCCTTCCCGTCCTCCAGTTGCTCCATGATCGCGTCCCGGGCGTTGATGCACAGGTTCATCAGCACCTGGTGCACCTGGCTGGAATCCGCCTGGGCGAGCCAGAGATCGTCGGCTGCGGATACCGACACGCGGATCCGTCTGTCGATCGTCTGGGAGGAGAGTTGGACCACCTCGTGCACCACCCGATTCACGTCCATCGCCCGCCGTTCGATCGGAGTGCGACGGGAAAATTCCAGCAACTGCCGGATCAGGCGAGCCGCCCTTTCCGACGCCTGGATCGAATCCTCGATCGATTTGACCGCCGCCGAGCTCGGCGGGACGATCTCCCGGGCGAGGTCGAGATTTCCCAGGATCCCGGTCAGGATGTTGTTGAAATCGTGTGCGATCCCTCCCGCCAGGGTACCCACCGCTTCCATTTTCTGCATGGTGACGATCGACAGTTCGAACCGGCGCCTCTCCGTGACGTCGGTCCCCGCCGCGATGACCGACCGCACCGTCCCGCCCGGGCCCGGGATCGTCGCATAGTTCCAAACCACCACCCGCTCTTCCCCCGATTTCGTCCGAATCGGGGTTTCCGGCGACGGCAGGATCTGTCCGTCCTGGATCCGCTCGAAGGTGCGCTCGTGGAAATCGCGGGCCGACTCCGACAGGAGGAAATCGGTCATTTTCCGCCCGATCGCCTCGGCCGCCGGGTAGCCGGTCACCTCCTCGCACTGGCGGTTGAACAGGAGGATCTTTCCGTCGGGACCGAGCTGGAGCACCATCATGCCGGCGACATCGAGAACCTTGGCGGAGAAATCGCGCTCCTTCCGGAGTTCCTCGAGGGTTTGCATCCGGAGGGTGACGTCGCGGAAGATGAGCATGCCGAGCGGTCCGGTCATCGCCCGCTCCCATTCCTCGGTCCGGCCCGACCGCGGGATCCAGGACGCCGCGATCTCTCCCTCGAACAGCGAATCGTCCTTCTGCCGCATTTCGGTGATCACGACATCTTCCCGGTCGCCCCCTTCGGGCTGGAACAGGTGGGAAGGAACCGGAAGGTGTCCCGTCCCGGGGAACAGCACGGCGGGATTCTTCCCCACCAGTTCCTCCGGGGAGGAATACCCGAGCATCCGGACCGCCGCAGGGTTGACCCGCACGATCGCCCCGCCGCGGACGAGAACCACTCCGTCCCGCTGCAACTGGAAAAGCTCTCCGTACGATTTTTTCGCGCAGACGAAAAGCTCGTGACGCCTGGCGCTGAACACGGCGGTCCCCACACGACACGCCATCGCCGCGATCGCCCCCGTCTCCAGGCTGTCGAAGGCGTTCTTCCGCCCGCTGCCGATGGAGAGCACCAGGGGGGACGATTTTTTCACATCGATCCGGACGGAGGCGAAGCTTAGGATCCCGTGTTTCGCGGCGGCACTCCTCCAGGGCGCGGTTCCCGGATCGTCGGGTACGCAATTCACCACGCACGCCTCCCCGGAGCGGACAGCCACCCCGGGGGGGCAGTCCCCTTCCGGGGTTTGATCCCAGCGAAGCGGGACCTCCGACAGGAACCCCTGTCCCTCTCCCGCGCTTTTCCCCCGGCTCACCGAACCGTCGGGCTCCGCGGTCCCGATCCATACCAGACGATACCCGTTCCCCTGCGCGAGCCCGTCGCACACCACGGACAGGATCTTCTCCTCGTCGAGCACGCCGATCAACGCCCGGTCCACATCCACGATCTGATGGAACCGGCTCTCCAGCCTCTCTTTGAGGAGGTACCACCGCTCCGTGAGGGCGAATCCGATCCCCAGCAGAAAGGAAACGGCGAACTCGATCACCTGGACCGCGAAGTCGAAGGATGCAGGGTCGGGATCTTGCGCATACAGGCGGAGAGAGTCGATCCGCATCCCCCCCACGATGAGGAGTGCGCCGGATACGAGAAGCCATGGCGCTCCCAGACGGCGGCGGAAAACGAACCGGATCGACAGGAACGCCGCGAGAAACTGAAACGCCACGGAACAGACAAGCAATGCGGCCAAACCGCTTCCTCCCGTAAGGAACGGCCCCGTCATTTCCCCGGCCGTTTCCCTATCCTCTTCGGCAGGATTCCGGAAAAAATTTGGCTGTTTTTCGCCCCGATGCGAACTCCTTCCCTCGCCGAAGAATCCGGAACGGAAGGACGGCGCCGCGATTCCCGCCGCCCGTTTGCGCGTCTCCCGCGAAACCTTTATGCTGGGAACCGCACCGAAAAACCACAGGAACGAGCTTGCGCGCGAGGGGGGAGCCATGGGGCAGATCGTGCACACGTCGCGGATCGTCATCACGAGGGAGAAAGGGCCTACCCGAAAGGCGTTGATCGAGGGGTTCGCCGAGCCGGTCTATTACGGCGTCCACGGGGGGATCAAGAACTTCTACAAGGTGGACCCCGAAAAGGAGCATGCCGCCACCCTCGACCACATCGTCGGGGCGGTCGGCGGCTGAATGATG
>Ga0209640_10003100_pt1 | contig 14548 bp, 15 predicted proteins | sample RifCSP10_1_FD_184018 | JGI IMG/M metagenome (GOLD analysis project Ga0209640, IMG submission 184018) | Soil microbial communities from Rifle, Colorado - Rifle CSP2_sed 10_1 (SPAdes) (version 2) | ecosystem: Environmental > Terrestrial > Deep subsurface > Rock core/Sediment | place: Rifle...
CGTACTCGGTCCACCGGTCGTAGTCCTGGAAGAGCGCCCACATTCGCTCGCACGAGTGTGGGATGTCGAGGGTGTACCGGTGCTCTCTCATCGCGTCCGGTCGTGGAGGCGAAGGACCCGCGCGGTCGCGTCGCCGAGAAACTCGTTCATGGACGCCTCGTCGAGTGGAAGCTTGCGGGCGGATTCGAGCGCTCGGCCCATCGGAATCACCGGGTGGTCGGAGGCGAAGAGCACGCGGCCGCGCCCCCGCGACGAGTTCATGAACCGCACGAGGCCCTCATCCATGTAGTCGGCGAGATAGGCGGAGTTCGAGAGGTAGAGGTGCTCCCATTTGAGCATGAAGGTGACGAGCAGCGACTCATACGGGTGGCCCATGTGCGCCCCGATGACCGTCAGATCCGGGAAATCGATCAGCACCCGCTCGAGTCGGCGTGGGTGTTGGCAGTCGGAGTCGGCGCGGGGGCCGGGCACGCCGACGTTGATCGCCACGGCGAGTTCGAGCTCCTCACACGCGGCGTAGAGCGGGTAGTAGCGGGCGTCGTCGAGCGCGATTTGGTCAAGGAAGGGCGCGATGCGCACGAGGACGAACCGCGGGTGCGCGGCGAGCGAGCGGACGCGCTCGACCATCTTGCGCGGGCGGGGCGGGGGTCGATTCGGCTCGTTGACCGACGCCGCCACGTAGAGGCCACTCACGGGGGCGGCGGCGTGTGCGTCGGCGGCCTCGAGGAGATCCTCCGCAGCGAACAGGCCGTCACGGTGGCACGACTCCGGGGGACGGAAAGGGAGGGTGATGACGGCGCCGTCGACGCCCGCCCCGTCCATCACCGACAGCAGATCGTCGAGCGACTGCGAGGCGGAGAACAGTCCGTCGCCGAAAAGTTGCTTGGCGCCCTGGGCCTCGTCGCTCTGGGTCCACCGCTCGGCGAAGGCCGGCGAGACGACGTTGGCCCACAGGTCGATCACCGGCATGCGCGGGACTGTACCGGACGCATGTGTGGGAATGTCCGGAGTCACGTAAGGTCCCGACGTGCCCGGAATTTGGTCCCACGTTTCCGACGCTCCCGACAAGCCGGCGCTCGTCATGGGCAAGGACAGCCGGACCTTCGGAGCCCTCGGGGATCGGTCACGCCGCCTCGCTTCGACCCTCGCCGCGCATGGGGTCGGACCCGGCCAGCCGGTGGCGGCGATGCTGCCCAACGGATTCGAGTTCTTCGAGACCGGCTGCGCCGCTGCCGCGTTGCAAGCGCGCTTTCTCCCGATCAACTGGCATCTCAAGGGGGAGGAACTCGCGTACATCGTCGCCGACTCCGGGGCCCGTGTCCTCGTGGCCCACGAGTCCCTCGGTGGGCCGGTGGACGTGGCCGCCGCGGCGAATCCGGATCTCGAGGTGCTGACCGTCGGGAGCCCCGCATGCTCCTATGAGCCGGCCCTTGCGGCCGCCGACCCGTGGCCCGGCGACGGGTGGCCGGCGCCGGGCTACATGTTCTACACGTCGGGCACGACGGGCCGTCCGAAGGGCGTGCTCCACGGCAACGTGGACACCGAGCGCCTCGATCTCATGAATCAGGGTCTGATCGGGCTGTGGGGGATCACGGCCGACGACGTGTACCTGCTCACCGGCCCCGGTTACCACGCAGGTCCGGGGGGATGGGCCTTCGCACATCTCTACGCCGGGGCCACCGTGGCGATCCTCCCCTCGTTCGACCCGCGCATCTGGTTGGTGGCGGTCGATCGCCACGCGGTCACGACGACGTTCATGGCTCCGGCGCACTTCATCCGCGTGCTCGAGGTCCCCGAGGCCGACCGCTCGGGTTACGACCTCGACTCGTTGCGGTTGGTGATCCACGCGGGCGCGCCGTGCCCCGAGTCGGTGAAGCGGCGCATCATCGAGGCACTCGAACCCGCGGAGATTTGGGAGTTGTACGGCATGAGCGAGGGCGGGGCGACGCGCGCGTCGCCGAGCGAGTGGCTCGAACGCCCCGGGACCGTCGGCAAGCCCTGGCCCGGGGTGGAGATCCGGATCGTCGGCGAGGACGGCTCCGAGCAGCCGGCGGGCGAGCCGGGCGTCATCTACGTCACCCCAGCCGGGGGCCGGTTCGAGTACCACAACGACCCCGAGAAGACGCGGGGCGCGTGGAGCGGCGACCTCTACACCGTCGGCGACATCGGGTACCTCGACGAGGACGGCTACCTCTTCCTGACGGACCGCGCCAGCGACATGGTGATCCGAGGTGGGGTGAACATCTATCCCGCCGAGATCGAGAACGTCCTTCACGACCATCCCGACGTCGTCGACTGCGCGGTGTTCGGCGTTCCGGACGAACGGCTCGGCGAGCGGTTGAAGGCGATGCTTGAGACGCGCCGTCCCGTCACGGTCGAGGAGATCCAGGAGTACGTGCAGACCCGGCTGGCCGACTTCAAGTGTCCCGAGATCGTGGAGTTCGTGGCGAAGTTGCCCCGCGACCCCAACGGCAAGGTCTTGAAGCGCCGCCTGCGCGAGGAGCACTGGAAGGACGAGGCCCTCAACGTGTGACCGACCCCGTCCTTTCGAGTGTGAGTGCCTGCCCGGCTGACGCCGGGCAGGCACTCACACTCGCCGTGGGGTGGTCGGGCCGAGTGTTACCCGGCGGTCGCGGTTTAGACCTCCGATGTCACGGAGCCGCGCCGTGTTCCGCGATGAGGGCGGCGATCTGCGGGCGCGAGACCTTGCCCAACTCCGTGTAGGGGATCTCGTCGACGACAGCGATGCGTTCGGGTGCCTTCCATGGCGCGAGGTGCTGACGGCAAAAGGCGACGAGGTCGGCGGGCGCGACGCCGCCATCGATCACGACCGCGGCCCCCACCCGTTCGCCGAGTTCCTCGTCGGGAATCCCCGCGACGGCAACGTCGACCACCGCTGGATGCTTGCGCAACGCCTCCTCCACCTCAATGGGCCCGAGCTTCTCGCCGCCGCGGTTGATGGTGTCGGCGAGTCGCCCCTCGACCCAGACGTACCCGCCGTCGTCGACCCGGGCGAGGTCACCGGTACCGTGCCAGTCGCCCTGCTGATGGACTTGAAACTCGCCCGTCTCGGCCAGGCGCCACTCGATGCCTGGCAACACCCGCCCGACCGATCCGACGCGGGTCGGGTCGCGATGATCGGCGGGCGAGAGCATCGTCACGGCGCCGAGCGTTTCGGTCTGTCCGTAGACGTTCGAGAAGTCGACGTCGGGCATCGCCTCGACGGCGCGGCGGATCAGATCGGGCCCGGCGGGTGCGGCGCCGTAGGCGAGCGTTCGCAGCGACGACAGATCGGCGTTGGTGAAGTCGGGGTGGTCGAGGATGCGCCGCAGCATCGCCGGAACGAGGAACGTGCGCTGGATCCGGTGACGCTCGACCAGCGCGAGCCACTCGCCGGCGTCGAAGCGCGACTGGATGACGCTCGTGCTGCCCGCTGCGAGCGCCACGAGCAGACCCACGAGGCCCCCCACGTGGACGGCAGGAACGCAGCACAGTGCTCGGACGGGTTCGGCGGCGGGATCGAAGGTGGCGGAGAACAAGGCCACCCGGGGAACGAGGTCGCCGTGTGACAGCGCGACCGCCTTGGGGAGGCCGGTCGTGCCGCTGGTGAACAGCACGAGCGCGGTGTCGTTCGCGTTCACACCTACCGGGGTGGGGGCATCACCGCCCCACCGCAGGGCGATCGCCGGCGTCAGCGGCGATCGGCCGAGCGCGTCACCGACGAGGCCGACGAAGCCGTCGCCGGCGATGGCGCGATCGCACCCCGACGCGGCGTGGAGCTCCCGCAGTTCTCCCGCCGTGAGCCGGTGGTTCATCGGCGCGGCGGCGGCGCCGATTCGTGCCGCGCCGAGGACCGCGCTCAGAAAGAGCGTGCTGCATTCGTCGACCACCATGACCCGGTCGCCGACGCCGACCCCCATATCGGCGAGCGCGTTGGCGGTCGACGCGATCCCCGCGCCCAACTGGCCGAAGGTGATGGTCTGCTCACCGATCACGAGGGCGGCCCGCTCCGGCGCCTCTTCCACCACCCGATCGAGCAGCCCCCCCAAGTTCTTGACGGTGGATTGCATCATGCCCGTGCCTCGCCCTCCGCCAAGACCATCAGGCGAGGGGTGACCAGGGGGCGGCGCGAAGCAGTCGGCTCTCCCACTGATCGCGTACCTCGAGCGCGTCGTGCATCCACGTCCCCGGCGCGCGGTATTCCGCGGGCACGTCGTTGCTGAACAGCCCGACGAGCGCCTCCGGTCGGATGACCCGTTGCCACAGCACGATCTCGCGACGTCGGCCGGTTCCCCACACCGGCGTCAACGCCGCTTCGAGGCGCAGCATCGACCGGCCGGACGCTTCGGCCTTGCGCAACGTGTCGACGTACTTCGTCCCCGCCTTCTCGAGGTACGCCTCGTAGCTGCCGCGGTACGGCCACGCCGTGTCCTCCATGAACAGCGCCTGGCCCGTGCCGTCCCCCGCCGTCGTCCTTGGCGGCGACTCGAAATCGATATTGGTCAGCACCGCGTCGAGTGGCGAGAACGGCAACGGCGTCAGCACCTTGGCGACGTGCTCGTGCCGCAGGGCGTCGACGGCGTTCGCCCACTCGCGCAGGTCGCCGTGGCGCATCCGGTGCGAGGCGCGGTGCCACGCGTTCCCATCGCGCACGGCGGTCATCGTGATCACGGTGTACGAGGGTCCCGTGCCGTGGGCGTGGTGAAGGTAGTAGAGGAGGCGCAGGTCGTCGTCGTCGGGATGCGATCGGTAGAGGTCCTCGAATTGCTCCTCGCCGTCACCCGTCACCCGATGCACTTCGTGGACGATCAGCATTCGCCGGCCTTAGCGAGCATGAACGGCCGGCCTGGTGCGCGCTTCCCCGAAGAGGGAGGCGTGCGTGACGGCGGCGAGGGTGTCGAGGACTGCCCCCCGATCGACCTTCTGGCCCGCGCCGAGCATCCCGGAGATGGCGTAGTAGTGGTAGCGCTCGATCATGGCGACGAGGGCGATCGCCGCCGCGGCCGCGTCGAGCTCCGGAGCGCCGGCCGCGATGCGCCGCCCAAGCGACACTGCGAACCCGCCGAGGAGATCCGTGCCGATCCTCCCGAGATCACTTTTCTCGGTCTCTGCCGCCGTCCAGGCGCCGATGATCGGTCCGGATCGCTCGTAGACCTCCGAGAACCGATCGAGCCATGCCCGGAGCTCGCGGCGACCGGCGTCGTCCGGGGTCACCTCGCCGAGGGAGTCGGCGAGCCCGGCCATCTGCTCGGCGACGTCGGAGGCGAGCGCCTCGATGAGGTCGTCCTTGTTGGAGAAGTACAGGTAGAAGGTTCCGTGGGACGTTCGAGCGGCCTTCACGATGTCGTCGACCCGCGCCGCATGGAAGCCCTTCTTCGAGAAGACCTCCACGCCGGCGTCGAGGAGCTTGCGCATCGTGCGCTTGCCCCGCGCGCGTAGCTCGCGATCGCGAGCGGGCGTGCCTCCCTGCGTGTCTTCGTTGGCCTGGGCCACGGCGGGCAGGGTAGAAGATAGGTGACACGGGCGTCAGTTTTCGCCCATCCGGCCGAGTCGTTCCCACGAGGTGGACCCCATGTTGCTGAAGGATCGTGTCGCCATCGTCACCGGTGCGGGCCGGGGCATCGGGCGCGAGTTCGCCCTGTGTCTCGCTCGTGAGGGGGCCAGCGTCGTGGTCAACGACCTCGGGTCGGGCCTCGACGGCGCCGGCGCCGACGGCGACCCCGCCGCGCAGGTGGTCAAGGAGATCGAAGCCGAGGGGGGGAGGGCCGCGGCGTCGTTCGACTCGGTTTCCGACTTCGACGGCGCGGCCCGCATCGTGCAGACCGCGCTCGACGCCTTCGGGAGGGTCGACATCCTCGTCAACAACGCCGGCATCGTGCGCGACCGCACGCTGCTCAAGATGGAAGAGGACGACTTCGACGCCGTCGTCGGTGTCCACATGAAGGGCACGTTCAACTGCACGCGCCACGCCGCACCGCACATGAAAGAGCAGGGGTACGGGCGGATCATCAACGTCACGTCACAGGCCGGTCTGCGCGGCAACTTCGGTCAGACCAACTACGGCGGCGCGAAGGCTGCCATCATGGGGATGACCTTCGTTTGGGCGCTCGAGCTGGGGCGCTACGGCATCACCGTCAACGCCATGTCGCCGGCGGGGGCGACCCGTATGACCGCGGCCTTGTTCGAGCGGGCCGGCACGGAACCGCCGCCCGAGCAGAACCCCGCGCTCAACGCACCGCTGGTCGCCTTCCTCGCCTCGGAGCGCGCCGGTCACGTGAACGGCCAGATCGTCGGTCGAACCGACTACGCCTACACGCTCTACCGGCACCCGCTCCAGAAGGCCTACATGTGGAAGGACGGCGGCTTCACTCCCGCCGAGGTGGCCGACAACTTCGACCAGATCTTTGGCACGCAACTCGAGCAGGTGGGGATGATCATGCCTGAGCAGATGCAGAAGAAGGATCAAGGGGCGAAGCCGGACGCGGGAGGCGCGTCGTAGCGACCTCCCGATCGATCCCCGCGCCGGGCGAGGCTCCGCTCCCCGCGCCGAGCGCCGCCGCCTTGCTGCGGCGGAATGCCGCCGACCCGGCGATCCGAGATCGTCTCGCCATCAAGTTCGGTGAGCGCGCGTGGACGCACGCCGAGTACTTCGCCGAGTCGTGCCGGTTCGCTCAGTTGTTCGCAGCGCGGCGGCGTCCGGAGCCGGCGCCCTTCCATGTGGCTGTGCTCTTAGACAACACCCCGGACTACCTCTTCGCCTTCGGCGGCGCCGCTCTCGTGGGCGCGACGGTGGTCGGGCTCAACCACACGCGGCCGCCCGACGGCCTGCTGCACGACGCGTCGCACACCGACGTCGGCTTGCTCGTCGCCGAGCCCCGTCACGTCGACAAACTCGGTCCGATCGTCGAGCGCCTCGGGCTCGGTACCGACGAGTTGCTGATCACGCGCCGATTCGTCGATGCCGACGACCCGGCCGTCACCCCGGCCGCCGCAGATCTCGACGACGCGCTTTCCGGCGTTCCCGACGCCGACCCGGGGATCGAGCCCGACCTCGACGCCCGGTGGGCGCTGATCTTCACCTCCGGAACCTCCGACGCGCCCAAGGCGGTGATCTGTTCGCAGCGTCGGCTCATGGTGACCGGCAACCGGCTTTCGATGATCCTCGGAGTCGGACCCGACGACTGCGGCTACGTCTGCATGCCGCTGTTCCATTCCAACGCGGTCATGGTGGGATGGGCGCCCTCGATCATCCACGGCGCCGCCGTCGGTCTCGCTCGCAAGTTCTCGGTCTCGCAGTTCCTTCCCGACATCCGACGGTACGGGGCGACGTGGTTCGGCTACACCGGGAAACCGCTGTCCTACCTGGTCGCGTCGCCGGCGAATCCCGACGACGCCGACAACCCGCTCCGCATCGCCTTCGGCAACGAAGGGTCCCCGGAAGTGGTGGAGGCGTTCTCGGTGCGCTTTGGCGTCGAGGTGATCGACGCCTACGGCGCGACCGAGGGCGGCATCGCCGTCAACCGCGACGTCGCTCCGCGGCCGGGCGCGCTCGGGCTCGCCACTAAGAACGTGAAGGTGGTGGACGAGGAAGGTCGGGAGTTGCCGCGCGCCCGATTCGACGCCAACGGCCGGCTCGTCAACGCCGACGAGTGCGTGGGTGAAATCGTCAACGTCGCAGGAGCCGGGCCCTTCGAGGGCTATTACAACAACGCCGAAGCGTCAGAGCGCACGACCAAGAAGGGCTGGTACTGGAGCGGGGACCTCGGCTACGTCGACGACGACGGCTACCTGTATTTCGCCGGCCGCAACGCCGAGTGGCTCCGCGTCGGCGGCGAGAACTTCCCGGCGGGCCCGATCGAAGCGGTGATCTCCCGTTACCCCGGCGCGGTCGTCGCCGCCGTCTACGGCGTTCCCGACGACCAGGCCGGCGACCAGGTCATGGCCGCGCTCGTGATGCGCGACGACGCGCCGTTCGACCCCGCGGCCTTTGCCGAGTGGATCGACGCGCAAGACGAAGTGTCGACGCGATATCGCCCTCGATATGTGCGCGTCGCTCGCACGCTGCCGATGACCGGGACGAACAAGGTGGTCAAGCGCGAGCTCGTGCACGACAAGTTCCGTCTCGATCGCGTGGGGGACGACACCGTGTGGGTGCGCGGCAAGGACGACGCCGTGTATCGCGAGTTCACGCACCTCGACGAACGCGGGCTGCGCGACGCCTTCGAGCGGGCCGGCCGCCTCTCCTTCTGGGATCTATAGCGCCGTCAGAGCAGAGCGCGTAACTCGGCGTCGTCGGCGTCGATGGCGGCCCGCAAGGCGGCGAGCGTGTGTTCTCGAAGCCGCAGCTTGGTCCCGGTGTGGGCGGCGCGGTTCAGGAGGGTCATCGAGTGTGCGGTCTCGACGGCGGTCGCCACCACCTCGGTGGGCGAAACGACGCGATCGAGAAAGCCCGCGCCCACTGCCTCCTCCGGTGTGTACTCTTCGGCGAGGTTCACCGCGCGCGGCAAGTGCGCGGGGTGCAGCCGCTGACGACAGATCTCGACGGCGGCGCGGGGCATGGTGAGGCCGATGGCGACTTCGTTGGCGACGACCTTGACGTCAGGGTCGGCGGGGCCGATGCGGTAGTCGCCGGACAGCACGAGAAACACCCCCATCGCCATCGCGTGGCCGGTGCAGGCGACGATGACCGGCGAGGGGAATGAGAGCATCCGATAGGCGAGCTCGAACCCGCTCTTGAGCATCTCGACGGCATCGACCCCACCGGCCTGGAGCGTGCGCAGGTCGAACCCCGCAGACAAGATCCCCTCTCGGCCCGCCAGCACCACAATGAGGCCGTCGGCGTCGGCTCGGTCGAACGCGTCGTTGAGCGCGGCGAACATGTCGTTCGACAGGGCGTTGACCTTGCCGTCGTCCATGGTGATGATCGCAACGTCGTCGTCGCGCTGATACCGCACCCGCTCGCTCACGTTCAAGCGGTCAGTCTCGCGCACGACGGATCGGCGGCGTACTGCGTTCAGATCCCTGCGTCGTCCGCCGGGTTCTCGAGGCGGAGTCCGTCGAAGCGGCGGAATCCGCGATCGGCCGTGACGAGGGTTGCGCTGTTCTCGATGGCGAGCGCGGCGAGAAAGGCATCGGGGATGAGGTTGCCGCGAGCGTCTCCAGTGCGGCAAAGATCGATGAAGATCGCCCAGTGTCGGTCACCCGGCGCGATGCTCGTGACGGCCGGCGAGCTTCGCAGCGCCTCCACGAAATCGATGGCCACGGCGAGGGGTGTCGGTTCGCGGAACACCCGCGGATGCGTGACGACGCGCAGGAATCCGCTGAGGACGAGATCGGTCACCCCGAGGGGTTCGTGATCCTGGCGGGCATGGTCGAGCCAGCGGCGATGATCATCGTGGTGAGGGGCGTCAACGCGATGGGCGTTGACGAGAACGTTGACGTCAATGCAGCGCATCGGTGGCGGCGTCTTGTTCCATCGCGTCGAGAAGGGCCGCGTTGGACGACAGATCGACTCCCGGCATCACGCCGCCGCCGTCAAACGTCACGAGTGTGGGCACCTCGCCGGCCGAGCGCTTGGCCGGACGGAGGGCCTCGCGTACGGCGTCCTCGATTACGTCGCTGACCGTACGACCCGTCTGAGCCGCCTTTGCCTTCGCCCTCCGGTAGAGCGCCTCATCGATCCGAATCGTGGTCCTCACTGAAGACATCTTAGCATCAAGTGAAGGCATCAAAACATCACTCGATCGCAAGCGACGACGAGGCGGTCACACTTGGCGGCCAACCCGTACGATCCCCAGCGTGGATCTGTCGTTCACCCCGGAGGAAGAGGCGTTCGCACGCGAGATCCGCGCCTGGCTTGCCGACAACCTTGATCCGCCGCCGCGCTTTGAAGGCCTCGACGACGAGATTGCGTGGGGGCGCCGGTGGCAGGCGCGTCTGGCCGCCGACCGGTGGATCGGCGTGCACTGGCCGGAGGAGTACGGCGGGCGGGGGGCGTCGCCCGTGCAAGTCGCCATCTACAACATGGAATACGCGAGGGCCAGGGCTCCCCAGCCGGTCAACCGGGTCGGGATCAACCTGGCCGGCCCGACCCTGCTCGCCCGCGGCACCGACGAGCAGCGTGCCCGCTGGCTGCCTCGGATCCTCGACGCCTCCGAGATCTGGTGTCAGTTGTTCTCCGAGCCCGACGCGGGATCCGACCTGGCGTCGCTCAAGACCCGGGCCCGTCGCGATGGCGACGGATGGCGGCTGAGCGGCCAGAAGGTGTGGACCTCGTACGCGCAGTACGCGCGGTGGGGGATTTGTTTGGCCCGCACCGACCCGGACGCCCCGATGCACAAGGGCATCTCGTATTTCGTGGTGGACATGGAGGCGGACGGGCTCGAGATCCGCCCCCTCGTCCAGATCACGGGCGAGGCCGAGTTCAACGAGGTGTTTCTCGACGAGGTCTTCGTTCCTGACGATCACCTCATCGGCGAGGTCAACGCGGGATGGTCGGTGGCCAACACGACGCTGGCTCACGAGCGCGGCACGAACTTCCCGTTCAAAGAGCAGGTCGTGCACGAGGTGTACCTCGACGAGGTGTATGGGCTCGCCGCCGAGCGGGGAGTCCTCGACGACGTCGACATCGCCGATGGGCTTGCGCAGTCCTACGTCGAGCTCCGCGTGCTGCGGCTCCACAATTGGCGGATGCTCTCGCGCCTCGCCCGGGGCGAAGAGCCAGGACCGGAATCGAGCTGGATCAAGCTCCAGTGGAGCGACATGACCCAGCACTTCTCCGACGTTGCGCTGACGGTGTGTGGAGAGGCGTCGCCGCTGTGGTTCGGGGCGCACGACGTGCCCGCCGGCGGGCGATGGCAGCGACAATGGCTCTGGTCGAAGGCGGCGTCGATCGCCGGCGGCACCAGCGAGGTGCAGAAGAACATCGTGGCCGAGCGGATCCTCGGCCTGCCCCGCGGCTAACGGCCACACGCGGTCGGTTCCAAGGGAGAACTTGCCCTCTGCTGGTGTGGGGTCCTCAGATGACCTCAAGGCCTTCGGCGCGGGCAGCATCGGCTTGCGCCGCGTCGCGCGTGACGAATCTGAAGTTGTCATCGGCTGCGTCGCGGGACGCCAGCAGGGCTGTCGCGAGGTGGAGAGCGTCGAGGGTTCGTAATCGGTGAGAGCCCATGATCCGCATCCCTTCGGAGAGCAGTTGGTCTGGGTTTGGACGGAGGAGACGAATGGTCTCATCGCTGCACTCGAGCCGAAAGGCTTCAAGAAACCGGTCTGGCTTCCTCAGACGCTGATTCCGGTGGGCACTCCGGATCGCGCCGATGAACTCCAGGTGCGCGAATTCAAGTGTGCCTACTTTGTGCGCGCGCGTCCGAAGCAGGTCCTTCAGCCGCGCGTGATCGGACTCATCGCGGAGGTAGGCGCCGACCAAGGCACTCGTGTCCGCGTAGAGGTTGGTCACCAGCGCGCGTTGCGGTCTTCTTGGAGCGCCTCACTCACGGCCGTTCCCACGCCGCGCCCCAACTCCTCGAGTTCCTCATCGGTCGGGGCGTCGACGGGACGCGACGGCCGGACAATCGTCCACCCCATTCGCTCGAGCCGGCCAAAGAACTCCTCACGTTCCGACGGATTGCCAACGGCCTCGCCGAGTGCCTCGGTGACGATGGCGTTCATCGAGCGACCCTCGGCCTTGGCCTTCTCCTTGAGCCGGGCGTGGAGATCGTCGTCGATCCGGGTGATCAGCTGCCGCACAGCCTGATGATAGCACTCCTGAAAAAACGCTATCAACGGCCTTTGGCGGCGGGCTTGCGGGGCTTGGGCGCAGCCTTGCGTTTGCCAACCGGCGTCGTGTCGGCCGGTTGGTCGGCCTCGCCGAGGTACGAGGCGATCAGCTTCGGATCAGCCAGCAGGTCGGAGGAGCGGCCCTCGAGCACGACTTCGCCCTTGGCCAGCACGTAGGCGCGGTCGGTGTTGGCGAGCGCCATGTGCACGAACTGCTCGACGATGAGGACCGCGGTGCCGTGCTCGTTGACGTCGCGCAGGATCTCGAACAGCTGGGCGACGATCTGCGGCGCGAGCCCCATCGACAACTCGTCGACGATGATCAGCCGGGGATTCGACATGAGGGCGCGGGCGACGCCGAGCATCTGCTGCTCGCCGCCCGAGAGGGTCCCCGCCTCTTGGTGCGCCCGCTCCCGCAGGATCGGGAAGTGGTCCATCACCTGGTCGCGCATGTCCTTGAACGACGTGTCGCTGCGACGGCGGGTCCAAAAGCCCGCGCGCAGGTTGTCCTCGACGGACATGCCCGAGAACAGTTCGCGGCCCTCCGGAAGTTGGGCGATCCCTGCCTCGACGATTTCGGCGGGTGAGCGACCCTTCAGCGATTCCCCGTCGAGGCGGATCTCTCCCTCCGCCACCGGCACCAGACCGGAGATGGCGCGCAGCGTCGTGCTCTTGCCCGCTCCGTTCGCGCCGACGAGGGCGACGCGCTCGCCGGCGTCGATCCGCATGGCGACCCCGCGTAACGCCTGGATCGGGCCGTAGAACACGTTGATGGCGTCGACCTCGAGCAGGGTCGCCGACGACGAGCGGGTCACGCGATTACCGCTTCGGCGGCGGGCTCCGGCTCTCCGAGGTAGGCGGCGATCACGTCGGGGTTGCGCTGCACCTTGTCGGGGGTGCCCTCGGCGAGCAGCTTGCCGCGGTTCACGACATACATGTAGTCGGTGACCGACGTGACCATCCGTACGTCGTGCTCGATGAGCAGGATCGAAACGCCCAACTCGGCGCGGAGGTAGTAGAGCAACTGCGCCAACTCGTCGGTCTCGTTGTTGTCGAGCCCCGACGCCGGCTCGTCGAGCATCAGCAGCGGGGACTCCGTGACGAGGGCTCGGGCGATCTCCACCTGGCGCAGGATCCCAAAGGGCAACTCGTCTACGTTGCGATCGGCGACCTCCTCCAGCCCCAACATCTCGACGGCGACGCGCACCCGATCGCGCGCTTCCTTCTCCGAGCGGATGGCCCGATTGGTGAGGACGACGTGTTCGAACGCTCCGCTCGGATTCGCGGTGTGCGTGGCGACGAGGAGGTTCTCGAACACGGTGAGCTGCGGGAACAGCTGGATCAACTGGAACGTCCGCCCCATCCCCATGGCGGCCCGAAGATGGACGGGATGGTTCGTGATGTCATCGCCGAACAGGCGGATCGCACCGCTCGTCGGCTCGTTGAGGCCCGAGATGGCGTTGAACGTCGTCGTCTTCCCGGCCCCGTTGGGTCCGATCAGACCGACGATTTCGTGCTCGCACACCTTGAGTGACACGTTGTCGACCGCGAGGAGGCCTCCAAATCGCACAGTGACGCCGTCGGCTTCAAGAACGGGCCTTCGATCTCCTCGTCGCTTTGGCAGGCTGAACCCCGTCACTTCCGCCGTACGCCAGTCGGGAAGTGTCGACATCTCGAGCGCCGCCAATTCGGCCGGTTCGCTGAGCCGCTCGCGGAGTGCCGTCAGGTTGATCGAGCGGCGCTCGATCCTGGCGCTGCGCCGCCTCAGCCGGGCGAGCGCGGTCCCGATCGGTCCACCAAGACGAACAGCGCGGGCGAGGATGCCTTCACCGGGCTCCGTCGTAGACGCAGTGGCGTCGAGCGACCGTTCGTCTTCGTCTGTTCGTGGTGGCCTCACCCTGACCATGAGGGCCTGCCATCGCTCGCGGATCCGCGCCCGCACGGCGGGCCAACGGAGCTTGACCAATTCGCCCGCCGCGGCAAGTCCACCCGGGAAGAACAAAATGACGGATAAGAGCAACCCGATCGTGACGATGTCGAGCCACCCGGACAGAAAGCTCACCCGGAAGAAGACCTCCGTGAGCGCCGCGAACAAGATCCCGGCACCGACCGCACCCCCGAGGCTCGCGACGCCACCGACGACGGCGATACCGAGAAAAAACAATGACTTGGTGAACTGGAAGACGACGGGGGTAGCCGACTGGAGGTCGACCATGATGAGGTTGCCCGCGATCCCGGCGAGCCCTCCCGAAATGGCGAACGCCAGCAGCTTGTAGCGGATGACGTCGATACCGAGCGAGACCGCGGCCATCTCGGACCCGCGGACGGCGAAGAATGCCCGCCCCGTCTTGGAGTCCCGCAGATTCACGGCCGCGTACCAGGCTGCGGCCACACATGCGACCATGACGAGGTAGAGCACCCGCTTCCCGTCTCGGGCAACGCTCATGACCAGGGCCAGGGGGCGAAGCTCTCTCCCTTCGCGAGGCGAGAAACGACACGGAGAGGGAATGCGAAGAAACGTCCGGCGGTCCGAGGGTCGAGCTCGAAGGCGCGCAGCGAGCAGCGCACGAAGTCCCAGTACAGCCCCGCGTGGAAATAGCAGCCAGACAAGACCGCATAGTTGTTCGCGAACGCCCGACGCCGAAGTCGCAAAAGCGATTTCAAATGTCCATCTGCTGATCGCCGTGTGGCGCGAGTCCGACCAGAGCGGATCGTTGCACATGGTGAGCGCCCAGACGGGCGAAGACCTTCCAGCACGTCCGCCCATCTTCCT
>Ga0209640_10003102_pt1 | contig 14542 bp, 15 predicted proteins | sample RifCSP10_1_FD_184018 | JGI IMG/M metagenome (GOLD analysis project Ga0209640, IMG submission 184018) | Soil microbial communities from Rifle, Colorado - Rifle CSP2_sed 10_1 (SPAdes) (version 2) | ecosystem: Environmental > Terrestrial > Deep subsurface > Rock core/Sediment | place: Rifle...
GGCGAAGCTAGCCTCCTCGGGGGATGCACTGGATGAGCTTGCTGAGGAAGCACTGCAAGAGCACCGATCTGGTCGTACCGTCCCGCTCGACCCCGACGAACATTGAACTCCAGGACGTCTGAGCGGTTCCGCTCGAGGCATTCTCAGGTAGCGGACTGCTCGTACCAGCTGAGGACACGCAGCGCCCGCAGCGTGTTCCACCGGCTGGGCCGACCGTCGCCGTCCTCGAGCGCAAAGTGGACCTTGCCGGGATGCGTGTTCTCGAGCAGCCAGGTGCCATCGGGCTGCCGCTTGGACCTCAGCAGATCGATCGCTTCGTCCATCCGCGAGTCCGGCACATCCCCGACCGAGCGGAAGTATTCGAGGGCACGCAGCACGTCGTAGTGCCAGCGGGTCGGAAACGAGAATTGCAGCCAGGCGGGGTCGACGACTTCGTCCGTGCTCTTGCGGCGGACCAGCTTTCGTTCGAGGAGGTACTCCTCACCCCGGCGCCGAGCCGAGATGGACTCCGCAGAGCCACCGGTTGCGCGCTCGTGCGCCAACAATCCCTCCAGGACGTTGATCGTGGTCGCGAACGACGCGCGGACGGAGCCGTTCTCCACCTCGCAGTTCCACCCGCCGTCCTCGAGCTGCTCGCCCAGCAGGCGGGCGACCACGCCATCCACATCTTGATCGAAGTAGGTGCCGAGCCTGACGGTCCGGCCATTGATGCACGGCTCGACCTCGCCGCTGAAGAACGGCTGCCCGGCGTGCTCCCAACGGCAGTGGTCTCTGACCAGTGCCACCGCCCGCCGCAGCCGGTCAGAGCAGGGGTCGACCCCGAAGTCATGCAGCAGCTGGAGGGTTGGCAGCGTGGCGGTCCAGGGCTGGCCCTGGTTCTCGTCGCGCCAGTTGAAGCTCCGCGCCGGGAAGCACGCACCTCCCGCCCACTGGCCGTCTTCGCCCTGCAATGCCAGCAGTCTGGCACCCCAGCCTTCGGTGGCCACCCGCGCGCGCTCCGCCGCGACGACCTCAGCCGGCGTATGGACGAGGTCGCGCAACACCTGCCAGCGGACGGCGGCGTCCGAATCGAGCAGCCAATCCAGTACGGTCACGCGGCTGAGCCTAACACGCTGGTGAGAAGCACCCGCTTCGGGTCGCGGCAGCAGCTCCTCCAGCCAGCCTTGGTAGCGATCAACGACCTCGTTCGTCTTGTTCAGGAGTTGCTCCGCTTCTTCAAGCGCTTCGGGCGAACGGTGGTCGAACAGCGCCTTGGCGTATTCGATCGCCGCGTAGACGCGCCAGGGCGGCCTCCCCGCCCGCTGTGCATCCTTCAGCAGCGACAACCCAAAGTCGCGATTCCCGCCCCAAACCCACGCCAGGCCGGCTCGGGCGTGGGCGAGCGGCTGGGACCTGCCGACGCGCAAGAGGTTCTGGGGATTTCATGAAACAACCCCGGGGGTTCGCACAACCCGTCCGTGGACGACCGTGAGGGAGCCGAAGAGGTAGCTCGTCAAGGCGCCGATCGCCCGGCGGGCGTCGCGGTGTGCGGAGGCCGCCACGGCCCCGAGGACCTGTGGGCGGGGCCGCAGGCCGTCGCGCCTCGCGACCTCGAGGAGGACACGCCGCAACTCCCGATCATCCGCAGGCGCGAGGGTGGCCAGCACGAAGCCAGGCTCCTTGCGCAGGGCCGCCACCAGGGTCCGGAGAGGTGCTATGGGCCCGCCGGCCGCGCAGAGCACGCGCGTTCCCGAGGCGACGGTGAGCCCTAAGAGGCGTGCGATCTCTCCCTGCGTCACCGGACACCCGGCCAAGGTATGGAGGTCGTCGAGGGCCACGATTTCGGCGCCTTCGAATCCCAGGGAGGCGAGCCCGATCCGGTCGTGCCTGGCTGCGGGAATCAGCCGCTCCACGACTTCTGCGGCCGTGACCCGGATGGCGAGCGCGTTCGGGCGCGGGCGAATTGCGTGAGCCACAACCGCGCGGAGAAGCTGCGTCTTGCCGACGCCCGCCGGGCCACGCAAGAAGAGCAACCGCGGGGCCCCGATGCTGCTCGTGGCCATGGCTCGGGCCAAGCCGAGGGCCCTCCGCGTGCCCGTGGTCGGCGTGAAGGAGTCAAAACTCGGTTCGGCCGCCAGCATAGTGGCGGCGACTCTACGCCTCTCGGTGGAGGAGGTCCAGGGGTTCTTGGACCTCACCTGGCACGGCTTGTCCGTATGCTCTGCCGCATACCGACAGAGGGCGCTTCGATCGAGGCGCTTGACTTTTGGCCCATAAGTCGTGACCCTGAATGAGGGGAGTCTCACGTGGAGAGCGAAGGACAGGACCTCGCATACGCACTCGGAGCCGCGAGTGACGTGCTCGGCCAGGCGCTGACGCTGTACATCCCCAGTCGGGACGGCCTCACGGATCAGGAGTTCGACAACCAGAGGTGGGTGTGCGAAGCAGCCGAGATCCTCGCTCGGATCGGAAGAGGGTACACGATCATGCCGCCAGCCACCGGCGGCTATTTGAAGCTCGACGGCACCGTGGTGGAGGAGCTGGTCACGCTCGTCTACGCCTATATCGAACCTGACCTCTTCGAATCTGCGCTGCCACGCCTGCGGGAGTTCCTTCATCGCATGGGCCGTCACACGCGGCAGGAGATGGTCGTCCTCGAGCTTGCGGGTGCGGACGAGACGTCATTCTTCAGAATCACCGAGTACGACCGCCCGACGGGGGGCTAGGCGATGACGCTACGCAAGACGACGCACGTCCGTCCAATTCGACACACAGGCGCGCGTGCTCGGCGCGTGGACTCGAAGGCTGTCGCGAAGGTACTGGGGGCCGTGGTGGACCAGCAAGCCGCGATCAAGGGCTCCCGGTTGACGACGACCGCGCTGCGCCAGCAGGTCCTTTCGCGACTCGCCTCCAGCGGCGGTCGTCCCGGACTCGAAGGCGCCACTCTCCGGCCCAAGGTGCCAATGACGCCGGAGGACTGGGCGGCTCTCGAGGGGCTCGCTGAGGCATTCGCGGCCAAGGGCGTGAGGGCCACACCCAGCCAGGTGGCGAGCGCGATCATCCACAAGCACATGGCCCAGATCAAGGACGGTCGGGAGGACCCCGCCGACCTCGAGATCGAGAAGCCAACCCCTGCGCGAGCATCATGACTGGCGGGCCGGTACGCAAGAGGAACCTGGGCGTCAAGATGGACCCATCGACGCCTCGCGTGCCGTCGTCGTAGCATCGGTCGTCATGCGTCGGCGGGTGGGCCGCGCGCCTTCGCTCCTCGGCCGCGGGTGGATGCCCGCTGCCACCATCCTGCTCGCGCTCCTGCTGGCCTCGCCCAGCCTCGGCGTCGGACCGATGGGCGACGACTACATGCACCTGGCGCGCGTCGACGAGCGGTTGCACGTGCCCGGGTTCGCCTACGCCCCGTTCGATCTCTTCACCTTCGTGTCCGGCGACCCTGCACAGCGCGCCGTCCTCCTGGAGGAGGGGGTGTTCGGCTGGTGGATGGCTCCCGACTTCCGCATGTCGTTCTGGCGGCCGCTCTCGTCGCTGACGCACGTCCTGGATCACGGACTGTGGCCGCGTTCGTCGGTCCTGGCCCACGTCCACTCGATGCTGTGGTTCGCCGCGCTTCTGGCCGTGGTGGCCGTCCTCAACCGCGGCTTCCACGTGCCTTGGATCGCGCACATGGCACTCGTGCCGTACGCGGTCGACGATGCCCGCGGCTGGGTGCTGGGCTGGACGGCGAACCGCAACGCGCTCGTGGCGGCGACCCTCGCCTTTGCCGCGCTCGTCGCCCACGACCGCGCCCGGCGCGACGGATGGCGGCCGGGGACGTGGCTGGCACCCGCCCTCTTAGGCGCGGCGCTCCTGGGCGGGGAGGCCGCTCACGCGCTGACGGGCTATCCCTTCGCCTACGCGCTTTTCATCGACTCGGGGCCGCTCGCGCGGCGGCTCTTGCGGCTCTGGTCCTACGCTGCGCCGGCCGGGGCGTGGCTTCTGGCCTACCCGGCCCTCGGATACGGCACGACCGGCGGGGGCATGTACCTCAACCCGCTGGATGAGCCGGCGCTCTACCTCCGCGCCCTGGGCGAGCGCCTGCCCGTCCTGCTCGCGGCCCAAAAATTGGCGTGAGCTTGTCCGACGTCTGGGTCGTGATGCCGACACCCGCCCAGATCGCCGCCTACACCCTGGCGGTTCTCGGGCTAGTGGTGTTTGCCGTCCTGATCGCCCCGCGGTGGCGCCGCCTTCCCGCGTGCCGATTCTGGGCGCTCGGCACCGTGCTCTCGCTCCCGCCCGTTTGCGCCACGTTTCCGATGGATCGGCTGCTGGTGTTCGCCGGGGTGGGCGCGATGGCGGTGATCGCCCTCGTCTTCGCGGAGTGGACCCAAGGGGGTGCGTTCGCGCTCCTCCCTCGCGCGCGACACGCGATGGTCACGACCGTGGTCGTGCTCCTCGCCCTTGCGCACCTGGTCCTGGCTCCGGTGCTGCTGCCGCTTCGGGTGCTCACCGTCGGCCTCGTGGCGGGGATGGGCCGGGCGCTCGAGGCCTCGATCCCCACAGACGAAGCCATCCGGGGCAAGACGCTCGTCATCCTCAGCTCCTCCGCGGAGCTGACCACCCTGCCCCCGTGGATGCAGCGTCAGGTGCTCGTTGTGCCCCGCCCACGTAGCCTGCGGGTCCTGGCCAGTCGTTTCGGAGAGCTGCGCGTCTCGCGCCTGGACGCGACGACGCTGCGCGTGCGACCCGGAGCGGGGCTTCCTCGACAACGAGCTGCTGCGCATGGCGCGCGGGCTCTCGCGGCCGTTCCGCCCTGGCGACGAGATCGCCCTCTCGGATCTGCGCGTGTGGGTGCGCGAGGTGACCGCGGGTCCTTCTTGGCGACCAGGGTCTCCGGACCTGACCTGACCACGGCTCCCGCGAGAATGTGAGCGCGCCTCGCCCTGTCCGCACACCCTCCTGCGAGCGCCACCTGGGTCCGTTCCACCCGCGGTGTGCTGATGCCGGTCCTTTCGCCATTTCATCTGCTGATGGCGCCGGCATCCTCTTGCTCTGGAGGCTGAGATGGGCGTACGATCGATATCGAACGAGGCGCGATGAGAAGGGAACCTGTTCTTCCGGCGCAGCGGAAGGCGTTTCTCATCGTCATGTTTGTTCCTAGTGTCGACCGGAGATCGAGGCCAATTGACCAGAAGACGTGGACCAGGAGGAGTCTCGAGTCGCTGGGAAGGCTCTTTGGCGGTGCGACGGCTTTCCCGAGGGCTCGAGGCGTCTGGCGCGACGACGAACGCGCCGGTCGGCTCGTGTGGGACGAACCGGTGATCGTGCACTGCTACGCGTCCGTGCGGGATCTGAACCGTCGGGCCGCCCAGTTGGCGGTGGGTGAGTTCTGTCGAGAGATGGGGCGTTCGGCAAACCAAGGGGAGGTCGGCCTCGTCATTGACAACGTCTACCACGCGGTGCGTCCGGAGTAACTGATGAAGCCCAAGAAACTCGACCAGCGCAGACTGTCGGCCAACCTGGGATCCACGATTCGGGGCCGCGTGACAGCCAACGCGGGATACTTCGGGGTCCTTCAACTCGCAGAGTCGGTGACGCGCCGGTTCAGACCCCCGGTGGGCGGGGGCCGCGCGCGAGATAGGCGTTGGACGATGAAGCGGCTCATCCCCGTGAGGCCCGAGACGTTGGCGCGCCTGGAGACGCTTGCGGAGGCGGTGAGCGATCTCGCGGACTACCGTGTGGAGGCCTTGCAGGTGGCGGCGCTCCTCCTCGAGCGCGATCTGGAGGTCTGGGGCAAGAATGATCTGATCCAGACCGCAGCAAGCGCGGTTCGGAGACGCTCCGCCTGACCACCGGGCCGATGCATCAGCGGTGATGCACCACGATTCATTAGCTGCATCAATGAGAGGTGCGCATGAACGCCATCACCGTGAGGAACCTGCCGCCCGCCGTCGCCAAAGCGGTCAAGGACAGGGCCCGCAAGGAGAAGCTGAGCCTGAACAAGGCGATCGTGAGCCTTCTCGCGGAGGCGACGGGTTCAGGTTCTGGGACGAAGAGGGTCGTCAATCACGATCTCGATCACCTGGCCGGAACATGGTCCGAGGCGGAGTACCGGGAGTTCATGTCGGCTCTGCGGGAGCAACGTCAGATCGATCCTGCGTAGTCACTTGTCGGCGGCGAGCGCGTGGGCTTTGCGACCGCCGCGGGCGACGTGCTCCAGGGTGTGCTCCGAGGCCATGAGGCGGCCGGCGAGGGCGGCGCAGCGCTCCACGAGAGCGCCGACACCCTCGCGCAGGTCGCGGCTCGTGCGCAGCTCTTCCACGTTCCGCTCCATGTCCTCGGCGGCCCAGCCGCGCGAGTGGGCGACGTAGGGGAACTGGGGGAAGAGGAAGCCGAGCTCGGAGAAGAAGCCGAGCAGCTGCCCGGCCACGGCCTGGACGTTGTCCTGGCCGCCGACGACGATGAAGCCGGCGACCTTGTCGCGGATCAGCACGCGGTCGCGGATGGTGATCTGGTTCTGGATGCAGTTCATCCGCTCCGCCATGCGGTAGTAGAGCGAGCTGGCCGCGCCCCAGCGGATGGGCGTCGCGACGAGGACGACGTCCGCCCAGTGGACGAGGACCTCGTAGACCTGGTCGAGCTGGTCGGCCGAGTCCATCTGGGTGATCGAGCAGGGCCAGGTGCAGGCCGACGCGCTCTTCGAGTAGTAGCCCTCGCAGGCGCGGAAGCTCAGCTCACCGAGGCGGACGAGGCGCCCCTCGGCGCCGAGGGCCTCCTGGGCGTGCGCGATCGCGTGGGCGAGGAGCGCCTCGGAGCCCGAGTAGCGCGGGTTCGCGCGGTCCATGACCGTGGTGGAGATCCCGGCCACCCGCACAGGGCCGGGCGCGCGGACGATGGGCCGCGCCAGCGGGTGGGGCTCGTGGGGCGCCTTGTGGCGCGGGGTTCGGGGGTTGGCGTCGACGAGGACCCTCCCGTTCTCGACCTTCACCGCGTAGCTCGGGATCCGGTCCTCCTCGAAGCCCGGCTCACCCTCTCCCGTGCGGTAGTGGAACTTCCAGTTGTGCCAGGGGCAGACGACGTAGTCGCCGTCGAGGCGCCCTTCGCCCAGCGGGCCGCCCACGTGGTTGCAGGCGCCGGAGATGGCGGTGAAGGCGCCGTCGCGATAGACGAGGGCGATCGGGGTGGACCCGGCCCGCACGGGAGTGACGGTTCGTTTCCCGAGATCTGCGGCCGAGCCCACGTCGAGCCACTTCTCTTCGGCCATGGCGCCTCCTTGTCCGGGCTTTCTGGTTCGAACCTTACCCGCGCCGCCTCGGGCCGCGCAAGGTTCTACTCGGGCTTGACCTCGCGGCCGCTCCGTATCTAAGTTGGGCCGCGTGAAGGTCCGGGGCTGGGAGCCGCTGGGGAGCGTGCCGGCGCGGCGGCTGGCGGAGGCGCGACTGAGGCTGCACCACGCCGTGCAGCTGGTGGCCGCGGTCGGCCGGTCGCTGGTCCCGGCCCGCCCGGACGACGGCCACACGAGCCTCGAGTGGCGAAGCCCGGCCCATGCGTTTTCTGGGCAAGAGGTGCCCGGGTCCCGTCCCTGGCGGGCGGTGCTGCGCGCCGACGACCTGTCGCTGGCCGTCTTCGCGGAGGAGACCGAAGTCGGCCGGCTGGCGCTCGCGGGGGTGACCGTGCGCGAGGCGTTTGCGTGGCTCGTCGAGCAGGCGCGGGGTCTCGGCGCACCCGCCGACCGGTTGAACCTGGAGACGCCGTACACGCTCCCGGCGCATGGGGTCGGAGCGTGGGCGGCTCTCGCGGCGCCGAGCGACGGCTCGCTGGCCGAGGTTGCGCGCTGGTTCGCGAACGCGGACGGGCTGCTGCGCGGTGTGGCCGAGGGGTGGGCCGGCTCCGCGCCGGTGCGGGTCTGGCCGCATCACTTCGACGTCGGCTCCGTGCTGCCGCTCGGTCCGGCCGCCGGTGAGAGCCCGCCCTCGATCGGCGTCGGCCTGTCGCCGGGGGACGAGGGGATCGCCGAGCCTTACTTCTACGTCACGCCGTGGCCGGTGCGGGAGCCATTGCCGGCACTTCCGGCGGGGGGCCGGTGGCACCGCGAGGGGTGGACGGGCGCGATCCTCACCGGAAGCGAGGTCGTGGCCGCCGGGGGAGGCGAGGCCCAGGCCGCGGCGGCGAGCGCGTTCCTGAGCGGCACGGTCGAGGCGCTTCGGGCGGCGCGGCCGGCGGGGTAGCGCTGACCCGAGACGGGTCGCGCCGTCTTTTCCGTCCGCCACCGAGGACCTGGTGCGGATGCTCGAGGAAGTGGCGAGGCAGAACCGGCGCAGCCTGAACCAGGAGGGCCTTGCCCGGCTGGAGTCGAGCCTTCTCGCGCCAAGACGCAGCGGAACCGACACCGTGAAACGCTTCGACGGCTCCACGCGCGCCTCCGCCTCGACCAGCCCACGATGGCTTTCTTCAAGGATGCTGCGGCGAGCTCAGGGATTCCCTACCAGACCCTGGGTGGCCTCAGCGGGCTTCGAGTCGCAGCCCGGCCTGATCGGCGAAGCGGCCCATGAGTGCCCAGCCGCCGAAGACGTCGCTCACCACCACCACGAGCTCGTTGTCACCGGCCTGGAGGGGCAAGAACACCGAGGCTTGGCCGAGGTGGACGAGGCCCTCCTGCCGGGGGTTGTCGAAGGAGTAGTGGGCGTCGGCGTGGAAGAGGGCCGCGCCGTTCAGGTAGACGGTGGCGGTGTCGCTGAAGCCGAGGTCGAGTCGGCGGGGGCCGGCCTTGTCGGCCTGCACATGGAGCCGCGCGGCCGTGGTCCAGCTCTCTGCTTTGGGGGGGATCTTCACGTGGCGCAGCAGCGACACGAGGCCGCCCGGGTCGGCCGTGACGGCGTGGAACCTCTGGCCTGCGGGCGGCCGAGGTGACGGCTCGGTGATCGGAGGCAGCGCCTCGGACACGGCCCAGGCCTTGACCACGCCGGGCGGGTCCTTGGGCGCCGCCGGAACCAGGTTCGGGTCGAGGGGCGGCGCTTCCGGACGCACGCGCACCGCCGAATACCACGCCACGGGGCCGGGCTTGCGGTCGGCGAAGGCGCGCACCGCGAGGAAGCCGGCCCGCGGCTCCCGGTCGAGCCGCGCCACGAAGGCCGGTGCTTCCCCCGGCTTCGGCTCGCCCATGTAAAGCGCGGCCGTCCGGCCGTTCAGGACCAGGCGCAGCCGGGTCCAGGCGCCGGGCTCGAAGACGATGGCCGCGGTCGCGCCCGTTCCGTGGTGCAGTTGCCACGCGCTTCGTCCCTGGCGCACCGGCGCGTATTGCACGGCGTCGGGCAGGCCCGACTTGTGCGGGCGCAGGTAGAGATCCTCGTACTCCTGGTCGTCCTCCATCCGGAAGGTGACGTACACGAAAGACCGGCGCCGCGTGACCTTCACGTCCATCTCGATCGTCCCGTCGGCGAGCTGGACGTCGCGCCGGTATGCCCAGCCCGTGCCGATGGCGAGCGCGTCACGGCCGTCCTCGGTCACCCGCGCGGCGTCTCCGTGCAGCTCCCATCCCTGCGCGAAGGGCAGGTCGGGCGCGGCGGGCGCCGCCAGGAGGGAAGCCGAGAGGCCGCCCCACGCGGTGAGTCCGAGCAGCATCGATCTCATGTCGTGTCTCCTTGCCCAGCCACGGATGATGCCCTCGCCTTCCGCGTCTGCGAATGGACGGATCGCGGCCACGCTGGTACTTTTCGACGATGCGCTCCCCGACCGTGCGCTCGCCCGTCCGGCGGGTTGAATTCCACCGGACGAAGTACGGCCGCGAGCTGCTCTTCGACGCCGCGTTCCTCTCCCGGCTCCCCGCGTTCGACTTTTCGGACCGGCCGCAGGTGCTGACCTTCCACGACGTGACCCTGGTGACGCGCGGCCGGGGCGTCGTCGAGATCGACGGCGTGGCCCATCGCCTGCGTCAGGGTTTGCTCTTCTTCACGCGTCCGGGCGACGTCCGTCGGTTCCGTGCGCGCGGGCTCGACGGGGCCTGCTTCTTCTTCCGGGCCGAGTTCGTACGCGAGGCGTTCGCCGATCCTCTCTTCCTCGACCGGTTCCGCTTCTTTCGTCCGGACCGGGAAGGTGCGGCCTTGCTCCTCACCCGGTCGGAGAAGCGGGGCTTCCTGGACGTCTTCGCGCGCATGGAGGGGGAGATCCGCTCCCTGACCCGCGACGCCCCCGAGGCCCTGCGCGCGCTTCTCTACGAGATGCTGGTGCGGCTGGACCGGTACTACGGCGCGCGTCACGAGGAGGCCGCGGACGCCCCTCGGCCGTCCGCGCCGGTGGACCGGTTCCTCGCCCTCGTGGAGCGCGACTTCGCACGTCACCGTCGCCTTCGGGACTACGCCGTGGACCTGGGGTTGAGCCCCGGCCATCTGACCGCGCTTTGCCGGTCGGCGCTCGGGGCCAGCGCGGGGGCGGTCATCCGGAATCGCCTGGCCCTCGAGGCCCGCCGGCTCCTGCTCTACAGCGGCCAGGGCGCGGCCGAGGTGGGTTATGCGCTCGGTTTCGACGACCCGGCGTATTTCGCGCGGTTCGTGAAGCGCGAGACCGGCCGGGCGCCCACGGCGATCTCGGGCCGGGGTCCGCGGCGGACCTCGCCTGTCCGCAGTGGACGGGAGAATGGCCGCGATGGACACCGCATCGGCGCCGGAAGAAGGGCCTCGGCCGGAGGGTGACGTCCTGGCCGCCGTGGGTCGGCTGCCCAGTGGCGAGCTCCTCGCTCTGGTGAAGGCGCTCGCCGCGCGCGAACGCGAGGCGAGCACCCAGGTCGTCGCCCACCTGGGCGAGCTGGAGGCTCGCGACCTGCACTTCAAGGCCGGCTTCGGGTCGCTCTTTTCCTACTGCAGGGAGGCCCTGGCGTTCTCCGAGAACGACGCCTACAACCGCGTGAAGGTGTGCCGCGCGGTTCGTTCCTTCCCGGCCATCCTCGAGCACCTCGAAGAGGGTGCCTTGAACCTCACCGCCGTCCGGCTCCTGGCCCCGTACCTGACGGCCGAAAACCACCGCGACGTGCTCGAAGCGGCGCGGGGGAAGACACGGTCGCGGGTGGAAGAGATCGTGGCCCGGCTCTTCCCGCTGCCGGACGTTCCGCCCACTCTCCGCAAGCTTCCGCCGCCGCGGCCGGCTCCCTGGCCCGCGGGGGTGCCCCCGCCCACGACCGCCCTCCCGCCCACGACGGCTCCGCCCGAGGACGACGCGGCCGTCGTGACGTTCTCACGGCCGGTCTTTCCCCCGCCCCCGGCGCGCCCGACCGGCGGGGTGGCGCCGCTCTCGCCCGAGCGCTACCGCCTCCAGGTCACGATCGGCGGCGAGACCCTGGAGCGCCTGCGGCTCGCCAGGGACATGCTGCGTCACGCCATCCCCTCGGGAGACGACGCCGCGATCCTCGATCGTGCCCTCGTGGCCCTGCTCGCGGAGCTCGCCCGGAAGAAGTTCGCGGCCACGGAGCAGCCGCGCCCGTCCCGCGGAACCGCGCCCGGGTCGCGACACGTCCCGGCCGAGGTCAAGCGCACGGTCTTCTTGCGCGACCTCGGTCGTTGCGCCTTCCGCGCGGAAGACGGCCGCCGCTGCAACGAGCGCGGCTTCCTGGAGTTCCACCACGTGCGGCCGTATGCGGAGGGCGGCGCGGCCAGCGTGGCCAACATCGAGATCCGTTGCCGGCGTCACAACGGCTACGAGGCCCGCGTGCACTTCGGGCCGGGCGGTACGGCCGGGGCCGCGTCGGCAGACCCGGCGCCCCGCCGCCCCGCGTCCGCCTAGCTGGTGGGAGCGGAGGCGATCAGGCCCCGCGCGCCTTTGACCGCGACCGCGGACGAGGCGAAGGCCGCCGCCACGGCGCCCACTTTCTCCGTCGGTGTGACCTCCTGGAGCTGGCTGCCGAGACGCTTCAGCAAGTCGAGGTCGATCCGGTTGGCCGGAACGGTCTTGCAGTTCTTGCCAAGGGTCCGGAATCCCCCCCGGGCCTGCGCGGAGAACCAGGCGTCGGGTGGACATCCGATCTGGACGATCCAGGAGGCGGTCCAGAGCGCCTTCCCTCCGACCTGAGCGGCCGCCGACTTCTCCGGCTGCGCCGACTCCGCCAGCAGGGCGGCGATGGCCCCCTGGAAGCGGGCCAGGCGGAGGATCTTGCCCTTCACCCGGGGCCAGTTCGCGAGGTTCGCCTTGAACTCGGGACGATAGTGGGCCTTGAGCTGCGCCAAGAGCGCGTCCTTGATCTTCCAGGGTGCCGCGCCCTTGCGGATCTCCGCCATGGTGGCGTTCAGGGTGCCTTCGACCGTGGGTTTCGCCATCGCACCTCTCCTTGTCGGGGCCACTCGCCCCGCACTCCTAGAAACGGACCGGATGCTCGGCCCGAACATCGGGGGCCGAGCCGGCCCCGAGGGCCGCGAGCTGGTGTCGAAACGCGCGCGCGGAACCGGGGCGCTCGCCGGGATTGCGGTGGAGCGCCTTCGCCAGCCACTCGGCGATCGGGGCGGGACAGGCCGGCTGGAGGCGCCGTACGTCGGCAATCGGCTCGAACCACCACGCAGAGAACCGGTCGTTCAGGCACTGGCGGCGGTAGGGGTGGTCCCCCGCGATGAGCTCGTAGATCACGGCGGCCAGGGCCCAGAGGTCCTGCGCCGCGCCCGGGTCCTTGCCCTCGAAGGCCTCCGGGGGAAGGTAGAGCGGGGTGCCGCCCACGGCCCCCCGCGAGCTCGCAGCGGAGCTCGACCGCTCCAGGCCCGTCCAGGAGCTGTCGCCGGAGTCCATGGATTCCTCCCGGAGCCGGGCCAGGCCGAAGTCGAGCAGGCGCACGGTCCCGTCCGCCGTGAACCCGATGTTGGTCGGCTTGACGTCCCGGTGGGAGAGCCCGCGGGCGTGCAGCGCCTCGAGGGCTTCCGCCACGTCGCCGCCCAGGGCCAAGGCGGAAGCGCAAGGCCAGGCCGGCCTCAGGCGGGACTCGAGGGTGCCCCCCGCGAGATGCTCGACCACCAGCACCGGCACGCCCTTCCACGATTCCGCTCCCAGGATGAGCGCCACGTGCGGGTGGACGAACGAGGCCATGGCCCGCGCTTCGCGGCGCAGGCGGTTGCCGACGCCGGGGGAGACGCGGGGCATCGCCTTCAGGGCCACCACGCGGTCGAGAACGAGGTCACGCGCTTCGTAGGCGACGCCCATTGACCCGCGGCCCAGCACTCGCCCCAGCTCGAACTTCCCGTTCAGGACCCGCGGGATCAAGGCCGCGGTGAGCGGCCCTCCGCACCGGCAAGCCGCGGCGTTCCACGCCGCTACCGTCCCGCACGCGACGCACTCCTGCGCCGCCCGCTCGCGCTCGGCCTCGTCCTGCGGCGCGGCGGCGGGGAGCAGCTCGCGGCCCTCGAGGGCAATGGCCAGGGTGGCGGCCATGGCGCGCGCGAACAAGACGTCGTCGTGGGAGAAGGGAAGCTCGTCTTGTCGCAGGCCGACGGCCAGGAGCCCGATCATGGCACGATCGCCGTCGGCGGCCACGATGGGGACGAGGCAGCCGGCTCCGCTGTCCGTCACCCATTGCCGGTCGCCGTCGGGGAGGACCCGGTAGAGCGACCTCGGATCCGCGGGGTCGACCAGCAGGTGCCCGGCGTCGGCCAGGGCGAGCGCGAGGAGGGCGGACCGCTCGTGAAGCGCGCGGCCTCCGGCTCCCCAGGGGACGAACCCGCGCCCCTTCTCGCGGCCCAGCAGGAACAACTCGTCGACCGCGAGCACTCGTCGGAACTGGGTGGCGAGCTCGACCTGGAGCTCGCTGTCTCGAGACGCCGCGCGAAGCTTGGGGGCCAGGTCGACGAGGACCTCTCGCCACTCGGCCATCTGGCGGGCCGCCGAAGGGGCGAGCGCGTGCCGTAGTCGCTCGCGAGCGAGCACCAGGGCGAGCCCCGCGAGCGCGGCGGCGGCGAGGAGGCGGCCCGAGCGCGTGGCCAGCAGGGACTCGAGGCTCAGGCCGCGATGCTCGTGGAGGTGCATCGCGAAGAGGCCCACGGGAAGGGCGGCGAGGGCCACGAGCGCCCGGGCGGTGAGCCTGGAGCGTCCCACCCGGCGGGCGGCCAGGCGTATCGACAGCACCTGGTTGGTGATCACCGAGTAGGCGGTCGTGAACGGCACGGTCACGAGCGCGAGGTAGCCGACGCCGGCGGTCCAGGCCCGGACGCCCGGCTGGTCCTTGAACGACGAGTAGGCGGGGACCGCGTACTCGAGGAGCACGTCCAGGAGCATGGGAGCGACGCCGAGGCTGAGGGCGGACACGAAGAGGGCCACGCGCCGCCGCTCCAGCGGCCGCGCGTCGCGGACACGGGCCAGGGCCACCAGCAAGGCGGAAAGGCAGGCCAGGAAGAGCACCGTCAAGTGCACCCCCGAGTCGTGGGACCGTGTCAGCACGCCCAGGAGGGGGTCGCCTGACGCGTCGCCGGGGTAGCGCAGGCCAGCGGCCAGGTTGACCAGGAAGAGGAGGGCGCCGAGAGCGCCCGAGATCGGTGGGCCGAGCCGGAGCAGGCCTTCGAAGCGGCCCCAGCGGACGATCCTCGGGAAATCGCGGACGAAGAGCCAGAGG